>Ga0181535_10007905_pt1 | contig 10572 bp, 8 predicted proteins | sample PEATcosm2014_Bin_44_FD_119774 | JGI IMG/M metagenome (GOLD analysis project Ga0181535, IMG submission 119774) | Peatland microbial communities from MTU Mesocosm Facility, Houghton, MI, USA - PEATcosm2014_Bin17_30_metaG | ecosystem: Environmental > Terrestrial > Soil > Wetlands > Peat | place...
CACCGGGGTCGAGGTGAAGCTGCCCGACCGGGCGGTGGTGTCGGACGGGAACCCGTAGTGGTCGACGATGGTCCCACTGAACTTGACCGACCCACCGCCGCCGACGAGCGGTCCCCCCGGGGTGAAGTTCCCCGTGGCGTTCCCATCGGCCGCGATGTCGACCTCGGTGCCCGCACCGCCTGAATGGGTACCACCCGGGTTGGTGATCAGGGACAGGTTGGTGACGGTCCAGTTGCCCACCAGGCAGGCAGCGCAGGTCGCCATGGCGCCGGCGACGGTGTAGGTGGCGCCGGTGGCGTCGCCCGTGACCGCCAGCCAATTCGTGCCGGCCGTCATCCGTGGGAGGGCCTGCACCTGGGGGCACTTGTCACAGTCCTGGAGGCAGAATGCCGGGACCTTGGTGACATCGTCGTACTCGGTCCCGTTCGCGGTGTGGAGGCGGCTGTACGGGGTGCTCACCGCGACGTCGACGATGTCGGTGCCGGGTTGGGTCTTGAACTCGACGAGCGCATTCGCGTACGCCCCCACGGTGTCGCTGATCTTCGTCCCGACCCCGACGGTCTCGATGGTGGGGTGGTAGGTGGCACTGGTGATGCCCGGCCCGGTGGTCTGCCACCCCTTTCCGAAGCCCGACTGCCGGGCCAGTGAGGAGGCCCAGGTCAGCCGGACCTCTTTGTCGGCCGCGACGCTGTACGCCGCCGCGCTCCCGCCCGCTTTGAGCATGGCGTCGAGGAGGTGCCACGTGTCCTCGCCGCTGTTCGTCATGTGGGCGTAGAAGCCGATGGCGTCGTAGCTGCGGTCGAACAGGCTCGTGTCGGGATCCGTCAGGTAGTCGTCCCACACGGGGAGCGAGGTCGGGGCGAGGGTGGCGCCGACCCATTCGGCCTCACCCTCGATCAGCCACGCCGGCGCGGCGTAGTACGCCGAGAGGGTCGGAAAGTCGAGGGCCTCGAAGCAGTGGAACACCTCGTGGAAGAGGGCCAGCTTCTGGTACTCGGCGTCCTCCTTCGTGAAGTTCGGATTGACGTAGGCGGTGCAGCGGGCCGGGGCGCCTGTCATCCCTCCGCCCGCGTCGTAGACGAACGTGTAGGCGGGGCTGGTGCCGTACTTCTGCGTCGTGTTCACGACGACGCTGAGCGGAAGGCTCAGGCTGTGACCGATGTGCGACGCGATCTCGCTTGCGTCGGCCTTGACCTCCGCCAGGTACGCCGAGTGCGAGCCGGGGGTCGGTGACGCCGGTCTGTACGCGGCTTGGGCGGAGGGGACCGGAGCGACGGCACTGAGCCCGATGAGCAGCGCTCCGGCACTCGCGATCGCGGTCAGCACGCCTCGGACCCGTCGCAGTCCCGCGGCAACCACTCACTGCAGGGTGCGTCCTCGAAAACCGTTTGTCCAGCACCGTTGTGCCCACGTGGACGCCGTCGCGAGAGGGCGGCTAAGAAAACAGTCTGCCCCCAAGTCCAGATCGGGTACCGCCATGAGCATGCACGGAAAGGTCGTCGTCGTCACAGGGTCCAACGTGGGCATCGGCCTCGAGACCGCGGTCGGCGTGGCGGCGCTCGGGGCCACCACCGTGCTGGCGTGCCGGAACCAGGCCAAGGCCGAGGCGGCGGCCCAGGAGGTCACACAGAGGACGTGGAACGACGACGTGCACGTGGTGCCGCTCGACCTCGCCGACCTGGCCTCGGTGCGCAAGGCGGCCGAGGACATCGGTGCCCGCTGGGACCGCCTCGACGTCCTCGTCAACAACGCCGGCGGGACGTGGTCACAGCGCGCGCTGACGGCCCAGGGGGTCGAGTACACCTTCGGGGTCAACTACCTCGGCCACTTCTACCTGACCAACCTCATGCTCGACCGCCTCCGCGCCGCCACCCCGTCGCGGATCGTCAACGTCACCTCGGTCGGGCACCACGCCGCCTTCCACGGCATGCGCTTCGAGGACCTCCAGAGCGAGAAGGGGTACGAGGCCATGGAGGCCTACAGCCGCTCCAAGCTGGCCAACGTCCTCTTCACGCGCCAGCTGGCGAAGCGGCTCGAGGGCACCGGGGTCACGGCCAACGCCGTGCACCCCGGCCCGGTGCGCAGCGGGTTCGGCATGGACGGGGACCTGACGGGTTTCATGGGCTTCGGGGTGCGCCTCGTGCGGCCGTTCGAGATCAGCCCCCGCCGCGGCGCCAAGACGTCGATCTTCCTGGCCACGTCACCCGACGTCGAGACCAAGACCGGCATGTACTGGGTCCGCTCCAAGCCGGGTCATATGAGCCGGAACGCACGCAACGACGAGGCGGCGGCGCGGCTCTGGGACGAGAGCGAACGGCTGCTCGCGTCGACGGGCTTCGCGATCGGCTGAGGCGGTTCAGGCGTCGCGCGTCTTCATGCGCCAGGCGCCGATGGCGGTCCAGACCACGATCCAGCCCACGATCACCAACGACGACGTCAAGGTGGACTCGGGGATCAGCGGGTTGACTCCGGGTCCGCCACCCGAGCCACCCCCGCTGAACGGCGTCGGGAGACCTCCCGGCTCGATGTGGGCCATGGCCACGCCCACGATCCCCCGCTGGACGTTGAGCAGGTGCGAGATGATGTGGCGGCTGAAGATGGGCGTCAAGATCAGCTCCAGCACGATGAGCAGGACCACGGGTACCGTCCGCTGACCCATCAGCGAGGCCAGCCCGAGGCCGACGATGAACCCGATCGTCGCCTCGAGCGCGATCCACAGGCCGACGTCGACCATCAGCGAGGTGGAGGGGACCAAGAAGTTCGAGTGATAGTCCGTGTAATCCTGGTTGGCAACCGAGACCGCGAACGCCCGGATCTGGGCCGGCGATTCACTGGCGGGGACGGTGATCGTGCCGCGCTTCGTCTGGATCACCGTCCCCGGCGGCGGGCCGCTCGATTGCCCGCCTCCACAAGGCACGTTCGGCGGCGGGCCGTTCAGCCCCGGGCCCCCGTTGTAGTTGAAGTCGCAGATGACTTCGTCGGCGTGCGACGCCGCCCAGGTGTCGAGCGCGGGGCGCGACAGGCCCTGCGGCACGTTGACCCCGTCGTAGTTGAGCTGCGTCGGCGCGGCGAACACGCACACCACGCAGACGATGGTGTAGCCGACCGCCACCATGGCGATGACGATGGCGAGCCCGGCCGGGATGCGGGCGAAGTAGAGGGCCAGGCGGGAACGGCCGGTGATGACGAGATGGCGGAACATGCCCTCGGTGAGGTCGACCGACCCCGCGGTGCACCCCACGACGGCCGCCACGACGAACCCGAAGACGTACATGAAGCCGGCCACCAGCGTGGTGAAGATGGTGTAGCCGCCGGCGGGCCCGTAGGACTTGGGGTCGACGGCGTGGGTGATGAGGCGCACGCCGAGGAAGACGACCGGGATGCCGATGTTCACCGCGATCAGCGCGATCATCATGCCGCGGCGCCGGCGCAGCTCCATGAGGCGCGTGGTGACCATGCCCCAGGTCGGGATCCACGAGCCGCGGTGGTCGCTCCGCGTCTCCGCCGGGATCGGAGTGGGAGCCGGACCCGTGTCGGTGATCGTCGTCATTCGGGGTCCCCCAGACGCTTGGTGACCTCGAGGAACCACGACTCGAGCGAGGCCTGGATGTGCTGGAGCCGGTACACCGAGATCCCGCCCTCGACGAGCAGGCGGTTGATCTCGGCGATGGCGTCGCGCTCGGTGCCCGCGGGCAGGGAGATGGCGAGCCCGTCCGGGCCGACGCTCAGGTGGGCGCCGAACGCGGTGGCGTCGAGAAGGTGGCCGGCCCGGTCGGGGTCCGAGCACTCGATTTGGACCTCGAAGGAGGAGCCGGCGAGGAGCTGGGAGATCGGGCCCTGGCGGATGACGCTGCCCCGGTCGACGATGGCCACGGCGTCACAGGTCCGCTCGACCTCGTCGAGGAGATGCGAGGACAGCACCACGGTGCGGCCCTCGGCGACGAGGGACAGGATCATGTCGCGCATGTCGAGCATGCCCGCCGGGTCCAGGCCGTTCATGGGCTCGTCGAGGATCAGCAGCTGGGGGTCTCCGAGCAGGCAGGCGGCGACGCCGAGGCGCTGGCGCATGCCCATGGAGTACTTCGACACCTTGTCGTTGGCCCGGTGCAGGATCCCGACGCGCTCGAGCGCGGGCTCGATGCGGCCCTTGGCCGCCGGCTCACGCGCCGCGGCGAGGATCTGGAGGTTCTGGCGACCGGTCAGGTGGCCGTGGAAGCGGGGCTCGTCGACGATGGCGCCGACGCGGGCCAGGGCCAGGTCGCGATGGCGCGGGACGGCGTGTCCGAGAAGTGACATGGTGCCCGAATCCGCGTGGGTGAGTCCGAGCAGCACGCGGATCAGCGTCGTCTTGCCCGCCCCGTTGGGACCGAGGTAGCCGAACGCGCAGCCGCGGGGGACCAGGAGCTCCACGTCGTTGACGGCGACGTTCTCGCCGAAGCGCTTGGTCAGCCCGTGGGTCTCGACGGCCCATTGGGTGTCGCCGCCGGTGACCGCCGGCGAGTCGGCGAGTGTTGCGGTGCTCATGCTCTGACCTCGACCTTCCCGCGTCGGCGCCCATCTGGTCTCCGATATACCCAGTAGACTACAAAGCAGGTCGCCGGTGGAGCCAGGGTGCTCTCACCCGTCCTTGCCCGGGGGATAGCACCAGTACCGCCCCCCGTCAGTTCGCCAGCGCGCCCACCACATGGGTGATGCAGCCGCACAGTGACGCGACGTCGTCCGGCTCGATCGCCGGGAACATCGCGATCCGCAGCTGGTTGCGCCCGAGCTTGCGATACGGCTCGGTGTCTACGATCCCGTGCGCCCGCAGCACCGCGGCGACGGTGGCGGCGTCGACCGCGTCGACGAAATCGATGGTGCCGACCACGTGACTGCGATCCGCCGGGTTCCCGACGAAGGGCCGCGCGAACCCGGATTGCTCGGCCCACGTGTAGAGGATCTCGGCCGAGCGGTCGCAGCGCGACGCCGTCCACTCCAGGCCGCCGTTGCCGTTCATCCAGTCGAGCTGCTCGGCCAGCAGGAAGATCGTGGCCAGCGCCGGGGTGTTGTAGGTCTGGTCCAGCACCGAGTTGTCGACCGCCGTCTTGAGGTCCAAGAAGGTGGGGATCCACCGGCCGGAGGCGGCAACGCGCTCCACCCGCTCGAGTGCGGCCGGCGACATGAGGGCGATCCAGAGCCCGCCGTCGCTGGCGAAGCACTTCTGTGGCGCCAGGTAGTAGGCGTCGAACTCGAGCGGGTCGACCCGCAGGCCGCCGGCGCCCGAGGTCCCGTCCACCGCCACCAGGCCGCCCCCCTGCGCGGGGTGGGCGGCGCCTTCGGGGCGCCGGATCGGCATCGAGACCCCGGTGGAGGTCTCGTTGTGGGTCAGTGCGTACAGGTCGACCGACGGGTCGGCGACCGGCTTGGGGTGCGTGCCCACCGGCGATTCGATGACCTGGGGCTCCTTGAGGTGCGGGGCCGCCTTGGCGCAGGAGGCGAACTTGGAGGAGAACTCGCCGAAGCTGAGGTGCTGGCTCTGCGCCTCGATCAGCCCGAACGTCGCCGCGTCCCAGAAGCACGTCGTCCCCCCGTTGCCGAGTACGACCTCGTAGCCGTCGGGGAGCGAGAAGAGCTTGTGCATCCCGGCGCGCACCCGGCCCACCTGAGACTTGACCGTCTTCTGGCGGTGGCTGGTGCCGAGGTACGTGCCGGCGACCTCGGACAGGGCCTGCATCTGGGCGGGGCGCACCTTGGAGGGCCCGGACCCGAAACGGCCGTCGGAGGGGAGCAATTCGGCGGGGATCTTGATGTCGGGGATGTCTGGCACGTATGAGATCATGGCACCCGTGACGACCACTCCTTCCACGACAGAGCTCCGCCGGATCTCTCGCCGCGCCGCCGCCGTTGCGCCGTCGGCGACCCTCGCCGTGGACGCCAAGGCCAAGGCGCTCCAGGCCGCCGGGGAGCACGTCATCGGCTTCGGCGCGGGCGAGCCCGACTTCCCGACTCCGGGGCACATCGTGGAGGCCGCGGTGGCCGCCTGCCGCGACCCGGCGAACCACCACTACACGCCGACGGGTGGCCTGCCCGCGCTGCGCCAGGCGATCGCGGAGAAGACCGAGAGGGACTCGGGCCTCGTGGTGGCCCCTGCACAGGTGCTCGTCACCAACGGCGGGAAGCAGGCGGTCGCCAACGCGTTCGCGGTGCTGTGCGACCCCGGCGACGAGGTCATCGTGCTGGCCCCCTACTGGACCACCTACCCCGAGGCGATCCGCCTCGCCGGCGGGACGCCGGTGTTCGTCTCCTCCGACGAGACCACCGGCTTCCGCTCCTCGGTCGACGACCTCGAGGCGGCCTGGACCCCGAACACCAAGGCGCTGCTCTTCGTGTCCCCGTCCAACCCGACCGGCGCGGTGTACCCGCGCCACGAGATCGAGGCCATCGGCCGCTGGGCGCTGGCGAAGGGGATCTGGGTGCTGACCGACGAGATCTACGAGCACCTCGTCTACGGCGGGGCCGAGCACCACTCCATGCCGGTGCTGGTGCCCGAGCTGGCCGACCGCTGCCTGGTGGCCAACGGTGTGGCCAAGACCTACGCCATGACCGGGTGGCGGGTCGGGTGGCTCATCGGGCCGGCCGACGCCATCGGCGCCGCGACCAACATCCAGAGCCACGAGACGTCCAACGTGTCCAACGTGGCGCAGCGCGCCGCGCTGGCCGCCGTGTCGGGCGGGCTCGAGGACGTCGCCATGATGCGGGCGGCGTTCGACCGCCGGCGCCGGACGATCGTCGCGATGCTCAACGACATCGACGGGGTCGTCTGCGTGGAGCCCGAGGGCGCGTTCTACGCCTACCCGTCGGTCAAGGGGCTGCTCGGGCGGTCACTCCGGGGACAACGTCCGGCGAGCAGCGCGGAGCTGGCCGAGATCTGCATCAACGAGGCCAAGGTGGCGGTGGTCCCCGGAGAGGCGTTCGGGTCACCGGGCTACTTCCGGATGTCGTACGCGCTGGGCGACGACGACCTCGTCGAGGGCGTGACACGACTGGCCGACCTCTTCGCCGGGGCGCAAGACTGACCGGCAATCGGGCGGGGGGAGTAAGGAGGCCACCGCGGTGGCACGGGTACTGGTAACAGAGAAGATCGCGCAGAGCGGGCTCGACCTGCTCGCCGACGCAGGGCACGAGGTGGACGTGCGCGAGGGGCTGAGCTCCGCCGAATTGCTCGAGGTGATCCCGGGCGCGCACGCGCTGATCATCCGTTCGGCCACACAGGTCACCGGCGACGTGCTGGCCGCGGGGTCCTCGCTCCAGGTCGTCGGCAGGGCCGGCGTCGGCCTCGACAACGTCGACGTGAGCGCGGCCACCGATCGGGGCGTCATGGTGGTCAACGCGCCGACGTCGAACATCCTCTCCGTGGCCGAGCAGGCGATGGCGCTGCTGCTGGCGCAGGCGCGCAACATCCCCCAGGCGCACTCCGCGCTCGTGGCCGGGCGCTGGGAGCGCTCGAAGTGGGAGGGCGTCGAGCTGCACGGCAAGGTGCTCGGCGTGGTGGGGCTCGGCCGGGCCGGTTCGCTGGTCGCCCAGCGCGCCCATGCGTTCGGCATGGAGCTCATCGGCTACGACCCCTTCGTGTCCCAGGAGCGGGCCCGTGCCATGGGGGTGCGCCTGGTCGGTATCGAGGAGCTGGTCGCGGAGGCGGACTTCGTCTCCATCCACACGCCCAAGACGCCAGAGACCGTCGGGCTGTTCGGGCGCGACCTGCTGGCCAAGGCCAAGCCGGGCATCCGCATCGTCAACACGGCGCGGGGGGGCATCGTCGACGAGGAGGCGCTGGCCGACGCCATCCGCGACGGCATCGTGGCCGGGGCGGGCCTCGACGTGTTCGCCAAGGAGCCGTGCACCGAGTCGCCGCTCTTCGAGCTGCCGGGCGTCGTCGTCTCGCCGCATCTCGGTGCCTCCACCGAGGAGGCGCAGGACAAGGCCGGGGTCACGATCGCCGAGCAGGTGCTGCTGGCGCTCGCCGGCGACTTCGTCCCCTACGCCGTCAACGTGGCCGCCAGCGACGTCTCCGACGTGGTCAAGGGTTTCATGGGCCTGGCCGAGCAGCTGGGGCGCTTCTTCGTCGGCCTGCACGACGGCCTGCCCGACAGCATCGAGATCGTGTACCAGGGCGAGCTGGCCGGGGAGAGCACGGGCATCCTGACGCTGTCGGTCCTCAAGGGGATCTTCGGCGGCTCGACGGAGGAGCCGGTCTCCTACGTCAACGCGCCGCAGCTGGCCGAGCGCCGGGGTCTCGCCGTGCGCGAGTCCACCACCGCGACGTCACCCGACTACAAGTCGCTCGTCACGTTGCGCTCGGGGTCGCACTCCGTCGCCGGCACGCTGATCACCGTGGGCCTGCGCACCGAGCCGCGCATCGTCATCGTCGACGACCACGTCGTCGAGGTGCCTCCCTCCACCCACATGCTCGTCGTGCGCAACGACGACCGTCCCGGTGTCATCGGGATCGTCGGCACCGCGCTGGGCACCGCCGGCATCTCCATCTCGTCCATGGCGGTCGGGCCGAGCCCGGAGTCGTCGACGGCGATGATGGTGATCTCCACGTCGACACCGGCGTCCGACCTCGTCGTGGAGCAGCTGCGGGGTGACGAGGGGATCCTCGACATCCACCGCGTCACGCTCTGAGCTGACTAGGGCGCAGGCTTGCGCGGCACGGCGGGCCAAGTGTCGAGGCTGCCGATGACGGGCTCGCTCCCGTGGAGCGCGCGCTGCGGGGCCCGGTCGAGCAGCACGGCGCGCACCACCGCCAGCACGGCGGCGACCAGGGCGGCCCGGACCAGTGTCGAGAGGAGACGACGCATCCGACCACGGTAGCGTGAGCCGGCATGACCACCTTCCAGAGCATCGCCCCCATCTTCCCCACGGCGGACATGGACGCGATGCAGGCACACTACGAGGCCCTGGGTTTCGACGTGCGCGTGCACGGCGGCGGCTACGGCACCGCCGTCCGGGACGGCGTGCGCCTGCACTTCCGGCTGGACCCGGACCTCGAACCGGCGGGCGAGCGTGGTGCGGCCTACATCGCGGTGGACGACGCCGACGCGCTCCATGCGGAGTGGAGGGCGGCGGGGGTCGGCGAGACGTCCGACCTGTTCGATCCCGGCTTCGGCGTGTGGGAGGCCGCGCACACCGACGGCGACGGCAACCTGCTGCGGTTCGGCTCGCCCTTGCCCAAGGCCTGAGGCGTTGCCTTGACGCTGGCCTCTTCGAATGGGACAATTGCGCCCATCATGACGACGACCGACCTGCTGCTTACCTGACGGCGAACGCCCCATCGCGTTCGCTCGCAACCTCCTGCGCCGAATGGCCAGGGGGTTTTTTGTTGGGCCGGTGCCGATGACGAGAAGGGAAGGATCACATGGCTGAGGGACAGAAGGGGAGTGGTGACGGCATGGAGCGGGGTCACCTGGCCCTGCCCTGTGACCCCTCACCCATGGCGTTCGGGAAGTACCGGTCGCACGTGCCGCTCGTGCTGGGGGACCGCACCTGGCCCGACCGCCAGTTCACCCGCGCCCCGCGCTGGGCCAGCGTGGACCTGCGCGACGGCAACCAGGCCCTCATCGACCCCATGGACTCCGAGCGCAAGCTGGCGCTGTTCCAGACGCTGGTCGACATCGGCTTCAAGGAGATCGAGGTCGGCTTCCCCTCCGCGTCGCAGACGGACTTCGACTTCCAGCGCCTGATCATCGGCGAAGGCCTGATTCCCGACGACGTCGAGATCCAGGTGCTGGTGCAGTGCCGCCAGGAGCTGATCGAGCGCACGTTCGAGTCGCTGGCGGGCGCGTCGAAGGCGGTCGTGCACTTCTACAACTCCGTGTCGGAGCTACAGCGCCGCGTCGTCTTCGGCCTCGACAAGCCCGGCATCGTCGACATCGCGGTCAAGGCGGCGGAGATGTGCAAGAAGTACGAGGCGCAGGTCCCCGGCACCGACATCCGCTACGAGTACTCGCCCGAGAGCTTCACCGGGACCGAGCCCGAGTTCGCCGTCGAGATCTGCGAGGCGGTGATGGACGTCATCGGGCCGACTCCCGAGCGGCCGATGATCCTCAACCTGCCCGCCACGGTGGAGATGTACAGCCCCAACGTGTACGCCGACGTGATCGAGTGGTTCGGCCGCACCATCAAGGACCGCGACGCCATCGTGCTGAGCCTGCACCCGCACAACGACCGCGGCACCGCGGTGGCGGCGGCCGAGCTGGCGGTGCTGGCCGGCGCGGACCGGGTGGAGGGCACGCTGTTCGGGAACGGCGAGCGCACCGGGAACGTCGACATCGTGACCTTGGCCATGAACCTGTTCTCGCAGGGGATCGACCCGGCGCTCGACTTCGGCGACATCGAGAAGGTCCGCCGCGTGGCCGAGTACGCCACCCGGCTGCCGGTGCACCCCCGGCACCCCTACGCGGGGGACCTCGTGTACACGGCCTTCTCGGGGTCGCACCAGGACGCCATAAAGAAGGGCATGGCCGCCATCGGCGACGACTACGACGAGTGGGAGGTGCCGTACCTGCCCATCGACCCCAAGCACACGGGGCG
>Ga0181535_10007906_pt1 | contig 10572 bp, 10 predicted proteins | sample PEATcosm2014_Bin_44_FD_119774 | JGI IMG/M metagenome (GOLD analysis project Ga0181535, IMG submission 119774) | Peatland microbial communities from MTU Mesocosm Facility, Houghton, MI, USA - PEATcosm2014_Bin17_30_metaG | ecosystem: Environmental > Terrestrial > Soil > Wetlands > Peat | place...
CCGGCCGACATCGGTGCAGCCAAACCATTGCAGTTGCAGGGCGGTGTTGATGTTTTTGCGGGGACGCTTTTGGGCTGGGATCACGGCTTTGGAGTTTCGGGCAGGATGGTGGCAAATTCAAAATCAATCAAACAAAAGCGTCCGTCGGCGAACCGGTAGGTGATGTTGCGCGGGTCGGCGTCATCGTGGCGCACGCCAAACCGACCCAATTCCGCAAACAACTGGCGGGCGCGCTCGGGGTCGATGTGCTCCACGCGGGCACCACAGTTGGTGGTGACAATACGCTGATTCGCCTCGTCTGCCTCCAACAGACGCGGCACGAAGTTGCAGCCGCGAGCCTCGAGATGCCGCAGCACCCGCACCTCATTGGCAAACCGCCGGGCGGCGTCCGCCCCATGATAAGCCTTGTACACACGGCCATCAAAACTGAGATGAACCGTGGCGCGCAGCGTGTCTTTGACTTTGAGCATGATCCGGGATCGACCGTCACTGTTGCTTTCTTACCACTATTGCCGATTTTCTCCGCAACGCAAGTCCGCCGCAATTTAGCCACGCGGGGCAAAATTCCACAGCTGTTTTTGACCAATCCGGCCCGCCGGCACTTTGTGAATAACCTGTCTCGCAATAAAACCCTTGATAGAAGTGGCGAAAGCGCATTTTGACCATGCCAAAAAGCAAAGTGCTTGCGATCTGGCATCAGCCCTGCTAAAACACTTTCACACATGGTTTCGCCGGCGCACGAACGCACCCGGACGAACCGGTCTATCAAACAACAACCGATCACGCATTCAAATGCCTAAATATAAATTAGAATATCTGTGGCTGGACGGCTATGAGCCCGTTGCCAATATCCGTGGCAAAACGACCCTCAAGGAGTTCGCCAAATTCCCCAAGCTGGAAGATCTTCCATGGTGGAACTTCGACGGCAGTTCGACCCGCCAGGCTGAAGGCAAGACTTCCGATTGCATGCTCAAGCCGGTCGCGGTTTATCCGGATGCCACCAAGAAAAACGGTGCGTTGGTCATGTGCGAAGTTTATCTGCCCGACAAGAAGACCCCGCATCCGAGCAACAGCCGTGCCACCATCCCGGATGATCCCGGCGCCTGGTTCGGTTTTGAACAGGAATATTTCCTCTACAAGGACGGCCGTCCGCTAGGGTTCCCCGAAACCGGCTTCCCCTATCCCCAAGGCGAGTATTATACCGCGGTCGGCTACAAGAACGTCGGCTGCATCGCCCGTGAGATTGTGGATACCCACCTTGACCTCTGCCTCGAGGCAGGCATCAACCACGAAGGCATCAACTCCGAAGTGGCTAAAGGCCAGTGGGAATTCCAGATTTTCGGCAAAGGTTCCCGCAATGCCGCCGACCAGATGTGGGTGGCGCGCTACATCCTGATGCGCCTGTGCGAAAAGTACGGCGTGGATGTCAACTGGTATTGCAAGCCGCTGGGCAAAGACGTGGATTGGAATGGCTCCGGCATGCACACCAATTTCTCCACCGACCAACTGCGTGACGTCGGCGGCCAGGAATACTTTGAGGCCCTCATGGCGGCGTTCGACAAGTACAAGAACGAGCACATCGCCGTCTACGGCCCGGATAATCATCTGCGCCTGACCGGCCTGCATGAGACCCAGTCCATCGACAAATTCAATTACGGCGTGGGCAACCGCGGCGCTTCCGTCCGCCTGCCGCAGACGTTCATTCCCAGCGGGTACCGCGGCTATCTCGAAGATCGCCGCCCGAACTCCCAGGCGGATCCTTACAAGGTGGCGGGTCGCATCCTGCAGACCATCGCCACGGTGCCTCTGCCCAAGAAGGGCAAGAAGTAAGCGTTAATCTCCATCCGAACAGGAGAACCAGGAACCGGACGGCGCAGACCTGTGAGTCTGCGCCGTCTTTCTTTTGCCCCCAGCCATCCGCCCTGGCGGGCGCCTCGTCGTGGCACCAAATTTCTTGTCGATTAAATCCACTGGCGCGACTTGCCTCTTGGTCCATAATATCTGGATGAAAAGAGATCGGCATTTTGCCAGTGATAACTACTCCGGAATCTGTCCTGAAGCCTGGGCCGCCATGGCGGAGGCGAACACGGGGCACGAAGTTAGCTACGGCGACGACCATTGGACCCAGCTCGCCACGGATCGGATTCGGGAAATTTTCGAGCGGGATTGCGAAGTTTTCTTTGTCTTTAACGGCACTTCGGCCAATTCCCTCTCGCTGGCGTCACTTTGCCAGTCATACAACAGCGTGCTCTGCCACGAGCTGGCGCATGTGGAGACATCCGAATGCGGCGCGCCCGAGTTTTTTGCCAACGGCAGCAAGATCCTGTTGCTCAAGGGAGCCAACGGCAAGGTCGACCCTGCGGAAGTGGCACCAGCCGTCCTGAAGCGGACCGATATTCACTATCCCAAGCCCCGCGTGCTGACCCTCACTCAGGCCACGGAAGTGGGCACGGTCTATTCCGTGGCGGAAGTGCAGATGCTGGCCGAAACGGCCCGCAAATTCAAGCTGCACCTGCACATGGACGGCGCACGTTTTGCCAACGCCGTGGCGGCCCTGGGCGTAGCCCCGGCGGACCTCACTTGGCGTGCCGGCGTGGACGTGCTGTGCTTCGGCGGTTCCAAGAACGGCATCGCACTCGGGGAAGCGGTCGTGTTTTTTGACCGCGACCTGGCGCGGGATTTTGATTACCGCTGCAAGCAGGGCGGCCAACTGGCCTCCAAAATGCGCTTCCTGTCCGCGCCTTGGCTGGGCATGTTGAAAAACGGGGCGTGGCTCCGGCATGCCGGCCACTCCAACGAGATGGCCAAACGGTTGGAGGCGGGACTCCGCCAGGTTCCCAGCGTGCAAATCACCCATCAGGTGCAATCCAACTCCGTCTTTGCCAAGCTGCCGCGTGGCGTCGAGGAGAAGCTGCACGCACGGGGCTGGCATTTCTACACCGGGGTCATCACCCCCGACGAGTCGCGTCTCATGTGCAGTTGGGATACCTCCACCGCCGACGTGGATGATTTCATCAAAGACGTCAAGGAATTGGCTGCTTAAAGGCTCCGTGGACAACCGGGCGGGGCGCGGCGAGAGCGTGGAACACCTCACTTCCGCCCCCAGCCCCGTTTGGCTCCGGCTCGCCGGTGGGCCAGTTGGTGGTTGGGGAACTACTTGCTCAGGTCGTCGGCCGAGAGACCGAACCCTTCCACGAGCTTCAAGAGCAAGGTGGCTCGCCCCAGGGCATTATTCTGCGTTTCGCCCAAAAAGCTCTTCAACTTGAACTGGGCGGCGCCAATCACGTCGCCGTTGCGGTCGTGTAACGGCAGGACGATGATCACGGCGCCATGGTCCCGGCCAAAGTACGCGCCGCCGTTCCGAATGGCGCTCAGCTCCGCCTCGGTGCCCGGCTCGCCCCGGGCCGCGGGGTCCTTGCCGGCCACGACTACAGCCGCTTGGTTGGTGGTCATGGCGCAGAGTTGCAGGTCCAGGATTCGCGATTGCTGGCGCAACACGCTATTCAACACCACTTGGGCCGCCGGCACAATCGGCGTGTAATCGATCACAGCATTGACAAAGTACGTCACCGCATCCGACTTCGTCCAAAAGCCGACTTTGCCCTCCGCAAAGGTGTTGTCACCCAGGACCGGCATGGCTAGCCGGCCGTCCAGCCAGATGGTGATCTGGTTACCATCACACCCGACCGCCAGTTGGTGCCAAGTGCCGGCGGTTACCTCGCAGGTCACCCCCACCGGTTCGGACCGAACACCGTCCACCACCTTGTAAAAGCGGATGTTCTTGCCCAAACCACTAACGCGGACGACATAGAAGTTGGACGTATTTTGAAAGCGGAACACCAAACCGGCCATCTGCTCGGCCACGCCGCTGACCAGCTTGAACTGGGTGCTCAGACGGAAGTTGCGAAATTTCTCCCCGTCATAGACAAACATGGGAAATCGTTCGTCGGTGGGGTCCTGGCTGGTCTGGGCCAGCACGCTGCCACCACCCGCCATGGTTTTGGTGGGATCAGTTAACGAGGCAAAAGCGGAGGGGGCTTCCCCGGCCAGCAGTTTCCAGGCAACCGGCCCACCGTTGCCGAACAGCTCCGCATGGAAGTTGGTCAGTGAACCGTCGGCACCCAAGTCGCCAAAGCCAAACTTCAGCTCCGCGCCCGCCGCCAGCCAGTTCAGGAACAACAGGCAAAGAAAAACCAGGTAACGCATCTTCCCTAGCCTAGCAAACCCGGGCGCAGGCGCAAAACAGATTTGAAGACCGGGCACCGAAACATTATTGAAAGGCGCGCGCCGTCGCCACCCGCTCGAAATAAGCCAAACCTGCAAACTGTGGCTTGCTCCCGTGGAACTTCGGCGCTAGAGTTTTTCCAACTAAAACAACTTATGTCACAAACGGGCCGCCAATCTCTCAATGTCAGCAAGGTTCTTTGCGTAATCATGGGCGGCGGGCAAGGCACGCGCCTGTTCCCGCTGACAAAAGAGCGTGCCAAGCCGGCGGTGCCGCTGGCCGGCAAGTACCGGATCGTCGACATTCCTATTTCCAATTGCATCAACTCCGGTTTCCGTCGCATCTACATCCTCACCCAGTTTAATTCCACTTCCCTGCACAGCCACATTTCCCGCACCTACAAGTTTGACCATTTTTCGGCCGGGTTCGTGGAAATTCTCGCCGCCCAGCAGACCTTCAACAACACCTCCTGGTACGAAGGCACGGCGGATGCCGTCCGCAAGAACCTGGTGCACTTCATGAACCACGATTTCGACTACCTGCTCATCCTGAGCGGCGACCAGTTGTACCGGATGGATTTCAAGGCGATGGTCGAGCAGCATCGGGAGACGGGGGCGGACATCACCATTTCCACGATCCCCGTAAGCCGGGAGGAAGCCAAGGCCTGCGGCATTCTGCAGATGGGCGACGACCGGCGCATCACGCGTTTCGTGGAGAAGCCCAAGGAGACTCCCCTGCTCGATTCCTTGCACGTCACGCCCACCATGGCCGGCCAGTTAGGGATCAAGGATGGCGGGGATTCGTTCTTGGCCTCGATGGGCATCTACGTCTTCAACCGCAGCGTCATCCGCGATCTACTGGATAATCCGTTGTCCGATTTCGGCAAGCATATCATTCCCCACGCCATCAACACGCATCGGGTGTTTGCCAACGTGTTCCAGGGCTACTGGGAGGACATCGGCACCATCCGCTCGTTTTTTGAGGCCAACCTGGACCTGGTCACAGAACTGCCGCGTTTCAATTTCTTTGACATGAGCGCACCGATCTTTTCGCGGCCGCGTTACCTGCCCGGCTCCAAGATCAACGGCGCGGAGATCGACCACGCGCTCATTTCCGACGGCTGCATCATCAATCGCGCCCGCATCAACAACACCGTCGTGGGCCTCCGCACGCTCATTGGCGAGGGCACGGTGCTCACCCGGACGGTGATCCTGGGCAGCGACTATTACGAATCGATGGAGTCGGTAGGTCGCCATGAGACCAATGGCCAGCCTCGCGTGGGCATCGGCGCGCATTGTAAGATCGAAAACGCCATCATCGACAAGAACGCGCGCATCGGCAACAACGTCGTCATCTCCCCGATCGGCAAACCGGAGAACGTGGACCAGGAGCGCTACTACATCCGCGACGGCATAGTGATCATCCCCAAAGACGCCGTCATCCCGCATGGAACGGTGATCTGAGCGCGGGCCAAACCGCCAACCCGACCGCATTCCGCACCCACAAATACACTGGGATCTCTGCTGGCGGGCAATTGGTAATCCGTCGCCAATAGCCCTCGGCCATCTTGGCAAAGCTGGCTCGTTTTTTACCTGACGTCGTCACACCCGTTCCCATAATTTATAGGCACGAGTCAGATCCACTTCGGCACCGATGACTGGCGCGCGGTCATGGCGCAGGATTTCACGTTTGCTAATGTGGCGCGCGTGGCCCAAGCCACGGCAGATTACTGGAGATCGGAAATCCGGAATCCGCGCTCCGATATCTTTGGTCGCACTCCAAAAGTCGGGGTGAGCTATGACCGCCGTTTCTTGTCCAACCGTTTCGGGTGCCTGACCGCCGAGGTTTTTGCGGCCAACGAATTCTAAGTGGTGCTCACGCCGGAACCCACCCCCACGCCCTGCGTTTCCTTTACGGTCAGACAGCTCGGCGCCGTGGGCGGCGTGATGATCACCCCCAGCCACCCCCCATATTCAACGGCTTCAAGCTCAAGTCCCACTTCGGCGGCTCCAGCGGACCGGCCGAATGCCAGGCGGTGGAACAACTTCTGCGTCAAGACCCGCCGCCGCCCTGGTGGACAAGCTGTGCGCCGCCTGGAACTTGCCGCTGACCGAAGTGGCGATCGGCTTTCGTTTCATTGCGCCCGAATTGATGAAACCCGGCGCCCTGTTTGGGGCGGAAGAAAGCGGCTCAGTCGGCTTCGCCAACCACCTCCCGGAACGCGGCGGTCTGGCCGCCGGCCTGATGCTGCTGGAAATGCTGGCCATGGAGCGAACCTCCGTAAACCGGAGCTACGCCCGGCTGGAGCGGGAATATTTTCCTCAGCAACCGGCAGATACAATAATCACATGGCCTTTTTGGCTCTATCCGTATACACTTTGGAGCAATAGCAGGGACTGATGACCATTCGAAAGCACGCCAGGCAATTGGTGCACAGCAACGCCGCATGGTTGCTGCCGGCCTTGCTGGCCTGCGCCGGGACGGCCGCTGCCACCGCCCAAGACTATCTGTTCAACACCAATAACGGTTCGGTCACCATCTCTCGGTATGTAGGCGCCGGCGGCTCTGTAACCGTGCCCGCCGCCGTCGACGGGCTGCCAGTCACCAGCATCGGGGACGCCGCGTTTGGCTTCAGCTACGGAGTCACCAGCATCACGATTCCGGACAGCGTCACCAACATCGGCGAACTCGCCTTCCTTTCCTGCACGGGCCTCACTAACGTCGTACTTTCCGCGAGCGTTCTCGACCTCGGGGAACTGGCCTGCAAAAATTGTGTGCGCCTGACCACCTTTGCGGTGGACTCAAACAACCCCGCCTTCAGCACCGCCGGCGGCGTGCTGTTTGACAAGAAACAGACGACGCTCGTGCAGTACCCGCCCGGCCGGGCCGGCGGCAGCTATGCCATTCCCGCCAGCGTCCAGTCCATCGCCAGCGGCGCCTTTTACGGCTGCACCAGCGTGACCAATCTTTCGCTCCCGGCCGGCCTCAATAATATCGGGGACACCGCCTTCTACGGCTGCGTGAACCTGACCGACACGCCCATGCCTGACGGCGTAACAAATGTGGGGGCGCAGGCCTTCTGGAACTGCGCCCGTCTCACCCAACTGACCATTCCGGATAGCGTCAACAGCCTGGGCCTCCAGGCCTATTACGGCTGCGCCGGCCTGACCAATGTCACGATCGGCAACGGTCTGACCGCCATCGCGGACAACACCTTTACCAAATGCTCCAGCTTGCTCGCGGTGTCCATCGGCAACCAAGTGACCTCCATCGGCGATTATGCGTTTGAATATTGCCCCTGGCTCAACCGCCTCACGCTTGGCAGCAGCCTCACCAACATAGGCCAATCCGCCTTTGCCTACTGTTTCGATCTCCCGTCGGTCACCCTGCCCGCAAGTGTGGAACAGATTGACAGCCAAGCCTTTTTCTATTGCTCCCGCCTGTCCACCATCAGTCTCCCGGCCAGCGTCACGGAAATCGGGGACCGGGTGTTCGAGTTTTGCGGGAACCTTACATCCATCACGGTGGATCCGGCCAATTCCGCTTATGCGGGCGTTAACGGCGTACTGTTTGATCTCCAGCGCTCGCGGCTGCTGCAGTATCCGGTGAACAATCCCCGCGGCAGCTATACCATTCCGGATGGCACCGTTAGTGTGGCCGACACCGCGTTTGTCTCGGCCTACTATTTGACGAGTGTCACCCTGCCAGCCTCACTCACCAACCTGGAGACATTGGCGTTTTACGATTGCCCGGAGGTCACCGGGTTCTTTTTCAAGGGCGACGCCCCGGCGCAGGGAAACAATGTATTCACCCTTGATGACGCGGCCACCGTTTACTACCTGCCGGCGACCGCCGACTGGGGAGCCACATATGGCGGCCTGCCGACCACACTCTGGAATCCGACCGTCCAAACCGTCGCCGCCGATCCCGCCACGGTTCAGGCGTTTGGCTTCACCATCGCCGGCAGCACCAATACCCCGCTCGTAATAGAGGCTTCTACCAATCTGGCCGGTGGCGTCTGGACCGTGATCGGCAACGTCGTGCTCACCAATGGCACCTGCTATTTCCTCGATCCCCAGTCCACGAATTATCCCGGCCGCTACTACCGGCTTCGTACGCCCTGATCGCCGTTCCGCCCGCCTTGCAAGCTCCCCGGCTACTGCCGTCATTAGCCATTTGACACCCATTGAATCAGTGCGATTTTGGAAACCTATGAATTTGCAACTCACGGACAAACTGGCGCTGGTTTCCGGTTCCACCAAGGGCATTGGGCTGGCCATCGCCACCGGCCTGGCCCGCGAAGGCGCCCGAACCATCGTCAACGGACGTGCCGAATCATCCGTGGCCACCGCCCTGGCCCGGATCCGCGACGCGGTCCCGGCGGCAAAACTGGAAGGCTTTGCGGGCGACCTGACAGACGCGGCCGCCGTGGAACACTTGGCCAAGCAATTTCCGCAAGTGGACATTTTAGTCAACAACCTTGGCATCTTCCAACCCCGGCCCTTTGAGCAGATCACCGACGCAGACTGGCGCCGCTTCTTTGAAGTCAACGTGCTGAGCGGCGTCCGGCTCAGTCGCACGTATTTGCCGCCCATGAAGTCGCGAAACTGGGGACGCATCGTGTTCATCAGCAGCGAAAGCGGCATCCAGATCCCGGCGGAAATGATTCATTACGGGACCACCAAGACGGCGCAATTGGCGGTCTCGCGCGGCCTGGCCGAAACCTGCGCCGGTACCGGCGTCACTGTCAATGCGGTACTGCCCGGCCCCACACATTCGGACGGGGTGGATGAATTCGTGAATCAATTGAGCGGTGGCCAGCCCTTTCAGGAGTTCGAGCGGGAGTTTTTCGCCAACGTGCGGCCGACCTCGCTCCTGCAACGGTTTGCCACCACCGAAGAAGTGGCCAACTTGGTGGTATACGTTTGCAGCCCCCTTTCCGCCGCCACCAACGGCGCGGCGCTGCGCGTGGATGGCGGCGTGGTGCGCGCCTGTTTCTGAAACGCCAGACGATTTATCTTGGTGCGGCGGGCGCGATTTGCGCTTAAATTCCACCCGTGATCCGCAACATCATTTTCGACTGGTCCGGCACCTTGGTGGATGACTTGCCCGCGGTGTTGAAGGCTTCCAACTTTGTGCTGACGCAGGCCGGAAAGCCAACGATGTCCCTCGAGGAATTCCGGGAGGAGTTTCAACTGCCCTTTAGCAAGTTTTACGACCGCCATACGCCGGAGGTTCCCATGGCCCAGCTCGAGACGTGGTTCCACTCCGAGTTTCGCCAGTCCCAGGATTCCGTCACCGAAGTGCCGCACGCCCGCGCGTTTCTCGAATTCTGCCGGGCCCACGGGTTCCGCACCTTCCTCCTTAGCACCATCCATACCGACCATTTCAAATCTCAATGCCGGCAGAACGGTTTCGATGCCTTCCTCGAAAAGCCCTACACCGGCGTGTGGGACAAGCGGGAGAAAATCCACGAAATCCTCCAGGAAAACCACTTGCAGCCTGACGAAACGCTCTTCATTGGCGACATGGAACACGACATTGCCACCGCCCGGCACGGCGGCGTGCATTCCTGTGCCGTGCTGACCGGTTACAATACCCTTACCCAACTGCGAGCCGCCAGACCAGAGGTGATCGTGGAGCATCTTTCGGAATTGCAGAAAATCCTGGAACGGAATCATTTCAGTCTCACTCCGCCCGCCTCGCCAATTGGCTCCACCGAGATCGCGATGCCGCTGGCTACGGTGGGGGCGCTGATTTTCAACGCTGGCAATGAAGCGCTGCTGATCCGCACGCACAAATGGTCGAATAAATGGGGCATCCCCGGCGGCAAGATCAAGTTTGGCGAAACCTCCGAGGCTGCCTTGCGGCGTGAAATCCTGGAGGAAACGGCCCTGAAAGTCGCGCAGATCCGGTTTGTGCTCGCGCAGGATTGCATTCACTCAAAGGAATTCTACAAGGACGCCCATTTCGTGCTGCTCAACTACACGGCCCGGACGGCCGTCAAGAATCCGCACGTGGTACTCAATGACGAGGGCCGGGAATACCGCTGGTTGCCCCTGCCCTCCGCCAAAAAGCTGCCGTTGAACCGGCCCACCAAAATCCTGATCGAGGCCGTCATAGCACAGACAAGCGGCCAGAACATAAGCCAACCCGGCGTCCGCCCCCGCCGCGGCGCCCCTCGTTCTTGAAACAGCGCATGCCCAAAATTTCCATTGTGGAGTTGGAGGTCTACTATCGGGTCGGCGTGCCCGCCGCCGAACGGACCGCACCGCAGCGGCTGCTGCTCACGGTGGAGTTGGAATTTGACTTCGCCGCCGCCGCCCGCAGCAATGAACTTGCCGACA
>Ga0181535_10007912_pt1 | contig 10566 bp, 7 predicted proteins | sample PEATcosm2014_Bin_44_FD_119774 | JGI IMG/M metagenome (GOLD analysis project Ga0181535, IMG submission 119774) | Peatland microbial communities from MTU Mesocosm Facility, Houghton, MI, USA - PEATcosm2014_Bin17_30_metaG | ecosystem: Environmental > Terrestrial > Soil > Wetlands > Peat | place...
CTGGTTCGCCATGATTCTGGCGTTTGTGGCGCTCCTGATCAGCTTGCTCCGGCAGCGCGACAAGATGGAATACTAACGGCGGTACTACTATGCGAAATGCCGTGATTCCGGTGAAGAAAACCCTGCTTCTACTGCTCGTGGTGGTTTGTTCGATCGCTACAGGAGGGCCTTTCCTCTGGGTCGCGGCCTTATCGCTGCGGACCACACCGGAAATCCTCGATCACCCGTACAGTTTTCCTTTGCACCCGCATTTCGACAAGTTCGTTAGGGCTTGGACCCACTCCAACTACGGCCTCTATTTCTGGAATAGCACCCTGGTAGTGGTGGCCGCAGTAGTGATTGTCACTCTGCTGGGCGCGATGGCGGCACACGGCTTGGTGCGCTATCCCTTCCGGGGAAACCGTGCCGTGCGCTTCCTGATTCTTTCGGGAATGATGCTGCCTCCCCAGATGCTGATTCTCTCCCTCTTCCAGATCATGTTTAACGTAGGGCTCTACAACACGCTCGGCGGGTTGGTGCTTGTCTACGTTGCCACGCAACTCCCTATGACCATCTACATCCTGGAAAGCTTTTTCGCCCACATTCCGCAGGACCTCTTCGACGCGGCGAAACTGGATGGCTACGCCGACTTCGAGATTTTTTGGCGCATTGCGCTGCCCATCGGAATGCCCGCGGTTTTCACCACCGGTCTCTTGAATTTCATCATGCTGTGGAATGAGTTCTTATATGCCGTCGTTCTACTCACGGACAACAGCAAGCGCACGCTGCCACTCGGCATCATGTTTTTTATGGGCGGCCACCAGATTGATGTGGGCATGGTGGCGACAGGCCTCATGATCGCGATTCTTCCGGTTTTGCTCCTGTACGCGTGCTTCTCCGAAACGATGATCAAGGGGATGACGGCCGGGGCGGTCCGCTAGAGACGCCACCGGGCGAGAGAAAGGGCATATTTCATGGCCGTGGTAAAGGTCGACAGGCTTTACAAGGAGTACAAAGGCCATGCCGACTTGGCGGTGAAGGATGTGAGTTTCACCGTGGCGGACGGCGAGTTCATGGTGCTGCTGGGACCTTCCGGGTGCGGGAAAACCTCCATATTGCGCATGATTGCGGGTCTTGAGCCGATCACTTCCGGCGATCTCTTGCTTAACGGAAAGCGTATTAATGATGTTCCGGCAAAAGACCGCGACATCGCCATGGTGTTTCAATCTTATGCGCTCTACCCTCACATGGACGTCTACTCGAACCTCGCCTTTGGACTGCGCCGGCGGGGATTCCCGCAGGCGGAGATTGATCGTCGGGTCATGGCCGCCGCGGCCAAGCTCGCGATGGTGCCCTACCTGAAGCGGAAACCGATGGCGCTGTCGGGAGGCCAAAGGCAGCGCGTGGCTCTGGGCCGAGCCATCGTGCGGGAGCCCCAGGTATTCCTGTTCGATGAGCCGCTCTCCAATCTTGATGCGGCGGCGCGTTTCACCACCCGCAACGAACTTATCAAGCAACAGAAAGAGCTGGGCACCACCACCATTTATGTGACGCACGATCAGGTTGAAGCCATGACCATGGGCCATCGCATCTGCATCCTGAACCATGGCCAGTTGGTGCAAATTGGCCACCCGCTGGAGGTCTATAAGAGTCCCGCGGACACCTTCGTGGCGCGGTTTCTGGGTAATCCGCAAATGAACATGCTTAAAGGAACCGTGGCGCTGCATGACGGTGGCGCCTTCCTGCACGTGGGCGGCAGCAGTATTGACCTTCCCGCCCAGGCGCTGCCGGAACTCCGTAAGTACGCAGGAAGTGCGGTCATTGTCGGCGTGCGGCCGGAGGATTTGTACGAGCATGAACCCGCCGCGCTCCGTGAGCGCGTAGTGCGAATACCGGCGCGGGTCATCGCAGTTGAACCCTTGGGAGCGGAGACCCTGTTGATGCTGGCGCTTCCGGATTCTAAAGAGGAGATCGTTGCCCGCGTTGGACGGCAAACCCGTGTGCGAAGTGGCGATACAACAACCGTCGCCCTAGACACGGCCGCGTTGCATCTATTCGACCCGGCCACAAACGTGGCGATTCCGTATTTCCGCCGATAAGGCAAAGCCCCGTGCCAGTAGGACGCGAATTTTTTGCCAAGGAAAATCAAATGCTATCACGTATTTTGAGTTCCGAAACACTGTCAAGCACGCGCGTTGTATGTCCTTCGTGGCGCAGAGTGCCGGCCCCATTAGGGTTTGCCATCAGCGCTCTGGCCCTGTGTTTCGCTATATCATCGCTGGCGTTGGCTCGCGAGGAGGGAACCCCTCTCACTCCGGTGCGAAATCCCACAGCCTCAGGACCGCTTCGGAAGAATCCTGCCAACGGGCGTTACTTTACCGACGGCAGCGGCAAAGCCATTTACCTCGCTGGATCGCACACCTGGGCAAACATGCTTGACCGTGGCCAATTGAATCCCCCCGGCGTGGATTTTGACTATGCGGCTTTTATGAAATGGATGGTGGACCACAACTTCAATTTCATGCGGCTCTGGACCGCGGAGCTGCCCAATGCCGGCCCCGGCCCCGACTATGCGGAAGGGAACTTCGTCGGCCCTCCCTATAGGTGGCGCCGCACCGGTCCGGGCCTCGCCACCGACGGTGGCTTGAAATTCGACCTCACCCAACTTGACCAGAGTTACTTTGACCGTATGCGGGAGCGGACAATGATCGCCGGCAAGAACGGGATCTATGTTTCCGTCATGCTCTTCAATGGCTTCGAATGGCAGTTTGACACGAACCCCAAAGATGGCGATCCTTTTGTGGAAAGCAATAACATCAACCATATCAGTTGCCCTGGAACCTGCCCGAGCGACAGCGCCCTGATGTCCGAGGCGGTATGGAACATCGAGGCGGCGTATATCCGGAAAGTTGTGGATACCGTGAACGACCTCGACAACGTGCTTTATGAGGTTTCCAACGAATCGGGCTCACCCTATTCGGATTATTGGCAATTTCGCGTCATCGACCTCGTAAAGCAGTACGAAGCCACCAAACCCAAGCAGCACCCCGTGGGCATGACCTCCCAATGGCGGGGTGGTTCCGACTTAACTCTTTACAGCAGCCGCGCCGATTGGTTTTCGGCAGGGAGCCACGTTCCCCCCTCCGATGGCACTAAGGTGATCATCAACGATACGGATCACGCTTACGGCCCGGGTGACTTGAGGCATGATGGGCAAGCTGGCCAACGCTCCTGGGTGTGGGAGGATTTTACCGCCGGCGACAACGTGGCTTTTATGGACCCTTACCTGACAAAATGGCCGGAGCGAAACCATCCAGGAGGCAATACCGCCGACCCGGAAGTCGGAGTCCGGGTGGACCCGTATTGGAACGTTATTCGCGACGCCATGGGCAGCGCCGAGACCTACGCGAATCGGATGAATCTGGTGGCGATGACACCCCAAGGGTCTCTTTCCAGCACGGGCTTTTGCCTGGCCAATCCGGGGGTTGAGTATTTGCTGTATCAACCTTACCCCAAGGCTTTTACGGTGCATTTACCCGCGGGAACTTACCAGTTTGAATGGTTTGATCCTTCCACGAACCGGGTCGCAGCAACCGGGACAGTTACGGTTTCGGAGGGTGAACGCGAATTCACCGCACCTTTTGCCGGAGACGCCGTATTGTATTTGCACGCGTCTGCGCCATGACCTGGCGGCCCCTTTCATCGACCGGCCCCTTTCACCTTCATCGGGCTTGCCAACCCGGATATCTCACCAACTTTTTGGAGCGCGGCGGGATAACCCTGTTGTCGCTGGTCTAAAAGGCGTTTCAGCACCCTGCTCGGAGTCACTCCACCGGTCCAAGGACCCCTACCATGGGGAGGATGGGCAGACGGGAAGAGGTCGCGGCCCAACTTTGGGTACGCGATGACGTAGTTAGAAAAAATGACAAAAAGTCGAGAATATACTATAGACACGAGTGTTTCGTGGTGGTAGGGTAGCGCTACTGCAGGTCGGACGTCGGGCTGCGTCATTCACAAGGAGGATTGCCATGAAGTTGCGGTCTATCGCCCTGGGGTGTTGCCTCTTCCTAGCCACCGTTGCTGCCTCGGCACAGGAACTCGCAACAATTGTTGGCACGGTTACCGACACAACTGGAGCCGCTGTTCCAGCCGTTAAAATCAAAGTTTCAAACCCGACCGAAGGGTTCACGCGCACCTACGTCTCGAACGACGTGGGTGAGTATACCGCCGCGGAATTACCCCTCGGCGACTATACGGTGACCGCGGAAGCGAGTGGATTTGCGACACTCGTGCGCACCGGTATCACGCTCGGCACGGGTCAGACGCAGCGTGTGGATCTCCGCCTCGAAGTTGGAACCTCGCAGCAGAAGGTGACCGTGGTGGGAAATGTCCCGAAGGTTGAAACCGAATCGGGGGCCCTATCCAGCGTCATCACGAGTAGCCAGATCACTGAGCTGAATATCCCCGCGAGAAATTTTACCAATCTTGCCTTGCTGATCCCCGGCGCCGCACCGGGCGCCACCTTTACTCCTTTTACGCCCTCGGGTATGTATGGAGACCAATACATCGCCATTAACGGCAATCCCGGTACGAACTTGGGGTGGGAGTACGACGGCGCTTCGACGTCTGACCCGAGCTCGGGGAGTGATTCGCTTCAGGTCTTCATGAGTATGGAGGCGATCGCGGAGGTTAAGATCTCGACCTCGAACTACAGCGCGGAATATGCCCGTGCGGGCAGCGCGATGATTGAGGCCGCGACCAAATCTGGAACCAGTCAGTTCCACGGCTCGGCCTTTGAATTCGTGCGAAACTCGGTGCTCAATGCCAATGATTGGTTCTTGAATCAAACGATTGGTGGCAGCGCCCAGCAACAGCCCATTAAGCATAACGATTTTGGATTCACCATCGGCGGGCCGTTCTATATTCCCGGCCACTACAACACCAGCAAGCAGAAAACGTTTTTCTTCGTTTCGGAAGAGTGGCGCCGCGACCGGAGCGCACCGGTCATCGACACCACAGTTCCCACGACTCGCGAGCGCCAAGGGGACTTCAGCGAATGCGATCCGAATTCTGCCAATTATAATGCGGTGGTGGCCTCCGGCTGCGTGCTCCCCACCAATTTGGCCACCGGGACGACCTATGCGAACGACCTCGTCCCGGTCAGTACCCAGGCCACGACGTTGCTCAATGCTTTCATTCCCCTGCCCAATAACGGTGTGAATCGGTATACCAAATCCCCGGGCGCTCCGGTCAACTTCCGTGAGGACTCAGTCCGCGTGGACGAAAACATTACCTCCAGCCTGCGCCTCTTCGGGCGCTTTACCCAGGACCGCGTCGTCACCACAGTTATCCCTGCCTACTATGGCAACGAGTTCCCAACGACCGAGGACATCGAGACGCCGCCCGCGACTAATGAGGTCCTGAACCTTACTTACTCCATTCGGCCTGACTTGGTCAATGCGTTGAGTTTCGCTTATTCCGGACAGCACGACGGCATTCGACCTACGGTCACAGGAATTGATTCCGTCTCGGGCTCGATCCTCTACCCCACAGGTTTGCAGATCGGCAGCATGTTCCCGGCGTCTGCCTCGGGGATTACACCGCTAGGGAAGGTATTGCCTGGCATCAGCGTGGGGGGGGGGGGTCCGGGATTCTATCAAGCAGCGGGAGTGCCACAAGTTTGGTGGAGTTCGAGCCCGGTCCTCCGCGACGACGCGGTTTGGATGCGGGGGAAACACACCTTGAAGTTCGGAGGATATCTCCGGTTGGCCCGGATCGACAATACGGTCGCCTTTGGCGGAGGGCACACCGAGGGAATCCTCGGCTTTTCGAATTCCGGCCCGAATAACACCGGCAACGCTATGGCCAACTTCTTCTTGGGCAATTTGGCTTCCTATACTCAAGTCGGAAAAACCCAGAATGGCCAACTGGTAGGAGGATTGCCGCTGGGACATTGGAGGATGTGGGACTTTGAGCCCTACTTCCAGGACGACTGGAGAGTTACACATCGGCTCACGCTGAATCTGGGGTTTCGCTACTACTACGTGACCCCCTTCGCGGATGTCACCGTCCCGCAGAATTCGTCAATCTTTGATTCCGCCCGATACAACCCCGCGAACCAGGCGCAATTGAATGCCAGTGGCAATCTTGTCCCGGGCACAGGCGATACTTGGATTAATTATGGAAACGGGCTGGAACCCTGCGGTGTCGGGGGAATACCTTTGAGTTGCACTTCTGTGACCCATCGAACGCCTTCGCCGCGGTTTGGTTTTGCCTGGCAGCCGACGGGCTCAGGCAAGACGTCCATTCGAGGCGGCTATGGCCTCATTTTTGATAGCGGCAATGCGCATATCCTCTCATCCGGGCGCAATGGAACTGTCCCGACGGTTGCCTCCCTAACCGCGAGTTATGTGAATGGCTGGGGCTACCCGAATGTGTCGCCGCCCGGAACCCTGCCGGTGGCATCCACGGTTTCGCAGCCACTGGAACAGCACTTGCCGGAGTCTAATCAGTATAGCCTGACAGTAGAACATGAGTTTCCAGGTAACAACCTGCTGAGCGTGGCCTATGTCGGGAATGAGAGTCGCCATATGACGCGGAGGCGTAATCTCAACCAGGTTTTGGACGGAGCCACAACCGTGAATGTGCCGGCTCTCGCTGGAACCACCGACTGTGATGCCTCTGGAAACTGCGACGTGCAGGACGCCCTGATCAATACCATAGACGCGCCGTACTTCTTCGCCCCCTATCGCGGCTACAATGGTATCCAGCAGTGGGAGGATTCGGGGGTCTCGAACTATAATTCTTTACAGTTCAGTTTTCGTCACCCTGTCGGGCACGGCCTGACTTTCCAAGCCGTCTACACATGGGCCCATGAATTAGACGACCTGCTCGGCGCTGGCGGCAGCGAAAATGGGGGTAACACCGATGATGATTATCACCTTAGCCGCTGGTATGGCAACTCTGCTGACAACCAGGCGCAGGTCTTGACGATGAATTTTGTTTACAGGATTCCGTTTTTTGCCCATTCCACCAACCATTTGCTGAGTGGCGGATTGGGGGGATGGCAATTGGGCGGCATCTCCACCTTCCAAACTGGAAATCCCATAGGCCTCAATTGCGGCATCGCGGGGACAGCCAGCGCGGTGGGTGGAAACGTGCAGTGCAACTCTCTGGGCAAGGTTCAGGTACACAAAGGCACGTACGACTCTCCTCAATTTGGACCCGAAGTGAGCTGGTTCGACCCGTCAACGATCGGGCAGATCACCCTTCCCCAACTGTATTCGAACGGCGAACCCGGCATGTTTGGGGATATGGGGAAGTTTGCCTTGACGGGCCCCGGCCGCAACGACTGGGATCTGAGCCTCATTAAGAACTTCCAACTTCCTTGGTTCGCCAAGGAATCTTCAACGTTGCAAGTCCGCTGGGAAACCTTCAATACTTTCAACCACCCCCAGTGGAGTGCCGTGAATCTGTTTTGTTCCAGCGCCACGCTTCCGGGGCAGCCCTGCAATGGCGCGAATAACATCGGCAACGGCGCAGTGAACAGCGATTGGGGTCCCCGCACCATGCAACTGGGACTGAGATTCGTGTTTTAGACGATTACCGCGGAGGCCAAGCGATTGCCGCTTGGCCTCCACCCGCAGATTTGGACTCCCGAGCCACTGCCTTCCGTAAGGGTCTTCCCTGTAATGCTGCCACTCGATAGTAACTTGCATTTCTAAGCAGGAGGCAAGCTCGATGATGAATCGTGTCGAGATTTTTGTTCGATATGGCTTACTTGCTCTGGGCCTGACCGGCTGTGCCGCCAGCGTGGCCACTGCGTCCCCCGCCCTCATCAACTTCGTCAACAACCCGCAGACGGTGAGTCTGACCGGCGCCGATCAGTTTATGGTGTTGAGCGCGGACAGAACCCACCTGGTGAACACCTTTGCGAACCGGCCGGTCTTCATCTCAGGGGACACGGCACAGGATTTAAGCGTCCAACTTTGCAACGACTCCGATGTCGAGACTTATTTGGCCAACCGGGCGGCAAAGCATATGAACGCAATCTGGGTCTGGTTCATCGACATCATTCAGCATGACGGCAAGGGCGGAATACAGAACGATTGTTCGGGCAACAATCCCTGGAATGGCGGCGCCGACTTTACCGGGATGAACAATGCCACGGCCTACTGGGCGCACGTCGATCACGTGTTGCAAAGGTCGGCTGCCTATGGCATTACCGTCCTGGCGGGAACGGCTTTTCACGGATCATTCGACAATTGCAGCATTCCGTACTTCGCCAGCATGGAAAGAACTCCCGACGCCATCTTGACCGCCTATGGCGCGTTTTTGGGCAATCGCTACAAGTCCTACCCGAACATCATTTGGCTTCATGGGGGCGATGCGAACGCCAGCCTCTGCGGCGGCGATGTGACAAAAAAAGAGGACGCCATTGCCCGGGGCATCATGTCGGCAGACCCGATACACTTGATGGCAGTCGAGGCCACTAATAATAAGTGGGGAGAGGCGAGCGCCACCAACTGGTCGTCGTCCACCTTCGGCGCCGGCAATCCCCGCGGCTGGCTAACATTAGGGACCATTTATCCGAAAGGCCTGCCAGCCAGAGTTTTCGCTGAGGAAATCGCGCAAATCGTCGCTCAAAACGCAACCGAGACAGGGGCGACTCCCTTCGTGCCGTACTTCAGTATCGAGGATCCCTACGAATATGAACCGTACGAGGCCCCTTATACTGACGAGCAGCTTCGGCAACAGGGGTATACGGAAATTCTAAGCGGTGCGCATCTAGGGCGACTCTTCGGCAGCTCGGGCATCTGGCCATTCGGCGCCACTTGCTGCCAGCATGGACCTTCCTGGAAAGTCAACATGGACCATCCCGCCTCCTTCGATCAAGAGCGCCTTGGTGACCTATTCCGCAGCCGCGAGCACTGGAAGATGGTGGCTGACCCTGGCCACACGGTGGTCACCGCCGGCTTCGGCGCGGGTGAAAACCTGACAGTGACTTCCCGAACCTCGGACGGCCAGACGATTATTGCTTATGTTCCGAACGGCAACGCCGCGACCCTGACCGTAGACATGTCCAAAATCACGAGCGGCATCCTGCAAGCAAACTGTTGGTGGTACAATCCGGCATCGGGGTTCGCAAGATTTATCGGGAGTTACGCGAGTTCTGGAACGCGGAGTTTTACGCCGCCTGATTCCAACGATTGGGTGTTGGTCATCGACGACGCGAGCGCGAGTTTGCCGGCGCCGGGGAATCCGTAGAACTATTGAGGAGGCTTTATCCAGTGGCGCCGAGAAGAGTAAGAGTTTTGTTCCTCCCCTCGGGGACCGAGCTGAAAGAGCCGTGGGAGGGCGACGTCATCAAAGCCGTTGGACCTCAGCACGACCTGAGAATCTTCGATTACGACGCGCCCGTAGCTCCTCAGTTTGAGGGCGTCGAGGTGGTAATCGACTTTAGCGGCCATTTGGCTTCGCGAGAGATGGCCGACGCAGCTTCCTCCGCCAAGCTCTGGCACCTGCTGCTCACCGGTTTCGACCACTTCGACCTCAATTACTGGCGGACAAAACACATCCCCGTAGCGAATTGTCCAGGCGCGCTTGCCGGCCCCGCCATGGCCGAAGGTGCGATCATGCTCATGCTGATGCTGTCGCGACAATGGCACGAGAGCCAACTGAGCTTCGCGCGCAGGGACTTTTACAAGCCATTGGGCTTTGAACTGGAGAATCGCCTGCTTCTGCAAGTGGGATTTGGCGGCACCGCCCGCCCGCTCGCGTCGAAGGCCAGGGCGTTCGCCATGCGCGTAGGCGCCATCGATACCCGAGATATTCACGAAAGTGAGCGGCAGGAGTATGGGCTGGAATTCGTTGGCAAGCCGCAAGACCTTGATGAGATGATCCCGAAATGTGATTTCTTATCCCTTCACCTCCAACTCGATGGTACAACCCGGCATATTATTGATGCCCGCCGTCTCGCCTTGATGAAGCCCTCTGCCTTTCTTATCAATTTTGCTCGCGGGGCGCTCGTCGATGAACAAGCCCTGCACTCCGCGCTAGCGGAGAATCGAATAGCCGGTGCCGGCCTTGACGTATTCGGGGTTGAACCCCTGGACCCCAACGATCCGCTGCTCAAGCTCAAAAATGTCGTGGCCACTCCGCACAACTCTTCCGTGACCGACGGCACGTCTCGCCGGCGCGCCGCCTGTGTTGCGGAAAACGTGGACCGCATCGCCAAGGGGCTACCCCCGTTGTATATCATCAGCGAATGATTGTTGCGAACATTCAACCAGTCAGAGAGGATTGTACCGATGCCAACCGGCGCCAGCAAAGCCCGCGATTCCCACGATCCCACCGCCCTCGGCCGCAACTTCAAGAAGCGGCTCCGCCGGGGCGAGATGCTGATCGGCGGCACCGTGGCGGAATATGCCCGGCCGTCGCTCATCAAGCTGTTTTGCCACGCGGGATTTGACTTTCTATTCATTGAGAATGAGCACGTGCTGTATGGCTCGACGGACTTGGTGGATATGATGATTTGCGCTCGCGATAACGGGTTGCCGGTTATCTCAAAGATTCCGCAACTCGAGC
>Ga0181535_10007913_pt1 | contig 10566 bp, 8 predicted proteins | sample PEATcosm2014_Bin_44_FD_119774 | JGI IMG/M metagenome (GOLD analysis project Ga0181535, IMG submission 119774) | Peatland microbial communities from MTU Mesocosm Facility, Houghton, MI, USA - PEATcosm2014_Bin17_30_metaG | ecosystem: Environmental > Terrestrial > Soil > Wetlands > Peat | place...
ACGTGTGGGTCAGCCGGTCAACGCCCGCCCTGGTGGCTCGCCTGCGCGACGTTGCGAAAGCCCTCGATATTCCGCTTCACGGCGTCGATGTCGATAACGTGGGGGATGACGATACACACCCGTTCGTGGCGGCCCACATCCCCGTCGTCTCCATCCACTCCGTCACGCAGGAGACTTTCCCGATTCTGCACACGAAGCGCGACCGGATGGACGCCATCCACTTCGACGATTATTACGCGGCCTATAAGCTCGCGGCCTATTATCTTGCGTACCTGGACGTGAAGACGGACTGATCGCGTTTCAGTTCCCGGTTTTCGCCTGCGAGCGCGCGGCGTCGTCGGGCAAAGTGTCAACCGGAGCCTGGTTGCCGCTCAAGCGCCGGCGCAGCACCGGGCCATCGCCGCGCCATCTGGGCGTGGCAAGATCCTCGTACCGTTCCAGCCGGCTGCGGATCTCTTCGAATTCGGATGTGTCCACCACATACTCCGAACGCGGGACCAGCCGCTTCTGCATCATTTTCTGTGCGGCCTTAATACGGCTGGAGGTCATCGGGTGCGTGGAAAAAACGCGCGCCACCAGGTTCGGCCTGGTCCGCTCCAGCGTCTGGATGCGCTCGAAGAAGTCGACGAATGCCAGCGGATCGTAGCCCGAGCGGTAAAGGTACTCCAGGCCCAGTGTATCCGCCTGCTTCTCCATGCTGCGCGTAAACTGCAGAAATCCCAGCGGCACTGCGAGACTCGCCAGTTGACGGACCGCGTAGCCCGCCCAACCGCCGGCAAAGACCAGCGGCAGGCTGGCGTAGTTGACCAGTTCCCCGCGGGTAGCTTGTTTCGTGCCGTGCCGTGCCGCGACGTGAGCGATCTCGTGCGCCAGCACACCCGCCAGTTCTGCCTCGCTCTTGGCGCTCAGAACCAGCCCGGTATTGACGAAGAGGAACCCGCCCGGCAGCGCGAAGGCGTTGACCTCCTGCGAGTCGATCACTCTGACGGTAAACGGTACCCGGGCGTCCGAGTTGCGGACCAGGTTCTGCGACAGCCGGCTGACGTATTCCGTGACCACCGGATCGTCGAGAAAGCGCGCCTGCCGGTCGACTTCCGCGGCCATCTGCCGGCCCAACTCCACCTCCCGTTCCAGAGAGTAGAAATTGACGCCCCTCCCCGGGTCGGCCGGATCCACGTCGGCGGCAGGCGCGTTCTTGTCCCGCGCCGGTGCAACGCACACCAGCGCGACTCCAGCCGCCAGAATGACCCAGACGCGTTTCATGGGTACGCTCTGGTTTCCAGGTTACACCGTTTGCCGCCCGTCCACCTATAGCCGCCGGGTTCCGCCGGTACCAATTCCTGCGAGCTGCTATTGCCGCACTACTTTGCATTCACAGGGATATTGACGGCGGCCAGCCGGTTCTCCACCGCCTCGCGGACCACCTCGCGAACCTGGTACGTTCCCCGCGGCACCGCGAATGAGGTGACAGCCCGGAACCCCTTGCTGCGGAATGAGGCGAGCGTGGCTGGGGCGAGGTTGAGATCCATCACAGCCTGTTTCCCGGCTAGGTAATGGCCGTCCGCATCCTCCAGAATCGTCACGAAAGTCAGCTCCTGCAGGTTGTGGCCCCGCTTTTGGCTGAATTTGAGATGCCGGGCGTCCACAGCCGTGGAAATGTTGAGTGTGAAGCGGCCCTCGCCCTGAGTCAAACCGGCGTGGACCGCGATGGGCACACCGTCTACATGGTCCTGCGCGAGTGCGGCCCTGTCGATCGCCTGTTGCGCGGTTTGGCTCTCGCGCGTAACCGGCGCGGAGAAATAACCGCCGCGCGAGGCCACCCGCCAGCCTTCGCGGTTCTTCACTCTTACTTTGATGGCGTGGTACTCCCCGTCGGGGCTGCCCGCAGGGGAGAAGCCGAGCAGATAAGAGACTTCGGGCGGCGTCGACAGGGTCTTCAAGCTGCCGCTGAAATCGTTGGTGTCATGCAGGAATCGCCCGCCGGTGGCCGCTGTCGCGTCCGCCATGAGTTCGGAGAGAATCTGCTGCCGCAGCCCCTCGGTGCGGTCCGACCACCTGGTGCGCCGGTTGTCCTGTCCGCCGAATGTTCCTGGAACCAGGGCTTGAGCTTCGGGAGACTCCCCGTGTCCGAGGAGCCCTTCCGCATCGAGGGCGTCAATCGTCACCCGGGCCCGCAGCGCCTCGTCCACGATACCGCTGCGTTGCAGTTCCATGCCGCCGGTCACAAATCCCGACGAAACCAGAATGAGGACGCGGCCACCGGGTTCGCCGCCGAGGTGCCGGATGACGACCCGGATCACGTCCAGAGCGTGCCTGGACTGACCCTGAGATTGGTCCCAAACGGCTTGCGACAGATCGTCGACCAGTCCCTCCTGTATTTTTACGCAAGTTGGGTCGGGATCCGGGCAATTGCAAGCGACCGCTTCGCCGACCGCCATTTGCCGCGCCATCATATCCAGGTGCCGCGCGATCACGTAGGCCTGATACGGCGTCAATACGGGGCATGCGGCTGAGCCGCCGGTGTGTTCCGGGTGGGGCCGCAGCCGCGCGAGGCCAGTCAGCAGAGCCTTGGTGTCGCTGGTAAAGTCCACCATCATCGCGCCGGAATCGGTGAAGAGGCCCATCCGCTCTCCGGCCGGCAGTCCGGTCGCGAGCAGTCTTTCCGCGGCGGTGCGGGACTGGCGCAAGCCATACATCTGGCTATGGACGTCATCGAACAGAATGGCAATGGTGCGCTGCGCTCCGGCTTCCCTGTTGGCAGGAGCGGCGGGTCCGGCAGCGGCCGTCCTGGCGCGAGGTTCGGGCGGCGCGGAAAGCGCGGTCTCGATGGAAAAGAACGTAACCGGCCGAGGCTTCCCTCGGTCCAACACTTCGAAATCGTCGGCCGTGAGATGCTTCACCACCAGCCCGCGGCTGTCTGTGACGGTGACGCCCACCTCCACCAGGTTGGCCTCGACTGAAATGGTTGGGTTGGGCGGGAAATAAGGACCGTTTCGAATACGGACTTCGCCCGGCTCGGCGGCCCGGGCCCCGGTTGCCGCCGCTAGCGCCCACAGCGCGGCCTGGCCGACCCATCCCCTCCCGCCAAGCATGCTTGATTATAGACCCGCCAATGTCGAAACTACCGAGCCGGCACTAGCTCGATGCGATGCCTTCGGAGCCGCGGCCGTGAGGGTTCGGTTCGCGCGCCCGGTGGCGCCGCGTTCCGCTACTTAACCGCCTTTGTGTATTCGCTGACCCATGCTGCATGTCGGGTTCCAGCCGGCCGTCCACTTTGATGCCCAGCGCCTTGGCCCAGCGATAGCCCCACATCAGTCCGTAACTGGTGACGATCTCCGGCGTGCGGTAGGCGGCGTCCGATTGCGCCTTTTCGAGCGTGACGAAGCTGTACCCGCGCGCCGTGAACAAATCCAGGACCTGGTCTATCACCGCCGCATTCAGGCGGTTGGCGTGCTGCAGCATCACTTGTGGAATTTCCCGGCCGAAGATTTTCTGGTGCAGGCCAGCGTAATAATCGATTTCATCGGCCGTGTAGCGCAGGTAAGCCGCCTCCAGCTTCCTGGCGGCGTCGCCGTCGCCGCGCGCGAGCGCCGCAGAGTAAGCGCGTTCGAACTCATAGTCCATGTTGTCGATGGTGCAAGTGGCCACCGTGTAGCCGCGCCCGGCGAGAAACGCCGCCACCGCGTCGTGCTTTTCGCGCGTGTCCCCGGAGTGATTGTAAGGAAAGCGCAGGTAGCGCGGATGCTCGCCCCGCTCGTGCAGCACGGCGCCGATCGAAGCTTCTCCGCGGATCACCTCGCTGCGGAACTGCTCCACCGAAAGCGTGTTCAGGTCGGGATGCGAATAGGTGTGGTTGCCCAGCTCGTGTCCCTGATCCATCCATTCGCGCAGGATGGCACGACCCGGGGCCAGACCGATTTGTTCCACCCGCTGCTCGATGACGAATGCCGCCGCCGGAGCATGGTGCCGCGCCAGCGAAGCCAGAATGGCGTGATTGACGCGCGCCGCCTCCGCCGCGTCGCCCTCACCCACCAGCGGCAGGTCGTCAAACGTCAGCGCCACCGTCCTCGGCTGCGCCACGGAGACTGCGGCACACAGGCCGATCAGGAGGCCGGCGCGAAACATGCTCAGTTGAAGTTCATCCCGCACATGCCAGGGTTGGAGCAGCGGCCGCTAGGGCAGACCGGTGCTTCGGACGCTTGCGAAGAGTTGCCCGAATGCGCGGCGAAGGTGGAAAGCTCCTGCTCGAGGTGCTTCTGGCCGCACGACGGGCATTCCAGCTCGACCCCTCCGGAACGCCGCACCAGCTTCTCAAACCTGGTTCCGCAATCCTGGCATTTGTATTCGTAAATAGGCATAGCGCTACCTCCATATTAGAATACAAATCTTGTCCATTACGGCGCGCACCGCGGCAGCACTCTGGTTGGAGTTGTTCACCAGCATGGAAAACGCCGCCCAGCTGCCGTCGTGCCGCTGGACGTAGCCGGAAAGCGCGTTCACGTGAGCCAGCGAGCCCGTTTTGGCGTGAATGCGGCCCGCGGCGGGCGTGTCGTCGAACCGGCCGGCCAGCGTGCCGTCGCGGGCAGCCACCGGGAGAAACGAGATCCAGGTGTCGCGGGCCGGCAAATCGTACATGTAGCGGAGCAGCTTCACCACCGCCGCCGGCGTCACCAGGTTCGGGCGCGAGAGGCCGGAGCCGTCTTCCAGGTCGTAGGCCGCATCGTCGATTCCCGCCTCCGTCAGAAACGTGCGCAATTCGTCGAGACCAGCGGCGCGGCTGCCCACGCCGCCGCGGGCCCGCCCCACAGCGCGCAGGGCCATTTCGGCGTGCAGATTCTGGCTGGCCTTGTCGGTGATCCGCAGATCTTCCACCAGCGGAGCCGAAACCCGCCGCGCCAGCACCACCGCGTCGCCTTCTGCCAGTAGCCCGCTGGTTTCACCCGGCAGCAGATGCCGTGCGACGGCTCCGCCGGTCACGGTAATGCCGCGCTCTACGAGCAGTTTCCGCAGCGCCAGTGCGGCATACTTTGCCGGATCCTGGATGCCCAACGCCAGATCCTGGCCTTGACCGCCCAGCGGAATCGTGCCGGAAAGCTCCAGCTCCAGGCTGCCGGGCGCGCGGTGCACATGAACCGAGTGTTCGCCTCCAGCCGCGCCCACCGCGACGGTACGGACGCGGTTGTCGATGGCGTAGTATTGCACCGCCGGCGTGAGGGTAATCGCCGCCAGATCGCCTTCGCGCGCGCCCGGGGAGACGCTCACCGTGACCGCATTGTCATTGACTGCGATTGCTGAGACGGCGGCGCCGTATTCGTAAGTCGGATCGTCGATGCTCCACCCATCCGCGTACGGCTCCCAGACATACCAGGCGTCGTCGCCGATAATGTCGCCGTCGACGCATTTCACCCCCTTGGCGGCCACCTGGCCGGCCAGTTCCGCCAGTGCCGCCAGCGCTTCACCGGGCGCCGGCGCTGCGCGCGCAGGCTCGGGCTGGGATGCGACGGCGCGCGCAGAAAGGTTCGGGTCGCCGCCGCCCAGCAGCCGCAGCGAACCACGAATGCACCCTTCCGCGTCCGGGGCCCGCTCAGCCGTGACGCGCGTTTCAAACGTGAATTGCGGCCCGAGGCGCACTAATGCCATCGCGGTGGTAAACAGCTTGGTGTTGGACGCCGGCACGAAGTGCCGGTCGGCGTTGAGCTGATACAGCGTCTTGCCGGTCTTCAGGTCGGTGACCTGGATTCCCCAGAATGCTCCACGCGCGCCGGGAGAGGATGCCAGCAGACGGTCAATGCCCTTCGCAAGGCTCGCCGCCTGGCCCGCACCGGCCAGGCTCAGCGCCAGCAGCAAGCCCGCGGCCCTGGTGGGACATCGGCCCGTCGCTTTCATCGGCCGGTGACCTTCGACTCGAGCCAAATCAGTACCAGCAGAGTCATCACCAGGAACGTGCCGACCAGTGGAATCCCCACCACCACTCCCACGCCCCAGAATTGCGCGGCGTAACCCAGCGTTGCCGGCGCCAGCAGTCCGCCGAACAGCGCGATGGAGAAAATGCCGTTGAAAAAGCCGGGGTGGTAATAGGGAAAGCGGTGCCCAATGGCCTCCAGCACCAGCGGATAGATGCTGGCGTAGCCCGCTCCAATGAAGAAAACGCCGCAGCCGGCGCCGAAGGGATTGTTGGTCAGAAACAGAACCAGGCAGCCGAATAGCGCGAGCGCACCACTGGCAAACGCCAGCTTGGCGTGGCGCACACGCGGCAGGACCGGAACCGCCAGCAACCTCCCTGCCATCAGGAAAAGCCAATAGAAAGCCAGCAACAGGAGGGCGCCCGGAGGACTGACGCCCACCCGCCGGATCAGGAACAGCGGCAGCCAGCCGGCGATCGAGTACTCGTTGCCGAATTGGAAGAATAGCAGCAGCGCGAACAGTACCGCGCCCGGACTGCGGAAGTCGTCGATCGCCTGGCGCCGCGTCGGCCCGCCATGTTCTGCAGCGGGAAACCCCGACTTGCCATAGAGAATCGCAAACACAGCCGGCACAGCCGCCATGAACAGCAGGATAGTAGACACCGAGTACACGTAAAAGACGCCGAACACAAGCAGAGTGGCCGCCAGGCAGCCCAGGCCATACCAGACCGCGACCCGAATCACGGTGGACGCGGCGTCCCGGCGATAGCTTGCCGAGATGGCCTGAAATAACGACCGGTTCAACGCCCCGGAGCACGCTCCCAAGAGCACCAGCCCGCCAATACGCCACCAGTTTGAAGCTGGCGGCGAAACGGCGGCCAGGAAAATAAGCGTCAGGCACGACGCGGCGCAGGCGCCGATCATCACCGGGCGCAGACCGCGCCGCGCAATCAACGTGCGGCCCAGCCAGGCCGCGATCACCACGCCCAGCGCAACACTGAGAAAGCAATTTCCGGCCGCGATGAAGTCCGCCGGGTCGCGGTGATAACCCCACGCCGGCAGAATGGCGCCCAGCAGCGCCATCAGGAAGCCTGTCAGGAAGAATCCCGCCAGCGCTCGGCCGTCGTGGGTTGGCGCTGGCGCTATTTCCTCCCGCATTTTCACCGGGTTAGCGCTCACTCGCTTGATTGTACCCTGCACCCGTACCGGCCTGGCGATCTGCGCGCACTTGTGGGAATCCATAGGCCGCAGCTCCCGAATCCCGTAGGAGCATGGCCCGGCTCTCATAGGATCAAAGGGTTATGGCTGGCATCCTGCTTGCACTGAAAAACCGCAAGTAGTTAGCGGTTTATCGCTTTGGTGCGTTGCCTCCTAACGGAGGTTTTCAGGCCCCGCTCCGGCTTCCATCCACCGGACGGGGCTTTTTTTCAATCGCACTTTCCGAATCCCCCTACAGCCCCGCGCGCTTCCACAGCTCGTCCACCTTCTTCTTGACCTCGGCGGACATCTCGATCAGGCCCGGCCAGGGTCGGGTGAAACCTTCCGTGGGCCACTTCCTCGTTGCGTCGATACCCATCTTTGAACCGTAATCCGGCAGGCGGCTGGAGTGATCCAGCGAATCCACAGGGCCTTTCACGAACTCGATATCGCGTTCGGGATCGATGTTGTTGAGCGCCTTCCACGCCACCTCGCTGTAGTTCTGCACGTTGACCTCTTCGTCCACCACCACGATCACCTTGGAAAACATCGCCTGCCCGGTGCCCCAGATCGAATGCATCACCTTGCGGGCGTGGCCGGGGCAAGACTTGCGAATGGCCACCAGGATCAGGTTGTGGAAGATGCCCTCGGGCGGCATCGCGATGTCGCGCACCTCCGGCAGCTGCAGGCGCATCAACGGCAGAAAAATGCGCTCGATGGCCTTACCCATGTAATAGTCCTCCATGGGAGGCGGCCCCACGATGGTGGTCGCGTAAATCGGCTTTTCGCGGTGCGTGATCGCAGTGAGGTGGAACACCGGATACTGGTCTTCCAGCGAATAGAACCCGGTGTGATCGCCGAACGGCCCCTCTGTCCGCAACTCCCCCAATTCCACGTAGCCTTCGAGCACGATCTCGGCCTGCGCCGGCACCTCCAGGTCCGAGGTCTGGCACTTCACCATTTCCACCGGGCTCTGCCGCAGAAAGCCGGCGATCATCATCTCGTCCAGGTCGGGCGGCAGCGGCAGGATCGCCGAGTACATACTGGCCGGATCGCAGCCGATCGCCACCGCGATGTCCATGCGCGCCAGCCCGTGATGGCGCAGGCGGCGGTAATGTTCGGCGCCCTGTTTGTGGGTCTGCCAATGCATCCCGGCGGTGACATCGTCATAAACTTGCATGCGGTACATGCCGCAGTTGCGCTTGCCGGTGTCTGGGTTGCGGGAGAAAACCATCGGCAGCGTGATGAAGCGGCCGCCGTCTTCCGGCCAGCACTTCAGAATCGGGAACTGCGCGAGCGACATGCCTGAAGTGCGCACCACCTCCTGACACGGGCCTTTGGAAACGATCTTGGGAAAGAACGCGCCCATTTCGGCCAGCTTGGGCAGCATCTTCAATTTGCCGATGAGTCCTTCCGGCATCCGCATCTCGAGGAACTCGACGATGCGCGCCGCGACCTCTTCCACCGATTTCACTTCCAGCGCGATTTCCATCTTCCGCAGCGAGGCGTACGCATTAATCAGGACCGGAATGTCGGAACCTTTCGGCTTCTCGAACAACAGCGCCGGCCCGCCCTGTTTCACCGCGCGGTCGGCGAACTCGGTGATCTCCAGCACCGGGTCCACCTCGAACGGAATGCGCTTCAGCTCGCCATTCCGATCGAGCGCCGCCAGGAACTCCCGCAGATCTTTGTAGGCCATGGTTTAACTAATGAGTGTAGCGTGTGGGACAGGTCCCCGACCTGCCCACGCCGGGCGCAAGTCCGGCTGTGTCAGCGCGGCTCGAACACGAGGTTGATGTTGATCACGTGGTCTCCGGCGCCCGGCCGCGTCTGAACGTTGTACTTCTGAAAACCGCGGAAATCCACCGCGCGCGAAAAGGCTTGGAAGAATTCGTTCGGGTAGCTATAGTCATAGGGATCCCCGGGCTTGGGCCGCCAGGTGCGGCGCGCTTTCTCCTGCAATTCCGGACTAAGCCCCATGATCTGCAATTCTCCGAAATGATGCAACGGCCCCTTGATCACGCGAATGCGCAGATTCAGGATGTGCCCTGGGTCGTCGTAGACGCGCGCGGGCACGCTCATCGTGTCGATGTAGCCCGTGCGCCTCACCACCCGCTCCATCTCCCAAATGCCTTTTTGAATCTCCTTCCAGTTGGCGAGTTTCCCGGCCGCCAGCTTGGCGGCCGCCAGCATGTTCTCAACCGGCAGATTGTCGCCTACCAACTGCACCTCGCCCAATTGGTAAGGCGCGCCTTCCTGGATCGCTACATTCACCGAGATGCCGGCTTGCAACCACTGTGCATTGCCGCGTTTGAACTGCACACGGTATAAACCGCGTTCCTCGTAAACTGGACGCAGGTTCAATTCGACGAACCCCGCGAACCTCCTGTCCGTGTACCCCTCCTGCGCAACAATCTTGCTCAGCGCGGAACTCAATTCTGCGGAGCTGACCATTTCGTTGCCGGTGAACGTGACCGACTGAATCCGCGGCAGCAGGCTGGGCTCGAACGAAAGGCTCGTATGGCCTGTCGCCAGATCTGCGTTCAGGCGCACTGCCAGGCTTTGACCGTGCAGGCCGCCTGCAAGGTGCTGCTCGAGGCTACGAGCGAGAAACTGCTGCCCGGCGTCTACCTGCGGGACCTGATGATCGAACGTCCCGAACTTCGCCGCCAGCCAGCGCCATGCTTCCTCTTCGTCGATTCCTGGAACATCAATGACAGTGGCGATCAGCGGCGCCTGGTCGGCCAAAACGAGGGTGACCGCGTATCCATGCTTCGGACCGGCGGCCGCGCGGTATGTGATGGAGCTGAACAGACCACTGTCCTGCAGCTTCTTGCAGGCATCTTCCACCTTTGCTTTGTCGATCGGCGATGCCAGATGCAGCCCGGCGATCTGGAGGATCACCGGCTCAGGGATCTTCGAGCCCTCGACCGCCACCGACTCGAGCGGAAGGGCGGTCTGCGCTGCCGTCACACCCGCCGACAAGCTGAACAACACCATCAGTGTTTTCAGGCGCATCGGAATTGCCGATTGTAACCGACCTCGCGGACTTCCGCCGGTCCGGGTGAGTGCGTCCGGCCGATCGATTTTCTTGGTGACGCGTCGATGGGCGCTGCTGGAGCCAGCCATTTTCGCGTGCAGGCAGTGCCTCAGAGCCGCGGCCCAACCGCCCGACGAAACCCGAACGGCTTCTCGTCCCTGCGGGCCTGGCCGTCCCCGCTCAGGAATCGTGCAGCCAGCGCGCGGCGTCGACGCGAACAGCGCGCCAGAGCGGAACGCCGGCGGAAAGGGCGGCCAGCCCCATTACAGCGGCCGTCGCGCCCAGAATCATCCATGGGCTGCCCGCGGAAACTCCGAAGACGAGGCTATGCAGCGATCGCGATACACCCCAAGCGGCGAGGCCGCCGAGAGCGACACCGGCCAGCGCCAACCGCATGGCGTGGCGCGCCGCCCAACCGAAGATCGC
>Ga0181535_10007916_pt1 | contig 10563 bp, 6 predicted proteins | sample PEATcosm2014_Bin_44_FD_119774 | JGI IMG/M metagenome (GOLD analysis project Ga0181535, IMG submission 119774) | Peatland microbial communities from MTU Mesocosm Facility, Houghton, MI, USA - PEATcosm2014_Bin17_30_metaG | ecosystem: Environmental > Terrestrial > Soil > Wetlands > Peat | place...
CGAAAAGCTTGCCAGCGCCACCCGGGCGGCAAAAGCAAAAACGCCGCGACGCGAGCGTCGCGGCGTTGACTGGTCAAAGCCGTTTATTGGTCCTGCTTGTTTTTGTTATTGGCATTGTTGCCCTGGTTGCCTTTGGCTGGCGCTTGCGGCTGGGCCTGCCCCGGCGCTGGGGCCGGTTGGGTGGCGGCGCGCGCCGGCGCCTGGCTTTGGGTGGGATGCGAAACTGCGGGAGCAGACTGGCGGGTTTGCGTTTGCACGCCACTCCGTTCCTGGACCGCACCACCCATCGCGGCACCACCAGGGGTGCTGACGTTGCGATTTTGGTTCTGGGTTTGCGGCGTCGTGCGGCCGGGTTCGGTCGCCGTGTTCCGCGCCGGCTGCTGCTCGGTGGCAGCTGCCCCTTGGTGCCCCGTGGTGGCGACCGGCCGGGCGTTCGCGGCCTCGTTGGCGCTACGGACCTGGTTGTTGGGACCCGCGGCAGTGTGGCCTTGGGCCTCATTGGGGCGGGCCTCGCGGGGCGCGGAAGCCGTCGGGTGCATCGTCTGTTGGAAGCCCTCGCCGCGATAGCCCTGGCGGCCGGCGTTGGGCAACGACCCCATGTGGACCGGTTCCACCGGGCGATGGGTGGCGGCCGCAATGCGCTCGGTGCCAAACCCGCGGTTGACGATCGAGTGGCCGCTCACTTCGTAATGGTTCATGATGGTGGTATGGTGGAACACCTCGATCGCGCGATCGTGCGGCACGAAGAAGGAATGCGGATGCCGGTCAGCGAAATGGTCCGGGCCCACAAACAGGAAGCAATCAGCGCTCAAGCCAAAGTCAAAGTCCACGCCCACGGCCACGCCGCGGTAGTAGAAGCCGACGCCGGGGGTAAAGACGGCGAACGGCGGCAGCGGCGCCCAGCCACAGTAATCGTCGCTCGAACGCCACATCACCCACGACGGCGCCCAAACGGTGTCCGGATACCAGCACCAGCCAAACTGCGGGTTGCGAAACCAACGGCCATAATGGAACGTGGTGCCCCAGGCGTAATCCGAATCCCAATACCAGCCGCAATCCGTGTACACCCAGTGGCCGCCGTCACCATAGGGACTCCAGCCGGCATTGTACACGGCCACGGTCGGCCGCCAGCAACGGCCATAGCCTTCCACCTCCACCCAGGAACCGTAAGGTGTGAGGGTGCTGTTGAAATAATCCGCGTTGACCTCAATGGTCGGTGCGGCCATCGGCTCCGCCGGGGCGGCGGCGACGGGAGCGGGTTCGGGTGCCGCCTCCGGGGCGGGTGCCGCCTCGGGAGCCGGAACGGCCACCGGGGCCGGGGCCGGGGCCGGCGCAGCACTCGCGGCAAACAGGACTTTGTCGCGGTCCAGCATGGCGTTGATCACATCTGACGAAGCCCCCAGATCACGCAAATAGGAGATCTTGTCTGCGTCCAAGCCAAACTGGCTTTGGCAATTCAGAATATAACCTTTGATGGTCGCGGCATCGACGCCGGCCTGGAGCATCTTGACCACATCGGCCAGCGGGCTGCCGGGCAAAATATCAGCCGGTACTCCGTTATCCGCCGTGGCGGGCGCGGGAGTGGTCTGCCCCTGGGCAGAACTGACTGCACAGGTAGCGGCCGTGACTGCCACCGCCATGGTAACCAAGGTGGTGGCCCAAAACATGGGTTTCATACAATTATTCTTTCGTTGTCGCGGGTAACCGACACTTCTACAAGTGGTTGGACCGGGGAAAACTTCCGGGCGTTCAGCGGCTAAGCGCATGTTTCTTATCATAAGCTTTTTATTGTCATCTACGCCAGTTTATTTAGCAGCTCAAACAACCCGGCCGGGGCGGCCAAGACACCCCGGGGCCGCTGCGCCGGGCGGGTGTTGCGACTTTTGGCCCCTTGAGCCAGGGGTGGTGAGACGGCTGTTCGTTGCGGGGCGTGCGGTTGGGCGGCGGTTGGCTCGGAATCACGTCCCTGCGCCCGGGGACGGGCGCACACCGGAGAGCGGCCGGCCGCGGGGCTCAGGCGGCGGGGTCGAACGCCCGTTTGATGATCCGCGTGAGGGCGGTGGCGTCGTAGGGCTTGAAGAGGAAGTTGGCGCCTTCGACGAGGTGGAGGTCTGGATTGCCGAATTCAACCGTATAACCCGTTGAATAGATAACCTTTAACGCCGGCTGATCCTGAAGCAACCGCTCGGCCAGTTCTCGCCCGGTCATCCCTCCGGGCATCATCATATCGGTGAACAGCAGGTCAATTTTTCCCTGCCACTGCGGCCAGAGCCTTAGGGCATCCGGGCCGTCCTGGGCGGTGACCACGTTATATCCCAGGCGTTTCAAGATCTTGTCGGCCATGCCGCGCAACGCCGGCTCGTCTTCCACGATGAAAATCGTGCGGGAGACAGTGGTAGCCGCCCGGATCAAATCGGTGCCCGATTCCGTGGTCTTTTTGACTGGACCGTGTGCGGGCGGCAGGTAGACCGTGAAGGTGGTGCCCAAACCCAACTTGGAATTCACCTCGATCCAGCCGTGATGCTGCTTAACGATGCCGTAAACGGTGGCCAAGCCCATGCCGGTGCCTTTGCCCACGGCTTTGGTGGTGAAGAACGGTTCAAAGATTTTTCGCTGAACTGTTTGGTCCATGCCCACGCCCGCATCGGTCACGCTGAGCTTTACGTACGTGCCCAGGATGGCGTCCGGCTGCCGTTCCTTGTGAGCGGCATCCACCACGGCCAAATCCGCACTGATGGTGAGTGGACCGCCCTTGGGCATGGCATCGCGCGCGTTGACCGAGAGATTGATGACCACTTGTTCCAGGTTGACCTGGTCGGCCAGCACCGGCGGCAGGTTCTCGGGGCAATGGACGTGCAATTGGATGTTTTCGCCGATAATCCGGCCCAGCAGCCGGCCAAGGTTGCCGAGGACTTCGGACAGATCGAGCGCTCGCGGGCGGAGCATTTGTTTGCGGCTGAAGGCCAGCAATTGCCGGGTCAGCGAGGCCGCCCGGTTGGCCGCTTGCGAGATTTCCTGGAGGGATTCGAGCAACGAATCGTCGGTGTGGCCGGCGTTCAATTGCAGTTCCGCATGCCCCTGAATCACGCCCAGAATATTATTGAAATCGTGGGCGATGCCGGCGGCAATTTGTCCCACCGCCTCCATTTTTTGGGCCTGGCGCAACTGATTTTCAATATTGAGCCGTTCGGTGATGTCTTGCAGGGACACCAGCAAGTGCGGTCGATTCTGGAAATCCAGCGGTTCGGCCGAAACCAGTACGTTAAGCATCCGGCCGGCTTGCGTGCGCAACTCCATTTGCCGGTTGCCCACGGAATGTTTGGCCGCGGCCTCATCCCGGATCTGACGCCAGATTTCGGGCCGGGCAAACAGCTCCAGCGTCTCGGGTGTGCGTCCCAGCAGCTCTGGGCGCGGAAAGCCCGTCAAGGCCACCAAGCTGTCATTCACGTCCACATAGCGGCCGTCACCGAGGTCCAACAACAGCAGCGGCACGGGATTTTTGCGGAAGGCCTTGGCGAAACGCTCCTCGGAAGATTGCAAAGCCAGGTTCGTTTCCTGCAGGCTGCGCGTGCGCTCGGCCACCAATCCATCCAACTCTTGCAGGTGGGCGCGAACCTGGCGGGCCAGCACCCATTTGCGCGTCAGGGAATGCGCCAGTTGCAATACCTCCACGGCCTCAAAGGGTTTCCGGAGCACCACCAGATTATCCGAGTGTCCCAATCGCGCCATCATGTCGGACCAGGAGTAATCCGAATAGGCGGTACAGATCACCACCGGCAAGTCCGGATCCACCTGCCAAATCCGGTTCACGGTCTCAATGCCGTCCCAGCCGGGCGGCATCCGCACGTCCACGAAGGCCAGGGCAAACGGTCGGCTCTCCCGGAAGGCCTCCTCCACCAGACGCAAACCCTCCTGGCCTTGGGAAGCGGAACTAATCTCGTAATGCGGCACGGGCACGGGGGCTCGCTCGGTGGATCCGCCAAAGAGCAGCGATTCCGCCTTTCGCAATTGATCGTCAGCCGCCTCGGGCGCGGCCAGGATCTTCCGGAAATCAGCGTGGATCGTGGCATTGTCATCAATGATCAGAACGCGATTGGCGGTTGACGGACTAGTTTGCTCCATACTTTTAAAACTCGAATTTCGAATCCTGGTGCAGGCAACCTTCGTTGATTTTGAACGGCTTACTCGTGCGAAATGCGAAAAAGACGGTCGGTTGCGCGAACTAACAGGCTTGACGTATATCGGCAATTCTTGCCAAAGCTTAAGCGGACTTTTGAATCGGCTGATGTGCCGTCAATGTCTCATGAGCCACAATGGCCCGGCTATGGCAGAGAAGCAAGTGGAAAGGGGGCAACGGAACCGTCTGGCCAGGGTCCGCTGGTTCTGCGTTCGGAAACCCTTGCTCCGCGCTGGACCTGACTTATGCTTTAGGCATGGATCCGGAATTATTCCAAGCCAGCCGCTGGACACGCGGGAACCACCTGTTCCCGACCATCATTGAAGTCAACGACCGCGCCGTTGTCCGCCGCAAGCGGTCGTGGTTCAGCAAGGATGAAATCAGCATCAGCATTTCCAAAGTGGCTTCGGTGCACATCAAGACCGGCTTTGTGTGGTCGGAAATCCTCATTGAATCCAGCGGCGGAACGGATCCGTTGAGCAGCCACGGGCATAGCAAGGCGGATGCCCAGCGCATCCGCACCTTGTTGGAGGAAGCCCAGGGGATTTTGGCCGGTCCGGAGAAATTGAAGGTGCCCTGAATTCAACGCCGCTGCCTGCAAGATGTCCAAATGATTGCAGTATAGGTGAGTGAGGATGAGCGGTGAGCCGCCTCCTTTGGAAGACCAAACACATAAACGAATGATGATTATGAAAACAAAAATGCTTTTGCTGGCCGCCCTGATCAGCGCGGCAACGGTGTCAGCCCACGCGGGTGTGTGCTTCGGTTTCTCGTTCGGTGTGCCGGTGGCCGTGGCCCCGGCCCCGGTGGTGGTGGCAGCGCCGGTGGCGCCCGTGGTGGTGGCCTCTCCCTACGTGGCGCCTGGATACCTCTGGTATCCCGGATATTGGTCCGTGGGCGTCGGCGGCCGCGTCTGGGTACCGGGTGGCTGGCGTCATGGTTACGGGCATGGTGGCTACGGCTACGGCTATGGCTGGGGCCACGGCGGGGGCCATGGCGGCTGGCACCGCTGAGAGGAAATTTTGAACCCGGGTTAGCTGGACATCGGGTTCTGGAGGAACAGGACACAGCGAGGAGGACGGCTTTGTGCCCGTCCTCCTTTTTGCTTTTCCGCCTCCGCCGTTGGAGGGCGAATCCTCCCTGATCTCCACTCCCCCCACACGGGGCCGGCACACTTTTCTGCAAGATTTCGGCCCCGTCCGGGTATAGGATGTTGCAGCGGTACGTTTGGTACGTGACCGATAAAGAATGTCGAATATTGAATCATGAATACGAAGAATTTGAAGTCAACCCTCGCTTGCGCCGCTCTCAGTTGGCTCTGCTGGAGCGCCGGCGGTGTTTGCCAGGCACAATCCCCGGCACCAGGCCTCTCACCAGACCTGCAGCAAGTCGTCCGCTTGTCCCAAGCCAAGATGTCCGATGACATCATCAAGACCTTTATTGCCAACTCGGGGAAAGCGTTCCACCTCAGCGCTGATGATATCATTTATTTAAACAGCCAGGGGGTGTCAGCCGGAGTGATCAGTGCGTTGCAGGCGACGGCCCTGTCCGCCCCGGCACCGGTGCCGGCCCCGGTGGCTCCGCCGCAACCCGAGGTGACCGAGACCGCCCCGGCGGCAGCTCCGGCCGAGGCCCCGGCGCCCGTGGCCATGGCGGCCCCGGCTCCGGCTCCGACCGCCATGGTGGTGGCGGCCCCGGCGGCCCCGGTCATCAATTTTGATTATTTCCACGAACAGTTGGCCCCGTTCGGCACCTGGGTGACCGTCGATGGCGCCATGTATTGGCGCCCGGATGCGGCGCTGGCCGTAAACCCGGACTGGCGTCCGTACTACGACATGGGCCAATGGGTGCAGACGGAAAACGGCCTGTATTGGCAATCGGATTATACGTGGGGCGACATTCCGTTTCATTATGGCCGCTGGGTCATGTACCCGGGCATGGGCTGGCTCTGGCAGCCCGATTATGTCTGGGGGCCGTCCTGGGTTTTCTGGCGGCATGATGAAGTGGATGGTTGCATCGGCTGGGCACCGTTGCCTCCGGGGGCGGTGTATATCGATGGCGGCTTTCGCTACCACGGCTTGGCGGTGGGCCTGGATTTTGACTTTGGCTTGGGCGAAGGTTGCTTCACGTTCGTGGGCTACGATCATTTCCATGAACGGTTTGTGCGCATGCGCGGCCATGAATGGGCCTGGCATGTCGACCACGGCCATATGCATGGGTTTTTCGAACATAGCGTGATTCGGAACGATTTCCATCGCGATGACCACGGGCGGTTTGTAAACAATGGCATCGGCCATGACCGGATCGAGCATCTGACCCATGTGGAACGTTCCGGCTTTGACGAGCGCTCGCCGGTGGGCGACCGGAGCCGGTTGGGTGACGCGGGCCATCACGGGGAACCGGTAATTGGCCACGGCCAGCCCGGCACGGGCGTGCAACGTCCGGGTGCGGAACATGCCGGAGCGGCCAATCCCGGCGGAGCGGCCGCCGGTCACGGTGCCGCCAGCCCGGGTGGCGCCGCTGCCAGCCACGGTGCGGCCGCCCCTGCGGCCGGGTCCCAGGGCAGCCGTGTGTATCGTCCGCCCACGGGTTCGTCCCAAGGGCAGCCATCACAAAAATCGCAGTCGCAAAACGATCGGCGCTGAGCGCCGGCCGCCCGGCACAACTTGATCCGTGATCGACACGCCCCAGCCGGAAATGGCAGCCTCCTCCGGCTGGGGTGATACGTTGGTGGCCATGGTGGGATGCCAGATCCAGCGATTGAACTTCCCGGCCGCCTGGCATCCCAATCCCCGCAAGCGTCTGCGCTCCCGCCCGCGTCCGTTCAATCGAATCGCCCAGGCGGGCGCCGATTTTACCGGCCGCCGCCAGCATTTTCTCTGAACTGGGTCCTTCCGCCGTCCGCCGCCTTGCCCGGCGGCAACCAGCGAGACTGGTTACCCCTTACGCAAACAGGATCTTGGTGGTCGGGGCGTCGTCATCCCAGCCGCGGGTGGGCTCCGCGGTGACCGAGGAAATGTCCTTGATGGAAATTTGCCGGCCCAGCGTGCGCGGATTCTTCACCTCCACCAGCGAGGGATCGCAGGTTTGCTGCGACACCTTCTGGTGCGGCGCGGGTTTGTAGCGCACATACAGGAGCTTGGGTGTGTCCGGCGCGAAATACAGGATGCGCGATTTCTCCGGAATGCAGGCATAGACCTTGTTCAGGATCGTGCCGCCAAACTTGAATCTCTTGAGATAGCTGGCCTCGCGGTCGGTGTAAGCGCAGGTGAACACCTGGTCGCGGTCGGGCAGGCCGCAATAAAACAGCTCCTGGCCCACAAACAGCTTTTCCGGCAACTCGGTCACCTTGTAGGTGCCGTCCCGGAACACCAGCAGCAACTTGTCGAACTTGGTGCATTCCAGCTTGAATTCCTCGCCGGAGACCTTGTAGCCCACGTAGCCGCTCTCGCGGTCGTACGCCACCTTGAACGCCTTGAACGCCGCCGCCTTGGCATCCACTTCCTCGTGCCGCGCGGACTTGGTGGTCAGGCGCGGGTATTGCGGACCGTATTTCTCCAGCAACCCTTCGAGATGGCTGATCACGTATTTCGTGAGGCCCTTCAAATGCTTGCGCGTCTCGTCGAGCTCGGCCCGCGTCCGGGCCATTTCCTCGCGATGTTTGTTGATGTCAAACAGCGAGATGCGGCGGATCCGCACTTGCAGGAGGCGTTCCACGTCCGCCTCCACGAGCTCGCGGACCAACTCCTTGGTGAACGGCTTGAAGCCCTCGTAAACGGCGGCGCTTACCGCCTCGTTGGTCTTGCATTGCTCGATCTTCTTGTAGAGGCGCTCCTCGATGAAGATGCGCTCGAGCGTGCGGTAATGCAGCTCATCGAGCAGTTGCCGCTCGCGCAATTCGAGCTCGCGCTTGAGAATGGCCACGAGCTGGTCGGTGTTTTCGCGCAACACCTCGCTCACCGTCATTTCCACCGGGCGGTTGTTTTTGATGACCACCAAGCGGCTGGAGATCGTGACTTCGCAATCCGTGAAGGCGTACAGGGCATCCTCCATCTTTTCCGCCTCCACCCCGGCCGGACACCGGATTTCGATCTCCGCGGTCTCGGACGTGAAATCGTTGATGGACTTCACCTTCAGCTTGCCCTTGCGCACGGCGTCCTCGATGGAGCCCAGCAGGGATTCGGTGGTGGTGGTGGGCGGAATTTCCGTGATGACCACGGTGGATTCATCCTTCACCTTGATGCGCGCGCGGACCTTGACCGAGCCCCGGCCGTCCTGGTAATCGCGCGCGTCCATGAGCCCGCCGGTCTGGAAATCCGGGAGGCATTTGAACGGCTGCTGCTTGAGAATGGCGATTTGCGCCTCGAGCAGCTCCGGGAAATTATGCGGCAAAATGCGCGCGCTCAGGCCCACGGCGATGCCTTCGGTGCCGAGCATGAGGGCCAGCGGCAGCTTGCAGGGGAGCGACACCGGTTCCTTGTTGGTGCCATCGTAGCTGGGCACAAACTCGGTGATGGCGTCGTTGAACACTTCCGTGCGCGCCAGTTCGGTGAGCCGGCATTCGATGTACCGGTTGGCGGCCGCCGGGTCGCCCGTGAAAATGTTGCCGTAATTGCCCTGGCCCTCGATCAGGTAGCGCTTGTTGGCCAGCACCACGATGGCGTCGCTGATGGAGGCGTCGCCGTGCGGATGGTATTGCATGCAGTGGCCCACGACGTTGGCCACCTTGATAAACTTGCCGGAGTCCTTCTCATGCAACGCCCACATGATCCGGCGCTGCACCGGTTTGAAGCCATCCGCCAGGTTCGGGATGGCGCGGTCGCGGATCACGTAGCTGGCGTAATCCAGGAAGCCCCGGTCCACGCGCGTGTGCAGCCCGGCCGCAATCTTCTTGGGGTCAAACGGCCGGTGCGCGAGCGCCTCGAAGCTCTCGGCCACCACGTGGTCGCTGCCGTTGGCAGCGGCTTCGCCATTCGCCGCAACCTGGCCGTTGCCGTTGTTTTTTTCATCGCTTTTGCCGTCGCCGTTGCCGGCTGCCGCTGCGTCTTGCGCCGCGCCGGTTGCCGCTGGCGCCGCCTCAGCGCCGTTGGCGGCGGGTTGGGCGTTGGCGATCGGCAATTCCGGCTGGCTCGTCTGTTTCTTCTTCTTTGCTGCACTCATGAACAGCGCATATTAAGCCAGAGTTTTGCGGCAGCGGCAAGAAAGTCCCGGCGCCTCCCCGCCACCCGGCGAGGAGGCAAAACTTTTGGGACAACCGGGGGTGCAACAACCTGCAACATTACGGTCCGCCGGGCCTCGCGCTGAAAGCGCCACATAGGACAGCCCGGGGCAGAGCGAGCCGCGCGAGCGGCGCCCCGGGAACCAAGGCAGCAACCACCTCCAGCGCAATCCTCCAACCCGCTCCAGCCATCCTGAATGGATGGCAATCAGCTAGCCCAGCGTTGGCCAATTCGATTGGGCAGGTCCAAACGGAACAGGAAACTACGCTGGGTAAACGGCCCACAAAAAATGATCAACTCTGCCAGAGTTGGATCACCTGTCTATCCTCAATCCTCAGGCGTGTTCCGTGTAAAGAGGATGGATTTGGTTTGCAATTATGTCGGTTGGCGGCCAGAAACGGCGGCCGGACATTTGAACAAAGAGATGGACTCGAAAGCAGGGACCGGTAGTTTGTGACGCCATTTCAGGTCTTGAAACGAATGGAGTCTGGTTACCGGGGGCGTCGCCCGAGGTTGTTCTATTGCAGGCTTTCAGCCTGAACACCACCACGGGGCGGGTATCGGAGTTGGTGTGGGAGGGGTTGGTTGGTTCCAGCGGAACCTATGACAATAGCCCGCATTTTCAAATGCGGGTTCTCGGTGGCACAAGCGGTTCCGTCCCGGAGGGACGGTTGAGGGGGGCGGTTTGTGGAATGGCGGGAAAATTCGGTCAGCCGCCCCGGTTGGGCGGATGGCGCGCGCGGGCCGAAACCCGCATTTAAAAATGCGGGCTAGTGTCGGTCGCCGCTGTGTGGCTGCCTTGTCCTTGGAGGCATTTGGCGGTGATTGAACAACCTTGCCACAATCAACGAGCGACGGGGAGAGGGAGACCGAATGATTAGGGCGAAGGCGAGATAACGCTGCATGGCGCGGGCCTTTGGCCCTTATGATTTCAATGCGATGGTGATCCTGGGCCGATGGCCCAGGCTGGTATAAGGCGCGCCGTTGGCGCTTAGGCGGGCGCCTCCCCGGTAGTCCGTGGTCCGTGGTCCGTGGTTGCGCGGGCGGGCACGGGGCTTTTTTCCCCGCCTTTTCTTTTGTGATTTCGTGTCCTCTGTGTCTCCGCCGGGGAGGCCGTGCTGCCTCAATGCACCGGGATTGTGATGCGCATGGTCGTGCCGCGGCCCG
>Ga0181535_10007918_pt1 | contig 10563 bp, 10 predicted proteins | sample PEATcosm2014_Bin_44_FD_119774 | JGI IMG/M metagenome (GOLD analysis project Ga0181535, IMG submission 119774) | Peatland microbial communities from MTU Mesocosm Facility, Houghton, MI, USA - PEATcosm2014_Bin17_30_metaG | ecosystem: Environmental > Terrestrial > Soil > Wetlands > Peat | place...
GCGGCGAGGGGTGGCACAACAACCATCACGCGCACCCGGTTTCAGCGCGCCACGGGCTGGCCTGGTATGAGATCGATCCGAACTTCTGGGGTATCTGGGTGCTGGCGAAGCTGGGGCTGGCGCGGAAGATCCAGGTAGCGAAGTTCGACCACGAGAATCCAAAACCTGCGGGCGCCTGAAGGGCGGATTCGGCCTGGCGTGCGGGCGACAACAAGGATTTGAAACGAGAAAGCGGCCTTTCCTCCCGGAAACGGCCGCTTTCTTCGTTTTGTGGAAGTTCTTTTTCTCGATCGAATCCTATTTGCGCAGTTTGGCCCGCAGCCAGAGTGTTGCGAAGACCGGCAGGGCCACGATGAGGACGAGAACGCCGGCCGGCAAGCCGACATAGAGGTAGGTATCGGCGAAGTCGATTTTGTGGCCGCCGATCACATTCCAGGCCAGCAGGGCAAAGATCGCGATGCAGGTGGTGGCGAAGAAGGTGAAGAACGCCGCTGCGAACGACAGCAGCAGGCTGGTGAAGAACCCGAAGCCTTCCAGGGGGAAGCCCAGAACGCGCGCGCCTCCGCGTCCGTTCTGAATCGATTGCGCCATTTGATGGAACCTCTCTCGTCTAGAATAAATGTTGATGACCAGCACTGCACAAATCGAGCTTTGGCACGCGGAGAAAGTGGCGACACAGGTCACGGTTCTCCAGGCCGCGAACGGGATTCACTATGCGGCGTGGGGCGAGACGCGCATCTCCGACACAGACCTCGAGCAGTTGGTCGGCGCAGTGCCTGCAACGCTTTCGGCGGCGCTTGCGAATCGCGCTTATTACTTTGTTCCACTCGCGATTGCCGATACGGGCGACATCATGATCGCTCCTGCTTACACGGTTGAGCTCGGAGACCGGGCAATCTGCCATCGCAACGCGGTCTTCGGCTCGACGGAGGCGGTTTTTGTCTCGACGCGCCTGGTGGAAGACCGCTTTGGGTTGGCCTTCGAATTCTTTATCAACGTGGCCCATAACTTTGTTGAAGCGGCCGGCGTTCCGGAGAGTTTTGCGTTGCTGGTGTGGTCGCAGGCGGAGGCCCAGGTGCGTGGCGAATCGAGCCAGGATGCATGGGAGACGCGCCGCCGGGCGTTGGATAGCAAAGCCACGCAGAAAGGCATCGACGAGCGAGCGCGCAGCAGCTTCTATGAGTCGTCGTTTTCTGACGCGCTGGCGGTTTACATGCTGTCGCTGGCGGTTGATTTCGATTATCACGATCTGCGCGAGCGCGAGTATCCGCTGCTGGCTGCACCGGCGCTGGCCGAGCGGCTGCGGCATGTGGCTGGGTTGTTCCCGACGAATAAGGGGTATGAGTTTCAGATACTTTATCGGAGAAAAGGGTAGGGCGAGAGTGCGTCTTTTCGCAGCGGCAAGCCCTAATTTAGATCGACCCTGAAAGCCAATCACGGAAGATTCTAAAGCGGGGACAGCGCAAAGATACTCTATCTGGGCTAATCAACACGAGCAGTTTGCTGGCATGCTTTATCTTGCCATACTCTCCCTTTTGAGTGTTTTCGGTTGCGTGCCTTAGTCTTTCGTAGATGTCTTTCTTTGATGCGTTTTCAAGATTGGGCTGCTTGGGAAGAGCGTCCCGCTTAAAGTCCTGATGATAAAACTCCTGCAATGCGTCCGGATCGGCAACGATCCATGCCTCCATACATTGGACCATCAGATGTATGCGGTTCGACACAACACCAGCGAAGCCCCAACCATCGCCCTGCCCACGGCCCTCGGTTCCGCCCTTCGCTTGAAGATGAGCGACACGAATCACCGCGTCTTTTACTTCATCTGCAGGTACTGGAGGCACTGCCGTCTCCGAATCAACGAGCAGAGCATTTATCCCGCCTTGGTTCACGTTTAAAGCGTTGATAAACGCATCGTAAGCCTGTTGCCGCCCCCCGCAGCAAACGAACCTCAAGCTTCCCCGCTTTTCTCGAGCTTTCGATTTCTCGTTCACAAAGAGGGCATCGAATCCCTGTCTTAGTTCTGCTTTTTGGCCTGCCGTGTTTCCGCCACCTTCAACGTAAACGGTGATCTCCGTCATAGATTGCCACCAATTTCGCCGATACGCCAAATCTCTCCGAGCTTGTACTTTTCCAGCCAGAAACGCAGCTTTTCGGATTCAATTCTTTTGAGAATCGTGCCACCTCGGTACTCGCATACTAAGACCGAATCGGCAACTTCGGTCAGTGCGGAAACGAGCGCATCCGAATGCGTCGTGACGATCAGCTGCGTCCGCGCGGAAGCCTCCTGCAATAGGTTCGCCAGCAATGCAATCGCATCTGGGTGTAGACCAAGCTCTGGCTCTTCCATGCAGATGATCGGTGGTGGGGTCGGTGAGAGCAACTGAGCCAGAATCGCCATGAAGCGGATGGTTCCGTCCGAAAGACGGGTTGCAGGTATTGGCTGCTTGAGGCCTTCTTCGTGGAGATAGAACTGTACGGTTCCGCCTGCGATCAACGTGCTAAACCGCTGAAAGCGCGGCAAGAAATGATGCAGATAGTTGTTAAACTTCGACCAGAGACCTGAGTGTTCCAACTGATTCAGAATCAATCCAAGGTTGCGTGAATCGGGTAGTAAAAAGTCCGTGGGCAAATCAGCTGGTTGAGGTTGACGAAGCTGACCATATCGTCCGAAGCTCCATTCGCGAAAAGCTTGAATTCGTCCAAATTGTCGTCCCAGCTCAGTTAACTCCGGATAGACAAAGGGGTCTTTGAGTTGCGTCAAGACAGACTCATCAAGCGGGAGAATCGCCCTCTCCAAATGCCGTTCTGTCGATTGACCACTCAATCCTCCCTTGACATTGACTACTGGGTTGCCCCCCTGGAAACGATAGTAAAAGTAAACATCCTTGGCGGTCTTACTTGTCTTTTCCGCATTCTCGATGACCTCATCGGTTACCTCCAGCCTCTGACCGAGAGCGGCAAAGGCAACCCTATAGCGTATGTCAGATCGAAAGCGTCCAAGTTCTGCGCCAAGCATGCCAGAAGTGTCCGTTCCTAAAGGCGAGAGATGCGAAGTATAATCCAAGTCGATCAGAGCTTCCAAGCTTCCGGTTACGGCTGTACCGTCACCCTTCCAAAGCCATTCGCGCACCCCGCCGCCGTCGCGGATCGCGCTCGCAAGGCCAGTGGTCGTGGCATGAAGGAGCTCAATCCCTTCAATCAGATTGGATTTTCCCGAGCCGTTGGGGCCGATCAGGACATTCAATGAATGCAGCGGAATTGGCTCCGAATCCGGAGGGAATGAAAGAAGCCCATCCAAACGCAAGGATTTGAGAAACGGCACGTTTTCCTCCAAGTCGGGTTGCGTCCAAGATACAACAGTCCAGTGTACCGGGCCTCTACCGACGTCCCTAATGCATTCAACACCAAGGGAAGGTTTGCCTAGCTCCCAGCGCTGTAGACCACGCGGCCTTCGCTGACAGTCCAGCGGACTTTGCCGAGCATGGCCCAGCCGTCGAAGGGGGTGTTCCTGGATTTCGATTTGGAGTTGGTGGCGCGGTAGGTCCATTCGGCCTTTGGGTCGAAGACGACGACATCGGCAAAGCTGCCCACCGCGAGGGTTCCTCGGCCTTTCAGATTCAGGAGCGCGGCCGGCTGGGCACTGAGGAGGCTGAGGACGCGGCCCATCGGCATCTTCCACTCCTTGTGCAACCAGCGAAGCGAGAGGCCCAACGCGGTCTCAAGGCCGGTGATTCCGTTGGGGGCGTGCTCGAACTCGACTTCCTTTTCATGGGTAGCGTGGGGTGCATGGTCGGTGGCGATGGCGTCGACAACGCCGTCGAGAATTCCCTCGATCATGGCGTCGCGATCGGCTGCGGAGCGCAAGGGCGGATTCATCTTGGCGTGGGTGTCGTAGAGGCCGACGTGCTCCTCGGTGAGCAGAAAGTGGTGCGGAGCCACTTCGCAGGTGACGCGTAAACCGCTGCGCCGGGCCTGGCGGACAGCGGCGAGGGCGGCGGCAGTTGAGGTGTGGGCCACATGGAGATGGGCGCGGGACTCACGGAGTTCTGTGACAAGGCGAATGTCGCGCTCAACCAGGCTGGACTCGGCCTCTGCCGGCATTCCGCGCAAGCCGAGCCGGAACGAGACCGGGCCGAGGTTCATGCTGGCGCCTTGCGTCATGCGCGTGTCTTCAGCGTGCTGAATAACGCTAAGGCCTACGCGCGCGGCGGCGGCCAGAACCTCGCGCATTACGCTGTCTTTCAGGATCGGCTGGCCATCGTCGGTGATCGCCACGGCGCCTGCGGACTTGAGGGCCGCATAGTCGTTGAGCGCCTCGCCCTTCGATCCGCGTGTAGCAGCACCGATGGGAAAGACGCGCACGGAAGCTCCTCGCTCTGGCGATTGCATCCAGCGGGTCACTTCAGGCGAGTCGTTGACCGGAGAGGTGTTGGGCATGGCGGCTACGGAGGTGAAACCGCCTGCGGCGGCTGCGGCGGTGCCAGTGGCAATGGTTTCCTTGTATCCCTGGCCGGGTTCGCGGAGGTGCACATGAATGTCTACCAGGCCGGGTGCAACGGTGAGTCCTTTGGCGTCGAGCACTTCGGCGCCTTCGGGCAGCTTGAGCTTTCCTGGGCCGGCGATTTCGGCTACGCGCCCGTCTTTGAGCAGAATGTCTTTGAGGGCGTCGACGCCGGCGGCCGGATCGATGAGGTGCCCACCTTGAATCGCAACAACTGTCATGCGCGGCCTCCTTGCCGGGCCGCGAGCAGCGCCCGCTCCACTACTGCCATGCGAATCGCGACTCCGTTGGTGACCTGCTCGATAATGGTTGACTGGACACCGTCGGCAACGCCTGCGGTGATCTCAAGGCCGCGAATGATGGGGCCCGGATGCATGACAATCGCGGTGGGCGCGAGAGCAGCCAATCGTTGGCCGGTGAGCTGGTAACTGGCCTTGTATTCGCCGAGATCCAATTGCAGCCCGGCCAGACGTTCGGCCTGAATACGCAGCATCATGATGGCCTGCGACTGGCGGATGGCGGCCTCGAAGTCGCGCTCAATCTGAATACCAGGCCCCGCCTGCGCAGCCAGCTCCGGCAGCAGTTCTTTGGGGCCGCAGAGCAGCACGCGCGCGCCGAGCCGGGGCAGCAGCAGCATGTTCGAACGAGCGACGCGGCTGTGCAGAATGTCGCCAACGATGCTCACGGTGACGCCAGCGAGCGTCTTTTCATTCACCGCGAGAGTGCCGGGGCACAGATGGGCGAGGATGGTGCGTAGATCGAGCAGCGCCTGGGTGGGATGCTCGTGCATGCCGTCTCCGGCGTTGATCACGGGCAGACGCGTTTCAGCCTCAAGCAGCCAGGCCGCGCCGGAGTTGGGATGGCGCAGAATAATGGCTTCCGCTCCCAGTGCGCGCAGGGTGAGGCCTGTATCTTTGAGCGACTCGCCTTTCTCAATGCTTGAGCTCAGGCTGGAAACCAGCGTAGTGTCTGCGCCCAGGCTTTTGGCGGCGAGTTCAAAGCTTGTGCGCGTGCGTGTGGAGGACTCGTAGAACAACAAGGCGATGCGGCGCTTGGCCAGGATTCGGTCGCGGACCAGGGGATCTTGGTTTTCAAGCACCGTAGTGCGGGCGAGGAGCTGGCTGACGCCTTCTACGCTCAGGTCCATGACCGAAAGCAGGGAGCCTGGATTGTAAGGGAACGGCGAAGCGGGAACAGGCGGTGTGTGGAGCTGGCGACGAACGGAGGTTGCAGCTTGGTTCATATCTTAGCTTCCAGCTTCTAGCTTTTCTCTTCCGGCCTTTGGCTGGGCGCTAGAGGCAGTGTTTCTTATTCCACTCGTTCAACGAGCAGCACTTGATCGTTCTCGTCAACTTCGCGGAACTTGACTTCGATGATTTCGCGGCTGCTGGTTGGCACATGTCTGCCGACGTAGGTGGCCTCGATAGGCAGCTCACGATGACCGCGGTCAATGAGTACGGCGAGTTGCACGCGGCGCGGACGTCCATGATCGAACAGGGCGTCAAGCGCAGCCCGGACAGTGCGGCCGGTGTAGAGCACATCGTCGCAAAGCACAATGTCGCGGCCCTCGATGTCGAAGCCGATGGCGCCGGGAGTGACCAGCGGACGCACGCCCGCCGTGGACAGATCGTCGCGGTAGAACTGAATGTCGAGCAGGCCTGTATTGACGGTGCGCTTTTCGATGCCGGAGATCAGCTTTCCGAGTCTTTCAGCCAGGGGGATACCACGGCGTTTGATGCCGACCAGCGCGATGTTTTCGCTTCCGTTGCTTTTCTCGACAATCTCGTGGGCGAGACGCACCAGAGTCCGCTCAATCTCCGAGGCGGACATCAGCCGGCCCTTTATGCGCAGGCCGGGGTTATCGTTGGATTCGCTCATGGTTGCTCTCTCGGGGGCTCATGCTGCGTGGGTTGTCTTTCAACGCGTGTCTCTTCGGGATGATACGGGGGGGCATGGCTCCCGAGCAAGTTGTGGAGAAGTGGAACACGACTTTCGATCCAGAACGGCGGCTTGATATTTTCTGGCGGAAGAACCTTAGCCTGTCAATGAAGGACTAAATCTCTGGCCCGCGGCTGCGGGCCGCCAAGCGGGCTCCCAAGGCGCCACCGGCAACGGCAAAAAGGAGCAGCGCCATGGTGAGCATCATGATGGCGGCCAAGAGCCAGCCTGCGCGGCCTTCAGGGGGTAGCAGCCACGCTTTCATTGAGGCGATTGTCTGCGCGTCCACGCCCATGTTCGCCCATTGCTGGCTCAACTGCTGGTTGACCAGGTTCTGCCAGAGATCGTCGTAGAAGTTGCCGGCGTGGAACCAGAAGCGCATGGCAAAAAGGATGATGCCCGTGGTTGCGGCAGCCGTCCAGCCGCCGAGCAGCCCGGTCACCAGACCGATGCGGGCGCCAGCGCCGATGGTGATCCATGCTGGCCGCTGACTCCGGACATAAAGGACCACAACCCATGCTCCGGTGGCGGCCATCAGCGGAAATCCGAGGATGCTTACGGGCGAAAGCAAGTTGCACATGAGGCCCGCAGGGATGGCCAAGATGAGGGCGGATCGCAAAGCCATCTTCCAGTCCACGCTGCTCGCATCGCGCACCGCCTCATTCCAGCGTTCGGGTTGCCCCGAGCCCTGGGAGGTGTCTGCCGAATAAACAAGCTGCGGCAGGCCACAGACCGGACAATAGCAGTTTTCCGCCTGGACGGTCTGGTGGCAGCGCGTGCAGGTAATTTCCATACACCTAGAGCGTATCGCATCTGGCTGAGCACCGGATGGACCGGAACCGCCACTTAGCGAGGGTTTCGATCAGCGACGACGGTTGTGCCTCTGCTGCCGCAGTCTCTCCAGGATCACGAAGCGGTCTTGGTGAGGGCTCTCGATTCTGTGCAGGGCGGTGGTGAAGCGTAGATCGAATCGGTTAGGAGTTTCGTCATTCACTTCTACGTAAATGGAGCTTTCGGCTCCAGCCAAAGACGCGCCAGATTGGCTGGTAGTCGCGGTCGCGGCAAACCCAACAGCGAGTCGGGTATTGGAGGAATATCAAACGTAATATGTCTTTCGATCTAAGGCGGGAACGCCGGAGGACGGCCGAACCGCACGAGAAGCAATAACCTTGCATCTGCATCTCCTGGATGAAGAACAAAAGGGCTATAGCAGTTCCAGGATAGGCAAACCTTGAAGGCGATCCGCACGGTTGGCGCGCTCGACCAAGGAGCGGACCCCATGCATGAAAATTGCCAGGGTACGGTGTCCCTGGGATTGGTTTAATTTCTTCTATGGATACTGTGTCTTTATTATCCAACGGCAATTGGATAAAGACAGATATGCACTTGAATTTTCTTTTCGAGAAATTTTTTTGGGAAGAATTCTTAATATGCTCAAGTCGAGCACATTTTTGAGAAGCTTCCCTGCGGATCTGAGTTTTCCAGTGGGGTTAGATTTTGCTGAGCGGCGGGGTGAGCTTGGTCGCAACGATGGCCGCGGCCGCCTGGACGACCTCTTCCAGTGTCATTTCGGTTGAATCGAGGATGACTGAATCGGGCGCTGGCTTGAGGGGGGAATCGGCGCGGTTGCGGTCCCGCTGATCGCGGGCGTGGAGATCGCGGATGACTTCCTCGGGTTGCACGGGCGGCTTGCTGGCAGGGCCGCCCAACTGATCGTAGCGGCGCATACCGCGCACTTCGGGGGCGGCGTCGAGAAATATCTTTACCTCAGCATGGGGAAAGACGACGGTGCCAATGTCCCGGCCTTCCATCACGACGCTTCCTTTTGCTCCAAGCTGCTGCTGGAGGCGAACCATCCAGGCGCGGATGGCGGGAAAGACGCTGACGCGGGAGGCTGCGTCGGTGACGATTTGATTGCGGAGCTGGCCGGTAACGTCTTCGCCGTCAAGCAGGACGCGGTTGTCTTCTTCACCCGGCTCAAGGTCGATGGTGGTATCGGCGGCAAGCTTTTCAAGAGCGATGCTGTCGTCCAGGGGTATCCCTGCGCGCAGGGCCTTGAGGGCGAAGGCGCGGTACATGGCGCCCGTTTCCAGATTGAGCAAGCCAAAATGACGCGCCAGGCGGCGGGCAATGGTACTTTTGCCCGCGCCGGACGGCCCGTCGATCGCAACAATCAACTTCCGCCCTTGATCGTCCGGGCGAAAGGAACTTTCCTCAGCGGTCATCCGCGCTTCTTTGTGCTCTGTCCGGAGCTTTTTCTTGCCGGGGCCGTGAAGCCATACCTTTTTTCGTTTCCGGCTTTGGCGCCTGCCGCCAGAGCGGGCTTGCGGCTGTCGCGTGCAGAGCGAGCATCGGGCCGCGCCTCTTTACGTATGGCGTTGGGCCGAGGGGCGTTGGGTTTGCGCAGAAGGCCTGCGCTCCGCACAGCAGCGCCGGACTTTGCCGCCGGCTTTGCACCATTGCGATGCCCGTTGCCGTTGCGCTGGCTGATTGCCGATGTCGAGGGCTTGCCGCTGCGGACTCCATTTGAAACCTTGGACGTACGGCTGTGGGCGCTTCCATTTCCGTTGCTGCGCGATCCGTTCGTCGAGCTTGAGGCGGCGTGTGCGCCGGTGCGCTTGCCGTTGGTGGGCTTGGCTCCATTGGCATTCCAGCGCGCGCCCGGAGCCGGACGAGAGCCATTGGCTGAGCGCGCTGCCGCGGGCCGCGCAGAGGAATTCCTGGTTTCCGGGCCTGAACGACGGGCGGTGCGGCTACCAGAGGAACTTTGCGCCGGCTTGCGGTCGCGGGAGTGGGCGGCCGGACGGCTGAAGTGAGGCCTTGACGCCGAGGGTTTCGCTGCGGTTGCGGGTTTGCGAGCGGCGACCATCCGGGGGGTGTGGACTTCAGGAGCCGCAATCGAAACCGGAGTTGCAAACGAGGGGGGCGCAACCGTCGGCGGCACCACACGTTCATGGGTTTCTTCTTCGTGCTCATGGGAGTGCAGGAAGTAGGCAGAGGCCGGCATGGACGAGCTGGCATACGCCGTAGGAGCGACGGCGAACTCCGGCAGGGTTCCAGCTACGTAGAAATGGGGTGCGTGGCCGAGCGAAATGGTGTGTACCTGGCGAGTGGCTACCAAGCCGCGCAGGACTTCGCGAACCTTGCTGCGCGCTGTAAGCGGGGCCAGGAACATCTCCACCTCTTCCATGCTGGCGGCGATGACTGCCTGCAGGTAGATGGAGGCGAGCACCGAGATCGCAGTCACCTGGGAGGTGGACGCACCCTCGGCAATTGCCTTTTGGAAACGCGTGCGCAGGAGCTGCCATTTGGCTGTCACGCCGGGAGCGGAGATGACGGGAATAATGCGAAGCTGCTGCCAAAGCTCGGTAATGGCGCGCAAGACAGCGCCTTCAGTGACTTCGCGGCCAAGGGTGTGCTTGAGCGACGGGATGGTGGTATCGCCTGCCTCAAGCAATTTGTATGCCTGGACGGCGAGTTGCGAGACCTGACGCGAGCCGGTAAGTTGCGGGCTGCGGCGCCAGTCGCGGTCGCCGCGCAGCGCGTAGACGTAGGGTAGAACCCACGCGGCGACAACAAAGTCAGGCTGCTCGCCGGGCTGCCCAAGCAGGTTGAGGCGCACTGCAACGCCGTCTGTCTCCAGGCGAACCAGTAACTCCTCGGCAAGAGCGATTTGTTTTGGGTCAGGGGTCGGATTTCGATGCCCCGACACGGCTTCAACGAAGGTCGGCGCAATGGATGAGGCGAACTGCCGTCGGGGCAGGAAGAGACACAAGCCGGTCTCCTCGATCCATACGCGGGCGTCTTCCAAAGTGAGAGCCCCATGTCCGTTCAAGCGCATCCTTTCGGCGCGCGATGCTTCCAATTGCTCTGCTGTCAAAGAAGAACCTCACTTCCAAGCTGGCGATCAGGCGTTTTTCAGCAACACCACAGGGTCACCTGAGTTGATGTATCGTCTTGGCTTCCTGAAGGTTACGTCGGTTCGGCTCTTCGGCCGCTACCCTGGCTGGCTGATCAAAACGCTCTGCGCCGGGCTCCCTTGCGCTCCTGAGAGCGACGGAAGCCACCTACCGATCTATTCTAAATGCGAATTAGATTCGATGGAAGGCCCGCAGTATCTCTTTCCA
>Ga0181535_10007920_pt1 | contig 10561 bp, 12 predicted proteins | sample PEATcosm2014_Bin_44_FD_119774 | JGI IMG/M metagenome (GOLD analysis project Ga0181535, IMG submission 119774) | Peatland microbial communities from MTU Mesocosm Facility, Houghton, MI, USA - PEATcosm2014_Bin17_30_metaG | ecosystem: Environmental > Terrestrial > Soil > Wetlands > Peat | place...
CATACAAGTTGATTCCGTCGGGCGCCAGCCGATTAATCTTCACCACAGGCGTGTTGCCCACTGTTTCAAGAATGTTTGCGTATCTCCGTCCCATGCGACCTCCAGACTCGGGCAATTCTACATGGGGCGGGTCTGCCGGAAACACCGAAAGCACAGTCCCTCGTCGGCAGAAAATGGCCGGCATCGTTGAACAGAGCGTCGTGAACTACAGGATTACTTCCGGTTTGCCCACCAACCGACGAACGAGCAGGATCGTTGAGGAATGGGCCATTGGAAGCCCTACCGATGCAATGAGCGATTGGCACCTCATGCCAGTGACGGCGATAGCGTCTCCAGCTGGACGACTGCTTCCTCACCTAAACCGAGACGCGTGATGGTCAGGACGGTGATGTCATCTTCCTGGCCAAAGTCCTGAGCGGCTTGGGCTACGGATTCGGCGGATTCGTTTGCGACCTTAGTCGTGCGTTCAAAACCGAAGAGCTCGCCATTCCTGTCCCGGGCTTCGACAACGCCATCCGTCAGCAGAGTCAGTTGTTCGCCCTTGGCGTCAAAATCGGGATCGGCCCAGCGCGGGTCGTCTCCGGGATGGAAGCGCCAGAGAACGTCGAGAAGGACCATCGGTTCCCGGTCCTTGTCGAGGTCGAAGACCTGTGCCGACGCGGGCCGAGCGGCACCCAGTGACAACAAGGCGAGCGAAGCCGCCAGGAGGCTCGAAAGTCTGCGAGAAAGCATGGCCCGAATGTTGCCACACGTTGGGCGCCGGCACAATCGGAATGTACGGTGAACACTGTTCCCAATTCAGATGATCAACTTGCGCTGAGAAGCACCCGCATCCCGAGCGCAAAGAATCAACCCGAAAGTGAACAACGCGCTATGCGCCCATCGCATGCTCCGCTCCACGAAACAAGGCGCTCAGCGCGCGCCATACCCAGCGCACCAGCAAAATCGTCAGCAGTACAAGCACCCCCACAATGCTCGCCGCCACATAAGGCTTCCAAGTCGCCATCCACGTCAGGAACACCGCCAGCGCATCTTCGCCCAGGCTCAGAGCCATGTTGCTGAAAGGCTCCGGCGATGGCGTCACAGCGGCACGTGCCGCAGTTTTACCTCCATGCGCAGCCAGCGCAATCAGCCCTCCCGCGATCGTCGCGGCCATCTGTTCCAACGGCGACAGCGCCGCACTCGCCTGGTACGCCAGCAGCGCCGCCACCGGAACGCGGATGAACGTATGCAGGGCATTCCAGATCAGGTCGAACGCAGGAATTTTATCGGCGAAGAATTCAACGGCAAACAGCGCACCGCTGGCCCCAATCACATACCAGCTCTCCACGAGATGCAGACCCGGAGGCAGAGTCAGCAAACCCGCGTGCGCCAGCAGCCCCAGCGTGGCCACGGTTGCGTACACATTCAGCCCCGCCGCAAAACTCACCGCCACCAGCAGGGCCACCAGTTCGCTTCCAGCCAGTTTCATTCCGCCAGTATAGGGCTGGAGGGGCAACCTTCAGCTCGTACATTTACAGACGAATATCGGCGAACTCGGCGAAGTGGTCCCCGAGTACCGTTTTTTGTTTATTCCCTATTCCCTATTCCCTATTCCCTATTTTTTCTCACTTCACGCCCTTGCTAGGATCCCAAACCCCCTCCAGCTTGCGCACGTAAAGAATCTGCCCAATGTGGTAAGCATTGTGCGCGCCCACATGCGCAATCAGCGAAGCGTTGTCGGCCAGCTTCTGGTCGTCGGCCTCCTGCACCGCCGCCTCCCACTGCGTCATCACGTCGTTCAACTTCTGCACCAGGTCGTCCCACTGCGCCGGGGAGTAATTGTTAAACGTCTCGTCATTGTTGCCGCTGAACGCCGGCGGCTTCTGCCCCTTGAACCGCGCCAGCGCCTGTGTGTCCCAGAACCACAGGTGATACGCCAACTGCCCCACGGAGTGCGCGTCCTTCCCCGGCGTCCACTTCGCCTGATCCGCCGTCAGCCCCGCCACCGCCACGCTCGCGGGCACAAACCAGTCTTCTTCATCGTGTGTCGTCCGCAACTGCTCCAGCAGCACGCCCCGCAGCGTCGTCGGAGGCTTCTTGTCTTCCGCGCGCACACTCTGCGCCACGCACGCCAACATCAGTACCAAAAGAACCTTTCGCATAACTTCCGACCCCCCACCGCAATAAGATGCCGGAAGTATACCGCCTGGCGATTCCGCTCAGTTCGCTGTCCTACCGGCAAAGCATCCAATCGTTGAGTACAAAAGCTCCCCGTGAGGACAAACAATGCAGGTACCGAATCATGTGCAAGAACACATAGAAACGATCGCCAAGCATGAGCAGGAATTTCTCGCGCGAAGATCGCCCGCGGAGAGATTGGGAGATTTAACCGCGGCCATCGTCGGCAATCTCGGATTTGTAGCCGCTCATATCTTTCTCTTCTTATTCTGGATTCTTATAAACACCTTGCATTTGCCGCAAATTCCGCACTTTGACCCGATGCCATTCTCACTTCTCGGAACTATTGTTGCCGTGGAGGCTATCCTTCTCGCAAGCCTTATCCTCATGAGACAGGCGCGACTGGCCCGCCGCGCCGATGAACGGGAACATCTCATGCTCCAAATTCTTCTCCTCACGGAAAAAGAGGTGACGGCGCTGATAAGCATGAACCAGCAAATCGCGACCAAGGTGGGGTTGTCGAAAATGGAAAACAGCAAGGAAATCGAAGCGCTCGGCCGGAATACTTCAATCGATGAAGTCGCTCAGGACATACAACGAAGTCTGTCAGAAGAACCGTAGGCAAAATTGCTTCGGCTCGGAAGCATTGATAATCAGCCAGGACCGCACCGCAGCCCATCCGGCCAACGCCCTCTGGAAGCCGCTTCAGAACACACCCGCGCCAATCGTGCCGACTTGATTGACCCGCCCGCGCACCTCACGCTACGTTCCAGTTCTCATGAACCAGACGAGCTCTCCACCGCGTATCCATCCTCGCACTCAGCCACCCGGGCTTCAGCTCGCCAGCCAGCCCGCTCGCGCAGGCCTCTTCCAGCCCGTCGAGCAGCCCGCCCTAGTCCTGTGCGCTCTCGGGCTCTTCGGCATCGGCGTTCTCGCGCTTGTCTACGGCGACTTCGCCCTCGTCTGGCAACCCGTGGCGCCGTGGTTCCCCGGCCGCACCGCGCTCGCCTATCTCACCGGCGCCCTCGAAGTCGCCACTGCCATCGGCCTCCTCTTTCGCGCTACCTCCCGCTGGGCCGTTCGCATCTTGCTCCCCGGCGTCGTGCTCTGGCAGTTGCTCAAGGTTCCCGACCTCTTCGCCGCTCCCACCGTTGAAGGCTCCTACCTCAGCTTCGGCGAGACCGCTATCCTGCTCGCCGGCGCGTGGACGCTATTCGCGAAACTCGCCGACCTCGCTCCCGGCTCGCCCTTCGCCTTCCTTACCACCGCACGTTCTCTGCGCCTCGCCCGCCTCTATCTCGGCCTCTGGATCATCCCGATCGGGCTCTCGCACATCGTCTATCACGAAGCCACGGTGCTCCTTATCCCCGCGTGGATTCCGAACCGACTCTTCTTCGCATACCTCACCGGAGCAGGCCAGATCGCGAGCGGCCTCGGTCTTCTCTTTAACGTGCTCCCCCGCGCAGCCGCGTATGCCGAAGCCGCGCAGCTTTGGATCTATACATTCCTCCTCTGGATTCCCGCCGTCCTCTACGGTCCCAGCGCCGACGTGCAGGCTGTATTCGGCGCGTCGTCCGGTGCGCGCATGCCGTGGACCGCGCTCCTGGTCACGTGGTTTCCGGCCGCCTGCGCCCTGGCCGTAGCCCAAAATACTCCGGAGAAATCTCGCTTATAAAGCAATCCAGATTCTTCGACACAACAAGAGATGGCGTAGGATGTCCCCACGAGGCGCCCATGCCCCCCACACAATCCACTACTTCCGAAGGCACCTGGCCCCCACTTCCTCAATCCTCGTGGTCCGACACCTGCGCCACTCTCCAGCTCTGGACCCAGATCATCGGCAAAATCCGCCTCGCCCTCGTCCCGCACCTCAACCACTCCTGGAACGTCACCCTCTACCCCACCGTCCGCGGCCTCACCACCCTGCCCATGGCCCACGGCACGCGCATGCTCCAAATCGACTTCGACTTCCTCGGCAACCAGCTCCTCATCGACACCAGCGACGGCGGCCGCCGCACCTTGCCTCTGCAGCCCATGTCCGTCGCCGACTTCTATCATCAAGTCACCGCCGCACTCGACTCGTTGGGCACCCCCGTCCAAATCTGGCCCGTGCCGTGTGAAATCGCAAATCCCATCCCCTTTGCTGAGGACCAAACCCACCACGCCTACGACCCCGAATTCGCGCAGCGCTTCGCCCGCGTCGTCCTTCAAACGACGCGCGTCTTCACCCAATTCCGCGCCCGCTTCCGCGGCAAGGTCAGTCCCATCCACCTTTTTTGGGGAGCGCTCGATCTCGCCTGCACCCGCTTCTCCGGCCGCACGGCACCCGAGCACCCCAGCATGCCAGGCCTGCCCGACCGCGTGACCCGCGACGCCTACTCCCACGAGGTCAGCAGCGCCGGATTCTGGCCCGGGGCGCCCGGCATCGAACCTTTCTTCTATAGCTACGCCTACCCAGAACCGCCCGGTTACGCCGATTCCCCCATCGCACCCGCAGTCGCCGCGTTCAACAAGGACTTCGGCGAATTCATCTTCCCCTACGAAGCGATGCGCCAATTGCCCGACCCCGACGCCGCCCTGCTCCAGTTCTTGCAGACCACCTACGAAGCCGCCGCCGACAACGCCCACTGGGACCGCTTCGCCCTCGAAGTCGCGCGTGTGGACTGAGGGAGGGGGGACTTTGACGGAGCGATTTTGTTATGCGCCGGCTTGTTGGGCCGCAAATTTGCCGATGATGGGAAGCTGGAAGCGTTCGCCCTTCAGGGCTTTGAGCACCAGGATGACCCAGATGACAAGGAACCCGAGAGAAATGAACGGCACCAGGATCCAGCCGATCACCGGGATCAACGTGAGAACAATGTGGACGGCGACGGCGGCGATGCCAAAGAAGATCGATTGCCAGGAGTGGAAGCGGATGTAGGAATTCCGGTTGTAGGGCTCGACGATCAGGAAGATGATCGCGGGAATGATGGTGACATAGGCAAGCGCGCCGGCGGCGTTGTCGGAAAGACCGCTTTGCGCAGTCGGCTGCGGGGCGGATGGCTGCGGCGGGACGGGTGTGTATTGCGGTGCGTCGGACACGTAGGCTCCTTTGCTGTTGAACCTCGAAGGCGTATTGGGGATTAACCGAGTGTCGTGATTGTACAGAATTCAAAAACTCTGCCGCGGCAAATCTGAAAAAAGATCAAGAGAAACCAATCGGAGACGCTGGAAGAACGACAGACAACTGTTGCTATCCGGCCTGTTTTGCGGCGAGATCGCCGATGATGGGCAGCTTGAAGCGCTCGCCATTGAAGGCTTTGATCAGCACCATGATCCAAAGGATGAGCATGGCCAGGGAGATGAGCGGATAAAGGCCGAAAGTGAGCAGCCGGAAGAACGACAGGAAACTGCCAAAGATCATGACGGCGACATCGATCACGAACCAAGCGAGGGCCATGAAGAGGCACTGCCAGGAGTGAAAGCGGATGTAGGAGCTCTTGTTGTAGGGGGCGGTCACGAGAAAGATGATGGCCGGGATGATGGTGATGTAGGCGAGGCCTCCGGCGGCGTTCTCGGAGAGGCCAGACTGGGCAGCGGATGGGGTCGGTGTTGGATCGTTCATGGTTCTCCTTGCGTCTCCACGCCGGCGGTCCGTTCGCGCCTGGGTAAAGGCGGGCCGATTTGGCAGGATCTGGGTCGCAAAAAGACCCGAATCCGCCACGTCGGCGGGGGACGCACGGAATGCCCGTGGAGAAGTCGATTCGCCAACAGGAAAATCCGAAAACGGATGGTTGTCAAGGAAATTCGTGGGGATCGGCGGGTGGGACGGCGGAGTTCAGGTGAAGAGGCTCGGGCTTTGCGGCTCCGGTTCGGCAGGGGCGAGCAGATTGGGATCGTTGTTGCGCACGTTGCCGATGCGGTCGCCGACGGGCCAGGCGTGCATTTTTTCGGCGGGGTAGGGGCGGAGAAGATCGGTGGGAGGCCGCAAGGGATCGCCGGCTTCAAGCCAGCGGTTGTAATCGGCAGGCTCGAGGATAACGGGCATGCGGTCGTGGAGTTTTTCTGTGACGGCGTTGGGGTCGGTGGTGACGATGGTGAAGGATTCCAGGGGTTCGGCGTCTTTGGGTTTCCAGGATTCCCAGAGACCGGCGAAGGCATAGGGCTTGCCGGAGCGAAGGGCGATGGCGAAGGGACGCTTGGTTTTGGAGTCCAGCTTTTGCCATTCATAAAACGCATCGGCAGGCACGAGGCAGCGGCGTTTCTTGAAGGCTTCGCGATAGGCCGGCTTGGAGACGACCTCTTCGGCGCGCGCGTTGAAGGTGGAATAGCCGAATTTGGCGTCCTTGGCCCAGAAGGGCACGAGGCCCCAGCGAGCAAAGGCGAATTCGCGTTTACCGGTATCGCGACTGAGGCGCACGATCAGCTGGGTGCTCTGGGGCGCTGCATTGAAGGTGGGCGCGAAACCGGAGTCGAATTGGGGCATGTCTTCCATTTCGACGCCAAACCAGCCGGCGAGAACTTTCTGGGTGGAGCGACGGGCGAAGCGGCCGCACATAGACAGAGGATATCTTCAGGCGGATAGTTTGACGCAAGCGAATCGGGCATACTCCGGTGGCAAAACTTGCACGCGCATCCGCAGACGCGATGAAGGCTGAGCAGTCTGAACTACTTTCGAACGAAAACTCACAATGCGCGTCTTTGACGACAGAAGCCATGCTGCGAACTAGAGAAGCTGGCGTTGGCATGGTTCCAGACGATCGACTTTGGAGGCGAGCGATGAAATGGACGAGCGATGCGCGTGTAAGGCATTGGGTGAGGGCGATCGGGAAGTTTTCGGCGGTTGGATTGGGCGTGGTGTTGATGGCGAGAACTGCGGGAGCGCAGACGGCTTCTGCCGAGTCCGGCCCATCGGATGTGAAATCGAATGCCGAAACCTATCAGACCTTTTACCTGACGAACCTCACGCAGACGAATGAGGCAAACGATGTTTTGACAGACCTGCGCAATTTGTTGCCCCATGCGCATCTTTACTACGTTGCGACAGACGGCGCGATCTCGATGCGTGGAACGGCGGAAGATATCACCCTGGCGCAGAAGGTGCTGGCCGACATAGATCGTTCACGCAAGGTTTATCGGCTGACCTACTCGATTACCGATATGGACGGTGTCAAGCCGACAGGAACGCAACACGTCGCGGTGATTGTTGCGGCAGGAGGGAAGACGGTTGTGAAGCAAGGCAACCGCGTGCCGCTTGTGACGGGGTCGATGGATCCGGGAAGTTCGACCCCGAATTCGCAGGTGCAGTACATCGACGTGGGATTGAATATAGAGGCATCGCTCGAAGGAAATTCGGATGGCTTGCGGCTGCGCTCAAAGGTGGAGCAATCGAGTGTGGCGGAAGAGAGGTCGGGCATTGGGGCGCAAGATCCGGTGATTCGGCAAACCATGCTGGAAGGCATGTCGACCCTGGCGCAGGGCAAACCGATGGTTTTGGGCTCACTCGACATCCCGGGCAGCACGCGCCACGAGGAGATCGAAGTGGTATCGGAGTTGGTGCGGTAGAGATACCAGGAATCTGCGACCCCGGAGCGCCGTTCGGCAATCCCATACAATGACGAGTGGGGGTTTGACGGATGGCGCACATTGTTTTTTGCGTTCGCAACAAGAAAGAGATGGAAGGGCTGGACGAGCCGCCCTTCGACTCAGAGTTTGGGCAGAAGATTTTCAAGAATGTGTCGAAGTCGGCGTGGGACGAGTGGGTGAACCACCAGAAGATGCTGCTGAACGAATATCGGCTGCAACCATGGACGCCGCAGGCGCAGCAGTTCCTGGTGGAGCAGATGGAGATGTTTTTCTTTGGCGAGGGGTCGGAATTGCCGAAGGAGTTTGTGCCACCTTCGCAGTAGGTGGGTTGAGGTAAACGCCCGGTCTTCGTCGATTTTCCTGCTTGGAGACCGGGATCCCCATTGAACAATTTGGGATGGACTCCGGTTGCCGCGGGACAGCTGCCGCGCCGAACTGAGCCGGTTTGGGCACGGTCTCTCAGTAGTTGAGAAAATCCTTCAGGAGTTTGATGTCTACCAGGTCGTGCCGAGTCGCGCGGGACAGCAACTGATAGGCTGACTGGAAATGGCACCGCAACGCACAAAGCAACTCACAATTGCGATTGATACAGGCGGGACGTTTACCGATTGCGTGTATCGCGAAGGCGGGCGGGTCGAAGTTTTGAAATTGCCATCGACGCCGGATGATCCAGGGCGCGCGATTCTGGAAGGTGTAGCGCGGATTGCGGAGCGCGTGGGTGCAACGGAGATTGAAGTGCGCCACGGAACCACAGTGGCGACGAATGCGCTGCTGGAACGCAAGGGCGCGCGTGTGGCGTTTGTGACGACGGAGGGATTTGAGGACACGCTGGCGATTGGTCGGCAGGCGCGGCCGAGTCTTTATGACTGGAATGTACATCGACCGGCACCGCTGGCGGAGTTTTGTTTCGGAGTGGCGGAGCGGGTGGGGCCCGATGGTGCGGTGTTGCGCGCGTTGGAAGATGAGGGGTTGGCCGAGTTGCTGCGCCGTGTAAAGGAAGCGGGCGCTGAGTCGGTGGCAGTGTCGCTGCTGTTTTCATTTGCGCATCCGGAGCACGAAAAGATGGTGGCGGAGGCGTTGCGCCCGCTTGGATTGCCGCTGTCGTTGTCGCACCAGATTCTGCCGGAATTTCGCGAGTATGAGCGGGCGGCGACTGTGACGCTGAATGCGTATCTTGCCCCGAAGATGCAGGGTTATCTTGGCGGGCTTGAGACGGAGTTGGCAGGGCGGGGGGCTGCGCTGAAGATCATGCAGTCGTCGGGCGGGATTCTTTCGGCGCAGGCGGCGGCGCGGGAGCCGGTACGCACGATTTTGTCAGGGCCGGCGGGTGGAGTCATCGGGGCACTGAGCGTGGCGCGGCGAGCGGGGATTGCGCGCGTGTTGAGTCTCGATATGGGTGGGACGTCGACCGATGTTGCGCTGCTGGATGCGACGCGCGAGCCGGTAACGACTATTGAAGGCGAAGTGGCGGGTGTGCCGGTGCGCGTGCCGATGCTGGACATTCACACAGCGGGTGCCGGCGGCGGATCGCTGGCGCGGATCGATGAAGCGGGCGCGCTGCAAGTGGGGCCGCACTCGGCGGGCGCGGACCCTGGGCCGGCTTGCTATGGGCGAGGCGAAGGGGCGACTGTGACGGATGCGAATCTAGTTTTGGGGCGATTGCAACCGGAGCATTTTTTAGGCGGCGCGATGCGCCTGGATGCGGGACGTGCTCGGAAGGCGATTGAAAGTGTAGGACGGGAGGCTCGCGGATTTGGCAGCGTGGAAGCAGTAGCCGAGGGCATTGTGCGTGTCGCGAATATTCGTATGGAGAGCGCACTGCGGCGAGTGTCGGTGGAGCGTGGGTTTGATGCGCGGGATTTTGCGCTGCTGGCTTTCGGCGGCGCGGGGCCGTTGCATGCGTGCGCGCTGGCCGATGCGCTGGGGATGAAGCAGGTGGTGATCCCGGCGGCTCCGGGTGCGCTGTCGGCACTGGGAATTCTGGACGCCGATTTGCGAAGGGAGTTTTCGCGGACGGTGATGGTGGAGCCGGGGAGCAAGAGAATCGCCGGCGTGTTTCGGGAGTTGGAGGTGGAGGCACGGGAGGTTTTTCGAGCGGAGGGATTGAGGCCGGTGCTGACGCGGTCGGCCGATTTACGTTATCGCGGGCAGGGATTCGAGCTGCGGGTGGATTGGGGCGAAAATGCCGTTGATCAATTCCATCGGCTGCATGCGCAGGCTTACGGGTATGCCGATGCGACGCGCAAGGTGGAGATTGTGACGCTGCGCGTGCAGGCGGTGGTGCGCGGGCAGAAGCCGCGCATACATGCAAAGAGGAGCAGGCGTGGCAATAGTGCGGGGGCGAAAATTGGCGCGCATCGGGTTTTCGAAGGTGGCGGTTGGCGGCGTGCGGCGGTGTATGAGCGGTCTCGCTTGGAGAGCGGCGACAGGATTGCAGGACCGGCTGTGATTGTGGAACTGAGCGCGACGACGTATCTGGCGCTGGGGTGGACGGCTACGGTGGATGGATTTGCCAACCTGATGATCACGCGCACCGCGAAGGTAGGCAAAAGATGAGGCGGCCTTCGATCGATCCAGCGGAGATCGCAGTGATGGGGCACGCGCTGCATTCGGTGGCGGCGGAGATGGGTGCGGCGCTGCGGCGGACGGCGTTCTCGCCGAACATCAAGGAGCGGCGCGACTATTCTTCGGCTGTGTTCACTGGCCAAGGCGATTTGATAGCGATGGGCGATGACATGCCTGTGCACCTCGGATCGATGCCGATGTCGGTGAGTGCGGCCTTGGACGCGATGCGTTTTGCGCCGGGCGATGTGGCGCTGCTCAATGATCCTTACCG
>Ga0181535_10007921_pt1 | contig 10561 bp, 8 predicted proteins | sample PEATcosm2014_Bin_44_FD_119774 | JGI IMG/M metagenome (GOLD analysis project Ga0181535, IMG submission 119774) | Peatland microbial communities from MTU Mesocosm Facility, Houghton, MI, USA - PEATcosm2014_Bin17_30_metaG | ecosystem: Environmental > Terrestrial > Soil > Wetlands > Peat | place...
AGTTGCATCGGGCGACGAATCGCACGAGAGGCGAGCACCGCTGGCGGGGACGTGATTTCCAGTTGAGTGCGAGTGCCTCAACGAGTTCTTTTGCAATATGGCCTCACGTATGGGCTAGCCCCGACGGGAGGCATCTCCCCAAGCACTGATTTCCTTGCGCGACGTGTGTGGAATAACGTGCGTCGTCTCTTTTGTTTTCGGCAGAAACGTTTTGGTCTGTCTGCCGGTTTCCGCGCTGTCTGGTTCCGGCGGCGCGGCAGACGAGTCGTATCCGGGACTCAAATCTTCCCGCACCCGCTGTTCATTTCGCAACGGGGCGGGCACGGGAATGTAATCCCTTGGCGCCGGCAACTGGAGCAGCAGCGACTGCGTCGTGGTTGCCAAGCGGCGGCCCTCAGGGCTGGCCGCAGGTAGCTGGAGGATGCAATCCAACGAGGAGGTTACTTGGCTAATATCACCATGAAAGAGTTGCTCGAAGCCGGAGTTCACTTCGGGCATCAGACGAAGCGCTGGAATCCGAAGATGAAGGAGTATATCTTCGGCGAGCGCAACGGAATCTACATCATCGACCTGCAGAAGACGCTGAAGATGTTCAAGGAAGCGTCGAAGTTTGTGCAGGAGCTCGCCTCCGACGGCCGGCTTGTGCTCTTCGTCGGAACCAAGCGGCAGGCGCAGGAAGCGATTGCCGAAGAGGCCGGGCGATGCGGCATGTTCTACATCAACCAGCGTTGGCTGGGTGGTCTTCTCACCAACTGGGTGACCGTTCAAAAGTCGGTGAAGCGGCTCAAGGAATTAGACGAAATGGCCACCGATGGCCGCTATGAGCTGCTGCCGAAGAAGGAAGTCGTCAAACTCGAGCGCGAGCGCAAACATCTTCAGGCGAACCTGGCTGGCATCAAGAATCTGAGCCGGCTGCCGGACGCTTTGTTCGTGATCGACTCCAACAAGGAGCAGATCGCAGTTAAGGAAGCGCGCAAGCTGGGCATCCCGGTGGTGGCCGTTGTCGATACCAACTGCGACCCGAGTGAAGTTGATTACATTATCCCAGGCAACGACGACGCTCTGCGTGCGATTCGTCTTTTTGCCTCGAAGATTGCCGACTCGATCGCGGAAGGCGCGCAGTTCGCCAACGACAAACAAGCTGCCGAAATTGCTGCGGGCATTTCCGCGGGAGCGACTGCTGCGGCTGCAGCTGCGGCGCAGGATGAAGCCACGGCCCCCGGCGTTGCCGAAGACGTCAGCATGGAAGAGGTGCTCGGCAAGGGAATTCGCAAGCAGCCGGAACCGGAGATCAGCGATAACGATCTTCCGCAGGTCGAGAGCCGATAAGCGACTTTCAGAACGCATTTTGATGGTAAAGGGCGCGGCTGGCAGAGTCCGAGGCGCTTAACTCGGAGTCTGCCGAAGCAGGATTTAATTCAAGAAAGGTTTTGCAGGAATGGGTACTTCTCCAATAATCAGCGCAACAATGGTAAAGGAGCTCCGGGAAAAATCCGGTGCTCCCATGATGGATTGCAAAAACGCTCTGACGGAAGCCAAAGGCGATATCGAGCAGGCATTCGTGGTGCTGCGAAAAAAGGGAATGGCAACGGCAGCTAAAAAGGCAGCCCGCACCACCAGTGAAGGCAGCGTTACCAGTTACATCCACGCGGGAGGGAAGATCGGCGTGTTGCTGGAAGTAAATTGCGAAAGCGATTTCGTGGCGCGCACGGCAGATTTCCAGAACCTCGTCCACGACATCGCCATGCACGTTGCCGCCGTCGACCCGAAGTTCGTTCGCAAGGAAGACGTTACGCCCGAGGCATTTGCGCGCGAGAAAGACATTTACCGCGCTCAGGCGGCCCAGACGGGCAAGCCGGCCAACGTTATCGAAAGAATCGTGGAAGGCAAGATGTCTAAGTTCTACGAGGAAGTTTGCCTCTACGAACAGCCTTTTATCAAGGAGCAATCCATCTCGATAGCGCAGCTTATTGCCAGCGTGATTGGCAAACTGGGAGAAAATATTTCAGTGCGGCGTTTTGCTCGCTTCAAGGTGGGGGAAGTCGGTGAGACCGTGGCGGTCTCGAAACCAACGGCGGAAGCTGAGCCGGCCGCAGCGAAGTAGCCTTGAGAAAACAACTCGAAATCGTGGGCGGAGGCGGCTCCGCCCTTTTGTTTTGTATTGGGCAGCCTGTGAAAGGCGCAGCCTTTCATTGGGCGCCCGATCGGTTACACTAAAGCGTGACGTTTCGAAGGGGCATGGCCTTAGCCCCCGAGGCGACTAACGCCGTTTTCTGAAATAGTTTATGAAACAAGCCCCAGGAACACGGGCTAAGATTCGGACGCTTATGACACAGCCGCGCTATCGCAGGATTCTCTTAAAGTTGTCGGGCGAAGCTTTGGCCGCCGGGCAAGGTTTTGGTGTCGACACCGCCCGTGTGCACGAGATCGCTGGCGAAATCCGCGAGGTTCACCAACTCGGGGTTGAGATAGGGATTGTGGTCGGAGGGGGAAACTTCTTTCGTGGCGTCACCCAGCAGGCCCGCGAGATGGACCGGGTCTCAGCTGATCACATGGGCATGCTGGCGACGATGATTAACGCCCTTGCCTTGCAGGACGCGCTTGAAAAGCGGCAGGTGTTTACGCGCGTGATGTCGGCCATTGAGATGAACCAGGTGGCTGAGCCATTCATCCGCCGTCGCGCCATTCGCCATCTGGAGAAAGGGCGCGTGGTCATCTTCGGGGCCGGAACCGGCAACCCATATTTCTCAACCGACACGGCGGCGTCTCTGCGCGCAATGGAAATCAAGGCCGACGTGATCATCAAAGCCACCAAGGTGGACGGCATCTACAACGCCGACCCGGAGCTGGTGAGCGATGCTACGCGTTTCGAAGAAATCAGCTACATGGACGTCCTGAAGCAGGGTTTGCGCGTGATGGATGCGACCGCCATCAGTCTGTGCCGGGAGAATAATCTTCCGATTATCGTGTTCAACTTGAACGTAGCGGGAAACATTCGGCGCGTGGTACTCGGCGAGAAGGTCGGATCGATGGTTACCCAGTAGAGCAGTTTCTCAGTCTGAAGCAGGCCGGTACCGGGAATCAGAAGAGTGAACCCGGTTCAGCAATTCCGGGTTTATAATCACTTTTTGAAATCTTCTATTTAGACGGGCAGACCTATGGCTCAAGTCAGCATGGCCCAAGTGGCCGCTCTAAAAGAAACTTACTTACAACTGAAGTCTCGCATGGAAAAAGCGGTGGAAGACTTCCGCCGCGAACTGGCGGCGACACGCACCGGCCGCGCCTCGGTCAACATGCTGGACACCATTCACGTCGAGTGTTACGGATCGTCAATGCCGCTGAACCAGATCGCGCAAGTGCACGCTGCCGATCCGCAGATGATTACCGTGCAGCCGTTCGATCCCAGCCTCATGGCGGCCATCGAAAAAGCCATACGGAGCGCGGGGCTTGGATTGAATCCGATGAATGACGGCAAGATCGTGCGCGTACCGGTCCCGGCGCTCACCGGCGAGCGCCGCAAGGAACTGGTGAAGCACCTCAGCAAGGTCCTCGAAGAGCATCGTACGGCGGTTCGCAATATTCGCCGCGACGGCAACGAAGCCATCAAAAAGGCGCTCAAGGATAAGAAGATCACCGAAGACGAAGAGCGCGGCTCACTCGATCAGATCCAGAAGCTGACCGATGACGAGATCAAGAAGATGGAAGAGATGGCCAAGAGCAAAGAGAAAGAAATCATGCAGGTGTAGAGGCTGTTGAGCTTCAATGGACAGGCGCCGAGAAGGCGCCTTTTTTTGTGATGCGAACATTCCCCCGGCTAGTGGTCGCCGCCCGGGTGGTGATTTCCCTCCGACGCCCCTGTACCGTAGCGGTCCGCGAAGCCCTACTTCGGTAACGTGCATTTCCGCTGGAAACGCGAAAAGATTACCAACATGAGCGGGGGCCTGCTAGAACGATTTCTGTCTTCCTGTCGCCACCAGTTTGCCTGGCCCCGGCGTGCCGATAATGGCGACTACTATCAGCTCTGCGTTCACTGCGGCGCCAAATACCTATATGACTGGGGCAACATGCGGCGGCTCTGCCTGGCCGAGGAAGACGAACAGAGCATCGTCGGGCAGGTGCGCTCATCCATTCGAAAGTGCGGCACCCGGGTGGCGTGGGTGCCTCGCGAGCGACGCTTGCGCCATCGGGTGCCCGTGCAGTTCCGCCTGCCCGGAGACGCCGAGTGGATCGAGGCGACCAGCGAGAATATCAGCCGCTCTGGTCTCCTGTTTCGTCATGCGGCGCCCCTGCTGGTTGGTACACAATTGGAGTTGGCGTTCGAGATGCCCGTGGAACTCGCGGGTCATTGTCCAGCGCGGGCCTTTTGCATGGGCTCTGTCGTCCGCGTAACCGCCGACGCGCCATCCCGTAAGCAGAAACACTCTTTCCTGATCGGTTGCGCCATCAACCAATGTGAACTCAAGGCTCAGCAGGCCGGATAACCTCCGCAGTCGACCCTGGCCAGTTGTAAAATCAATTCTTGATGATCCAGTCGCGCGCCGTTCATCCTCTGTCACGCGAAGACTTCGACGAACGTTTTCGTGACCGCCATCTGCTTCACGCCATCCTCGAAAGGTGGGCTCGCGAGAGGCCCGAACATCCGGCGATGATCAGCGCCGACAGTGGCCAAGTGACCAGTTGGGGCGACCTGGAGCGGATCACCAGAGGATTGGCCATGCGGTTGGTCGAAATGGGCTACCAGCGGGGCGATCGCTTCGCCAGCGCGCTGCCGTTGTTGACCGAGCACCTTCTTCTGGAGCTCGCCTGCTTTCGGATTGGAGTCATCTTTGCGCCTCTCGACCTGAGACTCTCGCCGGCCGAGATGATTCGCAACCTTGGATTGCTTCGACCAAAGGGGTTCGCATTTTGCGGAGCGGAGTCCCAGACCGTGCCGGGGTCGGGGGATTTCAGTCGGTTCGGGAAGATGGTCGAAACCGAGGCGCCGTTCGTCGAACATCGCCTGTGTTTTTTCGAAGGAGATGCGGCGATTGTCGCGGAAGACTCCGGTAGCGGGCTGCTGACCATGCGGCAAATGCTGGCTCGGGCATCGGAGCTGGCGAGCGGCAAAGCGGTGCCGGAAACGACTCGCGAGGCCTTCGAACGCGCCACCGCAGGTGTGGACGAGAACGATGGCGCGCTGGTTATCTTCACCACCGGTTCAACCGGCAGTCCCAAGCCTGCCCTGCTCTCGCATCGCAATATCACCTGCCAGTCGATGTGCATCAGCCAGGCGTTCTTCCGGGGCGATTCCGGCATGCGAACGCTGGTGAACCTGCCGCCCTCCCACGTCGGCTGTCAGACCGAATTGCTGATGGGTACATTCTTCGGCGGCGGAACGGCAGTGCTTCTCGCTGTCTTCGATCCGCTGCGTTCGCTGCGCGCTATCCAGGAATACAAGGTGCAAGTCCTCGGACAGATTCCGGCGCAGTTTCAGTTCGAATGGCGGCTGAAAGATTATGCCAGCTTCGACTTATCGAGTCTCCAGTTCGTGGCCTATGGCGGCCAGCAGGTGTCCGAGGCGTTCATTGAAAAGATGGCGGCCATGGCGCCATGGGTCGGCACCGGGCTGGGGTTGACGGAAACAGCCGGTTTCTGCACTTACCAGTTCAAGCCGCGAGAGCAAGCAAGGGACTGCCTGCACAGCCTGGGAGTGGACATGCCGGTGTATGCGGCTTCCATTCGCGGGGCGATGCGCGAAGATGGATTTGCGGCGGCAGCTCTGCCTGAGGGTGAAGTCGGCCACATCTGCTTTCACGGGCCGCAAACATTTCTGGGTTATCTTAACGATCCTGAAGCGACGGCCCGGACCATCTCACGCGATGGTTTTCTTTACACCGGCGATCTTGGCTTCAAGGATAGCGAAGGCATCCATTTTTCCGCGAGAGCCAAGTGGGTGATTAAGCCTTCCGGGTACCAGGTGTTTCCATCCGACGTCGAAAACCACTTCTGTGTGCTTGCGGAGGTAGCCGCATGCGCCGTCGTTGGTGTCGCGCACGCACTGATCTCCGAAGCCATCGTTGCCTTCGTTGAGATCAAACCTGGAGCCGAACTGTCGTATTCCATGCTGGAAAGGCACGCGCGGGAACTCGCTACTTACATGCGCCCACGCCATTTCGTACTGCTGCAACCAAGCGGAATGCCTCTGAACCGTGTGGCCAAACCCGACTACCTTCGCTTGCGTGAGATGGCGGAGCGAGAAATTGGGGAGCTGCGCGAAAAAGGGAAGTGGGACCGCATGTGAGCCGGCAGGTAGCCCACGTAACTAGCTAACGATCCAGCCGCGCGCACAGGCATCCTCAATAATGCGGGTCACCACCGGCCAGAGTTCGGGCAGCGCGGTGCGGATGGGCTCCATGCGCCGATGGACCTGATCGAGAGTGACGGAATGAATACGCCAAGTACCGCCTTCGGTGCGTGAGTTGTGCAGCAGTGGTTGAAGGCGGTCGAGCGCGTTGGCGTATTTCGATTCCGGAGTCTTGAAGGCGTCGAATTCTTCCCACAATGCACGCAGCTCGCGGCCCTGTTCCACGGGCAGCATACCGAAGATGCGTTCGGCACAGCGCTGCTCCCGTTCGGCTCTGCCGAGGTTTCCGGCCACGTCGTAGGCGAAAGTGTCGCCGGCATCGATCTCGATCAGGTCGTGTACCAACAGCATCTTCATGACGCGGAGAATCTCGACCGGCTCGGGAGAATATTCGGCGAGCAGAAAGGACATGATCGCCAAGTGCCAGGAATGCTCTGCCGAATTTTCGCGCCGCGAAGAGTCGGTGAGCAAGGTTTGCCGCAGGATGGTCTTGAGCTTATCGATTTCCAGAACGAATGAAAGCTGTTGATCGAGACGATTCATCTACACCTTCAGTTCCACGACCGTCGCTCCAGCACCGCCCTCCTGTTGCGGAGGCTCGCTGACGGAGGCGACCTGCGGATGACTTTGCAGGTACTGGCGAAGGGCGCGTCGCAGGATTCCCATGCCCGATCCGTGCACGACGCGCACCCGCGAAAGCCCGGCAAGAAAAGCGCGGTCAAGGAATTTCTCCAGCGCTCGCGTGGCGTCGTCGACGTTGTGGCCAATGACGTTCAACTCCGAAGGCGCGCTCTCCTCTTCGTTGCGCAGGTAAACGCTGATTCCTTTCTGGCGAGCCGCCAGCACCGGGCTGTCGGCGGCGCGGGCTATGACCTCGGCGATGTCATCGATGAGAACGCGCACCTTCATGGGGCCAACCTGGACCTCCACGGCGTCGTCGGGAAACTTGCGCGTGATCTTGCCGGCGCGGCCCAGCGATTTCAGTTGCACGGTGTCGCCTTCGCTGACGTGCTGCACGCGGTGCGGTTGCGCATTCGGGTCATCGCGATCCGCCCCAGTGGTGTGCGCCACAATCGCCTGGTTGAACTGCTCGCGGAACTCGCGTCGCGCCCGGGCGATTCGGCGCTCTGCCTCGCGGCTAAGCTTCACGGACTCGGCGCGATCCTGGATGGCATTGACCGACTCGCGCGCATGATACTCGAAGTCGCGCAAAAGGCTCTCCAGCTTACGTTCCAGTTCGCGGACTTTTTCACGCTGTTCCTTGAGGCCATCGGTCTCCAGACGGCGGCGCTCGGCGGCAAGTTCCTGCTCGCGGGCCGCCATCCGCGCGCGTTCCATGTCGATCTCCCGCAGATCGTGGTGCAGGCGGTCGAGAAAACGGGAGACATCCTGCGTCTGGCTGCTGATGCGCTGCCGCGCTTCGACTATGATCTCCGGGTTGAGGCCGAGTCTTTGCGCGATGTTGATGCCCGCCGAGGCTCCCGGCACACCAACGCGCAATTCGAAGGTCGGAGCCAGCGTCTGCTCGTCAAAGCCGACGGCGGCATTGAGCACGCCCTCCGTGTTCTCGGCGTATACCTTGAGCGAAGTGTGATGGGTAGAGATGATGCACACGGATTCGCGCTGGCGAAAATAGTCGGCGATGGCAACGGCCAACGCCGCGCCCTCCTGCGGGTCGGTGGCTGAACCGAGCTCATCGAGTAGCACCAGCGACTCTCGGTCCGCAGCGTGCGAGATGAAGTCAATATTGGTAACGTGCGCGGAGAAGGTTGACAGGTTCTGCTCGATGGACTGGTAGTCGCCAATGTCGGCCAGCACGGCATCGAAGACCGGAAACTCAGCGCGATCGGCTGGCACTGGAATTCCGGATTGCGCCATCAACGCCAGCAGTCCGATCGTCTTCAGGGCAACGGTTTTTCCACCTGTGTTGGGGCCACTGATCACGAGCTGGCGGTGTCCACCATCAAGCTCTAACGAAATCGGGACCACCTTCGCCGCGGTAGCTTTTGCTGCCGTTGGAGCAGCGCTGCCCTTGCCGGCCTTCGCTCGCAGTGCGCGCTCCAGGAGCGGGTGACGGGCATTGCGAACGATGAAGGTATCACCCGCTGGCTTCGCCGCGGAAGCAGGGAGGCCAACTTCCAGAAAGCGTACCAGGACGCAGTCATAGTCCTCGGCAAACCGGGCTTTGGCGAATTGCAACTCCAGCTCGGCAATGCACTCGACAGCGGCGGCGATTGCATGGCTCTGCTCGCCGATACGACCGGTCATTTCACACAGAATGCGCCGGATTTCCTCCTGCTCTTCTTCCAGCAAGCGCACCAGTTCGTTGTTCTGTTCGATGGTCTCCAGCGGTTCGACGAACACCGTTTGTCCACTGGAGCTGGCACCATGGACAACTCCCTGGACACGCCGCTTGTGCTCGACTTTCACCGGAATTACAAAGCGTTCGCCGCGAATGGTAATCAGCTCGTCCTGCAGCGTTCCGCCTTCGGCGAGCCGCCGGAGGTAGCCGCGCAACGATTCCTGGATGAGCCGGCGTTGCCGCTCAATTTCACGGCGCACGCCGCCTAATGTGGGTGACGCGTGGTCGTCGAGCGTACCATCGGGGAGCAGCTTGCCACGAAAGAAGCGCAGTAATTGCGTGAAGTCGGCGATTTGCGCCGAGAGCTCCTCGATGGCGGGCCAGGCTTCCTTCATCGAGGCCGGCGGATGCATGGCGATCTCGCGCCACTCCGCCACACGGTCCACCACCGTGAGCAGATCGCGGATCTCAATGACCTCCAACATGGCGCCTTGAATGCGCGACTTCTCCAACATCTTGCGGGAATCGACGAGCCCGGCAAAATCGAAGCGTCCGCCGGCACTCAGGTACTGGCGCACCTCGGAGGTGAGCTGCTGTTGACGCTCAATCCAAGCGCGATCGCCGGTGGCCTCGAGCGTCTCGACTCGCGCCTGTCCGAGCTCCGATTGGCAATAGCCGCGCAAGAGCTCTCGCAGGCGGTCGAACTCGAGCACGCGGGCGCTGTTGTGTAGTAAGGGAACGGTCATCAATCTCGATCTATCCTACACTCCCGACCCAAGGCGGGACTTCCGCGATTTGCCTCGTTTTACGTTGGCTGGGGGGCGGCGCCGAACCTGACAGTAATTCCTTCCAGCTAGCCACGAGTCCGGAAAGCAACCACTTACCCGCAAGAGTAGGTATGGAATATGTTGTGATACAAAGAGTTACGGCTGTGACAAGCATCACTGCACGAGCAGTCGAGGGAGATGCTAAACTTTTTGCTTATGGCATTTCCGGCTAGCCGCCTGCGCCGCCTGCGGAGCTCCGACACTTTACGCTCGATGGTGCGCGAGACCCGTCTTTCGCCCGAGGGCTTAGTGTATCCGCTCTTCGTCTGCTCCGGTGAGGGTGTGCGCAAAGAGATTCGCTCGATGCCCGGCGTCTGCAATCTCTCAGTCGACGAAGCGGTCAAAGAAGCCACCGAAGTGAAGAGGCTCGGGATTCCGGGAATTATCCTCTTCGGACTGCCGGAAAGCAAAGACGAAATTGCGACCGGCGCCTGGGCCGACGATGGAATCGTGCAGAAGGCATCGCGCGCCATCAAGAACGAAGTGCGCGATCTGCTGATCCTGGGCGATGTCTGCCTCTGCGAATACATGTCGCACGGGCATTGCGGAATCGTCAAGAAGGTCGAAAGCCGTGCCAGTGGAGTTTCCTCGAAGGCGGGTGCGGCAGCGGCCACCGCTCCCGAACCGGAATATGAGATCGTTAACGACGCCACGCTGGAAATCCTGGCCAAGACCGCGGTCTCTCAGGCGCGGGCCGGGGTCGATATCATTGCGCCTTCCGACATGATGGATGGTCGCGTGGCCGCGATTCGCTCGGCGCTCGATGCCAACGGATTCCTGAATACCCCGATCCTGTCGTATGCCGCAAAGTTCGCTTCCGGATTTTATGGTCCATTCCGCGAGGCCGCCGATTCAACTCCGGCCTTCGGTGACCGGCGCTCCTACCAGATGGACCCCGCCAACCCGCGCGAAGCGATGCGCGAGATCGAGTTGGACCTCGCCGAGGGCGCGGACATGATCATGGTGAAGCCAGCAATTGCCTATTTGGACGTGATTGCCGAGGCGCGCCGCCGCTTCGATGTGCCAATCGCGGCCTACCAAGTGAGCGGCGAGTACGCCATGATCAAGGCTGCCGCGCAGATGAACTGG
>Ga0181535_10007923_pt1 | contig 10559 bp, 10 predicted proteins | sample PEATcosm2014_Bin_44_FD_119774 | JGI IMG/M metagenome (GOLD analysis project Ga0181535, IMG submission 119774) | Peatland microbial communities from MTU Mesocosm Facility, Houghton, MI, USA - PEATcosm2014_Bin17_30_metaG | ecosystem: Environmental > Terrestrial > Soil > Wetlands > Peat | place...
CTGTTCGTGATGGGCGGGGCCTTCGACGTTGCGGGCAACGTCTCGCCGGTCGCCGAATTCAACTTCTTCTCCGACCCCCACGCGGCATCGGATGTCTTCGATTGCTACCCGGGAGACATCTTCGTCGTGCCGCTCGATGTGACCCGGGAGGTGGTGCTCAAGCGGGATTATTTCGATGCCCTGTGCGCCCGCAATCCGACCCGTACGGTCGTCTTCCTGCGCGAGATTCATCAGCACTACATGGACTTCTACCAGCGCGAGAGGGGGGTCGACGGCTGCCACCCGCACGACGCGGTCGCGGTGTGCGCGGCGTTCTTTCCTGACCTGTTCGTCTGGGATCGCGGACGGGTTCATGTCGTCCCGGAGGGCGCCGACCGCGGCCGCTCCATCCTCGAGCCCGACAAGGACGGCCCTCATCGGGTGGCCCGACGGATCACCATCCCGCGCTTCTTCGAGATCCTCGAGGCCGCCATCACCGGCGACACCTCGCCGCCGGAGCCGGGTCGACCGACCTGAGCCGTCAGTGATCCCTGCTGGCCAATAGCTCGAGCCGTCGTGGCGCCTCAGGCGAGCCGAAATCCCTCGCCTTCCCGTACCAGACCAGCGCCAGCCCGATGTCCGCGGCGACCCCCCTGATCCCGAGCCGCTCGATCACGTTCGGATCGTAGGTGCCGGCAAGCGTTAGCGCCGCCCGCGCATCGCCGCTCTCGGCGGCACGCTGTAGAACCAGACGGGCGGAGGCGAGGTCGCGGGCCGCGATGTAGTCCTCACCGCGCTTGATGAGGGCTGCGACCTCCGCGGAATCGATCCGGCGCGCCGTGCGCGCGGCCGGCGGCGGCGCCGCGCGCTCGAAGCGCAACGGCCGACGCTCGGCGACGCTGCCATCGGCAAGGCGCAACTCGGCGAGAATCTCCATGGTGCCGCTGAAACCTTGCGGCGGCCGGATCACTGCTCCGTCGAGATCGCTCGCCGACAGACGCCAGCTTCCCGGCCCGGCGGATTGTCCACTCGACAAGGTCGCGCCGTCGGCCAGACCGCTGATCACCACGACGGCCTCGCTGCCGGCACCGCTCAACGTCAGGCCGAGCGGAAACGTGTTGCCGCTCTGGCCGACTGTCGCCGCCGCGACGACCAGTTGCGGCGGCAGCGCGTCGATCCGGGACGTGCCGCGCGACGGCGGATCCGAATAGCGCGACGAGAAGGAATTGGCCTCCGCGGCGGACTCGCGCGCCACCCGCGCCGTGCGGGCCGGCAGTATCTCGACGACGATGATCAGCGCGATGACCGCCGCCGCGACGGCGACACCGGCACCAACCAGCGCGCCGGACACGAAACGGCCGCGCCGCTCGGGCTCTTCCAGGATGGTCGGAACGAGCGAGGGCGGCAAACCGAGCTGCGCCGGAAACTCGTTAACCATGAGCCGCGATCGCATCCCGAGGGGCAGCGGGTCGTCGAGCCGCGAGCCGCGGTCGGGACCCTCCGGCGCCTCCATGCGGGGCGCCGTGGTCCGACCGCGCATCCATCTCGGCGCATAGCGGGACGGGTCGTCGGGGTTCGCGCCTCGATCCTCCGGAATACTCATGGATCGCTCCTGTTACGCTACTGGACGCTACCGTTTGACGCAGCCGCCCGCACATTATATCGCGGGTGGCAACCTGTGACGCGCCGACGACATGCTCACCTCCGGTGGAGCCATCGCCCGCATGACAACTTAGTGCACCGATTCCGAAGTTCGCATCACTTGGCGACATCCTCTGGTGCGAACTTCGGAATCCAGAGGTGCACTAGCAAGTCTATGATTCGAGTGCGGCTTTTAACATTTGAAGTTCCTATGACGAGCGCGCCGCACATCTGATGGAACTTCAAATCCGCCGCACCAGTGCCTCTAGGGCCGTCCGCCGGCTTGCGGACGGAGAAACCGGCGCGAGTTGGCTCGCGCGAGTACGTGGTTCGCCTAATGGTGGTGATGATTGCGTCAAGATCATGGAGACCATGCCCCGATTCTAATATCTTGACGCCTCGGCGAGCCTGCCGGCCGGGCGCGGGTACGGGAAAAAACGGATGCTTCGGCAACGCCGGCCCGCCACGGTGCATGGCGTCAGGCGCCACCATCCATCAGACGTTGTCTCACCTCGAAACAAACCGCAATTTTCCCAAATCCAAACATATTCCGCGTGCATGATGGCAAGACTTCCACAGTTCATGCACAGTTCATAGGCGATCCATGAGTGATGCGTTGGATCGGAGCGGCGGGGCCGACGGCCCGGCAGTCGGAGCGCCCGTGGTCGCAGCGGGCGGGATTGCATCGACCGGCGCCGGCCGGACCGGCCGCTCGGATCCCGACGTCAAGAGCGTCCGTGGTGGCGGGCGCAAAGCCCACGACGCCGGGGTGTCCGACAACAATATTCTCCACGCGGTCGACGCGACGATCGAGGTGGCCGAGAGCGTGCTGCTCGCCGCCGCGAGAGCCGTCGACGCCGGCAAGCGCCACAGCCGCCGCGCCGCCGTGACGGTCGCCGGCGACCGCGCAAACGGTTTCCGCGTCGAGCTTGACGGGATCCCGCCGTCGCTTCGGGCCGATATCCTGCCAAGCTCGGGCTTGCGGCGAGCTCCGCGGACCCGCTGGCGGTCGTTCGCCCTGTGGGGTCTGGCGGGATCGGCCAGCTTGCTGGTCGCAGTCATGATCGCGGGAAATCCGCTGTCCCGACCAGAGGGCAGCGGGCTTGGCCCGCAGGCGGCCGCCGGAACGCCGCCGGCCGCCGCGGCGGTGGACCCGACCACGGAGCCGCGGCTCGTGGTCGGCTCGGCCGAGCGCGGCAGCACCGGGCAGGCCCTGGCGCTCGGCGTGGCGATCGATCATCCCGCCGACGCGGCGGGCCTTCTGGTCGACGGCCTGCCGGATGGCGCGGCCCTGTCGGCAGGCCGGGCTTCGGGGGCGAACCAGTGGTACGTGCCGGCCGCGGACGTGGCCGGTGTCTCGCTGCGCCCGCCGCGTGGTTTCACCGGCGCGGTGGACCTGTCTGTCGAGCTCAGGCTACCCAGGGGTCGCGTCGCCGAACGCCGAGCGGTGAGGCTCGAATGGGCGCGCTCGGCGGCCGCGCCGACGCCGCCGGCGGGAGCGGCCGGATTGCCGCCACGCCAACTCGATCCCGAGGAGATCGCCTCGCTGCGCCGACGCGGAGAGGCATTCTTCGCCAACGGCGACATCGCCGCCGCCCGGCTGATGCTGATGCGCGCCGCCGAGGCGGCCGACGCCAGGGCGGCTCTCCTGCTCGCCACCACCTACGATCCGATGGCGCTCGCCGACAATGGGATCCGCGGCGCATTCGCCAACCCGGCGCTGGCGCGAACCTGGTACGAGCGGGCCAAGGCGTTCGGCTCGCCCGACGCGCCGCGCCGCCTCGAGCTGCTGGCCAGCCAGGAGCACTGAGGCCTCGACGCAGTGCAACGGCCTGCTCGCGCAAGAATGTCACCGTCTCGGGTGATCCGGGGCGGTGCTGCGTGGGATGAGCGGGGCGTGGCATCGGCCGGCCTCGCGGGCCGGATGGCGACCGGGAGCTTGACGGACGCCTGGTCGGGGCAAAAAGTTCCGCCTCCGATTGAACCTTTCCCGCCGCCGTCGCGACCAAATGGAGTGAGACCTCTGGAACGCCCGGAGCGAGGCCATGACGAACCATTCGCTGGTAACTGCCGACCGCTCGACCCACTTCAAGATCGCGGCGATCGCAGTGGCGGCGGCCATTGTCGTGATAGCGGTCGGCCTTCGTGCACGGATCACCGAGGGCGGCTCCGTCACCACCCGGATCGAGACCACCAGCACCGTGGTGAAGGCCGGAAAGCCCGTCACATCAGCGAGCTCCGAGGGCTCCTCGATCCGCTGACCGGCGTTCGTTCTCCTCCCGCCCCCTGACATTCCGACGAAGGCGCGTGCAGCTCGCCGATACTGGAGGCCCGTGCGCCCGCGACGGCGTGCCAGCGCCGCGTTGGACTGCTTCGGCGTCGGTGGGAGGTGGGAAGTTCAGGCCGGTCCGGCTTTGCCGGCCGCCGTGGCGCGGCTGATCGCCGTGTCGGCGCGGCGGACGATCTCGGCGAGCTCGGTCGCCGTGATGGCGCCGGCGCCGAACACGCAGCGCGCCTTGACCTTCATCAACACGGCCGACGGCATGTCGACGATCGGGAACGCGCGATCGAGCTCGATTCGATGCCAATGATCGACGGCGGTTCTTTGCAGCATGCCACCTCTCCGCGACGCATGTCCTCTATTAGACGCGCGAGGTCGCGATCAGGTTCAGCGAAACCCGTCCTGGAGCGTTCTTGATTGTCGCATGTCGCATCGGAACAGCGGCGTCCGCCCGGACCGGGCCCGGGCATTTTCCGCGACACGCTCGAGTGAGCTCAATCCGAGTTGGTGATGTCGAGCAGCGGACCGCCGTAGGTCCGGCAGGTCTTCTGGCAACCGAGCTCGCAGGCGTCCCCCTGCGCCCGGCAGCCATTGATCGCGTTCTGCCGGCTGCAGACGTGAAAGATCGAGCTGCACTCGGCGACGCAGGTACGCCAGCAGGCGTCCGATACGATCATCTTGGACGACAGGCTCGGACGCGTGTTGAACAGCGGGAGCACGTCGGACAGAATGTCGCCTGCCGATGCCGGTCCTGCCGCCAGGCAGGCGGCCACCAGCCCCAGGCTGATCGCACCCCTGATCATCGCCGCCTCTCCGCTGGCGCACATCGGCCCAGGAACACCACCTCGAGGCCGGTCGCAACATATCCCGCATGGTTCGCGACGTCACGGGTGAGCGCAACCTCGAGCCTGGTGTTCTCCCGGCTTTCGACGCCCCCGAAACGGAAACGGTGCTGGTCGGCGAGCAGGATGCCCCCGTGGCAGAACCCGTGCAGCTCGGCATAACGGTTGCAGCTCGGCATGTGCACGGTCCCGCGATCGAGATCGAGCGACATGGTCACGGCGCGGGTCATCGCGTCGGCGAACGTCACCACGCCCTTGCAGTGCAGCCTGGCGGCGCCGGCATCGGCCGCCGACAGCACGCTCGGCACCAGGCCGATGATCGCCGCGCAAAACAGGGCCGGCCCTTGCCGGCGTGCCGGATCCGCCATGTCGCACTCCCCAGGGAGCATGTCGGTGACACGCTCCGGCGGGCTCATCCGCGGAGGCCGACCGTAGCGGCTCCGTCGCGCCGCGCAAGCGCCTTTCGGAGGCGGGTCAGCGCGGTGACGACGAATTCCGCGCGCCACTAGTGCGGCGGATTTGAAGTTCCTATCAGATGTGCGGCGCGCTCGTCATAGGAACTTCATATCCGGTCGGTGCCGGCGCGGCGGCCGAAACGCGGACGAGCGCCGCCGGCACGGCGGACAGCGGCTTTGCCTCACCGCGCACCGGCAGTGCGCCGAGATGACCGGCGAGCAGGAACGCGCCGATCAGGCTCGCCAGCGCGTACGGCAGAATCTCGAGGATGAATGTCGACACGTTCCTGAGCATGGAATACTCCGCCGCCAACCGTTTTCAATCTGCCGTACGAATTCCAAACGAACGGTTAATATTCAAACGGTCGTTTGAGGCAGGATGATGACGGTCGGACGCCGTGTCCTTTCGGCAACACCGACGCATTGGTGCGGATTGCGCCGGGGCGTGCCAGCCCCTATCATGCATTTCAAACGATGGTTTGAAATGCGGGACGGCCATGACCAGACCCTCGGATCATACGAGGCAGCGCATTCTCAAGGCGGCGGTCGAGCTGTTCGCCGACAAAGGCTTCGATGGCGCGAGCGTGCGGGCGATCGTCGCCAAGGCGCGGGTCAACCAGGCGGCCATCAACTACCACTTCGACGGCAAGGAAGGCCTTTATCTCGAAGTGATCGAGACGGCGTTCGCGGCGTTCGCCCGGCTCGAGGGTCTGGACGGCGAGCCGCTCAGGAGCCTGCCGCGCGACGAGGCGCTGCGACGATTCGTCTACCAGCAGCTCCGGCCGCTGCTGTTCCGCGACGAGATCAGCCGGTTCATGCGCATCTTCGCGTGGGAGAACGTGCGCCCCAGCAAGGTGCTGCGCACCTACCTGGCGAACAACGCCGCGCCGTTCCTCGACCGTGCCGTGGAGCTGGTGCGCCGTTTCCTCCCCGCCACCGCGACCGACCACGAAGCGCTGTGCGGCGCCATCTGGCTTATGGGGCAATGCAGCATTTTCGTGCGCAATCGCGAGCAGTTCACCCAGTCGCCGTTCAATCTCAAGATCGACGAGCCGTTCGTCGAGCACCTGACCGACCTGATCACCGGGCTCGCGCGCGGCGGCCTCGCGCAGCACGCCGCGGCCGGGTCCGCGCATCCATGACGGGGTTGTCGCCCGCCGCCGGCTGCGCGATGCTGTGCGGCGGCCGGGGGGCGACATGCGGGTGGGCGCCGGGCAACGCATTCTGAACGAGAAGGAACGGATCGACTGGCTGCGGCTGATCCGCAGCGACCATGTCGGTCCACGCACGTTCCGGGCGCTGCTTGATCATTGCGGCAGCGCCGGCGCGGCGCTCGAGGCACTGCCCGAGCTGGCGCGCCGCGGCGGAGCGGCACGGCGGATGCGGATCTTTCCGCGCGACGCCGCGCTACGCGAGCTCGACGCGGCGCGCCTGCTCGGCGTCAGCCATGTGGCGCTCGGCGAGCCCGACTATCCGCCGCGGCTCGCCGCAATCGACGATGCGCCGCCGCTGCTGGCGGTCCGCGGGGTCATGGCGGCGCTCGGCGCCCCGGCGGTCGCCATCGTCGGCTCGCGCAATGCGTCCGCTGCCGGTATCAGGATCGCCGAGCGGCTCGCGCGCGATCTCGGCGCGGCCGGCTTCGCGGTCGTGTCGGGGCTCGCCCGCGGCATCGATGCGGCGGCACACCGGGCGAGCCTGGCGACCGGGACGGTCGCGGCGCTCGCCGGGGGCCCCGATCGGATCTATCCGCCCGACAACGCCGCCCTGCTCGAGGCCATCCTTCGCGGCGGCGCCGCGATCTCCGAGATGCCGCTCGGCTGGGAGCCGCGACCCCGCGACTTTCCCCGGCGCAACCGGCTGATCTCCGGCCTGTCGCTCGGCGTCGTGGTGATCGAGGCGGCGCAGCGCTCGGGCTCGCTGATCACGGTGCGCTTCGCGCTCGAGCAGGGCCGCGAAGTGTTCGCGGTGCCGGGCTCGCCGCTCGATCCGCGCTGCGAGGGCAGCAACAATCTCATCAAGCAGGGCGCCACCATGGTGACCGAGGCGGCCGATGTCGTGGCGGTGCTGCAACCGATCCTGGGCGGGCCGATCGTTGCCGTCGATGGCGGCGTCCGGCTGGAGGAGCCGCCGGCGGGCATCGCGCCCTACGCCGGCGAGGCGCCGCCAACCGACGCCCACGCCCGGATGCTCGCGCTGCTCGGCCCGACGCCGATCATGCTCGACGACCTGACGCGGCTGTCGGGCCAGACGCTGGCGACCGTGCACACGGTGCTGCTCGAGCTCGAGCTCGCCGGCCGGCTGATCCGCCACCGCGGCGGAATGGTGTCGCTCGCCGCCGCCGATGACCGGGCCTGATCGCCTGCTACGTGTATTTGGATCGACCGTCCTGGTCGTCGGCATCGCGTCGAGCCGGGCCGTGACGCGATGCCGCGGCGGATTCCGACGACGGCCTGCCTCTGATCCACGCTTCTGCCAATCGTTTCATCGGTCGGCCAAAGGCGGGCCGCACATTCCGCACATTCGATCAACACGATGTGATTGTTCGGAGGGGCGAGTATGCGGTGTGCCGAGACACTCGCATGCCTCGACGCAGACCAGCGTCGCGGCGTGAGCGGGACCGATTTCGATTTCATCAAATCACATGGCGTCGGTGGCAGGCTCGGCCGCACCACGCACGTTGGCGCGCCCACGGCCCCGACGGGGTCGTGTTGATCCAGTCGTCCGGCGAGCGGACCGCCGCGGAGCAAGATCGTCGGGCACCGTACGGGCTCGCGGCGGTGTCAGCGCACATGGCGCCGGAACCTCGATCGCGGCCGGGCGGGTTCGTGCCCGGACTGCGCGGCGCATCGCGTGCGATCGGCTTGGCGGTCGCGGCCGTGCTCCTGCTGCAGCCGATGTTCGTCATCGCGCTCGTCGCGGCGCGACATGTGGCGGACCTCGACGCGGTCGCCACCACCGTCCGATCGGCATTCGAGACCGGCGTGCTGGCGGACGACCAGGTACCGATCGCCTGGATCCATCGCGGCGGCCATCAGTTCAGCGAATGCGTCGCGCTCAACGTCGCGCTGGACGCCGAGGACGACGTGAAGTCCGCGCTGCTTCCGCGGCTCCATTTCCAGATGCACAGCGCGTGCGCCGAGCTGCACCGCTTCGTCGCCGGCGAAGAGACCGGCGACACGATGGATTACTCCAGATACTGGCACGGCTACCGCGTCTATCTGTGGCCCATGCTCGGCCACCTCGACCTGCAGCAGGTGCGCTATGTCAACGCCCTTCTCGTCCTCGTGGCGGCCGCCGTCTTCCTGGTCGGATTGCGTGCCGCGATCGGCGCGACCCCGGCGGCGATATTCTGCGTCGTTTTCCTCGGCCTGACCGACCTCTGGCGCATCTGGGTGATCACCACGCACGCCCTGAGCATGGAGCTGATCCTGGCGGGAGCCGGGCTGTTCGCCCTTGCGTTCAAGCGGACGCGCAGCGCGGCGGTCGCCGTGGTTCTCGCGGCGATCCTCGGAGCGTTGTTCAACTTCATCGACTTCCTGGTCAACCCGCCGCTGATGCCGATGCTGCTCGGGTTCATCGTGATGGCCGTCGCGGGCGCGCGCGCCGGCGCCCCTGCCCGGCGCCGCCCCGACCCGAGGGCCGGACTGTCCACCGCCGTGCTGACCGTCGCCGGCTGGTTCGGCGGCTACGGCCTGACCTGGGGATCCAAGTGGATGCTGGCGACCTGGTTGTCCGCCGACCCGACCCGGACGATGGCCGGCATCGTCAATCAGATCGCGTTTCGTCTCAACGGCCTCGAGGAAGGCTCGCGGATGTTCCGCATTCCGCTGGTACCGACGCTGGAGATGATCATGACGTCGTTCGTTTCGATCGGCATCATCCCGGTGGCGGCGATGGCGACGGTGATCGCGCTGCACGTCAGGGACGCGCGATCGGGATTCCGCCGGGCCCGCTTCGCCTGGCTGATAGCCCCGACGTCGATCAGCTTCGTCTGGTTCGAGCTGCTGAGCAACCACACGCAGTTGCATCCGCACTTCGTCTATCGCAGCGCGGCTGCGGCCATCGCCATCGTCCTGACCGCCCTGGTGGTGGCCACCGACGCGCCGTTCTCGCAGGCCTCGGGCCTGCTCGCGTTGCGGGCGCGCCTGCGACCGCGGCCGCTCCGGTCGCCGGCATCCGAGCCCCGCGCCGCAGTCCTGGTGCGCGCCCATCGCGGTCCGGCAGCGGCCGGCTCGAAGGGCAACGGACCGCGGCCCCGCCCCGCCCCGGCCGTCGCCGCCGCCCCGGCCGAGATCGCCGCCGGACGCGGCCGTCCCTGCCCGGTCCGCGGCGGACCGGCGTCCGCCCATCTGATCGGCCATTCACTCCCGACCGGTTCCGGTCGTGGCGGGGGCCCGCATCGGGAAGCTCCATCCGGGGCCAACCCGGGTCTCAGCGCTGCTGACCCAAGTGCCTCTCGAGGCAATCGTTTAGGCGGTACCCCGGAGCGTTGACCCCACCACAATACCCTCAATGAGCCGACCCGGTCGCAAAGAAATTTTCGCCCGCATCTAAAGGTTGAGAGCACGCGGCCATTAGACCCCGCCGTATCGGCAATCCATTCGCCGGAACAATGCCTTCGGCGCAACCATCAACGGCTGCATGCCACGTACTGTCGTGATGGAAAGCCTGCCCTGCAGCCCCTCCTCAGTCGCCGGCCCGATTTGACAGCGGGGGCCCGTCTGCCCATCTTCCCGGCGATTCACACGCCCGGCCGCAGTCACAGCCCGGCAGATTCGCCCACCACATCGCTGGACCCGCATGAACGTCGTCGTCGTCGAGTCACCCGCCAAGGCCAAGACGATCCTCAAATATCTCGGTCGGGGGTTCGAGGTCCTGGCGTCCTTCGGCCATGTGCGCGACCTCCCCGCCAAGGACGGCTCGGTCGACCCGGAGGCGGATTTCCGCATGATCTGGGAGGTCGACCCCAAGGCGGCCAAGCGGTTGGCGGACATCGCCCGGGCGATGAAGGGCGCCGACAAGCTCATCCTGGCGACCGACCCGGATCGCGAGGGCGAGGCGATTTCCTGGCACGTGCTCGAGGTGCTGCGGGAGAAGCGCGCGCTGACCAAGTCCCAGAGCGTCGAGCGCGTGGTCTTCAACGCCATCACCAAGCAGGCGGTGACCGAGGCAATGAAGCACCCGCGCGCCATCGATTCGGCGCTGGTAGATGCCTACCTGGCGCGCCGCGCGCTCGACTACCTGGTCGGGTTCACGCTGTCGCCGGTGCTATGGCGCAAGCTGCCGGGCGCACGATCCGCCGGCCGGGTGCAGTCGGTGGCGCTGCGCCTGGTGTGCGATCGCGAGCTCGAGATCGAGCGC
>Ga0181535_10007924_pt1 | contig 10559 bp, 10 predicted proteins | sample PEATcosm2014_Bin_44_FD_119774 | JGI IMG/M metagenome (GOLD analysis project Ga0181535, IMG submission 119774) | Peatland microbial communities from MTU Mesocosm Facility, Houghton, MI, USA - PEATcosm2014_Bin17_30_metaG | ecosystem: Environmental > Terrestrial > Soil > Wetlands > Peat | place...
AAATACTTAAACTCGACAACATGTCCTGGATATTGACGGGGCTTTCAACAATATGGATAATAGCGTTCATAATAGTATTCCAGCCAGAACTCAGGCGCGCACTTGTGGAGTTCGGCCAGAACAAATTTTTTAAGTTCATATTCAAGGAACACGCCCAGCTGTACAGGGAGATAAAGGAATCATCCGAGATACTCGCCAAGAAAAAAACCGGAGCACTCATAGTCCTCGAAAGGGAGATAAACCTGAAAAGTTTCATCGACACCGGGACCAAGCTGGACGCCGAGACTTCGTCGGAGCTTCTTATATCGCTTTTTAACACAAAATCTCCGCTCCATGACGGGGCGGTCATAATAAGGGAAGGCAGGATAGCTGCCGCGGGCTGCATACTGCCACTTTCGCAAAAAGAGGATATTGACAAAAAGTACGGGATGCGCCACAGGGCGGCCATAGGGATTTCCGAGGAGACCGACGCAATAACGATAATCGTATCCGAGGAACGCAAGTCCATTTCACTGGCCATTGGCGGCAAAATAACCCCGGATATCAACGGCGAAACCTTGCTTGAGATTCTTTCCCTGTATGCGCCGAAGATACGATGACGGGTCGATATCCATGGAGGCTCTATGAAAGAATTTTTTAAAGGTTTGCTTCTGAAAAACTGGCAATACAAGCTCGGTGCGCTTTTGACGGCGGTAGTGCTGTGGTATTACGTCGCAAGCGAGCAGAACTTAAGCGTGGTTATAAATGTTCCGGTTGAATTTTCCAGCTTTCCATCCGACATGAAGATAGTTAACAAGGTCTCGAACAATGTCGACATCAAACTGACGGGCCGGCGCGACATAGTGAACGACATCAATAAAAGCGAGATCAAGGTTGCCATAAGCCTTAAAGACGCCCATGAGGGCAAGAATTCCTACAGGATAACCCCGGGCAATATCCGATCGGTCCCAAGAGGGCTAGACATCAAGGACATTACCCCTTATTCGATAGATATAGAACTGCAGAACGTTAAACAGGAAGGCGGGGACCCTAAAAATGGCAAAACTCTGCGTTAACATAGACCATGTCGCCACACTGCGCCAGGCAAGGCTGGATGTCGCGCCGGACCCGGTCGAGGCCGCGGCCATTGTTGAAAAGTCCGGGGCCATCGGGATCACGGTCCACCTGCGCGAAGACAGGCGCCACATAAACGACACGGATGTAATGCGCCTGAAAAAAAGCGTCAAAAAAAAGCTGAACCTTGAAATGTCCACTGCAAAAGACGTGGTAGCGCTGGCCTTAAAAGTTGTTCCGGACGAAGCCACGCTTGTGCCGGAAAAAAGGCAGGAGCTGACCACCGAAGGCGGACTTGATGTCGTCGGGAACTTCGGAAGGATAAGGGGGGCAATAAACTCCCTGAAGCGGAAAAATATAATTGTCAGCCTTTTTATAGAACCTTCTTTTGGCCAGATAAGAGCCGCAAAAGAGGCGGGCGCCGATTTTATAGAGATACATACCGGAGCCTACGCCAATAATTTCGGCAAAAAATCCGGCAACGCAGAGCTGATAAAGATAAAAAAAGCCGCATGCTTTGCTTCGGCCCTGGGTCTTAAGGTGAACGCCGGACACGGCCTCACTTACGCGAATGTGGGGGCAATAGCCGCGATAAAGGAGATAGAAGACCTTAATATAGGCCATAATATAGTGGCAAGGGCGGTCCTTTACGGAATGGAAAAGGCGGTAAAAGATATGATAAAGGCGATAAAATGAAAAAAAGCTCCGGCTCCGAGCGACCCGACCGTACCGAAAGGATGGTGGCGGCCCTGGCGCATGAGATCAGGAATCCCCTGAATTCAATGAAAGGGGCAAGTCAGTACCTGTATGATACATACCGGGAAACCCCTGAAATACGGGAATTTACCGGCATAATAATAGACGAGATAAACCGTCTTGAAAGCTATCTGAACGAATTCTTAAGTTTTTCGCGCGGAACCAAGTTAAAATTGAGGCTCACGGATATCGAGAATTATCTCAAGGGAATAATCATGATAGTGAAACACAGCTTTCCGACGGACATCAGCATCATCAGAAAAAAAGATTCATTTACGCCGGTTATGATCGACCAGGAACAGCTGCGGCAGGTCCTTGTAAACCTCTTTTCAAACGCAAAAGACGCACTTGAAGGCGTGGCAACACCGGTTTGCGAGGTAATCCTGGATTCCGCAAAAAATCACCTTCTGGTTACGGTAAAGGACAACGGCTGCGGAATACCCGCCAGGGAATTAAAGGACATATTTGTGCCTTTCTTCACCACAAAGGAGACCGGGCTGGGGATAGGCCTTTCGATAAGCAAGTCTATCGTTGCAAAGCATGGCGGCAGGATAAACGTGAAAAGCAAACTCGGAGAAGGGGCGGCTTTCACTATTGAAATCCCTTTCAACAAAGGAAAGAAAAATGGCGGTAGGTAAACGAAGGATACTGGTAATCGACGACAACAAATCGACGCTTAAGGTAATTAATGCAATCCTGACCCAGGATAATTACGCCGTTTTTACGGCCTCCGACGCAAACGAAGGGCTCGATATAGTGCGGAAGGAAAACATGCACCTGATAATGCTCGACCTGAAAATGCCGGGTATGGACGGTATCGAGCTTTATAAGAAGATCCGGGAAATTGACAGGGATGTATCGGTGATAATAATGACGGCTTACGGAACGGTCGAGTCCGCGGTCCAGGCGATGAAGATAGGCATAGATAATTACCTGCAAAAGCCCCTTAATTTCGACGAACTAAAGCTCACCATTTCAAAAATATTCGAAAAGATAGAAATGAAAGAGGACCTTGCGCTGTTAAAAGGTGAATTAAAAGGGGTTAATGTTTTTGAAAACATGATAGGCAAATCCAAGCGCATGAGGGAAATATTCGCGAAGATAACATCAATAGCCAAGACCGACTCCACAGTGCTTATAACCGGAGAATCGGGGACCGGAAAAGAAATGGCGGCAAGGGCGATTCACAATCTTTCAAAACGCAGGGATAACAAAATGATAGTCATCAATCTTGCGGCCGTGCCGGAAGGTCTGCAGGAATCCGAGATGTTCGGCTATGAAAAAGGCGCTTTTACCGGAGCATACAACGCCAGGCAGGGAAAATTCGAGCTTTCCGACAAAGGGACCATATTCCTCGATGAAATAGGCAACATCAATTACAGGGTCCAGGCAAAGCTGTTGCGCGTCCTTGAAGAACGTAGGGTCGAACCCCTGGGGTCAAACAAGTCCAAGCCAATAGACGTCAGGATCATATCCGCCACTAATACGGACCTGAAGAATGAGGCCTCCAACGGCCGTTTCAGGGAGGACCTTTATTACAGGCTCAACGTCATATCGCTTCATATGCCTTCTTTAAGGGAAAGAAAAGCCGATATACCGCTTCTGTCGGGCCATTTTCTTAAAGAGGTCTGCATAAAGAATTCGATGAACGAAAAGGTAATTTCCGAAGGTGCGCTTGACAGGCTGATGGATTATAATTGGCCCGGAAATATAAGGGAATTGCGCAATGTCATTGAAGAGGCTGTGGTAGTTTCAAGCACCGATGTGATTGAAGCCGATATGCTGAACCTTTCTTACGAACGTTTTGCCGATCCCGGCAGCGCCGATACGCCGTCATTGCAGGCGGATATAACCCTGTTTGAAGTTGAAAAGAAATCCATTATAAATGCCCTGATTAAAACCAAAGGTAACCAAACCAAGGCGGCCAGGTTGCTGGGTATAACCCGTAAGATTATAATGAACAAAATTGATAAGTACCAGATATCTGAAATAGTCCCTGTAAGGACAAGGATTGCAAAGAAGTCCCTGTAGGGACATTATTTGCGTTTGACATCTATTATATTCCTTATTTTTCAACGTTAATATTGGCATGGTTATTGCTTATAATAAAACCGGTTCATTTTATAAATAAAATTTGGAGGCTGCAAATGATGACTTATTCCGAAAAGAGAGTCGACATAAGGGCCGATATTGACCATGAAGCTAAATTCAAGATTCTTTCCGAATCGGACGGACTTATAGGTTTCGGTTATGAACCGGCAAAAGCAAAGAACATTTCAAAGGGCGGTTTATGCCTGGAGGTCGCACGCAAATTGACCGAGGGAAACGTTATAAGGATAGAACTTCCATCATTGGGGGACAATAAGACAATAAAGGCGTTTTGTGAAGTACAATGGTGCCGGAAAGGCTCCAGCGAGAATAATTTCGAAGCCGGACTGAGCTTTATAGCGTTAAGGGAAGATGACATAAACTATCTTGTGGAATTCGTTGAGACTCAGAACAGGGCGATGTAGGCGGACCACCTGAATTCAAAAATTAAAATTAAAAACCAAAAATTACAATTTAGAATTCACTAATTTTGTAATTGTATATTTGTTTGTTGTTTTGCTATTTTGAGGGTTTATAAATTGAACTTTTGGGTTTTGAATTTTAACTTTTGAATTTTATGCCCTCTGTTATCAATTCACTCTTGTTTTTACATGTTGAAGGTGTATAATTATTTAAAGGTGATGTATACTTCAGCAAGTTTGGGTGGGGTGGTAATATATGAAAAACAACAATTTACATATAATTCTAATTGTTTTTGTGTCTCTGCTTTTTTTACAAGGGTGCAAAAAGAACCCTTCCTCTCCAGGCAATAATACCGGCGGTTTGAACATCAAGGGAAATTTCAATTCATATTCATCTTTAAGCGTAAAAAAGCTTGACGCTCCCCAGGCGGCTAAAGTCATTGTTTTTTATCCGGATGTCATGGGCGGCGCGGCTTCAGACATCGCCAATGGTTCGTTTGACATCCAGCCGTTCAAGGGGAAACCGATCGGATTGGTATTTGCGGACGCATCCAATCATTATCTTGGATACCTGACCATGGGCAGCGGGGTTGATTCAATGCCCCTAAATATGCTCGACACAGACGTGACCACTATTGACCTGCAGTCAATAACCATTACGGCGGACACCGCTATTCCCGGGCACAATCCTGTTGGAAATGAAATACCCATGACAGCAGCCGATATTACCGCGTATGCTTTCAGCAACGGGATATTCGCCACTCTGCTGAAGAACCCTGATGTCGACGGGGACGGCATTGTGGATGTCCTGGAAAATAGTTTTTATAAGTATTCAATAAGTTACGGCATAAAAGCAGGGGTCTTTAGCAGCCCCACCGACCTTACGCCCACGCTGAACAACCCTGTTACAATATCAGGATACAGTATGGATGTAATTATTCATGATCCCGCCGGCGATCCGGCAAGCGTCAATATGCAGGGTGCGCCAGGCTCTGGCATTGAAAACGTCGCGCTTACAATAATCCCGAATGGCGGCATCTGGGACTCTTACATCTTCAGGCCGTCTGTTCCCGGAAATATTCCACCGGCCGGCGCCTATGTTGTCACATATGGCTCAAAAACCTTGACTTTTAATGTGCCTGACCAGACAATCATCACAAAATACATGGTAATTATTGTTCCGACGGTTATTTTAAACGCGGACAACACTATACACGAGATAACGTGGACATACAAATTAAGCGACGGGTCAACCACTGTGGACCCTAAAACAACGCTGCTTCAAATTGGCGTTCAACTTGCGGGTGGCAGCGGCGGGCTATATCAATATTATTCAGACGCGATTGAACAGACTGAACATGTACTGACGGATCAGACAGTGCCCTGGAGCAGCGTAACCCTGCTTGACATGACATATAATGATATATTTGGCAACAATGCTGTTATCGGTTTTGATAAGCCGTAAAAAGCAGGTTAATTCAAAAGCGATGTTTTGACAGGTAAGTCCAAATTAGTCCGAATTTTTTTTTTGCTTTGAGGGTTTATAAGTTGATTTTTTAGTTTTAAATTTTATTCCATTATTCTTATTGACAATCTTTTACCCCTCTATTAAAATATATTCATATATTTTTCAGGAGGTTTTTATGCGTTCCAGCTTGAAATACGTTGCATCATTTTTAATAATAGCCCTTATAAGTACCTGTTTGTTCGCGGCGTCCAGCACAAGCTCGACTTCTTCGAGCAAGCCATCCAGTTCCAAACCGGCGAGCAGCAATAACGGCGGTGGCAACGTAAGCCTGGGAGGCATCAAGGGGCCCGGGACAGATCCGGATGTTTTCAATGACAATTCACTTATTTACACACCCGTCCCTACGGTCACTCCGATATATACCATAAAAACCCCGGACATCGAGGCATGGGGCAGGCTCAGCGACACAAAATCACTATTAAACAGGTGCAAGAAGGACCTTGTCAGGTACGACAAGGCGTTCCGCAATGATTTTATGAACTCCTTAAACGGCATGGGCAAGGTGGTGGCTTCCATTCACACCGAAGCGCTGCTTGACAAACGCGACCAGGTGGAGAGCGCATGGGAGAATTCGATAGACCCGGTGGAGCACTCTCTTGCGCTTGCCGAGGAATGGAACAACGAATTCAACGAAGATTACAAACAAATGGAAAAGAACCAGAAAAGGGTGACGGAACTCTTGAAGAAATTTTCGGCAAAGATACAAAATACCGCGGAAGTTAAGATCAAGTTCGAGCAAAATAAGGAAGAAATGTTCTTCGTAAGAAAGGACATCGACAGTTTTGACTCACTTTTCAAGAGCTATGTCGAAAAGTACCAGGCCATGATAAGGACCAAAGAGCAGAAAGTCGACAAATTGCTCAACGACCATTATGAGCTTTATAAACCTTAATAAAAATATGAACATCTAAAATAAGACCGCCCCGGGATACGGGGCGGTCTTGTTTTTAGCAGGGAACCCATGTTAAAGACCATCAAAAAGATACTTGTAATTAAGTTACGCGATATCGGCGATATTATACTCTCCACGCCCGTGCTGGCTGTGCTCGATTACAATTGCCCCTCGCCGGAAATAGTCTATGTGCTGAAAAAAGAATACGAGAACTTCAAATACCTGCTTCCTTACGTAAAAGAAGTTATAACATACGATAAGAACGACCCTTTTGACTTTATAAGGCTCATCCTTAAGCTCAGAAAATACGATTTTGACATTTGCGTAAACCTTCACGCCTCGTTTCGCAGCGCATTGATAGCCCTTTTTTCCGGTGCGAAATTCAGGCTCGTGCACAACCACAGCGGCAAGGATTTTTTCACTTCGGTCCCGCTGGGCATAACCGAAGGGGCCAAATCCATAATTGAGCGGGACCTGGACACGCTCAACCCGTTAAAACTCGCCCCGGTTTCCGACGAGATGAAAAAAACAAGGCTTAAGCTCAACGAGGAATATACCCGCTACATAGACGATGACGAGGTATGGCTGACGGTCGGATTTGGGGTGGGGGCCAGGCGGGACAATAAGATGTGGATGAAGGAAGGTTTTATCGAGGTGGGAAAAAAACTGGCCGCGGACGGTTATCAGATAGCTGTCTTTTGCTCGAAGGACGAACGCGGGATAGGCGAGATCATAGTCGCAGGTATAGGCGAAAAAGCAAAGCTTTACTGCGGACTTGATTTCCTGAGGCTCGCATTTTTTATAAATAAACTGCGGCTGTTTATCGGAAACGACTCGGGATTACGGCACATGGCGGCGGCGCTGGGAGTCAAGACGCTCACTCTTTTCGGGCCGGAAAATCCGGTGGAATGGCACCCTTACAGCCAGGAACAGGGGCACTTCAGGATATCGCATCTTATAGATCTGGTCAACGATGGGGTCGACATAACCTCCAGGAAATTCAGGCTTAATTCCATGGAAGCCATGCAACGCATTACCCCGGCGGAAGTTTACGAGTCGGCGAAAAAGCTGCTTTCCATCAAGCTGCAGTGAAGCCTTGCGAAATATTTCACGCTCTCAAAAATGAGTTGACAAAAATCCATTATATAATATAATTTGTCGGATATTTAAGCACGTTATGATAAACGTTGCTATCATCACATACAGGAGGTAAAGATATGGTAAAAGTCGGTATTAATGGTTTCGGAAGAATCGGGAGATGTACGCTCAGGGCGCTTCTGGCGAAAAAAGAGGCTAAATTTGAGGTTGCGGCGATCAATGATATCACGGACCCAAAGACACTTGCCCATCTTTTGAAGTATGATTCCGTTCAGGGAACGTTTGCGGGCGATGTTGAGGTTGCCGGAGAAGACATCAAGGTAAACGGGAAATTAATCAAGATATTCAAGGAAAAAGATCCTGCGGCGATCAAGTGGAACTCATGTGGAATTGACATAGTAATCGAGTCCACCGGTCTTTTTACCGACAAGGAGAAAGCTGTTGTTCACATTACGTCCGGCGGAGCCAAGAAAGTCGTTATATCCGCACCGGCAAAAGGCGAGGATAAGACATTTGTTATCGGCGTAAACGAGAAGGAATACGACCCGAAACTTCACAATGTCGTGTCGAACGCTTCCTGCACGACTAACTGCCTTGCCCCGTTCACCAAGGTACTTCACGAGAATATCGGAATAGTCAAAGGATTGATGACGACCATACATTCCTACACAAACGACCAGAAGATACTCGACCTTCCGCACAAGGACCTGAGAAGGGCGCGCGCCGGAGCCATCAACATGATCCCGACATCGACGGGCGCGGCTAAAGCCATCGGCCTTGTCATGCCGGAGCTCAAAGGCAAGCTCAACGGATTCTCCATGAGGGTCCCGACGCCGAACGTGTCGGCCGTGGATGTCACCTTCGAAATGAAGAGGAATGTCACAAAAGAAGAGATCAACGCAATGTTAAAAGCCGCCGCAGAGGGTCCTCTGAAAGGCATTCTCGGATATACGGATCTTCCGCTCGTATCAAGGGATTTCCTGAACGATTCAAGGTCCTCCATCATCGATTCGGATTGCACATACGTCGTGGACAACATGGTCAAGGTCGTATCGTGGTACGATAACGAATGGGGATATTCCAACAGGGTGGTCGACCTTGTGGATATCATGATCAGCAAAGGGCTGTAAATTACAAGGTATAAAAATTCAGATATTTACCATACCCGGGGCGCCGCCAAAACCGGCGCCCCGGGAATTTAAATAGAAAGGCACGGGATTAAATACCATGGCAAAACTTTCTATCGAGGACATTTCCGGGGAACTTAAGGGCAAAAAAGTACTGATGCGCGTTGATTTCAACGTACCGCTCGATTCGAACAGGGTGATAACATCCGACAAAAGGATAAGCGCGTCGCTTCCTTCGATCAAATTAGTGATCGAAAAAGGCGGCAGGCTCATTCTGATGTCGCATCTGGGCCGTCCCAAAGGCAAAAAGACACCCGAGTTCTCGCTTGACGTGGTTGCCGTCAAGCTTTCGGAACTCCTCGGTAAGCCCGTTAAATTCGCAAATGACTGCATCGGCGACGAGGTAAAAAAAATGGCGGATTCATTGAAGGACGGCGAGGTCATGCTGCTTGAAAACCTCAGGTTCTATAAGGAAGAAGAGGGCAACGACCCTGAATTCTCCAAAAAACTCGCTTCTCTCGGCGATATATATGTAAACGACGCGTTCGGAACGGCTCACAGGGCGCATGCTTCAACAGCGGGCGTGTGCAAGTACATCAAAAAATGCGCGGCGGGTTTCCTCATGGAAAAGGAACTGAAATTCCTGGGGCAACTGCTGGCAAAACCGGAAAAACCATTCGTGGCCATCCTTGGCGGGGCGAAAGTTTCCGATAAGATAATGGTAATAGACAATCTTTTGAACATAGTGGACGGAATAATCATAGGCGGTGGTATGGCTTACACCTTTTTAAAGGCAAAGGGAAGGGCCATAGGCGATTCTCTTTGTGAGAACGACAAGATAGATACTGCAAAAAACATTCTGAAAAAGGCGCTCGACAAGAACGTGTCGATATACCTGCCGATAGACCACGTTGTGGCAAAGCTTCCCGAAGGCGAAGGGGATTTTATGGAAAAGCTGAAAAAAGCTGAGTACAAAGAGGTCCTGCGCGACGATATTGACGACGGATGGGAAGGGGTTGATATCGGAAAGAACACCATAGATAAGTTCTCCAATGTCATCTCCAAGGCAAAGACAATATTCTGGAACGGCCCCATGGGGGTGTTTGAAGTCGACCAGTTCGCAAAAGGCACGCTGGGCATAGCCCAGGCAATGGCGGCCTCGGGCGCGGTTACGGTTGTTGGCGGCGGAGACTCGGCATCGGCGTTAAAAAAACTCAAACTTACAGATAAAATGACGCATGTTTCAACGGGCGGAGGGGCTTCCATGGAATTCATGGAAGGCATCGAGCTTCCGGGCGTCGCGGCTTTGACCGACAAATAATTTTTAGTGATTCAAACCAGTGGCCTGCAGGATACCGGGCCCCGGGACAAAAAATTGGAGGAATCATCTTGAGGATACCGTTAATAGCAGGCAACTGGAAAATGTACAAAAACGTCGATGAAGCAGCCGAACTCGCGGCAACGCTCAAAAACGTCCTGAAAGACGTCCCAACGGACAAGTCCGAGGTCGCCATCTGCCCGCCTTATACAGACCTGCAGGCTGTGGCCTCGGTCATTAAGGGCTCCAATATACGGCTTGGCGCCCAGAATATGTA
>Ga0181535_10007936_pt1 | contig 10547 bp, 7 predicted proteins | sample PEATcosm2014_Bin_44_FD_119774 | JGI IMG/M metagenome (GOLD analysis project Ga0181535, IMG submission 119774) | Peatland microbial communities from MTU Mesocosm Facility, Houghton, MI, USA - PEATcosm2014_Bin17_30_metaG | ecosystem: Environmental > Terrestrial > Soil > Wetlands > Peat | place...
AATCACGCCGCTTTCGTCGATACTGACCACCGCGTCGTTGGCTGTTTCAACCACAACCCGGTGTCTTGCCTCGCTCCGCCTGAGCTCGTCTTCCGCACGCTTTCTATCGTCAACTTCTGTCAAGAGGAAGTACCATCGGACGATGTGCCCCTGCCGGTCACGAAGAGGAAGCCCGCGCATGTTTAACCATCGGTAGACGCCGTCGAAACGACGAATTCGTGCCGCATCATATTCAACTGGCTCTCCTGCGGCGAATGATCGCCCAAAAGCTTGAAGGTATCCAGGGCGATCGTCCGGGTGAATGGTGTCGTCTACAGCCCATTGACGACACTCTTCCAGCGACTTTCCAAGGTAGTCCAAAATTGGTTGATTGACCCTCTCTAACTCGCCGTTCTTGTCTAAAACTGCGATCAGGCCGGGGATGCCGTCCACGATTAGGCGAGATTCGTACTCGCTTTCGCGTAACGCATCTTCGGCACGCTTTCTATCGTCAATTTCGGTTAAAAGGAAGTACCATCGAACGATATTCCCATGCCGGTCACGAAGGGGAAGCCCGCGCATGTTTAACCATCGGTAGACGCCATCGAAACGACGAACTCGTACTGCTTCATATTCAACTGGATCTCCTGTGGCGAAAGCTTGCGCAAAAGCCTGAATGTACCCAGGGCGATCATCGGGGTGAACTGTGTCATCTACGGCCCACTGACGAGACTCTTCCAGCGACTTTCCAAGGTAGTCCAACATGGGTTGGTTGAGCCGCTCAACCTCGCCGCTCGCGCTTAAAACTGCAATCAGGCCGGGGATGCTGTCCACGATTAAGCGGGATTCGTGCTCGCTTTCGCGTAATGCTTCCTCGGCGCGTTTCTGATCATCGATGTCGGTGATCAGTAGGTACCAGCGAACAATATCCCCGTTTTGATCACGAAGCGGAGAACCTCTATCCTGGAGCCAGCGATAGACTCCGTCCGCTCGCCTAAAGCGCGCCGAGAACTCATATGGGCGGCCAGTGGCAATCGCTCGGGAAAAGGCATCGATAACGCCAGGCAGATCCTCAGGATGAATTGTGTCGTTCGTTCCCCACTCACTGAGCTCCTCGATAGTCTTACCGAAGAATTCCAAGGCCTGCTGGCTGACCATTTCCAGATTCCCAGTGGGCGTTGTTTGCCCGACCATGCCGGGGATGCTATCCGCAATTAAGCGGGCCTCATACTCGCTTGCCCGTAACGCTTCTTCGGCGCGCTTCCGGTCCTCGATATCAGTCAGTAGAAAATACCAGCCCGCCACTTCACCGTCTGCACCGCGAAAGGGGAGGCTGCGTCCCTGGAACCAGCGATAGACCCCGTCGGCTCGGCGATAACGGAGTTCGCTGTCGAATGGCGTACCCGTCTTGAAAGAATGTGTGATTTCAGCTGTCACCCGCGGGAGATCATCCGGATGAACCACATCGCTGGTCGACCATGTGTTCATTTCTTCGATTGTCTTTCCGAAGTACCTTAGGAGTTGTCGATTGGCAAGTTCAATCATCCCGTTCGAGTTAGCTTTCGACACAAGCCCGGGAATTGTATCAAGAGTTTGACGAAGACTGATCTCACTGGCCTGCAGCGCTTTCTCGGCGCGCTTCCGATCTTCGATATCAGTCATCAGGGCGGACCAGCCGGTGATTCTGCTGTCTGAATCTCGCATCGGGAGGTTGCGAGCCTGGAACCATCGATAAATGCCATCGGCCCGGCGAGCGCGGAACTCAAAATCGTACGGAGTTCCGGTCGTCATTGAACGAGTATGATGTTCGATCACGTGCGGCAGGTCGTCTGGATGGATCGCATCAGTCATCATCCAGGCATTGATTTCCTCGAGCGTCCTGCCGAAATACTCCAGGAGCTGCCGATTAGCAAGTTCGATCCGACCGGTCGGACTCAAGGTACATACAAGCCCGGGGATGCTGTCGAGAATTTGGCGGAGATTGGTTTCGCTCGCCACCAGCGCTTCCTGTGCGCGCTTCTGGTCGTCGATGTCGGTGGTCGTACCGACGAATTTGAGGACCTTTCCTTCAGCATCGCGCACAGCCACGGCTTGCTGGAGGTGCCAGCGATAGGTCCCGTCCTTAGCGCGGAGAGACCGAGTTTCGAACGCAAAACCCTGTCCCCACCGTACCCCGTCCCGAAAGGCCCTCGAGGCTGTTTCTCGATCCTCGGGGTGGACCGCATTCATCCAGGCCTCGGGATGCGAGCGGACGAAATCGAGGCTTTGACCGGAGAATTCAAGCCAAACTCGATTCACGAATTCCGGTGTCCCATCAGGCTTAAGCGTCCAGGCGGATACAGGAAGATGCTGCAGCAGCCCAACTTGGAGCTGCAGCACTTCGTTGGCTTCGGCTAGCTCCCGTGTTCGTTCCGCGACCCGCCGATCGAGCTCATCCGCAATCCGCCTCTGCTCGCTCAACAGGCGAGCCTGCTGCAATCCGAGCGTCGCCTGATTTGCCGCCACACCCAGAAGCAATCGCTCCGCCTCCGCCGGAAAATCGGCGCGCTCGGATCCGGCTACGACTATCCCAATTTCGCCCTCGATTCCTAATCGCATCGACAGGAGCGAAGGCCTTTGCTCACCGAGGTGGCTGCGTATCCCAACCGGCCACTTTCGTGGGTCATCTCCGAATTGCTCATAGAGGGCTTGACGGATCTCATCCGCATTCTTTGTCGTCGCGTAATGCGGGGCGGTTTTGAGTACTTCGATCGGCTCCCCATCCGTTCCGATTTTTGCGCGCGTATAGAGAAAATCCAGATTCAGCGTCGCCATCAGGGCGTCGTGGAAGGTCGTCACGATTTGTTGCGGTTCTTGCGCACTCCATACCGCGGGGAGCGCAAGCATGCTGACCAGATCGCCCATGCAGCGCTGAAGATACTTCAAATCCCCTGGAGAATCGCTCAGTGCCATCTCAGGACTCCTGCATGGGCAGGCTGGCACTGGACCGCCGCTCACGGTATTCCCTGAGGAATTCCTGCGGCGGCGTGAAGAATGGATTCTGCTGCAGGAAGCCGCCGATGATGACCAGTGGATGCGTGCGAAGGATGTCGATGACCGCATCGCCCCTGAATTGGGAGAGATGGTAGGTGCAGATGACTGCGTCGTCGTGCCGGCTCCAGATATCATTTACGCGCGATTCAAACTCAATCACGTTTTCCAGCCGGGCCTTGTCTCCCACCACCCAATCCATTCGACAAACTATGCGACTGAGCGGAAACCCTCCCGGTGCATTTCCTGAAGCGAGCTTCTCGAAAGTTTCAAGCATCCGGTCCTGATCGAATTCGCCGTCGCGAAGATAGGCTTCGCTATTGATCTTGATTTCCAATTGTCCGGCCTGCTCCGCAACCGCAGAGTCGATTCCCACGGAAGCCAGCCGGCGCAGATGCTCATCCCGCTGTTGGGGATTGACGACATGAATCGCCTTGTCGCCGTGCTCAAGCCCCTCTTTAATGAAGGGCAGCAACACGCGATACTCTTCGTCATCGCTCGAGAAGAGTGCGCATACGTGGCGAACTGCGCCAAGTTGGGAGCCGGCTAAAGAGATTGGTGGCGCTGCCCTGGTCATTTTCGATCCCTCCGTAAAACTCAGCTCGAACAAGGATCTTGATCGCGTCCAAGGCGCAGTGCACCTTAAGACGCTTTCCGGGTCGCATCTTGCTTACAATTCGTTCACTCGGAATAAACCGATTACGATCACGACGGCGGGGCAGTCTGAATTCGCCTGGGGAAGATTTCTTGGCCCAAAACAGAAGGGAAGCGCGCCGGCCACTAATCGTCCATCTATCATACCCCCACTAATAGCTCGGGTAACCGGATAAGGCGTTGGCCGGTTAAGTGTTCGTTACAATTTACGGCCCGGTAAACCTTCCGCATGCCTTCCGGGCGGAGGGTGAACAAGTGACTAAAAGGCACGAATCTCCTTTGTATCTTGTAACTTCCCGTCCTCGCGTGCGCATTCGCGCGCGGAAGCGGCTGCTGCTGAAGCGGATAAAATTTCGGGGGAATTTCCTGGGCCAACTGGATATTCTCCATTCGACAAAACCGAGCAGCCTCAAGCAACCGTAAGTTCAAATCGAACTGTCCTGGAGAAGTATCTTTTCTTTGCGGGGCCACCAGCATTTCGGCTCGTGACTGGATCTCTCGCACCGAGGTGATTCCACCGATTGAGACCAAAGCGTCAATCGATACCTTTGTCCAATGGATTCACCCCGGCTCTTCTGGCGTAATGGCAACTGTGCGCCGCATCCCAACACGTCAGATCAGGGCGCTGCAGGGTGCGTCACATGAATCTCTCGGCTGACGCGAAAGGAGACTGTCGTTATGTCAACCGCAACCATTCGCATTGGAAGTGTCATGGCTCGTCAGATGCGCTCGGAGCATTTCGCCCAATCGAATCCAGGAGCAATCGCGCTAAAACAAACCACCGAAAGAGAACTGCCCGGAGGACATGCGCATGAAGATTGGATGCGAAGCGTCGAAGAAGCCTGGCAGGGCCACCTTGAGACTTTGCAGCAACAGGTGTGCGAGCTTCTTCTCAGGAATCAACAACTAAGAATGGCACTGAACGCAGCAAACGAACCCAAACAGGGGTACAAAAATGCCGGCAACTTTTAGGGCGGCCGAAGCAATTCTCACACTACTTCAGCTCGTCCCGATCATTGTGCTCTCTGTCAGTTCGTTCCGGATGAGAGATTGGTTCATCGCTCCATTTCGCCAAGCGCTTCTCAGGGAGCGAGGGGCAGCAGAATCCACGCCAGCTCAGGCGCGCACGGCGTCTGCCGAGACGTATCGGCGATGGAGTGCGCAAAGCGGCGAGTGAAGGGGCGACGGCATCCGGAATCGAGGGCGAGATAGGCTATGCTCATCAGAATTTTGCGGTTCCCCCCGGAGGTCTCGTGCTTACTCACGAACGGTCAATGGGCATTGTGAGCAGTCGAAGATGAACGAAGGCCCAGGAGAGAAGCAAGCGCAACCTGAAATAATCTGAGTATCCGGTCAATCCTTCTTTGCCCTCTGGGGAGGAGCGAGCGCCACTGCAGCTTCCTGAGTGAGCAGGAGGAAAGTGAATGCCTCCTGAAGATACAAGCGGACGGACGTATCGGTGTGGCTCAGATAGCCGATGGAGACGTCCTGGCCAATGTGAAGTTCGAAGTCGCCGCCACGTGTAGTCAGCACAAAAGCACCGGCGATGGCAGGCGCCCAAATGATTTGGTCGTCGACGAGCCGCTTGACATGCTCCAACACCGGATATCCGTGGTCGCTGGTCTCAGCCAGTGCGGTGTAAGCATCTGCTCCGAGCAGCACGGAGTACGGGCCGTTGACGCCCACGAGACGCAATCTGCTTAGACCCTGGGCGATCGCCTCCGGGTACTGCCGCACGTCGGCGGGAAGGGCCATGATTGGATTGCTGTTCCCTTTACGAACTCCCTGAATGCCGGCGGCGGCATAACCCTCGAATATCGCTCCGTCCTCGGCAAAGGCGAGCTGCCGCGCGGCGTCCTTCGCAGGTTGCCAGTTGGAATCATCCGCACCGCGCTCTACATCATCGATTGCGTTGCGATCCAATTCGAATGGAACACGCAACTCGACGAGCTCCTTTACATCGCGTTGCCTTGCGACGATGCCTTTCGCTGGAGCCGTGATCGCCCGCAGGTGCCCGGTACCAACACCAGACAGGCCCGAGCCGGTCGGCCCTTTAACGTCCACAACGCGCCGCCCGGCGAGGTAGCGTTTAATAGTCCGCGACGTTTCGGCTTCAATCTGCGCCCAGGCCAGATCGGAAATGGGTGCGAGGTCGCGATGCAGATTATTCATGTCGTCTTTCTCCTTTAAGGGATCCGATGCGAAGCGAACCGTCGCGCACCGTTGGAATGGATGAACCGGTTTCGTCCATTACTGCCGCCGAGGGTTCCGTAACATCGAGTTGATCCTCAGCTGCGTTCTCCAGAAAAGTCGCCGATGGCACGAAGAACAGGTTTCCAGTGACGGCCCGGCTGAAGTCAAGTATGCGATCGTAGTTGCCAGGTGGCCTCCCGACAAACATGTTCTCCAGCATCTGCTCGATGGTGCGGGGGGAGCGGCTATAGCCGATGAAATAGGTGCCGAATTCACCATGCGAGGGGCGTCCGAACGGCATGTTGTCACGTAGAATCTTGATCTCTTTCCCATCCTCGACGATGGTTGTAAGCGCGTTGTGCGCCGATGTCGGTTTGACAGAGTCGTCCAATTCAATGTCGGAAAGCTTGGCGCGGCCGATAATACGCTCTTGCTCTTCCGTCGAGAGAGCATTCCATGCTTCAAGGTTGTGCAGGTACTTCTGCACGATGACGTAGCTGCCGCCGGAAAAGTTGGCATCTTCGTCACCGATGAGAACGGCAGTCGTGACGGCCGCTCCTCTCGGGTTTTCGGTCCCGTCGACGAAGCCCATCAGATCGCGGTCATCAAAGTAACGGAACCCTTGCACCTCGTCGACCGGCGAAACGGCATTTCCGATGCGAGCCATAATCTGTGTGGCCATTTCGAAACAGAGGTCCATGCGCTTAGCCCGGATGTGGAACAGCAGGTCGCCCGGCGTCGATACCGCATGGCGCTCTCCGGCGCGAATCTCTCGGAACGGGTGCAATTCCGCTGGCCGTGGCGACCCGAAGAGGCGGTCCCACGCGTCGGATCCTATCCCCATGACGCAGGAGAGTCCTGCCTCCAAGTCGCGAAATTCCACGGCGCGAAACACCTTGGAGAGGTCGCTGCAAAAAGAGCGGAGCGTGGCGCGAACATCGGAGCCTGGGTTAAGCGTGGCGACTAAGAAGATCGCGGCGCGGGTAAGTGGCGCGGACACTGGCTGCGCGAGGGCTGGCAATCTATTTGGCAAGTCGGATGCGCCTTTCGGACTCTGATCCATTTGTTTAGCCCCTAAAACACAACTGCAACTCGACTCGAGCCGGCACTCAACGGTGCGTTTCAACCGTAGGCCAGGCTCAATCCTGCTCTCCCCATGTTTGCGCATAGGTCTTGCCGCATGGATAGAAAAGCTCCTTGCGGCCTTCCCTCCACGCGACACTCATTTCCCGCGTCGTGATGTCCCAATCAAGCCGGCACTTTCGGGTGACTGCGCGAAGGTCCTGGCGGAGATCCTCAAGCGTCGGACGGCCAAAAAACCAATAGCCGTTGTAAATCTTGTATACAACGAGGCCTGGCTCCAGAACAATGACGTGGGGAATCATCGGATTGTGATCGAGGTCAGTGTATTCGGCAATACCAAGATCTTTTTGAACAATACGCCCAGCGTCGGAGAGGAATGGCCAATAGGCGTCAACGCCCGAACGATATTCGTTCGTCAGGGTGATGTTGTCGGTGCTGATCGTGACCAGACGGCAGTAGCCGACTTCCATCTCACAGTGGAATTGAACCAAGAGTTCGGCTTGCCGGCGGTCTTTCGGACAATATCCTCCGCGGCTTAGCACCAGAACCATCGGATGCTGGCCCTGAAGCTCCGAAAGCTTGCGGCGTTTCGTGGCGTGATCCTTCAGTTCGTAATCGGGGAAAAGTGCACCGGGAACGATGTCCGATCGCATGGCTGGAAGACTCCTTTGGCTGGATTATTGAGGTCCGAATCGAGAACTCTTATGCGTTGGTATTGCGAAAGCCAGGCGACTCGGTCAGTCAAAAGCCGTCAACATCGATCACGGCTTGTGCAAAGGCTTGCGGAGCTTCCTGGGGAAGATTGTGGCCGATGCCACCGGTGATGAGGCGGTAGTCATACTTGCCCGAGAACCTGGTGCGATACGCCGACTCGGGCGGATGCGCCGCACCGTTGGAGTCGCCTTCCATAGTGATCGCGGGCACGGTGACGGGAGGAAGGGCGGCCAGCTGCTTTTCGAGGTCGTCATATTTCCGCTCGCCGTCGGCCAGGCCGAGCCGCCAGCGATAGTCGTGGATCACGATGTCAACATGGTCGGGATTGTTGAAGGACGCTGCCGAGCGATCATAAGTGGCATCGTCGAAATTCCACTTTGGCGAAGCCTGGTGCCAGATGAATTTATTGAACTGGTCGAGGTATTTCGCATAGCCGGCCTTACCGACCGGGGTGGCGAAATAGTACTGGTACCAAAACAGAAACGCAGGCTCGGGTGGCACCGGCACTTGGTTGCCCGCAGGGCTGCTGATCAGATAGCCGCTGACGGAAACAATCGCCTTGCAGCGTTCCGGCCAGAGCACAGCCATGACGTCTGCCGTGCGCGCGCCCCAGTCAAAGCCGCCAATGATCGCAGTCTTGATTTTGAGGGCATCCATCAGAGCAATGATGTCGAGGCCCACCGCCGACTGCTGGGCGTTCCGCATGGTTTCACTGGAGAGAAACTTCGTTGTGCCGTAACCGCGCAGAAACGGGACGATCACGCGGTATCCCTTCGCGGCCAGCAACGGAACGACATCGACGAAGCTGTATATGTCATAGGGCCAGCCGTGGAGAAGAATTACGGCAGGACCATCGGCTGGGCCATCCTCCGCGTAGCCAACATTCAGGAGACCCGCATCGACCTGCTTCAACGGATGAAACGAGGCATTCGATACCGGCGTGATGGCGGGTAGATCTCCTGATTGCCCGCTGCCGGAACGGGGCTGGACGCCTTCCGCAAAGAGTGTGGGAGCAGCAAGTAAAGAGGCGCCCGCAGAAAGTCCGGCGATTGCGAATTGCCGGCGCGAGAATTCGATTGCTTCAGGGTTCTTCATAAATAGTCTCCTTCGATTCGAATGCTACTGGTTGGTCTTGCTCTCAATGGGCTTGACTAAGGCGCCCGGTGGTTCTGGCCGGGCTCCAATGACCAGGCGTTGATTGCGAGACGCTGCTGCCTCTTCATGGATCAGCCGAACGTGAAGTCAAAAGCTTCAACACCCGGATCGAGAAACTCAATCTGAAATTGGCGATCAGAGATGGGCTGCGGTTGCCGAATCAATTGGTAGAGCCGCGGCTGGATCACAGTACCGTTGCCCACGCCGTCAACGTCGACCCCGTGCGCGGCGCCGGGCGGCTGGCCATCGATCGTCACGCGGAAACGCACTGAAGCTCCCGGCGCAGACGGACCCATGATGAGATGAAGATCGCGAGCGTGGAAGCGATACTCGATCTGCCCATTCGGAGCATTCAGCAAGGCAAACTGCTTCTTTGCTGTCCATTCACCTGAAAGCGCCCATTGGTTCAGCTTCAATGTCGAGGGACACGCATAGGCGTGGCGCTTGTCCGAGGCTTCGCCGCCGGGAGACGCGAAGTTCTCAGCGCGATCGTAGCCGACATAGGATTCAGGCGATTTCAAGTCGGCCCAGTCGGGCGCGGCCTCAATGCCAACCCCTTCGACCTTCGCCAATTCGCGACCAATGCCTTGGGCTCCGGGGTCGGTCAGCAATTGTTGAATGACTCTCTCCGATTGTTCGTATTCGCCTTCACCAAACTGATGATGCCGAATACGTCCGCGTGCATCGACAAAATAGAGAGCCGGCCAATAGCCGTTATTAAATGCCTGCCAGATCGCAAGGTCATTGTCGATGGCAATCGGATAATCGATCATCCTGTCCTTTACAGCCCAGCGAACATTGTCGACATTCTTTTCAAATTCAAACTCCGGCGCTTGCACGCCAATGACTACCAGGCCCTGCCTTTTGTATTTCGCGGCCCACGCGCGCAAATAGGGAAGTACTCGAATTGAGTTGATGCAGGAAAAGGTCCAGAAATTGACGAGGACGACGCTTCCTCGCAGGCCGCGCGGCGTCAATGGCTGCGAATTGAGCCATGTGGTCGCCCCTTCCAGAGACGGAAGATCTCCTTCGACGGGCATTTGGACTGTCCCAGCCGGCTGCGCCTTCGCACACCCGCCGACACCGAACTGGGCCGCGGCGATTGTCATCATCGCATTGCCAAGAAAGCGGCGGCGATCCTTGTTGATTTCTACCGGCACTTATTCCACCCCACCCGATGGGCATCGGTTGGCCTACTTCTGCGATTTCATGAATTGGCTAACCAGTGCCGCAATCTCGTCTGCCTTGGTATCGAGCGCAAAGTGTCCGGCATCGAGCACGCAGACCTGTGCGCTCGGTACATCCTTTCGATAGCGTTCCGGCTCGCCCAAATCGAACGAAAGATCGTGCTTGCCCCAGATGACCAATAGCCTTGGCTGCGTCTTCCGCATCCAGGCCTGCCACTTTGGATAGGAATCGACATTCGTGCGGTAGTCATAGAAGAGATCGCTCTGAATCTGCGCCTGTTCCGGTGCGCTCAGAAATGCGTACTCGTCGGTCCACAGATCCGGATCGTAGAGCTCGGTGTTGGAATCGTCGCCGACGTGGCGAGTTTTGGTGGCTTGAAGCGAGAGCAGGTTGGCGCGCAACTTTTCTTCGTTGCCGGCTCGGTCGGCCCAGAACGCCCGTCGCGTCACCCAGTTAACGCCGAGGCCCTCATTGTGTGCCACTGCATCCTGGACAATGAGTGCCTCGACTCGCTCAGGGTGCGCCAACGCCATGCGGAATCCGACCGGCCC
>Ga0181535_10007939_pt1 | contig 10546 bp, 6 predicted proteins | sample PEATcosm2014_Bin_44_FD_119774 | JGI IMG/M metagenome (GOLD analysis project Ga0181535, IMG submission 119774) | Peatland microbial communities from MTU Mesocosm Facility, Houghton, MI, USA - PEATcosm2014_Bin17_30_metaG | ecosystem: Environmental > Terrestrial > Soil > Wetlands > Peat | place...
CTGTTGCGCGGGGTGGCGTTCATTGCGGCGGCGGCGCTGATGGTTCCCCCACCGGGCTTCGCGCAGGTCCTGCCACCGGTGGAGCAACCGACGGCGCCCGCGGCGCCGCTCTACAACGCTGAGCAACTCGACGCGCTGCTGGCCCAGATCGCGCTGTATCCGGATGAGCTGCTCACCCAGGTGCTGATGGCTTCGACCTATCCGCTGGAAATTGTCGGTGCCTCGCGCTGGCTGGCGCAGGGCAGCAACAAGGCGTTGAGCGGCGATGCGCTGGTACAGGCGCTGAAGGCACAGAACTGGGATCCCAGCGTCAAGTCGCTGGTGCCGTTTCCGCAGGTGCTGGAGATGCTGAACAGCAACCTGGATTGGACGCAGCAGCTTGGCTATGCCTTCGCCAATCAGCAGAACGATGTGTGGAACTCGGTCCAACGGCTGCGCGTGCAGGCGCAGTCGGCGGGGACGCTGCAATCCACCGAGCAGCAGACCGTGGCGGTGGAAAGCGGCGCGATTGTCATCCAGCCCGCGAATCCGCAGGTCGTCTATGTGCCGGTGTACAATCCCAGCGTGGTGTATGGCTCCTGGCCGTATCCGGCCTATCCGCCGGCGTATTATCCGCCGCCGGGGTATGTGGGCAGCGCGCTGGTGGCGGGTCTCGCCTTTGCCGCCGGCGTCGCGACTGTTGGGGCGCTGTGGGGCTGGTGCGGTCCCCGGTGGTCTGGCGGCTACGGCAACTGGGGCGGCAGCGTTAACGTCAACGTCAACCGCTACAACAACATCAACGTGAACCGGCCGCCGCTGTCGCAGGGTGGCTGGCGCCCGCCGGCGGCGGGTGGGCCCGGTGGACGCCCGGCGCGCCCGCCGGGCGGACCGATCGGGGCGGCGGGACGTCCGGCGCAGTTGCCGGCCAACGCAATCGGTCGGCCGAACGTGCAGGTGCCCGGAAATCTGGCGCGGCCGCAGCAGCAACCGGCCCGTCCGGGCGGACCGGCGGTTGGCGGGCCGACGGGCGGCAACCCGTCGCGGCCAAGCGCCCCGCAGCAGCGGCCGGCTGGCGGCGCCACGCGCCAGGCGAGCCCCAGCCAGCAGCCGGGCGGCGCGTTCGGCGGCATCAACAATAGCCGCAACGCCGGCCAGTTTGGTCAGCGCGGCGCGCAAAGCCGTAGCGTCCAGCAGCAACGTGGTGGCAGTGGCAGCGCGGCCCGTGCCGCCCCGCAGCAACGTGGTGGCGCCGGCGGCGGGGCTGCTGCGCGCGGCGGCGGCGGCGGGGCTGCCGCACGCGGCGGCGGCGGCCGGCGCTGATGGTCGGAGAACACAGATGAACATTTTCCCGACATGGCTGCGCACCGCCCTGCTGGGCATCGCGCTCGCAACCGCCGTAGCGGCGGCTCCAGGGCAGGCCGCGGCCCCGCCGACCCAGACCACTTATGCGACCCCGGACGAGGCGGTGGCGGCGCTGATCGACGCGCTGAAGCAGAACGACACGACGCAACTGCGCCTGGTGTTCGGGCCAGGCAGCGACCAGATGATCAATTCCGGGGACGCGGTTGCGGACTCCGCGGCGCGGGCGCGCTTCGTCACCGCCTACACCGAACAGCACACGCTGGCGGCGGCGGGGCCCGATCGGTTGACGCTGAACGTCGGGCCGGACGCCTGGCCGCTGCCGATCCCCCTGGTGAAGGCGGGCGATCGCTGGCGCTTCGATGCGAGCGCCGGCGCGCAGGAACTGGTGAACCGGCGGATCGGCCGCAACGAGATCGCGGCGATCAGCTCGATGCTTGGCTATGTCGCCGCTCAGAAAACCTATTACGAGATGACCGGCAAGGCCGGTCATGCGGAGTATGCTCAGCGAATCATCAGCCGGCCGGGGAAGCATGACGGGCTGTACTGGCCGGCGGAGGAAACGCAGGAACAGAGCCCGCTCGCCGACTTCGTGGCACGCGCTTCTGCCGAGGGTTATCCGGACGATCTGGTGTCCGAGGCGCCGACCCTGGTTCGCGGCTATCTGTACCGCATCTTGACGACACAGGGGCCGGAGGCGCCCGGCGGCGCGAAGTCCTATGTCGTGCACGGCCGTATGGTGGACGGGTTCGCTCTGGTAGCGTGGCCGGCGAGCTATGGCGCGTCTGGGATCATGACCTTCATCGTCGACGGGGACGGCGTCGTGTTCCAGCGCGATCTCGGTCCGCGCACCGACAGGATCGCGCGCGCGATGGGGCGCTACGAGCCGGACATCCACTGGACGCGCGTGGACGTCGTGGGGCCATAGTCGGCGGCCGGCAGCCCGCGCTGCTGGCTGGACCGATCTCAAGCTGACTATCCACAGCAGCCATTGGACAGAGTGGCTGTGGGTCGCTTGGAACGACTTCCGACAGCTATCTCTGATCATCCAGAGTGATGAGGAGTGACTCATGGAAGAACTCGGCCGTGACGTGTTCTCGCTTACAAGATGTCCCAATCAACCGTGGGGCGGGAGACGGTGTTTCCGGCCAATCCTCACGATGATCGATTGTGTGCGGTTGGCACCCTTGCCGCTCACTCGCGCGGCTCGTATTCTTGCTGTGTCGAACGATTTCACATGATTGCCCCGGGGGTGCCCATGAGCCTTACCCGACGCAGCTTTGCCACCGGCTTGGCCGGCTTGGCTGGCCTGACGCCGATGGCGCCGGCTTTCGCCGCGGCTCCGAACGACGATCCTCAGGCCGACCAGGCAGCCGCCAGCGCGCTGAGGCGTCTGGTCGCCGGCAATCAGGGGGCGCGGGCGCTGAACGAGAAGGCGGTCGCCGTGCTGGTGTTCCCCAAGATCGTGAAGGCCGGCTTCCTGCTTGGCGGCGCCTATGGCGAGGGCGCGCTGCGGCAGGGCGGCAAGACCTTGGGCTACTACAATTCGGCCGCCGCGTCGTACGGCCTGCAGGCCGGGGTGCAATGGTTCGGCTATGCGTTGTTCTTCATGAACGACGGAGCGTTAAAGTACCTCGACAATTCGGCGGGCTTCGAGATCGGTGTCGGGCCCAGCGTGGTCGTCGTGGACGCCGGCATGGCAAAGAAGATGAGTTCGACCACGCTGACGCAGGACGTCTACGCCTTCATCTTCAACCAGAAGGGCCTGATGGCAGGGCTCGGACTTGAGGGATCGAAGATCACCAGGATCAAGTGAGCGAGACGATCCCGCGCAGCGGCCGCTGATAGCGAGCTGTCGACCCGACAGCGATGTCCGAAGATTGGCTTGGTTGATGCGTGGCCTGACAAGGCGATCAGCAATACTGTTGAACACGATCGAGTCATGCCGACGAAACAGTCCTGCCTAACCGGCCTGCCTTCCCGCCGCGGCTTTTTCGGTATGGCCACCGGCGTTGGACTCGCGGGCTTGCTGCCGGGATGTGCCACACCAGAGCGCGGTCCCGGCGTGCCGATGGGACGAACGGCCCAGGCCAGCGTCCTGGGCCTTCCAAACGAACGCTTCTTCCCGTTTTACGGAAGCGAACCATGTGGATCGGCGTCGACTAGGCTCGCTTTCCGGACCGCTGCAACCCTTTGATATCACGGGAGGAATTTTGTTCGGGGTGGCGTCCCGATCGGCACCGATCGGGACCCCGGCTAGGCACCGGTTTTCCCAGCAAGTTCAATCTCTTCCCACGTATTCGGGGCGGAGGCCCGATTGAAGTCCGACTCACACCTGCGGACCTTCGCCGAGCAGGCTCAACAAGTTCGACGGGTTAGGTAGCTCCCGGACCACATCCTGGGGCAGGTCCACCCAGTCCACTCCGGGGGCCGCTCACCATGGGGTGGTCACAACCACAGGTGAGGCGGTACACTTGGCATCCGGGTCACCGAAAAGGTGCGTATCCTGCAATCTCGGAGACGGACCTATTGGCTCGGTCGCAATCGGCTGAATCGAGCCGAATTTTGGTGGCGCGCATGACGAGAGGTCCACGATGGTTCGGTTGGTCGCGGCAGGAGGCGCAAGCGGCCTGGCGCGGTATTGTCGTGGCGGGACTGCTGGCCCTGTGCCTGGCGCTTGTTGCGTGCGGCACCCCAATTGCGGTGGAGCGTACGGACGCCCGTACCGTGCAGACCGAACGGACCAGCAACGCCTTGACCACGGGGCGACTGAGCGCGTCTACGCAGATCGTGCTGCGGCGATTGAACCTGCTTGATGTCTACGCCGAGAACCCGTCCGGTGCCATGCAGGCGCTCAACGGGATCGCAGCGAGTGACACCGGTGATCGGGATCTGCTGTTCGCGCTGGCCGAGATGGGCTTCCTGGAGGCCGAGAGGACCAACGATCGATCCTATTTCCTCGCGACCGTGGTCTATTCCTACGCGTTCCTGTTTCCGACCTCGCCCACGAATCGTCCAAACCCATTCGACCCGCGCCTGCGCACGGCCGCGGATCTCTACAATCGGGCACTGACGCGTGGCCTGGCAGCGGACGACGGCACGCATATCGTTCTGCGTGGGGGCGAGTACAAACTTCCCTTTGGTATGCTGTCCATCAGTTTCGACCAGGACGAACTGCATTGGTCGGACTTCGAGCTGGGTGGTTTTGTCCCGGCCGCCGAACTGCATATCAAGGGCCTACAGAACCGGTACCGTGAGGCCGGCATCGGAGCACCACTCGCAGCTGACCTGATCCCGATCGGAGACCAGCGCGGCTTTCAGGTAGCTCGTTTACTCAAGGTTCCCACCACCGCACTGCTGTTGTTGAACATCTCACCGGCCGCCATGGCCAGCGGACAGTTCAGTGGCAAGCTTTTGCTGTACCCCGGCGACGAGGAGCGCGCGGTGGAAATTAGCGGCCAGCGAGTGCCGTTGGAGAACGAACCTAGCGCGGCCTTCGCTTATGCCTTGAGCAATCCGATTATCTGGAAGACCGAGCTGGCGGGCTTCTTCCAAGGTGACCTGTTCGACAGATTTCCGACCCAGCTTGTCGCCTTGGATCCCTATCGCCCGGGTCGGATTCCGGTCGTGCTGATCCACGGAACGGCGTCCAGCGCAGGGCGCTGGGCTGACCTCATCAATGACCTGGAAAACGATCCGGCCATCCGTGACCACTTCCAGTTCTGGTTGTTCACCTACAATACCGGCAACCCGATACCCTTGTCGGCTTTGCAGTTGCGCGCCGCCCTCGATGCCGCTGTCGACAAACTGGACCCGGATCGGCGTGATCCTGCGATGCAAAACATGGTGTTGATCGGACATAGCCAGGGCGGGTTGCTGGCCAAGATGCTGGTGATCGACTCTGGTTCACGCCTGTTCGATGAGTTCAGTGCCAAGCCGCTCGAAGCGCTGACATTGACCGACGACGCTCGTGAGACGCTTCGCCGAGCCCTGTTTGTCACGCCCATGCCGGACGTGACCCGTGTCATATTTATTGCGACGCCGCACCGTGGCAGTTTTGTCGCTGGTGGATCTCTGGCCCACCTGATCGGTCGGCTGGTGACGTTCCCGCTGAGGGTAACGCGGCTGACAGGTGAAGTGTTGGCCGGCAACCGCGATGCTATGCGACTTGATCCGGAGAATGTCCGGCTTGGCAGCGTTTACGGGATGACGCCGGGCAGCCCATTCAGCACGGCCATCGCCGCCATTCCGGTTGCCCCGACTGTAGCGGCCCATTCGATCATCGCGGTGAAGGGCGATGGCCCGGTCGAAACAGGCGATGACGGCGTGGTGAAATATAGCAGCGCGCACATCGACGAAGCGGCATCCGAACTGGTCGTCCGGTCCGGCCACTCGGTGCAGTCAAATCCCCTGACGGTAGCTGAGGTGCGCCGCATTCTTCTGCTACATTGGCAGCAGGCCTGCCCGCAAGGATGTTTGCCCACCGGCAGTACGACCACAGCGGAGAGTGCAACACGTCCGGCGCTCCCTATGCGGCGTGTGGTGCCTGAAGGGCCCTAGGATGAGAACCGCTTGAGCGCTCGCCGCATATTGCGATGGGTAGGCACAGCAATAGCCGGGCTGGCAATGCTGCTCGCGGGCCTGTGGGGAGCCTTGGCGATCTGGTTCCACTTCTTGCCGGCCCCACCGTTGCACGAGATGCTGGCCGGCGGCTTTCTGCTGCTCGTCCTTGCGGCGGTGGTCTGCCTGGTTTTGCGTCGCTGGCCGGTTATTGCACTGTTCGGCGCGTGTTTCGTGGGCGTGTTCATTTGGTGGGCCACGCTGCAACCATCCAATGACCGACCATGGGCGGACGACGTGGCTCGAACGGCTTACGGAACTGTCGAAGGCGACCTGTTGGTGGTGCACAACGTGCGCGACTTTCTCTGGCGCAGCGATACCGATTACGACCAGCGGTGGGATACGCGTAGCTACGATCTGAACCACCTGACGGGCGCCGACTTGATCATGTCGTACTGGGCGGGTGAGCAGATCGCCCACGCGATCGTCAGCTTCGGTTTCACCGACGATCAGCACCTCGCATTCTCAATTGAGATTCGAAGGGAGAAAACCGAATCCTATTCCGCTCTGGCCGGGTTCTTCCGCGCTTACGAGTTGTCGTTCATCGCTGCCGAGGAGCGCGACGTGCTGGGGGTGCGGACCAATGTGCGCGGCGAGGATGTTCGACTCTATCGTCTGCGCATGCCGCCGGCCCAGGCGCGTGCGCTGCTCCTCGAATATATCAAGGAAGCCAACGATTTGGCACGCACTCCACGTTTCTATAACTCTCTGACCAGCAATTGTACCACGCAGATCTTTCTGATGGCTCGGACGTTGCAGCCACGCCTGGGTCTGGACTACCGAATTCTGCTTTCCGGCCATCTCCCGGAGTACGTCTATGATCGAGGCGGATTGAACACCAGCATTCCGTTCGATGTGTTGCGCGACCGGTCGCACATCAGGGCCAAGGCGGAGAGCACCGATCCTGAGTTCTCGCGCAAAATCAGGCAGGGCGTTCCCGCTCCGCGATAGCCGGTCTGTGGCCGCGCACGGGACCGGTCATCGTTACTGTTCAGCGACGTGTCTAGGTCGCCTGGTCATGCTGCCGCAGTAGGTGTTGCTCAGCGTCCAACCGGAGGTCTTCGTCACTTTTGGTGCAGCCGATGCCGGCAGGCAGACGTAACACGCTGATCTGGCTATGGAATGCTGAGACCTTGATCAGTACACCATGGGCACCGCGGACCAAGGCGGCGAAAACCAAAAATTGATAGTCAGATCAAAATCATGCGCGCTTCTGATGCTCTTCACCTGCACCAAAAGTGGCGAAGAGCCCCGGTTCGGTGCGTATGCACAGACAGTAACGTCAGGCCGCGTCGGGTTCGGTGGCGTTGGCGCCGGAATGGCTCTTCCCGGAGTTGGCGCGCGTACTCTCAGGGAGACCGTTCGGACAGTCGGCAAGCTGACCGCACCGCAGCGGCCCCGGGCACGCTCTCAGCCCACGGCAAGGCGTTCGCGGGCCAGACGATACGCGGCATCGAGCGCCTCGCGGTCCAGGCTCCCCTCGGGCAGGCGCAGCATGCTCTGCCGCACCGCCTCGACCTGCGCAAGGATGGCCTGCCGCTGTCCGTCATTGACCAGCATCGGGGCAAGCCTTGCATGGGTCTGCAGCATCCGGATCATCACCGCCGGACTGCTCGCGCCGGCCTCGCGGATCAGATCGAAGCCCGCCCTGACGATGTCCGCGAATTGCGCGTGCGGCACCAGTACCCGGATCTGGCCGCGGCGGGTCCGCCACGCGCCGTCCGACACCCGGAATGAGACCAGCATCCTGAGCGCGTCTCCCAGCCAGTCGATGCAACTCAGGCCGGTATAGGTATCGTTGATGGCCGGACTGAGCGCGCGGATCGCGATTTCGGAAAGTTGCGCGAAGGCGAACTCGATGTCCTGTTGCAGCGTACGGTGCTGGCCGATGATCACGCTGCCGTGGACCGTCGCCGCCAGTTCGGCCTGCCCCGAGGCCGGCAGCACATGGGCGAGCACTTCGCCTTCCAGCACGAATTTTCCGGGCCAGGACGCCAGACAAACGATCGCACCGTGTTTGTCGGCGGCGCGTACCAGGCGCGCGTGGTCGATCCGCTGCATGTAGCCGCTCGTCATCGCCAGGACGGCGCCTCCCTCGGTCGTACAGCGCTGGCGAACGGCGTCGACCGGCTCGGCTGGCCGGGGCGGCGCCGGGTCGGCGTTGCCGATCTCGATCACCTTCTGCTCCGCCAGCCCGGAGATCGCGGCGTGGAGGTTCTCGATGATCCGCGCGAGCACGTTGTTGGTCTGGATGGCCTGCGCAACCCGGTTGTTGTAGACAACGAGATAGCCAAAGCTCACGAACACCAGAGCCACACTGCAAAGCACGGTGAGCTGCGGCACGAAGACGCCAGTGTCGCGCTGCCCGGTCACGACGAAGGTCGCGAGGCTTTGCAGGAACGTCGCCAGGAACAGCCCGAGCGTCACTTGCATGGTGCGGTCGCGCAGGAAATACGGCATCAGGCGCGGTCCGAACTGGCTGACCGCCATTGAAAAGACCAGCAGGGTCACCGAGAAGATCAACGCCAGCACGGTGCTGACCGCGCCCAGGATCGCCCCCAGGATGGCCCTCGCGTCATCGACGTTGCCAACCGAGAGCCAGGACGGCAGCGCAATCAGCGGCGGGCCGAACAGCCCGTCCAGCGCCAGCGTAATCGCCAGCAGGATCACCGTGGCGCCGGCGATCGCATACGGCACCGGCACGAGGTTCGTGCCCGGCACGGCCTGGGCAACGCGACTGAACTGCTTGAATCCGAACATCCGCTTAGCTCACCTGTGGATTTCCGTCGAGCCTCACTGGCCCTGGTCCGGCGCGGCGGCGCCGCGGTGCCAACGCGCGATGCGGGCGATCGGTCCACGTAGGATCAGGTAGGGCAAAAAGCCCAGTGCAAGAGCCATGACTGCAGCCTCGGCCGGATAGAAGGTCCCGAGCACGGTGACCTGATAGATCGCATCCATCCCGACCCCCAGAAGGATGATCCGGGCGGTGGCAATCAGTCCTTCTTGCAGGCGGCCGCCGCGGTCCATCGGGCTGGTAAGGATCGTCCAGAGGTAGGGAGCGCGCCTCGTCCTTGCGTCCTTGACCCCGTCGCGCAGGGCGACAAGTGCCGCCATGGCGGGCTGGAGAATAAAGCGGAATGTCATTGGCCCGCCGGGGCGATCGAGCAAGTTGTGCCAGACACGCTGGAAAGCCTGTGCCGACACGCCGTGCCAGAGCGCTCCTGCAATAACCAAAACGACCACCAGCAGGGCTGCTAGACGAGCCAGCAGGATTTGGCTCTTCGAGGCCATCTCGGTCATCTCACGAGCTTCTTCTCACGCACGGGCTACCTTGGCGCAAAGGGCCGCCGCCCCCGGCCCACACGCAATCGGCCAGGGGCGGCGCGGCATCGTCAATCTCCGTGGGGCGCTGTCAGCTTCGCCATCACCTGATCGATGGTAAAGCTCGCCGCCTTCTGCCGCGGCGGGTAGTCCTTGAACGTCGCCAGGAACATGCCGACCGCTGCCTGCGCTGGGATGAACAGGAATACGTGATCTAGCATCCAGTCGTAATAGGTGTTCGAGGTGACGTCGGCGCGCTCGAATGGATCGGTCCGCAGATTGAAGAGCTTCGGTACCCGCAGGTGGGTGAACGGCTCGGCCCAGATCCGAAGAGTGCCTTCGCAACGCTGCTCGACGAAAACCACCTTCCAGTTGTCATAGCGCAACGCCAGCAGGTCGCCGTCATCCGAGAAGTAGAAGAAACAGGGTCGCGGGCCTCGGCTTTCCTGCCCGGTCAGGTACGGCAGGAAGTTGAAGCCGTCGATGTGCACCTTGTACGTCCGATCACCGATCTTATGGCCGGCCTTCAGGCGGTCCATGACGTCGGGCATCCCCGCCGCGGCCAGCAGCGTTGGCAGCCAGTCGTGATGGCTGACGATTTCGTTCGACACGCTTCCCGCCTTGATCTTGCCCGGCCACCGCGCCAGCCAGGGCACGCGGAACGCGCCTTCCCAGTTAGTGTTCTTCTCGCTGCGGAACGGCGTCGTCGCGCCGTCCGGCCAGGTATTCGCGTGCGGGCCGTTGTCGGTGCCGTAGAGCACGATCGTATTGTCCGCCAGCCCCAGTTCGTCCAGCTTGTCGAGCACGGTGCCGACGTTGCGGTCATGGTCGATCATCGCGTCGTGATAGGGGCTCTGCCACCGGCCGGACTGGCCAACGCTTTCCGGCTTGGCGTGGGTGCGCAGGTGCATGTGGGTGAAGTTCACCCACATGAAGAACGGTTGGCCGGCCCTGTGCATCCGCTGCATGAAATCCGCTGATCGGGCTGCGATGTCGTCGTCGATCGTTTCCATGCGCTTGCGGGTCAGCGGACCGGTGTCCTTGATGACCTGCTTGCCCACCCGCCCGTATTGCGCATCGACGGTCGGGTCGTCGACGGCACTCGCCTTGCAGTCCATCACGCCACGCGGGCCGAAGCGCTTGCGGAAGTTCGGGTAATCGGCCTCTTTCGGATAATCCGGCAGCTCGGGTTCTTCCTCGGCGTTCAGATGATAGAGATTGCCGTAGAACTCGTCGAAGCCGTGCACCGTGGGCAGGAACTCGTTGC
>Ga0181535_10007940_pt1 | contig 10544 bp, 9 predicted proteins | sample PEATcosm2014_Bin_44_FD_119774 | JGI IMG/M metagenome (GOLD analysis project Ga0181535, IMG submission 119774) | Peatland microbial communities from MTU Mesocosm Facility, Houghton, MI, USA - PEATcosm2014_Bin17_30_metaG | ecosystem: Environmental > Terrestrial > Soil > Wetlands > Peat | place...
AGAGCCTAGCAAAGGTGTACCGGAAGTATCATCCGCGGGAGCACGAGCTTTTTGAGGAGGTGGACGAGGAGTACGAGCGGAGGCTCGCCGTGATCGTGCAGTGGAAAGGGCGGGTTGCGAGGGAGCCGGGCGCGGGCTAGAATGGCAGCCATGCACCAGAGGAAGGTGGTTACACGGCAGCTCACGCAGACCCTAGCGCCACTCATGGTGCTCGCGGCCGCCGAGGCGCGGTGTCGGGAACTCTGGGCCGAGGTGCTGACCTTCTATCTGCTGTATGGGGCGAAGGATGATGAAAACGCCGCGGGGGGAGAGGGGCTAAGTAACGGCGGAGAAGGAACTAGGGAGAGATACTACCACTCCACGGATCACGAGGGTTCGACCGATGTCATAACGGACTCGTCGGGGAACATAGTCTGGGACGGGGAGTACGAGGCATTCGGGGCTGTGGTGAGGAGCAACGGCAACATTCGCTTTGATGCGAGTTACACGGGGAAAGAGTTCGATACTGACACGGGACTATATTACTTCAATGCGAGATGGTATGACCCGGAGCTCGGCAGATTCATCACCGAGGATCCGGCGAGGGATAGAGAGAACTGGTTCGCTTATGTCGGGAACAACCCGATGTCGAAGTATGATTCAAATGGCCTAGATGGCATTCCTGTGGCGCCTAATGTCTCGGGAATAGGTATTGGGGCTGCTGAAGGTGCTGATGTGTTAGGCCCTCTTGGCGCTGTTTTTATGATGGGCAAAGGCGCGTGGGATTTGGGCGCTAATCTTCGCGGGTTGTATGAGTTAGCAAAACAGGCGGCCACGGACGAACGAGTAACAAAGGCAGGCCTTGCCGAGAATGCAGCCAAAGATGCTGCGGCTGCTGGGAAGACGCCTCTGGCTACTGCTGCTGGTAGCGGCGGAGACAAAGGCCCCCCGATTATTCCTGGTAATGTTGCTGCATCTCCTGACGAACCACTTAAACCAGGGAAATATCCAATTACTCGTCCCGATGGTTCTCAAGCGGAGATTCACAGCGGGCATCCTCATTATGATCCAAAGACAGGAGAACATGAAGATCCGCATACTCATGAAATTAAGGCACGAGATCCGAGGGATCCTAATTATGACAAGGGGCCATTCAAGTCGACGGACGCGCACAAAACCACTCCTGAAGAGAAAAAGCTGCTCCAATGACTAAGAAACCGAGAGGCAGTATATGAGTAGTCAGGTTAGTATTGCAGAATGTAATTCGTTTCATGATGGGTATTTTCGGAAGATCGAAATTATTCAATCTTGTCTCTTCGATGGAATCGAAGAAAAGGAACCATTCGATCAATTTTCTGTTAAGATCAATATTGAACACACCAATTACATAGAGTATAAAAACTGGGGAACAAAGCATTTTGTGATTGTAATCGAAGGGGTGAAGTCGCTACAGATTGGTTCGTTACCAGAGTTGGATTGGTTGATTTTTGACGCTTCAGTTGTCGAGAGTGGACAATTGATCAGATTCAAGGTGGACGATAAGATTCAAGTTGTCGGTAGATCAATATCCATTATTAGAGAGTAGAGCATTCAATTGAGCGTTTCGGTTGTATCAGCCGAGGTCCACGCAGGAGGGTTTGATCCAGTAATGTTCTTTATTCGGAACGGTCATCGGCCTATAAGACAGCGGGTTCTACGAGATAAACAACGGCTTGAAAAACCAGGTTCTTTGACAAAATAAGGAAGGGCACAACGCACGGTCGACCGCCTTGACCACCGGCCTCATCGTTCGTCACTGGATGACCTCCATAGAATCAAAATTGAGGGGAGTACGGGGGTCGCGTGACTGGAAGCCGAATTATTATTTTCTCTTGAATCAGAGACTGGAATACTTGTGCGATATGTAAGGGGGCAGATTGTTGAAAAGAAAATTATTAGTAATCCTGGCTATATCCGTATTATTTACTTCTTGCCCATTTCTTTGGTCCCTTGAGGCCAGTTACCGTCTTGGGTATGGCTATCAATTGGCCAGGGAATCCGTCGTTGTTACGGATCCAGCGTTCATCGACAATGAGATATTTAATCAAGGCCAAGGACTTGGACAGCTTTCATTTTGCGCTGGCGACAAAGACACAGGAGGGTTTATTGCTTTATTAGACTTTACGTTGCCGCCAATGCCATCGCAAACAATAGGTGATGCTTATAGTCTACAATACGGATCGCTGATATCTTGTGGGCTCGGTTATGCGTTTCGATGGCCATTGGGGAAATCGTTGCAATTCTCGCTTGTTCCTATGGCGACATGGACATTAGTCACTGGCGAGGTCTCTGAAAAAAACATGTCCGAAAGTGAATCTTGGGCTATCTTTGGATCTGCGTTTGGCTTTGGTGCGTCAACCGAAATAGATTGGTTTCCCTTCGATACGGGATGGGGTATCATTGATGGGTTTTTTGCGTATATGGCGACGCAGGCTTTTCTGGATCTCCCCGATTTTCCTAGATGCAGGCTAGGTGTATTGGCTGGAATTGGTTTATCGTTGCGATAGACCGTAGAATATTTTTTTACGAGTAGGGGGTAAAGATGAAGCGGCTATTATTCGTCTTCGCTGTTGTAGGGCTCGTCTCAGTATCTTGCGCATCATTGAAGTCACTTCCCGAATCGAACATCAATGGACTCGTTCAGAATGTTCTGGGTAGTCCGAGTAAGGTTGAACCTCTGGAGCTTTCATTGACAAACGATTATGTCGACGAGCGGCTTGTGTTGATTCGTACGACTATAATTGTTACGAATTCAAATGGGTCCTCGTCCAGGCAGAGTATAGACGCACCACTCGGCTTGTATTTCGGGAATGGTCTCTATTTGGATAATAATGGGAATTTATCTGTCTTGCTCGATCGAATAGCTGGGGTAAAACCCGGATTTGTCGGGACAACGAAATTTAGTACTCATCTGAGTTCTCCTATGGGTGGGACCGATCCTAACAGCGTAGTCCAGACGGTAACATATGCACCATCTCTGATCGCGGTTTCCGAGCCTAAAGGTTACGGTTTATTTGACAAGAAATATTCGGTAAATATAGGTGATGCGAAGATATCGATATTCAATGTAAATATTACAACGGCTTCGGATGGGAACGTAAAGATTGCACCTAAACTTGAGCTTCCAATGACTGCTCAGACCTGGAAAAAAATCGAGAAAGGATATGAAAAGAGTTATTGGCAGGTGGCTGGCGGGATAGTTCCCTATATCAAGAAAGACAAGTATACGGTAGAAAATGACGTTATAACTGATAAAGACAAATCCTTTCGAGTAGAAAATAATGGAACATATCTACGTTTTGTTTATACAAAGGGCGATAAATATGCTTTCCGGATCTATCGCACTGAAGCCAAGATCATGGTTTTAGATGAAAATAGTGGTCAGATGTGTGTATTTGAAAACACAGCGAATGCCTTGAAATGGCAAGAGGGCCGCAATGCAGGTCTTTTGCATCCATCCACGAGCTCGCTCGATTATAGTTTAATAATTAATCCAACACAGCCCTAAGCCCTGAGACCAGTTCAATAGACCTCAGTCTTCTGTTTGCTAAGCGGCCCGGACCACTGAGCCGGGCCGTTTAGCGTATATTAAAAGTTGCGAGAGAGAGCCATATGGTATGGGCAAAAAATCGTAAACGTCAAATCTTCCACACCATCCCCATGAGCTGGCATGGCAGTCGCCATCGGGCTCGATGTGAACGGTCTAATTGCCCTTTCCGCTTCGTTATTGTCGGGCCCTCATCGAAAGAAGCGCCCACATGCGTCGCGGAGTCCGATCATAGCGCATCGGCGCGCCGTAATTTGGTGCCTACCAGTTCCTCATATCTCTCCAGGATCGGATCGATGGCGGGTCCGGAGCTCGAGAGGCCGCAGAGGGTTTCCAGGACGGCGCGTGGGCCCTCCGCCGCGATTCTATCCTTCACGACAGTAGATTCCGAGTCCTCGAAGAGCAGGGCGGCCGCTATGGCTTCCGCGATATTGGTGTGCGGGAGGCGATGCTTGGCGCACAAGCCGAGCGCGCCGATCATGCGATCGCGGGGCGCGAGCTTACGCGGAAGATCGCGACCTACCCGCTCGATCGTATCCCCGAGCCTGCGGTTGGCGAAGCGCCTCAGGAGATCATCGACGTGATCGAGGAGGGGAGCGACTTCGACGCCGTGCTCGGCCGCGATGGCTCTGGCCGACTCCGCCATGGCTCCGCCCGCGATGCGGGCTATGGATCGATCGCCTATCGCCTCCCAGATGAAATCGTAGCCCCGCAATGCGCCGAGGTAGGCGGTGGCCGCGTGTCCCATGTTGTGGATGTAGAGTTTGCGCTGGACATAGAGCTCGAAGGGCGCGACGGGCTCCATGTTGTACACGGGCGGGGGCGGGCCGACGAAACCCTCTGCGTCGACGGGGAGGTGGTCGTACTCCTCGACCCATATTCTGAGTACATTACCTTCGCGCATCGACTCGTTCATGACAGGGACCATCCTACCCACGGAGGCGCGGACGAAGCCGACGAGGCGCTTTAGCCTATCCCTTTCGGAGACTCCGAGCTCGGCCGCGACCATTTCCCTGAAGGCTTCGTCCGCGCCGGCGAGATTCTCGCAGAGGATGACGTTGAGCGGCGCCTTGTTGTCGGACTCCCAGCGAAGTCGGATACCGGCGGCAAGAGTAGGCGCGATTCTCGGTAGGATATTGGCTCCTACGGCTGTCCCGACGACTTCGGCTTCCGCGACCTCGCGGGCGACCGCCGCGACGTCGAGGCCGTTTACCGCGCGGACATTCTCGACCAGGGACTCGGAGTCGCCCTTCTCGGATACGACGCGCACCGGGTAGCGGCGCTCCGCGTTCATAGCTTCGACGATCCGCCTGTCCACTTCCGCGAAGACCACCTCGTAGCCCGAACGCGAAAACAGCTGTCCGATGAAACCCCGCCCGATGTTGCCCGCTCCGAACTGCAGCGCCATTTTCATAGTGACATAGCCGCCTTTCATGGCCTCAAGATGCTTTTGACAGCCGGATACATGCGCTTATACGCCTCGAAACGCTCCAGGTACCTCGCGTGCGCGCCCAGGTCCGGCTCGAATTGTCGTTTCTTGCGGACTAGGGACGATACCGCGCCGCCGAGGCTCGGGAACATTCCGGATGCGACTCCGGCGAGAATCGCTACACCGAGCGTGCCCGCCTCTCCGACGTCGAGCGCGATGATGCTCCTGCCCATCATATCCGCCTTGAGCTGCAGGAAGGCAGCCGACTTCGACAGTCCTCCGACCGCCCTGAGTTCGTCGACCGCGATACCGGCGGCCTCGAGCCGCTCCATGTTGACCATGATCTCATAGGTGACGCCCTCGAGTATGGCCCGCGCGATATCCCTGCCCGTCGTGTCTATGGTGAGGCCTACGATGGCCCCGACCGATCCGGCATCCATGTAGGGAGTGGCCGCCCCCGCGAAATGCGGGAGGAGTAGGAGGGGGCTTTCTCGGGCCGCGGCCTCCTCGACCAGGAGGTCGAATACGTCGATGCCCCGGGCCTCGGCCTCGCCGCGCCTGTCGCCCGAGAGCCTGTCGCGATACCATTTGAGGACGCTGCCGCAGGTGAAGGTGAAGGCGTAGGTGACGTAGAGGCCCGCGACGACGTGGGGGACGCAGGCGAAACCGGAGCGCGCCGTCGCGTCGTTTATCACCGGGTGGTCGAAGGCTGGCGTGATGCACTCGGTGGATCCGAGCCCGTCGACCGCGACGCCGGGCCCGATGACTCCGGCGCCCAGGGCAGCGCAGGGCTGGTCGTGCCCTCCTGCGACGAGTAGGGCGTCCGCGGGGATGCCGAGCTCGCCGGCGAGCTCCTTCTTCAGCTTCCCTATCACCGTTCCCGCCTGGACTGGCTCGCCGAACTTGTCGGCGTCCACGCCCGCCCCGTCGAGCATCTCGGCCGACCAGCTCTTGGCGACTACGTCGAAGGCCTGGGTCCTCGCGGCCAGGGAATAGTCCGTGCAGGGCCGGGCGCCCAGCCTGAACAGGGTGTAGTCCGAGAACAGGAGGAATTTCCAGGTCCTCTCGTAGATATCGGGCTCGTTGCGCTTGAGCCAGAGAATCTTGCTGAGAGAGTACATCGAGTGGATGGGGACGCCCGTGATGGCCTGTATCCGCGCTCCGCCGATCCTGCGCCTCAGGAACTCGGCCTCCTCGGATCCTCTGCCGTCGATGTACAAAAAGGCGTTCCGGAGCACCGAGCCGTCCCGCGCGAGGGGCACGACGGTCTCGCCGAAGGAAGAAACGCTGATGGCGCGAACGCCTTCGCCCCGATGATCGTCCGCGCGGCGGACCGCCCGGGCGATCACTTCCTTCGTGGATCGCCAGACGAGCTCGGGTTCTATCTCCTGCAATCCCGCCCCTGGCGAGACGAGGGAATACTCCTTGTAGTCCTGGCCGACGATCCTGCCATCGGCGTCGACGACGCTCGCCTTGCAGCCGGAGGTGCCGATATCTATGCCGAGGACGCTCATCTGTACCAGAGCTCCAGATATCCCTCGACGATGCTCGTCATCTCGCGATGCACGAGGCCCTGGCGGTAGGTGGTCGTAAAATAGTCGAGGGAAGCCTTGGATGCTGCATCGCTCGCCGGGCCGAGGAGACCCGCCGCCACAAGCTCCGAGGCGATGGTGGCCCCTCCCACTTTGGCGGCATTGGATACCATGTCGCGCAGGAGGGCCGGGCTCGAGTCGCGCTCGAGGGCCGTCCAGAGGTTGACCTTGCAGACACCGTCGTCGAAGAGATGCGCTATCTGGTCGCCCGGCACCGACGAGGCGCCGTGCAGGACGATCCTGGTCCCGATTGAGGCCTTCACCTCCCTCGCCTTGTCGTCGAGGTAGCGCAGGTCCTTGGCGCTAGCCCGGTGCTCGGTGCCGAGGTTGGCCACGATGAGGTCGACACCCGTGCGATCCACGAACTCTCTGGCCCTGGCGCCGTCCGTCGGCTCGCTGCGCTCCGTCCCCGACGCGTCGACGATCTCGTCGCAGGCTCCCTCGACGACGACCTCGGAACCGCGCTCTCTCATGAAGACGGCCGTACGTTCGATGTTCTCCCCGAGGGGAAGCTTCGACGCGTCGAACATGATCGACGAGAAGGCGCCCAGGTCCCATTTAAGGAGCTCGGCATCGTCGTCGAATTGGATATGGTCGAGGTGGATCATCACGCGGAGCCTCTCGTAGGGCCCGCCGGGTCCGGCGAGCACTTCGAGATCCTTCATAAAGAGCCTCAATCCCACGTCCCACCTTCGCGTATGCGTGTAGTACGCAGCCTGGGTCCGATGATCGTAGCGACAGGTCAAGGCGATTATGATGGGCGTATCGGGCATGCCTATGCGCTCGCCGCGCCGACGCGCGGCCTCGAGCACCGCCTCGGTCGTCGTGAGGTTCTCGCTGCAAAAGCAGGGGAGGACCCAGCGCCTGCGCGCGGCCTCTTCGTAGATTCCCAATACGGCCTTCCTGCCGGTGATGATCGCCATGCCAACTCCTTTCTTCTCCGAGCCTTCCAAGCGGTAAAGCGGACTATGTCTATCGATTGGCCTTGGGAACACTCGTGGTGTCGCGCACCACGAGCTCCGGCGTGATGAGGATTTGATGCTCTTGCTGAGGAATTCCCACGATCCGGCCGACGATCAGCTCGACGCTCAGCCGCGCGATCTCGGGAATGTTTTGCCGAACGGTCGTAAAGGGAATATCCGAGATGGATGAGAATATGACGTCGTCATAACCGGCGAGGGAGATGTCCTTGGGGATAGAGAAGCCGCGTTCCTTGAAGGCCTTCTGCGCGCCGAGAGCCAGTATGTCGTTTATCGCGATGACCGCGTCGGGACACCTGCCCTCGATGAGGCGGCTCGATTCGACGTAGCCCGACTGAAAATCCGGTCGCGCGCACTGGATTATCCGGGCGGGATCGTAAAGCAGCCCGCTCTCCGCATAGGCGCGCTCGAAGCCGCCTATCCTGAGCTTGCTGATCGGAGCGTTCCGATCCGCGCTGACCAGGAAGGCGATGTCGCGATGTCCGAGGTCGAGCAGGTACTTGGTCAGGCGAAAGCTGCCCAGACCCAGATCGGTCATCACGAAATCGCCTTCGAAACCGGGATAATAGGTCGTCGAGAACACGACGGGGATCCCCCGCTCCCGGAGGACCTCGTATATCCCGAAATCCGTCCGAGCGAGCTGCGTGGGGACGACGATGATTCCGTCGACGCACTCGCTTATGAAATTCTCTATGATCCGGTTCTCGAGCTCGGGATCGTCCCCGGACATAGCCAGGATGAGCGAGAACTTGTTCTTACGCGCATGCTCGTCGATGTAGCGCGTCAGGCTGCCGAAGAACGGATTCTCGATATCGGTTACGATCAGACCGATAGTCTGGGAACGGTTCATCGCAAGACTTCGCGCGACGTTATTCGGCACATAGCCCAGCTCGGAGGCGGCGCTCAGGACCCGCTTGCGGGTCTTCTCGTTGACCCCCGGACGATTGTTGAACACGAGCGAGGCGGTCGCAGTGGAGACGCCCGCCCTTTCCGCGACATCGGACAACTTGTACATGGTAAACCTTGTAGCGTAAAATTTCTAAGCGCTTTAGGTTATACCGCCATCGAGGAGTTTGTCAAAGTGTTTTGCAAATCCTTAGTAAATAGACACTGTTGTCGTCTTTCAAAAAACAATTTGACAGCTTGAAAGAACGGGGGGATACTCCAAATCGAGCGCAGCATTTAAAGCGCTTTAAATCCAAAGGAGGGAGAAACTGATGAAGAAGCACGGAAAAATCCTGGCTGCGGTTCTTGTGCTGTGTGTGATCGTGGGCACTACTGTATGCGCGCAGTCCCAAAAGCCGAATTCTCAGCTGAAGTTCGCGTTTTCGGTCATGATCATGGACAACCCCTACTTCATTGCGGTCAAGAAGGGTTTCGAGGATCGCTGCAAGGAGCTCGGCATCCAATCCGTCGTGAACGACGCGAAGTACGACGCCGCCACTCAGTTCAGCCAAGTGGAGAACTATACGGCCATGGGCGTAGACGCCATAGTGGTAGCTCCGGTCGATGCCCGTGGTATCACCACCGTCGTCGACAAGGCCAAGGCCAAGAAGATCGTCGTGATAAGCGAGGCCCAAGGCTTCGACAATGCCGACGCGAACGTCATCGTGAACGACTACGACTACGGTGTCGCGGGTGGGAAGAACGCGGCCAAATGGATCAACGAGAAGCTCGGCGGGAAGGCGGAGGTCGCAATAGTCGCTCAGGACAATGTCGAGGCGGTGATCAAGCGGGGCAACGGCATCGAGGATACGATCAAGAAACTCTGCCCGAACGCGAAGATCGTCGCGCGCCAGACGGGCGATACGCCCGAGCTGGCCATGAAGATCGCGGAGACCGTCATGCAGGCTCATCCCAACGTCAAGGTATGGCAATGCGTCAACGATTCCGGAGCCCTCGGCGTCTACCAGGCCATCAAAGCCATGGGCAAGAACAGCGCCGATTTCTACGTGGGCGGAGCGGATGCTACGGCCGAGGCCCTTGCGAAGATGAAGGAGACCGGAAGTATCTATAGGGCGACGGTGGACATCGACCCTTATGGGACCGGCAAGAAATGCGTCGACGTGATGCTCGATTACGTCCGTCACGGCGTGAAGCACGAGACCTTCTACTTCGAAATGAAACCCGTCTGGCAGTCCGGGGACTAGCCTCGTTACGGAGTGCCGGAAGGCGAGGCCGGCGTCCTCGCCGGCACTCCGCCAAACCCTTTCAGCAAGGATCCGAGGATGCTCGAGCTCAGGGGAATAACCAAGACCTATCCCGGCGTCACTGCCCTGGATGCCGTGTCGCTCGATTTCTCCAAAGGGGAGGTTCACGCGATCGCCGGAGAGAACGGCGCGGGGAAATCCACGCTGATAAAGATACTTTCAGGGGCCATTGTCCCCGATGCAGGAATCGTACGGCTGGATGGCCTTGAACTCGGGCGCGTCACGCCCCGCGAGGCTATCCGACTCGGTATTTCGACTATCTATCAGGAATTCAATCTCGTGCCCTCCCTCTCGGTGGCCGAAAATATCTTCTTCGGGTTGGAGCCGATGCGCCGCGGCTTCGTGGACAAGAAACGAATGCATAGGATGGCCTCCCGGCTCTGCGAAGACATGGGCGTCGAGCTGGACACGCATGCGCGGATAAAAGACTTGGGAGTCGCGTACCAGCAGATAGTCGAGATACTCAAGGCCGTCTCGCGAGATGCGCGAATCCTCATCATGGACGAACCCACCGCGCCTCTCACCACGAAAGAAATCGACGTACTATTCGAAATCGTGGACAAAGTCAGGGAAAAATCGGTGACGATAATATATATATCCCACCGGCTCGAAGAGATTTTCAGGATCTGCGACAGAGTGAGCGTCCTGCGAGATGGCCGAAACGTGGCGACCAAGGACATAAGCGAGACGAACCAGCAAGAACTGGTATCGTTCATGGTCGGAAGGAAGCTCGATGAGATTTATCCTTCCAGGAATTCCAGTCCCGGC
>Ga0181535_10007942_pt1 | contig 10542 bp, 9 predicted proteins | sample PEATcosm2014_Bin_44_FD_119774 | JGI IMG/M metagenome (GOLD analysis project Ga0181535, IMG submission 119774) | Peatland microbial communities from MTU Mesocosm Facility, Houghton, MI, USA - PEATcosm2014_Bin17_30_metaG | ecosystem: Environmental > Terrestrial > Soil > Wetlands > Peat | place...
CACACTTATCGATGGTGGAGAGGAAAAGGCCGCTCGCCACCGAACTCTTACGGCCCCGACAGACCACCGACAGACCACGCCAGCCATTTATACGGCCCGGAACGGCCTAGTGGCGAACTGAACTCGACTGAAAACATACCTACTTGCACTCAACTGAACCCAACCGAACTGGCGGCCAGCGGGTTCGATCCCCGTTAGCGCTACCAATTCCTCAACAACTTACGGGCGCCGACAGACCACGACAGACCACGCGAGGGGCGCCAGACGAATACGGGTTCCGTGGTCGGTCGGCACGCTGGGTTTTCTGTTTGCGCCAAGAGCCGGGCACGCCACCCGTTATGTCCGCCGCGCGTCCTGCACATCCGCTCCACACTGCGTGAATCGCTCGGCGGGCACCGCTCTCGGTGATTCCTGCGGCTTGCCGAACGCCATAGGATTGGCCACCCGTCGCGCACAGGGCGCTTGTGTCGCGCCGCCAGCCGGTCGGTTGGCCTCATACTGGCGGAGTGGCCCGGTTTGCGAAGATGAAAGTGGGCACCACAGCACATGGATCAAGTATCCGCGCGTCAATTCTCCGCGGCCGCGAAGGATCGCCGCCAATAGGCGAACGTTTTCCGAACCATCCTCCAGAGAAGATGTTCGATCGCGATCACCAGGGCAGGACGAGCACTCCTGCAAGCGCCAGCCACCATTTCAGATGAGCCAATGCTGCGATGTAGGCCCTGCTATCACTCAAGGTGGTCCACTCCTCCGTGATGCGCCCGTCGACGATGCGCCAGATGGTGGTGCCACGAACTTCGACCCGTGCTCCAGTCGGAGGAAGACCTTGATAGCCGGAGCCGGTATGGGTTCCTCGAAAGATCCATAGAACGGCCACCTTGTCCCCTTCGGCGACCATTTGCTGGACGGTGATCCGGAGGTCTGGAAATGCCTTCTTCTCGGCGTGGACCCAGCTCTGGTCTGTCTTGAGGTCCGCCGATCTGTGAATTCCGCGGTTTTGGAAATCCGGCGCGTAGATCTCGTCCGCCACCTGGAACTTTCCTTGGTTGAAGATCTCATCGAATACGCGCATGACCACGGCTTTGTTCCTGGCCTGGATCGAGCCATCTGGAGTTGGCTGTCCCTGGGCCAACAACAAGGCGCTGGTCAGGAAACACGGGGCGAGGACGGACAGCAGGCGCACGGCAACCTCCAGGCTGATGATTTTCATTTACAGAATACGGGGCGCGACTGACCGAAGTTCAAAGCTGATTGCATTCAGTTGAATGCCCTGCCGGTCTTGATCCCAGCAGATGAACCACGGGGAGCCCTTAAACTTGATCCACCCTTCGAAAGTGGTATTGCCGTCAGGCCATGCTGCAGGCCTATTCTGGCGGTCTTTCGGATCGACGAACGTGCCGCAGATCGGTTCGTCCCAATACTGGCACCGCTCACTGGGTTTTCGCAGGCTGTAGGCGAGAGAACTTGGAGCATTTTGGCATTTGAGCCCGGCGAGAACGTCCGCACCCAACCGGAGCCTGAGGGGCTCGTCTGGACATCGCCGTGCTAGCGCTGCGCCCGGGCCGAGAGCCTTCCGACGCATAATGGTGACGTGGATTCGGGTTCCTCGCCTTCCCTGACCGCCCGGTCGAAGCTGTGGTTCGATCGATTTCGCCAGAGCGAGACCAACTTATCGCTTGCTCTCAGCCTGGTGATCGGCGGGCTTGTCGGCCTCGTGGTGGTGGCCTTCATCCTGCTCACCGGCCGCCTGGCGGCGCACATGTATCCGGCGGGCGGCTCGGGCTGGCGCCGCATTTTCGTTCCCACTCTCGGCTCGCTCGTGACCGGCTACTTGCTCTACCGCTACTTCCCCTTCGCGCGCGGCAGCGGAATTCCGCAGACCAAGTTCGCGCTGTTCATCGACGACGGGCGCATCTCGTTTCGAACCGTGCTGGGCAAGTTCTTCTGCTGTTCGGCGTCGCTGGCGAGCGGCATCGCGCTGGGACGCGAAGGACCCTCGGTGCAGGTGGGCGCCGGCCTGGCTTCCGTCATCGGCCGCAGTCTCGGGCTCGGCAAGGAGCAGGTGAAATCGTTGGTGCCGATGGGTTGCGCGGCGGCGCTTGCGGCCGCGTTCAACACGCCCATCGCGGCCGTGCTGTTCACGCTCGAAGAGATCATGGGCGACTTCCATGCTTCCGTGCTCGGCTCGGCGGTAATCAGCTCGGCGACCTCCTGGATGGTGCTGCATCTGGTGCTCGGCGACGAGCCTCTGTTCCACGTTCCCGCCTACCACCTGGTTCACCCCATCGAGTTCGGGGTCTACGCCGTGCTCGGCGTGGTGGGCGGCCTCGGCTCGGTGTGCTTCGTCAAGTTGCTGCTGGGGCTGCGCCAACGCTTCATGCGGATGCCCAAGTGGACGGTGTGGTTTCAGCCCGTGGCCGGCGGTCTGGCCGTCGGGCTGATGGGTTACTTCCGTCCGGAGGTCATGGGCGTCGGCTACGACTACGTGGAGAAGGTCCTCAACGGCGACATGGTGATCCGGATCGTGGCCCTGCTGGTGGTACTCAAAATCGTGGCCACCGCGCTCTGCTATGCGTCCGGCAACGCGGGCGGCATCTTCGGGCCGAGCCTGTTCATCGGAGCGATGATCGGTGGGTCGGTGGGCAGCGTGGCGCACGCGCTCCTGCCCGGCCACACCGCGGGCCCGGGCGCCTACGCCCTGGTCGGGATGGGCACGGTCTTCGCCGGCATCGTCCGGACGCCGCTCACCTCCGTCATCATGGTGTTCGAGGTAACGCGGGACTACACCATCATCGTCCCGCTGATGATCTCCAACCTGATCGCATTCTTCATTTCCTACAAGCTTCAGAAAGAGCCTATTTACGACGCGCTGGGCCAGCAGGAGGGTGTCCACCTGCCGACCGCGGAATCGCGCTCCGAGTCTGGCCGCATGCAAGTGAGCCGGGCCATGCGGCCGGCCTCGGACGTACTTGCGGCGGACACGCCCGTGCCCCTGGCCCTTCAGCGTATGCGCGCGAGCGAAGTGGAGGCCTGGCCGATCGTCCAAGGCGCAGACTTCCTTGGCATGGCTCACCTCGCGGACCTCGAGAACGCCGAGGCCGACAAGATACTCGCCGATCTCCTGGCCGAAGGCCTGATACCGCTGGCTACGGGCCTGCTTCATCTGCATCCGGATCACACCCTCGGCACGGCGCTCGAACGCATGGGCGCGGCGGGCCAGAAGGTGCTCCCCGTAGTGAGCCGGGCCAACGTGCAGCGGCTCGCCGGCGTGGTCGCGCTCGCAGACGTCCTGGCGACGCTGGGCGTGGCCAAAGCCGTTGGCGAGCGGGAGGCGGGCCGGTGATGGACACACGCACTCCCTCCGTCCTGCGAACATTCGCGCTGATCTTCGTGGCGATGGCCGCGCTCTTCGCGGCCGATACCTTCCTGGCGAAGGCGGAAGACGCGGCGCGCCGCTCGGAAGCTAGGCGGCTCTTCCAGGAAGGCCGGTGGCTGGAGGCGCACGGCCGGCTGCCCGAGGCCATCGACAGACTCAGAACCGCCGTCTCCAACGTCCGCGGTGACCGCGAGTACCAGCTCGCGCTGGCCCAGGCCCTGCTGGCCGCCGGACGGGTTCCCGAGGCCGAATCAAGCCTGACCGATCTGCTGGAGCGAGATTCGACCGGCGGCGTCCCCAACCTGACCATGGCCCGCCTCCTGGTCAAAAGCGGGCGAATTCCCGAAGCCATCTCGTATTACCACCGCGCCATCTACGGGCAATGGAAAGACGATGAGGCCGGGAATCGCGTCAAGGCGCGGTTCGAGCTGGTGGACCTGCTGGTCAGGCAGGATGAAAAGAGAGCCCTCCTGGCCGAGTTGCTTCCGCTCCAGGACGAGGCGCCGTCCGATACGGAGACCCACATGCGAATCGGGCGCTTGTTTCTCGCCGCCGGCGCGCCCAGCCGCGCGGCCGAAGTCTTCCGGTCCATTCTTCACCGCCAGCCCGAGGACGCGGACGCCTATGCCGGATTCGGCGAGGCCGAGTTCGCGCTGGGCAAATACCGCGCCGCGCAATTGGACTTCGCGGTTGCCTCGCACCTGGGCCCGGGTGACGCGCAGATCTCCGCCCAACTCGCGCTGTGCGCCCAGGTGCTGGCCTTGGACCCGGTGCGCCGCGGCATCGGGCCGGCGGAGCAGCGGCAGCGCAGCCGCAAGCTGATCGAGCTCACGCTTGCAGAAGCTCAGCGCTGCGCCGGCGCCGCTCCTCCGCAGCCGCTGGTCGCGCTGATGAAGAAGGCCCGCAACCCCGGCGCCGATGTCGATGCCAACCTCGACCTAGCGGAACGGCTCTGGCAGGCCCGCCGCGCCGAATGCGGCGCCGCCACCTCGCCGGCGGACCAGGCGCTCGCGCTGGTGATGGCGAAACTGGCGCAATAGGCCGAATACTCTGTGATGCGCGTTCCGTCTGGCTCGTGCTGTGCAACTACAATGAGACAAGTACCGTGAACAAGCGCCTACCATTCTGGCTCCGCCATGTCATGTTCAACCTGCGCGGCGGCTTTCTGCTCCGCCCGCTGATCATCACGCTGACTCTAGGTTGTGCGGGCGCTGTGCTCTCGTGGCTGGAAGAGACCTTTCCGGACCTGGGCGGCTTCGTTCCGGTGGCGCTCTTCCCATCCCACTCCGATCCGCAGGTGGCGCAGGTCATTCTGGGAGGGATTTCCTCCTCCATCATGACCGTGGTCTCGATCGTTTTCGCGATCCTGTTGATGACGCTCACGCTGGCGTCCATGCAGTTTTCGCCGCGGATCATCGTCAGTTTCTCCAAAGACCGCGTGACGCAATGGACGCTGGGCATTTTCCTGGGCACCTTCTGCTACTGCATGGCCGCGCTTCCGACGGCGCGGTCGCTTCCGCACCCGTTCGCGCCCGTGTTCACCGTTTTCGGAGCGATGTTGCTCGCGCTGGCCTGCGTGGCCTGGTTGCTTTACTTCATTCATCACATCTCGCAGTCCATCAGCGTCAGCCATATCGTCGACCGGATCGCGGCGGAAACGGAAGCCATGATCGACGACGTCATGCCGCAGCCGCGCGGAAACCAGGGTTTGCCGGAGAGCGGACCGGTTGACTTGAGCGCTTGGGACATGCCTCTGCTGAGCGGCGCGTCCGGCTATATCCGGTTCATCGACACGGGCCGTTTGGTCGCGCTGGCGAAGTTACATCACGTCAAGATCCGCGCGGTCCGGCGAGTTGGCCAATTCGTCCCCGCGGGCACGCCGATGCTGCTGGCCTACAAGGGGGATCGGCTGTCTCCCCAAAGCAGAAGCGAGATTCTCGGCGCGTTTGACGTGGGCCCGTCGCGAACGTTGCAGCAGGACGTCGAGTTCGGGGTTTTGCAGATCGTCGATATCGCGCTGAAGGCTATCTCCCCGGCGGTAAACGATCCGACCACGGCGGTCACCTGCGTCGACCAGTTGAGCCGCATCCTGATCCGCTTCGCGTCCCGGGAGTTGCCCGCCACCGTCTTCTACGATCCTCCCGGCATGGCCCGCGTGAGTATCCCACAGATCGGTTTCGAGGGGCTGCTGACATCGGCCTTCGAGCAAATACGTCTGTACTCGAAATCGGATATCGCCGTCAGCCTGCGGATGCTGCGCGCGCTCGGCGATATTGCCTGGACCAGTTCGGAGCCGGCGTTCCGCCGCGCCCTCTACGAGCAGGGAAAACGAATCGTGGAGGGTTGCGCCGAGAAGCTTGGCGAAGAGGAACTGAGGCCGATGCGCGCTCGCCTGTCCGCGCTAGAGAAACTCGTAGCCGCTCCATCGGCGGTAGCCGATCTCTCGGGGAAAAAACGGTAAGCTCCGCTCAACCGGCTTCGCCAACTGGCCCAGCGCGCTTTCTCGTCCGCGAATCACTCCTTGTCGGGCGGGAAGTATAGCGCCGGCTCCAGGCCGAGCCGCTTCAGGCGCTGCCGAGCGTCGTCTTTCTCGTGGTCGCGCGCTGAGGTCTTGGGCTGTGACATCCACCGCACACCTGGTTGGTTTGAGGTGCCTGGCTGATCGTGATCGCTTCAGGCGATAGTCGAGTTCTGTCGAGTTCCTCGTGATAGGATGATGACAAGGTGCTGATCAAGGAATCTGTGGAAATCCAATATTCCGAGGTGACTCCCAAGTCCCTCTACCTCAACCGGCGCAGCTTTCTGGCGGGTGTGCCGGCAGCCTTCCTGGGGGCGCGCGAACTGCTGTCGCCCTCGGCGCGCGCGCAGGCCGGAGTGAGACTGGGCAACCTCGCGAAGAGCCAGCTCAGCACCGGCGAAAAGCCAAGCTCCTACAAAGACGTCACCACCTACAACAACTTCTACGAGTTCGGCACCAGCAAGGATCAGCCCGCCCAACTCGCGAAGAATTTCAAAACCAGCCCGTGGGTGGTCTCGGTGGAAGGCGACGTGGCCAAGCCGCGCAAGTTCAGCATGGAAGAAGTCCTGAAACTGGCGCCGCTCGAAGAGCGCATCTACCGGCACCGCTGCGTGGAGGGGTGGTCGATTGTTGTGCCGTGGGTCGGCTACTCGCTGAGCGCGCTGCTCAAACAAGTGGAGCCCACCTCCAAGGCCAACTTCGTTTACTTCGAGAGCTACTACGACCTCAAGCAGATGCCCGAGGGCAAGCATGCCGGCATCCCGCTGCCCTACATCGAAGGCCTGCGCCTGGATGAAGCCATGCACCCGCTGGCGCTGCTGTCGGTCGGTATGTACGGCGAGTCGCTGCCGCCGCAGGACGGCGCGCCGGTGCGCGTGGTGGTGCCCTGGAAGTACGGGTTCAAAAGCATCAAGTCGCTGGTAAGAATCAGACTGGTAAGCAGCCAGCCGCGAAACACCTGGAACATCGCCAACGCCCACGAGTACGGTTTCTACTCGAATGTGAACCCGCAAGTGGACCACCCGCGCTGGAGCCAGTCGAGCGAGCGCCGCCTGGGCGAACTGCGGCGCCGCCCCACGCTGATGTTCAACGGATATGCCGACCAGGTGGCGCAGATGTACGCGGGCATGGACCTGAAGAAGAACTTCTAATCCATGTTACGCAACCGGTGGATCAAGGCCCTGGTGTTCGTGGTGTGCCTGGTGCCGCTGAGCTGGCTCGCCTGGCGGGCGTGGCACGACAACCTGACTGCTAACCCGATTGAGTACATCACCCACCTTACCGGCGACTGGACCATCCGCTTCATCGTCTTCACGCTGGCGGTGACACCGTTGCGCAGACTGCTGCGTCTGCCGGATCTGATTCGTTTCCGCCGTATGCTCGGCCTGTTCGCCTTCTTCTACGGCTCGCTGCACTTTCTTACCTGGTTCTGGTTGGACAAGTCTTTCGACATGCACGAGATCACGCGGGACGTGGTGAAGCGGTCGTTTATCACGGTCGGTTTCCTAGCCCTGTTGCTGATGCTGCCGCTGGCGGTTACATCCACCAAAGGCTGGATCCGCCGCTTGGGCGGCAGGCGCTGGCAACTGCTCCACCGCTTGGTCTATGTTACGGCGATTGCCGGCGTGGTGCACTACTACTGGCTTGTAAAGTCCGACATTCGCTTGCCGGCGCTCTACGGCGCGATCGTAGCGCTCCTGCTGGCGTCGAGGCTAATTGGCTTGCGGAAAAGCCCATCCAAGAACACAACGTCGCTGAGACTATCGAGCATCAAGCGGCAAACCGGAGATACGGTGACGTTGAGGTTTCCCCTGTCCGGAAGCAAGCCGTTGGGAGCGAGGCCTGGGCAGTTTCTCACATTCGACTGGGTGGTGAATGGCAAGAAGCTGCCACGATCCTATTCCATATCGTCAGCGCCCCTCCGGACCGATTATGTCGAGATCACCGTAAAGCAGCAGGGCATCGTTTCATCGTTCCTGAATCGCGACGCGAAGGCAGGCCTGAAGGTGGAGGCACACGGACCCTTCGGGCAATTCTATTTCGATGAAAAGCAGCACCGGAGTATTGTCTTGTTCGCGGGCGGGAGTGGGATCACGCCCATCATGTCGATGTTGCGATACATCGAAGAGGCCGCCGCCAATACTGAGATCACGCTGTTCTATGGCGTCCGCACCGAGCACGATGTAATCTTCCAGGAAGACCTTGACGGCCTGCAGAAACGGCTGCCGCGATTCCGCTGCTTCATCGTCGCGAGCAGGGCTGGTGCGGAATGGCGTGGCCCACGCGGCCACGTGAATCGCGCGCTGATCGAGCAGCAGTTGGGCCAGATCAGCGATCAGACGTTCTTTCTTTGCGGACCGACTGCATTCATGACGAGTGTGAAAGAGGTCCTGATGTCTTTGGGCGTTGGCGCCGAACAAATCCGGCAGGAACGTTTCACAATCGGCGCGGCAGCTTCGACATACCCCGCAGCTTCGACGTGCTCGGTGGAATTCGCGAGATCGGGCGGGAAATATGAGTGCTCCTCCGCAGAGTCGCTGCTCATGATTGCACAAAGTCACGGTATCGATATTCCCTGCAGTTGCCGCGTCGGGCAGTGCGGCACCTGCGCAACGCGCGTGCTCGACGGCGAGGTAGAGATGGAGGTCGAGGAGGGACTTGAGCCCGCGCTGCGAGTCCAGGGCTACCGCTTGATGTGCGTCGGACGGGCACGGGGCGACGTGAGGCTGGACGCGTAGGACTATTTGATCCTGTGGGTCGCCAAAACTGGATCGGCGAGCGTTCCTTCGCGTTTTCGGTATGTTCCAGAACCGTGTCCGGATAGCTCGGCGTGGTTTTCGGCGTCATTAAGCGCTTCAGAAGCGTGGAACTCCGCATCGCAGTCGAGCGGTCGCCCGCCCGGGGCATGTCGTGCTCGGGGTGCCACTGTCGCGCCGCGCACTGCCCACCCGGCGCTAGCCTGCGGATCACCTGCCGCAAATGCAAGCGGTCCATGCGTGAAAAACGCCCTGAAAGCGGCCTTCGTGGCCAGCCGAAGGGCGATTGTAGCAAGAAATGTAGCTAAAGTTCCCACAGGATACAACAAGCGGTCCCTGCAAGTGATTGATTACAAGAGAGATGTTTGGGTGGATCACTTGCACCCCAAACGGCAAGCTGCCCTTTTTTAAAGTGGCCTATTGTCAACTACTTGCATACAAAGGACTTGGCCGGAGTTTGTTGAGAGCTGTGGAACCCTGTTGAACTTGGGTGCTCGCGACAGCTACGTTTTTGACTACAATGGCGAACATCTCATGCTCACGCTCTTCGCCTACCTGCGCGCGTTCCTGCGCACACGCCACGACCTCGGCCTCGAGATTCTCGCCTTGCGCCAGCAAGTCGCCGTGCTCAAGCGCAGGCATCCGCGGTCGCGGCTCAACAGTGCTGACCGCATGTTCTGGATCATGCTGCGGCGGATCTGGCCGCGCTGGATGGAAGCGCTGGTCGTGGTCAAGCCCGAGACCGTGGTTGGCTGGCACCGCGCCGGCTTCCGGCTCTACTGGCGCCTGCGTTCCCGTGGCGGCGGGCGCAAGATCGGCGCCGACGTGTTCGACGTGGTCCGGCGCATGGCGCGTGAGAACCCCTCCTGGGGCGCCCCCAGAATCCACGGCGAACTGCTCAAGTTGGGCTTCGACATTTCGGAACGCACCGTGTCGCGCTCCCTGGTTCGCAGGCTGCCGCGGCCTGGCGACGCCGCCAAGAACTGGCTCGCCTTTCTGAGAAACCATCGCGAGGCGATTGCCGCGATCGACTTCTTCACTGTGCCGACCGTCACTTCCGCCTGCTGTGCTGCTTCTTTGCGATCGATCACAGAAAGCGCAAGATCCTGCACTTCAACGTGACCGCGCACCCGACCGCCGAGTGGGTGGTTCAGCAGCTTCGAGAGACGTTCCCGGACTCTGATCGTCACCGCTACGTCATCCTGGACCGCGATGCCAAGTTCAGCCGGGAAGTCGTCGGCTTCTTGAAGTCTTCCGGCATCCAGGCCGTGCGAACGAGCGTGCGCAGTCCGTGGCAAAACGGCCTCGCGGAACGCTGGGTGGGCAGCGCACGCCGGGATTGTATCGACCACGTGATCGCGCTGGACGAAGCGCACGTCCGGCGGCTCGCCCGCGAGTACATGGCCTCCTACCACGCGGACCGCACCCACGATGGGCTGGGCAAGGACACGCCGAGCGGCCGGGCAATTGAGCCGGAGCCGGGGGGTGCGGAACTGGTTTCGCTGCGGCGCGTCGGCGGCCTCCACCATCAGTACACGTGGAAGGTGGCGGCTTAAGCTCAAGGCGACAGAGTCGCGGGCCGGCCGCGGCGAGCAGCCGACGCGTCGCCCGTCATGTCTGTGTGCACCCTTCATGCTCTTTCCCGCCCTGGCCGAACAACGCTTCGCGCCCATCGCACCCGGCGAGGCGACCACACCCCCTCCGAAACCCGCCCGCTTAACATGCTTATAACCTCCCGGACTTGGCCGGATTTCGGTTGTGGCGACCGACAGCCTTTCTCATCCCAAAGCTTACCGGTTGTGAGACACAACGGTCGGCTAGTGAAGACAGGCAGAAACGCCCTGGCCCTCAGGGAAGAGCTACTAGTCCATCGAACCGGGCGCCAGCGTTTA
>Ga0181535_10007943_pt1 | contig 10542 bp, 6 predicted proteins | sample PEATcosm2014_Bin_44_FD_119774 | JGI IMG/M metagenome (GOLD analysis project Ga0181535, IMG submission 119774) | Peatland microbial communities from MTU Mesocosm Facility, Houghton, MI, USA - PEATcosm2014_Bin17_30_metaG | ecosystem: Environmental > Terrestrial > Soil > Wetlands > Peat | place...
CGCGGTGCTCGATGCCGCGCCGCGGGGAGACACGATTGCGGCGGATTCGCACGATCTCGAATCCCGCACGATCATCGATGCGCGTCTGCGCTTCGGTTCGCTGGGCGCGGAGCCGGGCCGCGACCGGCTCTCGATCGGCTACTGGTTCCCCGGCACGGAAGGCGATGTGACCTACGCCGGCAACACCTACCCCGGTGGGCAAAAGCGCGTCTGGCGGCGGCGCTACCATCCCATCGAAGACGGTTTGACCCAGCAGTACACCGTGGACTTCGTGTTCGGCCGATCGGCCGATTTCCCCACGGCCTTTCACGAACTGTGGAGAACCGCCTGGCGAACGCTCGCGCCGGCCGTCAACCCGCAGAATATCGAGTCCGTGCGGCGGAACCTTTTGGATATGCTCGCCGAGCAGGCGCAGCGAGCTCCCGATGGCCGGACCGGCATCCCGAATTATATCGACGCGGTGGACAACCGCCATCAGGACCGCAAGGCCATCATGGGATTCACGGGCAAGAACCTGGAAGCGGCCAACTATCTGCTGGAGGACACCGGCCCGCGCGCGGAGCGGCACCACGCCATCGCGGCAGCGATCTTCGATTCGTTCTGCCGCCTCAAAGTGGACCCGCCCGAAGGCGAAGGTTTTGATTTGGAGACCGGCGCGCCGGCTCTGGCCATTGCACGGGATAAGGTTGTTTATCTGCGCTCGTTCGGCGACGACATGAAGGCCACGCTGCGCGCCATTCTCTACGAGCGCCGGCACAACCGGGAGCACCCCGAATGGCTGGCGTGGGCGCGCCGCTATGCGGACTGGCTGCTCACCCAACAGACCGCCGCGGGCGGTTTTCCGCGCTCATGGCGGCCGGTGACCGGCGAGGTGGCCGACGCGTCGCCGCAATCCAGCTACAACGTGGTGCCTTTTCTGGTGCTGCTGAGCGGCGCCACGGGCGATGCGAAGTATCGCGCGTCGGCCGTTCGCGCGGCGGAGTTCTCGTGGAAGCAAAGCGCGGGTTCGGGCCGCTTCGTGGGCGGGACGATCGACAATCCGGATGTCATCGATAAGGAAGCCGGAACGCTGTCGCTCGAAGCTTACCTGGCGCTGTATGAGGAAACGCGCGAGGCGAAATGGCTGGACCGCGCGCGCGGGGCGGCGGATTTCGCCGAGACCTGGATGTACATTTGGAACGTCCCCATGCCCGTGGACGAAGATAATGCCAGGCTGCATTGGAAACGGGGCGTGCCCACGGTGGGGTTGCAGCTCATCTCGAGCGGGCATTCCCTGGTGGATGCGTACATGGCCTTCGATACCGACGAGTACGCGCGGCTATATAAGTACACCAAGGATGCGCATTACCTGGAGGTCGCGCGCATCCTGCTGCACAACACGAAAGGCATGCTAAGCCTGCCGGAGCATCCGTACGATCTCAAAGGTCCGGGCTGGCAGCAGGAGCACTGGAGCCTGGCGCCCGTGCGCGGATTCGGAATGCACCGGGGCTGGCTTCCCTGGGTTTCGACCAGCCACTTGAACGGGATCTTCGAACTGGAAGCGGCGGACCCCGAACTATTTAAGGAACTTTCGGGCACGTCCACGGCCGCGCCGCATCGGTGATGGCGCGTTCAGCGCACCAGGATATCCGGCAGGCGGAAGGTCTGCCCGGCCGACTGGACGGTGATGACGGGCCAATCGTCGATTAAATCGAGGTTCTCGGCGCTATCCTTGTGCACCAGGAACGTGTCGAACGACAGCGTGCCCGCGACGAAAGGATTCCAGGCGAAGGCCTGGTCTTCACGCACCGTTTCCCGCGAGCCGGGCACCGCGACCCACTCGCGTTCGGCATAGCCAATGGCGCCGCCCATGTGATGCTTCTGCTCTTCGCCGGGGAAGCCCAGCTCGGCGTAGGAGCGCCTGGCCAGCTCGAAGAGATCGCCTGCGAGCGCGCCGGGCCGAGTGTGAGCCAGCAGGTTCGCCGAGACCTGGGCGGAGGCGTGGACGCGCTGGCGGAGGCTCTCGGGCGGCGCTCCGAAATAGACGAAGCGGCCGGTCGAGACCACCAGTCCCCAGCGCCGCGCGCAAACATTCACGAAGGCGTACTGCCTCAGCTTGGCCGCCGAGGGCGTGGTGTGCTTGAAATTGAAAATGCGGTCGTCGACGCCCATGAGCAGGACGGTGGGGCGGATGCCGCGGCGCATCAGCTCGTCCGAGGCCATGGTCTCCATCTCGAATTCGCTCACACCGGGCTGGATGCGCCGGGCCACGGACGCGACCGCCTCGGTGGCGTTACGCCCCAGCCAGCGGTACTTTTTGGCTTCGGAATCGGTGAGCGGGTAGCGCAGCGGCGCGAACTGGTCGCCGACCGTTCGCAGATCGGCGTAGGGCAGGTCCGTGCCTATGGGGCGGCCGTGGGCGATCTCGCGGATCAAAGCGAGCTTGCGGTCCGGGACGATCTTATCCTCGTACCATTTGTACTCGCGCGGTTCGTAGCCCAGCCCGTTCAGATCCTCGGCCAGGAGGCGCGCCATCTCGCTGTTGCTGGTGACGACATACTTCTTCCCGTCGTCCATGATCAGCAGGGAAGAGGTTCCCGCCTCGCTAGTGATCACGATGTGGTTGTCGGCGATGCCGGCCGTCACCCATGAGAAATTGGCCACCGCGGTCAGCAGCACGCCGCCGAGTTTCTGGGCCTTGAGGAACTGCTGCACGCGGCCGAGCTTGACATCGATCTCGCTTCTCAACTCCGCGTTCGTCACCGGTTCGCTCGCCAGCGCGAGCGCGGGCAGCAGCAGCATCGAGCCGAAAAACCTCATGAAAACGCCTCCCGATTCTCTATCCGGATTTCCGGGGGTCAAGCCGCCATTATGCATCTTGCCGGGGGTGCCGTGCTGGCAGAATCGTGGGGCGGGCGCCGGGGCGGTAAAACGTGCCGCCTGATATAGTGTGGCTCACGGGGCTGGCTGACAGTCGCGGCCTCGCGGAGTGTGGCGCATGAAGAATGAACAGGAATCGAGCCGGAGGCGGTTTCTCTCGGATGTGGGAATGGCGATTGCCGCCACGCAGGCGGGCGAGGTTGGGCGGGCATCGGAGCAGGAAGCTGGCGGCGGCCGGCCAGGCCAGGCTCACTCCGAGGATCTCGCTTCGACCATCGACTTCCGGTATGCGCCTCTGCGCCAGCAGACGGCCATCTGCTTCCCGGACGACGTTCACAAGAGCCTGGTGGGCGAAATCGGCGATCTGCGGCTGGGGCACCCCGGCGCGGGCACAGGTGCCGGGATCGACGGCTTTCGGACCGTCGCCGAGTTCTCGCTGCTCGGCATGGAGAAGGACGGCCGGGCGGGGCAGCGCATCGAAGCGCCGGGCGTGCCGATTGTGCGCACGCGCCTGGACCGCGCCGGTGCGACTATCGAGATCACGTCGTTCGCCAGCCGGGAGCCGGGCGAGGGCAGAGTAGACAATGTCCTGGTGGAGATCAGGCCGAGGTCGGCAAGGCAGGTGGAAGCCATACCCGCGGTTTGGCTGCAAACATCCGGCCAGATCGGCACGCGGCCCGCGGGCGCCGGCAGCGCGGTGATAGCGCAGGAGGAAGCTGAGCGCGTGGTGTTTGTCTCCGGCACGCCCCTTTCTCCGCCCGCGCAACAAGGCGAGGTCCTGACGTTTCGCCACGGCGCGGCGACCGCCGAAAAGCCGTTGCAGCTCTTTCTCCGTTTCCCCGCGGAGGGGCAATCGGCGGAAGCGCTGCAAGCGGGATTGGCCGGTCCGCAGAAGCTGATCGAAAACGCGCGCACGTTCTGGAAGCAGTGGAAGCCGTTCGGCGGAGACATCGGCTGGCGGCTGCCTTCTCGCTACGAGGCATTCCTGGTGGCCTGCGCGCGCAACATCCAGCAGGCGCGCGAAGTGAAGAACGGACATCTCACGTTCCAGGTGGGGCCCACCGTGTACCGCGGTCTGTGGGTTGTGGACGGGAACTTCATTCTGGAAGCCGCACGATATCTGGGCTATGACCGCGAAGCGCAGCAGGGGTTGGAGACGACCTGGGCGCGGCAGGAAGCCGAGGGCGGGGTGTTCGCCTCGGGCGGCCGCGAACACTGGAAGGACACAGGCATCGCGCTTTTCTCGCTGGTTCGCCAGGCGGAGCTGGCGCAGGACTACGGCTACTTCAAAGAGATGCAGCCGAACGTGCTGCGGGCCATCGGCTTCCTGCGGTCGTTGCGCGACCGCGCCAAAGCCGGTGGCAGCCCCAACGGCCGCTACGGCCTGCTGGCGCCCGGATTCGCGGACGGCGGCGTGGGCGGCGTGCGCTCCGAATTCACCAACACGCTCTGGGTGCTGGCGGGCCTCAAAGCTACTCTGGCGACGGCCGCGCAACTGAAGCTGGCGGGCTTCGAGGAGGCGCGCGTCTTTCACGCGGAACTTCGGGACGCGCTGGTGAGCGCCGCCCGCCAGGAGATGACGAGGCATCCCGCCGGGTTCGCTTATTTGCCGATGGTGGCCAAAGAGGACAGCATCTGGAGCGAAGCCGATCCGTGGGACCGGCCGCGCCCGCAAGCCGCGCAGTGGGCTCTTTCCCACGCCATCTATCCCGGGCAGGTTTTCGAGCCGGGAGACCCCGTGGTGCAGGGACACATCCGGCTGATGCAGGAATCGACGCGCGAAGACGTGCCCGCCGAAACAGGATGGCTATGGCACGACGGGCTGTGGAACTACAACGCCGGGTTCGTGGCGGAGGTCTATCTATGGGCCGGTTTGACCGGGTGGGCTCGCAGGACGTTTCACGGATTCCTGAATCACGCGACGCCCACTTACTGCTGGCGCGAAGAGCAGCCCATTAAGAACACCTTCCTCTCGTCCTATGTCGGCGACATGCCGCATAACTGGGCGAGCGCCGAATGCATCCGGTACTTACGACACATGCTGGTGCTGGAGGACGGGGCTTCGCTGCGCCTGCTGGCGGGCATCGGAGGGCCGGAATTTTCGGCCGGCGAGCCGGTTGAGATACAGGACTCGGCCACGCGATTCGGGCGCGTAGGCCTCTCGATCGAAGCGGCCAAGGGCGGCGATTTGCATGTGAAGTTTAAGCGGGCCGCGGGTTCTGCACCTTCCCGCGTGGTGCTTCCGGCGCGCATTGGCAGGGACCTACAGTTCAAAGCCGCTCAGGGCGCCGCAACCCGTGTGGAAAGCGATCGCATCCTGGTGGACGCCGAGGCGCGCGCCTGGGAAGCCGATTTCGTCCGTGCCCGTTGAGAGTGGTGCGGACTCCCGGCTTCACAGCCGATAGGCTTCCACCGCCGTTTCCGCCCAGAGCCGGGCTTGTTCGGGCTCCGATAACCGGGCAAAGTAACTCTGCACCGTCGCGACCCACGTGGAGTATTCGGCGGCCAGAGTCAGCACCGGCCAATCGGAGCCGAACATGATGCGCCGCGGAGTGAAGGCCTCCACTACAACGTCCAGATACGGTGCGAGTTGCCCGGCGATCCAGCCGCTCCAACTGGCTCCCGTCACCAGCCCCGAAACCTTACAGTAGACATTTTCCCGCCGAGCCAATTCGCGGATTCGTTCGCGCCACGGCGAAAGTTCCCCGGCGCGGATTCGCGGCTTGCCGATGTGATCGAGCACGAATATCTGGCCGGGGTGCCGATCGACGAATTGGAGCGTCTGTGGAAGATGGCGTTCGAAAACCAGAAGGTCATAGGCGAGGCCGTACTCTTTGAGCAGTCCGATGCCGCCATTGAAGTCTTCCCGCAGCATGTAATCGTCGTCGGGTTCATCGTGCAGCACGTGGCGGACGGCCTTGAGTTTCGGCTCCTGGGCCAGTTCGTCCAGGCTGCGCCGCACATCGCCATCCGTCAGGGGAACCCAACCCACTACGCCCCGTACGATCCCGGATGTTCGTGCAAGACCGAGCAGCCAGCGGCTCTCTTCGAGCGACTGGCGGGCCTGGACCGCCACGGTTCCGTCGATCGCACTAGCGCTCAGGGCGTGCTCGAGATCGGGGAGAAGGAAGTCGCGCCGCAGGATATCCATCTCCGCCGACATCCATATGTAATCCCGGTCGTTGTACTGCCATAGGTGGTGATGCGCGTCGATCCTCATGGGAGCTTCTTAGTAACTCCACTCCTTATTGCGAACGGGTTCCAGGATCGCCTGCACCTGTTTGAGAAGCGCTTCGTCATAAGGCTGCTCGCTCCAGCGAACGTTCTTTCTCACCGATTCCGGGTTGGCGGAGCTGAAGAGCGTAGTGGGAATCGCCGGGTTGCGGCTGGCGAATTGGATCGCCAACCGGCTGAGCGAGGCTCCCTGGCCGCGGCAGAAATCGGCGGCCTGTTGAAATAGCGCCCTGTCCTGGGCGGACGCCGGATGCCAGGACGCGGGTCCACGGTCCGCGAGAAGACCGGACCCGAACGGCGAGCCGTTGATTACACCGACACCACGTTGTTGAGCGATCGGCAGGAGATCGAGTAACTGCGTATCATTCAGACAGTAGTGGTTGTGGATCAGGGCGGCATCGATCTCGACCGACTGCAGAATCCGTTTCCACAGATCCGCCGGATAGATACCGAAGCTGACCGCTCCGATGCGACCCTCGCGCTTCAGCTCGCACACGGCCGCGTAACCTTCTTCGAGCGCCCACTCGGTGTGCCGACGGCCCCGATACTCGATGTCGTGTATGTGGATGATATCGAAGTAATCGACTCCCAGGCGGCTGGAGCTTTCCTCTATGGAACGCCGGATGCGCGCGCGGGAGTAATCCAGCGTATCGTCGCCATAGGCGTCCGGGTTCGTGTACTTCCCGACCTTGGTGGAGAGAAAATAGCGACTCCGCGGAACGCCTCGCAGCGCCTTGCCGAGAACCGTTTCCGCCAGCGTGCCCCCATACGCGGGCGCCACATCGAAGTAATTGATGCCGCAATCGAGAGCCACATGAACCGCCTGGATCGCTTCGGATTCGTCAACCGGACGAAATACCGAGCCGAGTGCCGAGGCCCCGAAACTAAGGCGTGAGACCTTCAAACCGGTCTTGCCCAGAAGCCTGTAATCCATACTCCTCCGATTGTGGGGCACGCCTTGGCCTGCCCGGTTCAGTGCAAAATGGCATACAAACACATGACTACGGCGAAGAGAGCCAGCGCTACCAGGCGCGGGTCGCCGGCGCCCCGAATCCGCCCTCGCAGGAAAGCGAGCGGATGCTCCCAGCAAACTTCGCTCACTGCGGCTGGGTCCATGGGCGGAGTGCTCAGGCTCACGGCCACGTAGAGGCCGACGCACAGGATTGTAAGCAGCGGACCCACCAGCATAAATGGAATGCCCAAACCCTGGGCGGGATCCGTGACGAGCCCGCCGAAATCCGCGCGAGCCTGGGATCCCAGGAACCAACGGCCCACCGCGGGCAGATCGGCGATGAAGTATGTCACGCCGATGGCGGAACCGGCGTAGAGCGTCGCCATGGCGGCCTGGACGGTGCCGCGCTTCCACAAGATCCCCAGCAGAAAAACTGTCGTCACCGCCGGTGCGAAGGTCATCGGAATCTTGTTGATGGCCTCGAAGATGGTGCCGAATTGATTGCCCTGCGTGGACCAGAGCATCGCCAGAAGCATGATACAGCCTGTGGTAATCCGCCCGATCAGCACGACGCGCGAATCCGGCATATCGGGCTTATGGCGCTTGACTAAGTCCACGGAGATAAGAGTGGCGCAGCTATTCAGGGCCGCTGCCATGCAACTCATCAGAGCGGCCGCCATGCTCGCCGCCAGAAGGCCTCTGATCCCGACCGGGACAAGATAGCCGATGAGCGACGGTAACATGGTGTTGTAATCCGGGAGTCCGGAGCCGGGCAGGCTCGCTAAGTGGAATGCCCCGCGCTGCCACAGAACATATCCGATTACGCCCGGCAGGACCATGAGAAACACCGGCATGATCTTAAGAAAGCCGGCGAACAGAGGCCCATTCTGAGCCGCGTTCAAGTCCCGCGCAGCCAGGACGCGCTGCACGTGGGTCTGATCCGCGCACCAATACCAGATCCCCAGAATCGGGTAACCCAGAAGGACGGCCAACCAGGAGTACTCGTTCAGATGGCCCGCGGGGTCGAAGAGCGGGCGAAGCATGCTGATCTGGCCGGGCTTTACGGCCGCCCGAAAGTGGATGAGATCGTGCACGCCCACGCCGCCCAGCGCGCGGAGGCCGGTGACCGTTATCAGCAAGGCGCCGCCGAGCAGAAGGCAGACCTGGATATTCTCCGTCATCACCACGGCCCTAAGTCCTCCCAAGGCGGTGTAAGTGACGGTGAAAAGCGAGAGGACCACGATGGTCAGCAGCATCGGTACGCCCAGGAAGCTCTCGAACAGCTTGGCCGCGGCGAACAGGCTGATGCCGATGTGAATCAACAGCGCGCCCAGCAGGCCGATTACCGCCAGGAACATGCGGGCCTGCGGTCCATAGCGGCGCTTCATGAACTCGGGCAGGGTCGAGACGCGCGATTTGATATAGAACGGCGCGAAGACCAGGCCGAGTAACATCAGCGTGAAGCAAGCCATCCACTCGAAGTTGCCGATCACCATGCCGTCCTTGGCGCCGGAGGCGGCCAGGCCCACCAGGTGAATCGTCGAGATGTTGGATGTAAAGACCGCTGCGCCTATGGTGAACCAGCCCAGGGACCGGTTGGCGAGAAAATACTGCTTCGGCGAAGCATTTCGACGGAAGCCCACCCATATGCCGAACAAGGTTATGCCGACCAGGTAGACGGCCAGTACGACCGTGTCGATCCAGTTCATTGACCAGTGCATCGATCCCATGGAAACCTAGATTGCCGCCGGATGCGATTACTAATCGTTGTGGTACAACTCTTCCATTTGAGCCCAGGACTTCTCTCCGCGCAGAGGCTTCTGCAGCGGGCCGGTAACGGCCAGCCACGCTATATTGCGCTTCTCGGCCGCCAGACGGGCCATATCGCCCTCGTAATCGCTGCCATCGTATTCGTAGTAGCCGAACAGATAATCGCTGCCATCGTCCAACCGGCGGAGATAAATGGAGAAGTTCTTCATGTGATACTTACTGAGCAGATCGCGCACGCCGGGATTGGAGGCGGCATGCAGCGCTTTGTAAGCGGCGATCTTATCGGACTTGATACCGATGACCATCCCGACGCGCCGGATCGGCGGACGCGCGGCGGCTACGGCAAACCCGATCGCCAGCAAGGCCAACAGAGCCAGCATGAATCTGTTCTTCGGCATGTCGAACTCCTTAATGGATCGATAACGGCGTTTGTCGAGAGCCTCGCCGGCCCCGGCACGCGGCAGACCGGCGCCTCCGCCGGTACTAGCCTGGATTCAACTGAAGAAGCAGTATACACTAAAGGGCAATTCCGGATGGCCAGGGCGGCGTTTGGCGTTGGACGGCCTTATGATCGGAGCCGGAACTTCACCATGAGGTGAGCATGCAGAATCGACGGTCGTTTCTGAAGCGCGGCGCCGCGGCGGCGGCTGTGTCCGGCGCCTTTCCCGGCTTAGCGGGGACGATAATCCCGGCTTATTCGCCGACCTGGAATTCGCTGCGCAACCGGCAGACGCCGCAATGGCTCAAGGACGGGAAGTTCGGCATCTACACGCACTGGGGTGTCTACTCGGTGCCCGCATTCGGACAGAACGGCACGTGGTACGCCAATCATGTCTATACCGTTCCGGATTCGCCGGAGAGAAAGCACCACGAAGCCACTTATGGCCCTCTGGATAAGTTCGGTTACAAAGGCTTTATCCCCATGTTCACAGGCGCGAAGTTCAATGCCGACGAGTGGGCCGATCTGTTTCAAAGAGCGGGCGCCCGCTTTGCCGGGCCGGTGGCCGAGCATCACGACGGCTTCTCCATGTGGGATACCCGGTACTCGGGATGGAACGCAGCCAGGATGGGACCGAAGCGCGACATCGTCGGCGAACTCTCCAAAGCCATCAAAGCGCGCGATATGAAGTTCGTCACCGCGTTCCATCACGCCGAAAACTGGTTCTACTTCGCCACCTGGAAAAAGGGGTACGACAGCTCGGATGCGCGTTATTCGGGATTGTACGGGCCGATTCATGAACAGTACGCCCTGCCGGATAAGGCGTTCCTCGATAGGTGGGAAAATAAGGTCAAGGAAGTTGTCGATAAGTATGGCCCCGATTTCATCTGGTTCGATTTCGGCCTGCAACTAGTCCCCGATTGGTACAAGCGCGATTTGCTGGCTTACTACTACAACAAAGCTCTGGAGCAGAAGAAAGAAGTCGTAGTTACCTATAAGAGCCACGACTTGCCTCCCGGCGCCGGCCTTCTCGATCTGGAACTCGGTCAGGAGGCCGACCTCACTTACTACGAATGGATTACCGACAGCACCATGGATAGCGGCAGCGGGTGGGGTTATGTCAAGGATCTGGGTTTCAAGTCCGTCGACACGCTGGTCGATAATCTCGTAGACCGAGTCAGTAAGAACGGATATCTGTTGCTGAATGTAGGTCCGAAGCCGGACGGCACGATTCCGGAGGAAGCCCGTGATCGGCTGCTCGGCCTGGGCCAGTGGCTGAAGATCAACG
>Ga0181535_10007947_pt1 | contig 10537 bp, 13 predicted proteins | sample PEATcosm2014_Bin_44_FD_119774 | JGI IMG/M metagenome (GOLD analysis project Ga0181535, IMG submission 119774) | Peatland microbial communities from MTU Mesocosm Facility, Houghton, MI, USA - PEATcosm2014_Bin17_30_metaG | ecosystem: Environmental > Terrestrial > Soil > Wetlands > Peat | place...
CGACGATATGTCGATCAGCACGCCCGTCGATCCCCAGTCCGATATCCGCTGCGTAACGTCGTCCTGCAGCTGCATCGCCAGCTTGTCGTGCATGTCCACCTGAATCGTGATGAGCAGCAGCGAGCCCATCCGCAGAACCGGAATGCGTTCCATCTAGCCCTCCTGCCTGTTCATCGGCCCAGGCAGGATGGGATTGGCCGCAGTTCCCGCAGTGCCGGATTTCCGCACCACCATGCGTCCGCTCCGATCCAGAGCCAGCGCAAACGCGTCCGACAGCTTCGCCTTCGTGATCACGTCTTCCAGATTGATACCCAGATGCACAATGGTCTGCGCGATCTGCGGCCGCACGCCGCTGATGATGCACTCGGCGCCCATCAGCCGCGCTGCCGTGATCGTCTTCAGCAGATGCTGCGCTACCAGGGTGTCGACGGTCGGTACGCCCGTGATGTCGATGATCGCGTACTTCGAATTCGTGGCCACCACCGTCTGCAGCAGGTTCTCCATCACCACCTGCGTCCGGGCGCTGTCCAGCGTCCCGATAATCGGCAGCGCCAGAATCCCGTCCCACAGCTTCACCACCGGCGTCGAAAGCTCCATCAGCTCTTGTTGCTGCCGCGCAATCAGTTCCTCGCGCGTCGTCATGTAAGCCTCGGTCGTCTGCAGCGCCAGGCCGTCCAGCAACTCCGTCGCCGCCCACACCGTCTCGAACACCTTGTCCTGATTCTTGCCGAGGTCGCGCCGGATCGCGCCAAACAGCGGCTGCTTCAGCGACAGCACAAACGTCGCTACCTCCCGCGGCGAGAATCCCTGCCGCGCCCGCGACGCCGAGATTTCCTCGATCAGCTCCCGCGCCGCGCGCCAGCCGCTCGCCGACGTATCGGTTCCGCTGGTCTTCACCCCGGCCACGATGGCCGTCAGCAATCCGCGACGCTGCTCGTCCAGTTCCGTCCTGCTGATCAGATCCGATCGCTGCACCGACGTGCTCATGTCCCGGATCCACTCCGTGAGGATCTGGTCCTCGTTCCGGGAAATGATCTCCGCTAAATCGCTCATCCAATCCCTCCCCCGGCTGCGCGTCGGGCAAATTCCTTCTGTCTGCAATCCCAAACTATACAGACAGCCTGAGGCACAGAATCAATAAACGATGAGACAGGTCGCCTGCGGGTTGCCACGACCCGAAATTTCGTCGAGTGGGGAAGCCCGAACCCAGCACCGGCTTCTGTCAGGCTGACCGCGCCAGCCCGCCCAGCGCCTCCTTCAACTGCATCAGGCCGTCCTGCTTCGATACAAATGCGGTCACCTTGAAAAGCCGGCAGATCTCCCGCTGCTCTTCCCCCAAAACCGTCCACACAATGAGCGGAATTCCGGCCAACTGCGGCTTGCTATGCCACAAACGCATCAGCTCGAACCCGCTCTCGTATCCGAGATCGAGGTCCAGGATGATCGCGTCTGGCAGCGTGTGCTCCCCCTCCAGCCCTTTTTCCAGGAAAACTCTCGCGGCCATCGCCGACGACCGCGCCTCCAGGTCGGTGATCCCCACCGACCGAGCCGCTTCGGTCGCCATTCGCAAATCGTTTGGCTGATCCTCAACCACCAGCAAACGTCTCATGTGGCCCCCTTTTCCGCGTCCTGTCCGGTGAAGTAAGCGAAGTTTACAGTGACTCCGTAACCTTCGTAAACCTCATGGGCACACATCGGCGTCGAAATTTGCCCGAAGCAATCTCAGACGGAGGACGGAGTAGGGAAGTTTCACTAAAAATGCAGCGCGATCTGCCCGGTCACCGTTCGCGGCGTGACATAGTGCGTCCCGCTGAAAGTCGAGAGGAAGTTATACAGCGCGTATTTATCCGTCACATTGATCGCCGTCAGCTGCGCGCTCCATTTGTATTTGTCACCGTGAAAGAGATTATCTTCTCCCAGTGCCATGTCGAACAGGCTCCGCGGCTGGATGCGCGGCGGATTGTGATCGTTATTCCCCGTGCCCGGCGCAGGAATATTGAGCAACGTTGAAACATACTGGGACGCCAGGCAGGTCGGTGGCAGCGGATGCCCCAGCGTCGCCCTCACCCCATCGCACTCGAGACCGGCCTCGAACTCCTCATCCGCATCCAGCCCGCTCAGATTCACCGCCGGCTGCCCGCCCAGCGTCGTCGACGTTGCCGCGCACGCGCTGTTCGGGTCGTTCGACAGCGGGTTATAGCACGGAGCCGCGCCCGCCACCTCGCCCGAGTCGAACCGCCAGTTCAGGCTGTACCACGGGCTGTGCTTGCCCGGAATCTGATATTGAAAATGCGTCGTCTCGTTGTACCGCTCGTCGTGGTCGATGCGGAACGGCAGCCCCGTCTGTCCCACCGTCGCACCCGCCCCGCCCACCTGCGGCGGAAAAAACCGCGCCGCCACCGACGACATCACCACATACCCGCTGAATCCCTTTACCGGCGTCACATTCGCGCGCAGCGCAAATCCAGGAATCTTAGAATTGTGCCACTCGATCGGAAACGTGATCGGCGTATTGCCCAGCACGCTGAAGTCGTAAGCGTTGTCGGTGTACTTCCAGATGTACTCGCCGCTCACGACAAAATGCCGCCCCGCCGCCTGCTGCAGGCCCGCGTGATACTCGTTGCGATACCCTGGCGACAGCGCCCCCGAATTCCCGGCCTGGCAAAGCAGCAGGGGATTCACCACCGCGTTTAAACATCCACGGCTCGCCAGCACCAGATTCTCGTTGAACGGCGTCTCCAGCGTCCGCGCATACGACGCGCGCAGCACCGTGTTCGTCTTCTTGATGCTGTAGGACCCGCCCAGCCGCGGCTCCGCCTGCCCCGCCGTCGCCAGCCCGTTGTACAGGTCCCCACGAATGCCCACGTTGAACAGCCAGTTGCCCGCTGCGATCTGATCCTCGGCGTACAGCGCCAGCTCCTTCACATCTGTGTTCCCGGGAAAGTCGTAATACTTCCCGCCCCGCGTCAGGTCGTACGGATACAGCGTCGTGCACGGCGCCGCCACCGGCACGTTCCCCGCCATGCATCCCAACAAATTCAGATACGTCGGCGACACAATCCCCAGCGCGTCGCTTTCACTCAGCAACGTCTGCTCGTACATCGCTCCGAACTTCATGCTGTTCGGGCCCTTCACATACGAAATGTCCGTGTGCGCCCCAATGTTGGCCAGGCTGCGGTCCTGGCCGATGCTCTGTTGCTGCACCGGCCCCAGGTCCGCCAGCGGATCCCGGCTCGGGTAGTAGTGGTAATTGTCCTTCCTGAAATAGGCGCCAATATTCCACACCGACGCCTGCGTCAGCACCCGCGTGTAGCTCGGCGAAATATCAATCGTCCCGATCTTCGACTTCTGATCCGTCGGCCCCGTCACCGCCGCGCCCGCAAGGTTCACCCCGCCGGCGTTCAGGTTGTCGTACGTATTCGGCGTCTGAAACCACGACCTGGAATAGTTCAAATTCAAATGCACAGAATCCGCCGTGTCGATCTGATAATCCACGCGATCGAACACGTTCTCCTCGTTTCCCTTGTCGTGAAAAACCGCGAACTCCGGCCCGTCCAGAAACCGCCCCGTGTTCAAACCATCCACCGAGATGAAGTTCCCCCAGTTCTGTTTTCCGTATCCCAGATCGAGGCCGCCCGCCGTCGATCCAAACGACCCATACGAGAAGTTCATCTGCCCTGTCGGCTTCAGCTCTCCCTGCCCCGACCGCGTCGTCACCTGGATCACCAGGCTCGTCTTGTCCCCATACTCGGCCGGTGGCGCGCCCTCGATCACCTGCATCGACTGCACCGCGGTATCCGGCAGCTGATTCGAAAACGCCTTGCTCTGCTGATCCGTGATCGGCTGCCCGTCCACCGAAAACTGATTCTCAGCATGATCCCCAAGCCCATGGAACATCCCGTTCGAATCAGCCGTCACCCCCGGCGACGAGAGCGTCACCAGCGAGCTCAGCCCCGACGACGCGCTCTCCAGCGGAATCTCCGCAAACGCCTGCCGATCCACTTCTGTATCCATCGTCGGCGCGTTGCTCATCAGATCCTCGCCCGTCACCTCCACCGTGGTCGCCGTCGTGCCCACCGTCAGGCTCACCGGCAACGTGACCCCCGTCGTCCCCTTCAAATCCACGTCGTGCACGTACGTGCCGAACCCGCTCATCGTCACTGTCATGTGGTAGGAGTTGGGAGGCACATTCGCGAACCCGAAGTGCCCCGCGTTATCCGTCTTCACCGAGCGCTGATACTGGCTCACCGGGTTCTGAATCGTCACCGTCGCCCCGGGCAAAACCGCGCCCGTCGGGTCGGTCACCGTCCCGCTAATGCTTCCCGAGCCACTGACCTGCGCCCCGTCCAGATCGAGCGCGAGGCAGTTCGGCGCCAGGCACGGCGCCATCGACATCAAAACCAGCGGTAGGAACACCACCGCGCGACGCATCAGCGTACGCATCCACGACCTCCTGCAAGTGTGAAGGGCCCTGGTTTCCGGAACTGGCCCGGACCGGCATCCCCGGAATAACAACCCAAACTGAAGAGTGAAACGGCTACGCGAGAAATGCGGAGCCCGAGGGCGGAGGACGACTGACCAACCGGAAAAACACCGCGCGCCGCGGCCTGCGCAGAGTCCGCGCAGGCGCTACCGCAGCCACTGAAAGGCTGACGCAATCGAATGTGATCGGCGCAGCCGCATGCGCGACATGATGGGCCGCCACGCACAGCGCACAGTCGTGATCCGCTGCGCCACCCGCGTGCATGTGCGCCGCCTGCACCATCCCGCTCATCAGCACGAGCGCGATGCAAAAGACGCCGAGCACCGAAGCCCAGCTTAACCGCGGCCTGGAGAAGACAGAGCGCATCCTACTGCTTCGACTATAACCAGGCCCAGCCGTGAGCCGCAAACCGCGCCGCCGTCCCGGTCGTCCCATTACCCGACACTGCGCGCGCGGTGACTCCTTCGCGCCCCGCCCGCTCAGGCTCGCCGTCCCTCGCCTTTCGCTCGTAGTTCGCTCCCGTCCCAACTTGACACTTCACATCGACCCGGTAAGCTAAAAGATTCCCGACCGGCGCTCGAGTCGCTGGCGGTTTTGAGGGGATGGCGGCATCTTGAAGGTCAGGGTCTTCTATCACGACAGGTGTTTTGACGGAGCCTGCTCCGCCTCGCTCTTCAGCCGCTTCCACCACGAGCGCATCTCCCCAGACGCCCATTACGAATTCTGCGGCCTCGTCCACCGCGCCGGCGCGCTCTTCAATGAAGCCGACTTCACCGGCGACGAAAACGCTATCGTCGATTTCAAATACTCATCCTCACCCAAAATCACATGGTGGTTCGATCACCACCTCTCCGCCTTCCTCACTCCCGAAGATCACCAGGACTTCCTCAACGGCATCCTCGACGGCCGCTACAAAGGCCATCGCTTCTACGACCCGAACTACGTCTCCTGCACCAGCTTCCTCGCCCACATCGCCTCGACCCGGTTCGGCTTCGACCCCACCCCCGTCGCCGAACTCGTCCGCTGGGCCGACATCGTCGACGGCGCCCTCTACGAAAGCCCGCAATCCGCCGTCGAAATGCCCGAGCCCGCCATGAAGCTCACCCTCATCATCGAGGCCTCCGACGACCCCGCCTTCATGCCCAAACTCATTCCGCTCCTCACCCGCATGCCCCTCCAGCGGGTTCTCGAGCAGCCCTTCGTCGCTCCCCTCCTGCCGCCGCTCCTCGAGCGCCACCAGCGCGCCATCGACCTCATCCGCTCCCGCTCGGAATCCAGGCAGGGCACCATCTACTTCGACATCTCCGACCAGCCCTTCGAGGGCTACAACAAATTCATCCCCTACTACCTCCACCCCGAGGCCACTTACTCCGTCGGCCTGTCAAAATCCAGCTTCCGCACCAAAGTCGCTGTCGGTTCCAACCCCTGGACCAAAACTCCGCCAGAAGACATGCTCAACCTTGCCACCATCTGCGAGCGCTATGGCGGCGGAGGCCACGCCCGCGTCGGCGCCATCTCCTTCCCCCCCGACCGCGAAGACGCAGCCCGCAAAGCCGCCGCAGAAATTGTCACCGAACTCCGCGCCTCCCTCGCTAACAAGTAAGTCGTGTCCCGCGGGACACGCATCGTCCTCTGCACGCCACACATCCTCCCCCAGCGTCTGCTCCAAAGCCTTTCAATTCAATCCCGCGACAGGCGGTCCGTCACGTGCTCCTTCATGAAGCAAGAACGGAGCCACCACCGTGAACAGAATCTTCCTCATCCTCTGCCTGGCGCTCATCACCCCACTCTTCCAGCCAACCCACGCGGCGCCCACAGCGTCACCGCACCATTCCGCCTCTTTCCAACGCCAACGGCCAAAGCAATCCCATAGTCCCCAGTTATCGCTGAAGAAGGAGCGCGGAAGCCGCATTTTGCACGGCCCTACCTCACCTGTGCCTGCGTCTCCGCGAGACCCAGCGACCGCAGCGCGCGATTGACCGCCCGCCAAACCCACCGCACCGCCACCACAATCACTACCAAAAACACACCCGCAATCACCGCCGCCGCAATCGGATGATGCGTAGCCAGCCACGTCACAAATACCGCCAGCACATCCTCGCCCGCACTCAGGGTGAAATTCGAAACCGGCTCCGGCGACGGAGTCACAGCAACACGCGCCGCCGTTTTGCCCCCATGCGCGGCCAGCGCGATTAGTCCTCCAACCACCGTCGCCACCAACTGCTTCTCCGGCGAAAGCTGCGTCGTCGCCCCATACGCCATCAGCGCCGCCACCGGAATCCGCACGAAAGTATGCAGCGCGTTCCAGAACAAATCGAACGCGGGAATCTTATCGGCGAAAAATTCAACCCCAAACAAAACGAGAGAAGCCCCAATCACCCACCAGCTGGTGAGTAAATGAAGTCCCGGCGGCAGCACTACCCAGCCGGCATGCGCCAGGAGCCCCAGCGTCGCGACCGTCGCATAAACATTCAGCCCGGCCGCGAAGCTGATCGCCACCACCAAACCCACAAGCTCAGGACCCACAAGCCCCGAACCCACGAGTCCGGCACCGATCAGTCCGGATCCGCCGCCCAAAGTCATGCCAGCCAGCATAGCCGAACTCCAGCCTCAGCCGGCAGTCATCGCCGAAAACGGTCAGATCGCCCTCACGCTTCGCTAAGCGCCAGCCGCGGCCGCATCGGAAATGTCAGCCTCGCGATCCCGCTGAACAGCAGACTGATGCCCACCAGCGTCCCCACTGCCCAGAACGTGCTCGAAGGCCAGTGGAAGAAGATCAGCACGGCCAGCAGCAACGATGCCAGTCCGTCGACAAGGAACCAGATCGATCCCGGCCGCTTCCGCACCAGCGAGAAGAGCGCCAGCTCAAACACGCCCTCCAGCGCGATGTAGATCCCCAGCACCAGCGTCAGCGCCACGACGCCCGAAACCGGCCTCGCCAGCATGTAGAAAGCGGCGACAAGGTACACGATTCCGATCAGTATCTGCCACAGAACCGCTCCGGCTCCGCGTTCCGACCACGCATAGACCAGGTGTGCGATCCCCGCGATCAGGATCAGCCATCCGAAAAAGATGCTGGCGGCAATGCCAGCGAAGAACGGCGCACAAATCGAAAACATCCCCGCGACAACCAGCAGAATTCCCAGAAAGATCGACCATCCCCGCGCAGGGGACGAAGTGGAAATACTCACGGCACCCTCCTCAATCGACGTTGGGGCCCCTTACAACACCAGTGATGCCCAAACTCGGCACGCGGGCGCAAATATAGCACACGGCGCCCAACAAAGTGAGCCTGCCGCCGGCAGGCGAACGGCACGTCACACCCCACCCTTTCAGCCTTCTTACGCAGTTCTGTACCCTCCGTCCTTTACTCTGTTCTCGAGATGTCTTCCATCGCTACGCCCGACTGGTCCCAACTTCCCATCCCCGAAGACGACGGCGCCGCACGCCACCTCCCTGGCACGCGCGTCCCCTCTATCCCCTTGCAGGCGACTGACGGCGCCACCATCGACCTGGCCTCGCTCCCCGGCCTCACCGTCCTCTTCGCCTTCCCGCGCTCCGGCCGTCCCAATGAGCCCAACCCCCCCGGCTGGGACCAAATCCCAGGCGCCCGCGGCTGCACCACCCAGTGCAACGCCTTCCGCGACCACTTCGCCCTGGTTCGTTCCCTCGGCGTCGGTCACCTCTTCGGCCTCTCCGTTCAGGACACCGCCTGGCAGCGCGAAATGGCCGAGCGCCAGCACCTCCCGTTCCCCATCCTCTCCGACGAATCCTTCCAACTCGCCCGCGCCCTCCGCCTGCCCACCTTCGATACCAGCGGCATGACCCTCCTCAAACGCCTCACCCTCGTCATCAACTACGGTGTCATCGAGCAAGTCTTCTATCCCGTCTTCCCACCTGACCAAAACCCCGCCGAAGTGATCCAATGGCTGAGACGCCGAACAACCCCGTGAGGCTCGCGCTCTGCCTCCGATCTCCTGATTCCTGCTCTGCCTTCCGCCCATTCGCGATTCGCTGTTCTGCACCCTGTATCCTCAAACCAATGGACGTGCTCGCCCACTTCCGGATGCTCGCCCGCTACAATCGCCTCGCCAACGAACGCCTCTTCGAAAAGTGCGCGCAGCTCGACGACGCCGAATACCACAAATCGCGCCCCGGCTCCTTCGGCGGCATCCACGCCAACCTCAGCCACATCCTCCGCGGCGACCGCATCTGGATGGAGCGCTTCGAAGCTGGCAACCCTAACCCGCCCTCGCACGCCGTCGTCTTCGAGGACTTCGCCGCCCTCCGCTCCGCGCGCATCGCCGAAGACGCCCGCATCGAGCAGTTCTTCTCGCAAGCTGACGCCGCCTTCTTCGACCGGCCGCTCCACTACTCCAACCTCAAGGGCGAGCCATGCACGGACCCGGCCGCCGTCATCGTCAGCCATCTCTTCAACCACCAGACCCACCACCGCGGCCAGGTCCACGTCATGCTTAGCCAGACTCCCGTCGGCGCGCCCACCCTCGACCTCCACCGCATCATGAATCCGTAGGCCGCCACTGCTCATCGAACACATCCGCGCGTTGGCCGAATCGCCGATTCACGCTAAAATAAAAGAATTGCAGGAAAGGTCTCAGGAACAAGAGTCATGCCCAAAGAGGGGATCCACCCGAACTACCACGAGATTCGCGTCGTCTGCGCGTGCGGCAACACCTTCACCACCAAGTCGACGCACAAAGGCGACATCCACGCGGAAATCTGCTCCAATTGCCACCCGTTCTTCACCGGCAAACAAAAGCTGGTCGACACCGCGGGCCGCGTCGAGCGCTTCCGCCGCAAGTACGCCAAAACCGAAGCCAAACCGGAGCCAGCCGCCGCCGCCAAGTAACTGAACAGCGGCCCTCGAAACAAAGGCCTCCGCCCAGGGCGGGGGCCTTTTATATGCGATGCTCGTGTTGGGAGAATGCCCATGCAGGATGTTCAGTTCCGGCATTATCTTGATCGTGCCAGAGACTTCCTGAAGGGTATGGAACTCCTGAAAGAGGACTTGACTGAGTTCGGACATTCGACTGCGCTGCTCGGCATTCACGGCGCGATCTCTTATTGCGATGCACTTCGGGTCGGACTTGGGAGCAGGCGGCTCTCTTCAGATAACCACGCGAGTGCAACTAAGGAGCTGAAATTGCTGCTCGCTGCGCGAAAATACGAGGAACAACAAGGCATTGAGAGACTGAACAAAATGCTTGCGCAAAAGAGCATGGTCGCGTACTCCCCGGAAAGGGTTTCAGGCAAGGATATTGCTGCAATCATCCAGCAAGCCCGAAGATTTGCCGTTTGGGCCGAGGCTGCGGGAAGACAATTGAAGATCGAGGGGTGGAAAGATGCCTGAAGTTCAAGTTCAACAAGACCTCGGCAGAGCGAAGAACGCCGTCCAGGATTTCTTAATTCGGAAGCTCCTCTATCCAAAGGTATATCTGGATGCCGATTGGAGCGGAATACATGCCGATGTGCTTGCCATCGACCGGACCGGTGTAGGCGATGTTCATGCCGTGCGCCTCGTGCCATGGGAGCTCGGCCATAGCGACAACCACGGCTGGTCTGCGTTCCTTGAGAGGCGTGTTCCGGAGGTAATGCAGGAGTTTGCGACATTTCCCGCTCAATTTCGATATGTGGCTGTCGTCTGCTCCGAACCTAACAAGCAGCGGTGGATACCAGGCAAGCCGAGTTTGAGTCAATCGCTCGCCCCCGACGGGGTGGGACGAATCGGTATCTTGTTCGTGGATGTTACGGAACAGGATCCCAGAGTTGACCTACTACTCAAGCCTGAACGCTTCCGATCGTCCAGCCAGATTACCGATATTGCCGACCAGTACATGGCCGCGAATCAGGCCAATTGGGAAGTCCGCGAATAAAGGCGTGAAGAAACACTGGGACAACCCGCAAGAACACCCCATGCCCGAAGGCACGCGCGTGCCTGCGTCCCTCCAGATCGCCAACGTCACAGTAGCCCCAGCCACCGTACTCGCCCCCATGGCCGGCGTCACCGACACCGTCTTCCGCCGCTTCATCCGC
>Ga0181535_10007949_pt1 | contig 10536 bp, 9 predicted proteins | sample PEATcosm2014_Bin_44_FD_119774 | JGI IMG/M metagenome (GOLD analysis project Ga0181535, IMG submission 119774) | Peatland microbial communities from MTU Mesocosm Facility, Houghton, MI, USA - PEATcosm2014_Bin17_30_metaG | ecosystem: Environmental > Terrestrial > Soil > Wetlands > Peat | place...
CTTCACGGCGAGGTGACGGCATGAGCCAGTTGCTTTTTCAGGGCGTTCCCGGCGTGACGGATACCACCGGGCAACTGACCACTGATCACTGTTCACTGTCCACTGTCGCCGCAGGCGAAGACAAGCTGCGCGAAGAGTGTGGCGTGGTCGCTATCCATGGGCATCCGGACGCGGCGCGGCAGGTGTATCTCGGGCTCTACGCACTGCAGCATCGCGGGCAGGAGTCGGCGGGTATTGCATCGGCCGACGGACAGCATCTGGCCAACATTAAGGGCATGGGGCTGGTCTCAGAAATCTTCACCGACGATGTGTTGCAGAAGCTGCCTGGGACGATGGCCATTGGGCATACACGTTATTCGACCACGGGAGATTCGGCGCTGCTGAATGCGCAGCCTATTCGAGTTGATTCGACGAAGGGACTGATCGCGATTGCGCACAACGGAAACCTGGTCAACCTTGGCACCGTGCGTGCGCGCCTGGAGCGCGATGGGGCTTACTTTCAGACCACGTCGGATTCCGAGATCATCGTGCAGTTGATTGCGCATTCGAATCAACACACACTGGTCGATTGCATCGCCGATTCGCTTTCGCAGGTGGAAGGCGCGTTCTCCATCGTGATGATGACGCGTGATCGAATCTTCGCTGCGCGCGATCCACGCGGGTTTCGTCCGCTCTCGATGGGACGCATCCGCAACGCCGACGGGCCGGACACGATCGTCTTTGCTTCGGAAACCTGCGCCTTCGATCTATTGCGGGCCGAGTATGAGCGCGATGTGCTGCCCGGCGAACTGGTGATGGTGACTGACGACGGCGTCACGAGCCGCCAATTTGCGACGGGCTTCCCGCAGTCGAGCTGCGTTTTTGAGCATGTGTATTTTGCGCGGCCCGACAGCCGCATCTTTGGCCGTTGGGTTCAGGAGAGCCGCGACCAGATGGGTCGACAACTAGCGCGAGAGTCAGGCGTGGATGCGGACGTTGTCGTGCCGGTGCCGGATTCCGGCGTCACTGCTGCTCTCGGCTACGCAGAAGAGGCCAAAATTCCTTTCCGCCTTGGCTTGATCCGCAATCACTACGTGGGCCGCACTTTTATTGAGCCGGAGCAGCGCGTGCGCGATTTTGGTGTGCGTTTGAAGCTGAATCCGGTGCGCAATTTGCTGGAGGGCAAGCGCGTGATCCTGATTGACGATTCCATCATTCGCGGAACGACCAGCCGCAAGATTGTCCGCATGGTGCGAGGAGCAGGCGCGAAGGAAGTGCATCTGCGTATTAGTTGCCCGCCGACCATTTCGCCGTGTTTCTATGGCGTGGACACACCGAGCAAGCGCGACCTGATCGCCGCGAACAATTCCGTCGAAGAGATTCGTCGCTACATTGAAGCTGATTCGCTTGCATACCTCTCGCTGGACGGCTTGCTGAAGAGCTGCGATAACGGCGATGGCAATAAATACTGCACGGCCTGCTACACCGGCAACTATCCTACGCAATGGGTGGATGTCGACGAGATTTTGCCAGCTGCTGCGAGCGTCTAAGCAGTCTCCGATGGTGGGCAGTCGTCAGAAGTATTTGCGACTGGTTTTTCTCGCTGGAGAGGTCTTTTTAACTCTTTTTCTTGACTGCAATCCGCTTACCGCACGTCCTGCCACCGGGAACCGCTTTGGTCCTTTACCGCTCTTCTGAGCCGCTCCACGCGTCACGCCTGGGATCGGCTCTGCGGCCAAAAGTTCGCCCCAGATATTCGAGTTGCGCGATAGTTGCAGGAAAAGGAGGCTGCTGCCATTGTCAAAATTCGCGAGAACCTTACGCTTCATAAGTAACTCCCGTCTAAGTTCTACTAACTAGCTGAATGGGCTTACAACTCTATTGAGTTAGATCCTTACGATCGAGATCGTATCACATTCGAATTACAGTAAGACTTTCAGGCTGAGAATAAGGCCGCGCCAGGTTGTGAGAGCCTATCTGACTGTAATTGCGCGTTGCGCTGAGGCCGCTGCCGAAGCCTTGCCGAGCCGTTGACGCGCGAGGCTTCGCGTCAGCACAAACATGGCCAACGCTGCGGCCAGACTGGGAACCATCAACCCGCGCAGGCCAAGCCAATAGGCGCCGGTCCTGTCTTTCATCACGCCCATCCAATATGGACCAACGAATCCGCTGAACATGGTGATGGTATTCATCGCGGCAATGCCTGCGGCAGCGGCGCGTCCCGTCATGAACTGAGTGGGGACCGCCAGGGCGGGCGCCTGCAGCGCGTTGAATGCAACAAAACTGATTCCAAGCGAAGCGACCACCAACCAGGACGGCCGCGCGAAACTGGCAGTGAAATAGCCGGCAGCCATCACGCAACAGGGCACGATGCAATGCAGCGCTCGGTCTCCCGTGCGGTCAGAGTTTGTGCCGCCAAAGAGCATCGCGGCCGCGCCAAACACGCCGAAACAAGCCACGAGATAGCCCACATGGCTGACGCTCCAGCCAGTCACACCTTGCAGGATTGCCGGCGCGGAGAAGCCGTAGCCGTAGCTGCACGTCAGCGCGCTGAAGAAGAACAGACCGATTAACCAGACCTTGGGTGAGAGAAGCGCCTGCACAACACCCGCTTCGCGGCCGAGGTGCGCGTGCGCGCTGTCCGCGTCGAGTTGGCGCTGCAGCCACGATTTCTCGTCGAGCGTGAGCCATTTGGCCTGCGCGGGACCATCGGGCAGCAGCCCGAGAATTACGAAGCTGAACAATGCTGCCGGCAGTCCTTCCAAAAGAAAGAGCCATTGCCAACCGGCGAGGCCGAGCTTGCCTTGTAAGCCCAGCAACCATCCCGCGACAGAGCCCATGAGCACGGAGCTGAGCGGGAGAGCGACGTAAAAGCGGCTAACGGCGCGAGCCCTCATGCTGGCCGGAAACCAAAGCGTGAGGTAGTAAATCACACCGGGAAAGAACCCGGCCTCGGCCATCCCGAGCAGCAGGCGGACGCTGTAAAACTCGACTGGCGTGCGCACGAACATCATGGCCGCTGCGAGCAAGCCCCACGTGAGCATGATGCGCGCAAGCCAGCGCTTGGGCCCGAATCGCAAGAGCAACAGGTTTGACGGGACCTCACACAGCGCATAGCCGATGAAAAACAATCCAGCGCCGAGGCCGTACACGGTGGCGCTGAAGTGCAAATCGCTGTTCATGCGCAGCGAGGCGAAGCTGATGTTAATGCGGTCCATGTAGGCCAGTCCGTAGCCGATGGAGATGATGGGCAGCAGGCGCCACGCTGCTTTGCGTTGCGCCGAAGCGCCGATGGCCGCGCGGGCCGGTTCGTTCGGTGTGGATTCGGCTGGCTTGTCGGTCTCGGCAGGAATCAGCGGGCACCTCGATCGATTCTTGGATTGCAGAACTGGACCTGGGGGGAACGCTCCCTTCAGCGTGGTAAGCAGACTTTACCATGGACGCTGTACTTCCCTGATTGGCGTTGTCGTGAATGAGGGCTGTGATAGCATCCGCCTGTTGCACGACTGGAACTCACGCGGGCGAGTCCTCGACGATTGCAGTTCCCTTTGCTGAACCTGAGGTTGGCATGATTCGTTCCCGTTTGCTGTTTGGTGTCGCGGTTTTTCTTGGCTCCTTTCTGCTCTTTCTTGTGGAGCCTATCGCGGCGAAACAGTTATTGCCGATCCTTGGTGGGTCGGCCGCGGTTTGGATTACCTGCCTGGTGTTCTTTCAAACTGCGCTGCTGTGCGCGTACCTCTATGCGCATTGGCTTTCGCGCGGCTCGCAATGGAGGCTGCACTTATCGCTCCTTTTGCTGGCGGCGGTTGCGGCAATTGTGGGGGCCCTGCGCAGCTACGAAGTTGGCATTGGGGCGGAGCATCCCATCGCGACGGTGTTTGTCGCACTCGGCGCATGGATCGGCTTGCCGTTTCTGATGCTCGGGGCGACTAGTCCCTTGCTCCAGGTGTGGTGGGCTCGGATCGAGGCGAGTGAAGTTCCTTATCGGCTGTTTGCACTTTCGAACCTGGCGTCGCTGCTCGCGCTAGGCCTTTATCCGAGCTTGATCGAGCCCTATTTCACTCTGCAAACGCAAAGGATTGGCTGGGCGTGTGGATTTGCTGCTTTCGCGATTCTGTCGATCACGTTGACCTGGAAAGCGCGATCGGCACAATCGGGAGCAGGACCGATCGACGCCGAGAGCAACGCTGACCGGCCCGAATCACCGCTGAGTCACAAGATTCTTTGGGTGCTTCTGCCCATGGGCGCGGCTATGCAGTTGAGCGCGGTGACGAGCTATCTGACGGCTAACATCGCTGCCATTCCGCTGCTATGGATTCTTCCTCTGGCGGTCTATCTCGTTACGCTGATTCTCGCCTTCCAGTTCCCTCACCTGCTTCCGCGTGGGCTCGTTGCGCGATTGCTTCTCGTGATGCTTGGCGGGCTGGCTTATATGTTGTCGAAGACGGACGTGTCACTTCCGTTGCGGATCAGCATTCTGTTCTTCCTCATTGAGGTCTTCGTTTCTTGCTATTTCTGCCACAGCGAAGCAGTTGTCCTTCGACCGAAGCGGACTTCTGAATCGACTCTTTTTTATCTGCTGTTTGCTGCCGGCGGGGCGCTCGGTTCCTTTGCTATTGGCATTGCATCGCCGTTGGTCTTCCGCTTCAATTACGATCTGGCGCTGACTTTTCTCGTCACTGCATTGCTTGCGTTCGTTGTGACGTGGAAGGAAGGATGGAGTCAGCGGATGCTGTGGGCGGTGGCCAGCATCATGATGGCGGTGCTCGTTTCATGGGTTCACATCGCCTCTCAACGCGAGACCATCGCCGCCGTACGCAACTTCTACGGCACGCTGCGTGTGAAGCAGAACCATGGCTATCCGGGATCTGTGATGCGAACGCTGACGAACGGCACGATCCAGCACGGCACGCAATACTTCGGAACGGAGCAACTGCGGCGAACGCCGACTACTTACTATGCCGAGGATTCCGGCGTTGGACTGGCGATACGATTCTGCTGCGAGGGCCGGTCGCGGAAGATTGGCGTGATCGGCCTTGGAACTGGGACGATTGCCGCGTATGGACGGCCTGCAGACGATATTAAGTTTTACGAAATCAATCCAGCGGTCGCGCCTATTGCTCAAAATGTCTTTACTTACATTCGAGACTCGGGTGCGCACATCGAAATCGTCGAGGGCGATGGAAGGCTCTCTCTTTTGCATGAGGACCCACAACAGTTTGATGTGTTGGTGGTGGACGCGTTTTCCGGCGACGCGATCCCATTACACTTGCTCACGACGCAGGCCGTCGCGCTCTATCGCAGGCACCTCGCGCCGGGCGGTATTCTCGCTTTCCATATTTCAAATCAGCATGTCGATTTGGAGCCGCCGATCGCTCTCTTGGCTGATGCAGTTGGCATGAAAGGCGTCCGGGTTTCGAGCGGTCCTAAAGACGAGATTGGCGAATTTGGCGCGACATGGATGCTGGTGACCGACAATGCTGGATTCCTTGCGCGGCCAGAAGTCGCGGTCCACGCCCGACCGGCTGCGGTCAAACCCGGTCTGAATGTCTGGACCGACGATTATTCAAGCCTGCTCCCGGTTCTTCATTGGTAAGGGGGCGTGCTCTCAACCCGCCCAGGGATTCAGCAGCTTTACCTTGATTCCGCGCAGATCGCTGACATTTCGCGTAACGAGGGTCATGCCGCGCGATACGGCGGTCGCAGCCATCAGGGTATCCACGACGGGTCTCGGACGCTCGGCGGACCATTCGCCCCACAGCCGTGCAGTGGCAGCGTCGATTCCGAGAATGCGTTCGGCAAAACTGTATTCGAGGCCATCGACCCACGCGCCCAGGTTCTTCGCCGCGCCGGAATCACTGCGGCCCTTCACCGCGACTCCCTTTCGCAATTCGCCCAGCGTGAGGACGCTGATATAGAGCGTGGACGTCTCGGCTTTCCCGAGGAAGGACATCAGGCCGGCGTCCGCCTTTCTCTTGCGTGTCTCGCTCAGGACGTTGGTGTCGAGCAGGTACTCGTTCCGCCCGTTCACAAATCGATCTCCCGGCCTGTATCGCGATCACGCGCGATTTCAAAGCGATCTACTTTCTGTCCGCCGAGTAGATACTCCTTCAGGCTCGGCTTGTGGGCGGTGAGGGCGCGGTAATCCGCGATCGACAGGATGACTGCCCGTTCCGCGCCGTGCCTTGTTATGATCTGCGGGCCCTTCTGGCTGGCCTCCTCGATCACCTCGCTCAGACGCGTCTTCGCTTCCTGTACCTGCCAAACCGCCATGAGAATCCCCTAAGTCCATTTCAATCATAATTCTAGTCGTAATGGTCGTAAAATGCAATTCTTGATCTTCCATGGTTTTTGTCACAGGACGTTCATATATCGGGTGTGATAGCATCCGGATTCTTAAAGCGAGACGCCCGCGGACTCCCTCTGATTTTGTTCCCCGGACGCCTGCCGGAGACTCTCCTGATGGACGAGGAAGACGGCAGACCGGGCCCTCGAGCCCGCCAATTCGGACCCTTTGACGTCCCGAAGGACGTGCTCGTGAGGTCCCTGTGCCGCTCGCGCTTGAATCCTGAACAAGCCTCGCCCTTCAATCGAATCGCAATCGCCAACATTCGTTCGCGCCAATCGGTTACGGCAATTCAACCCACATCAAATTCCGCGCCTTTTCTGTGGCGCGGACCTGCCGAAGGCGTCCGTCCTGCCGCAGGTGGAGGAGAATCTCAATGAAAACGTACCAGGGAAGTGAGATCCGCAACGTAGCTGTAGTGGGGCATGCGCACAGCGGCAAAACCACCTTGATTGCCGCTCTGCTGCATGCCGCGAAAACAACGCCAACCCAGGGCCGCGTGGAAGACGGCTCGGCGGTGACCGCCTACGACGAAGAAGAAGTAGCCCGCAGAATCACCATGCAAAATGCCGTGGCCTTTGCCGAGTGGCAGGGCACGAAGATCAATTTTGTCGATACGCCGGGGTTTCACATGTTCAACCACGAGGCACGCGCGGCCCTGCTGCCCGTGGAGGCGGCGGCCGTGGTGGTGAATGCCCAGAACGGCGTGGAAGCCGTGACCGAGCGGGTATGGAAGTTTGCCGAGGAAGCGAATGTTCCCCGCTTCGTGGTGGTAAACCAGATGGACCATCCCAAGGCGGGCGGCGCGAACGGGTTGAGCGCTTTGATTGACGACTTGCACGAGCGCTGGGGCCGGCTGTGCGTGCCGGTGCAGCTACCGATCAGCGGACCCGATGGCTTTCATGGCGTTGTCGATCTGGTAACGATGGAGGCCTTCTACTACACTCCCGGTGGCGATGGCCGCGGCAAGATCGGAGAGGTTCCTGCCTCCCTGACGGGCGCGGCCAAAGCTGCGCATGAGGCGCTGGTCGAGCTGGTGGCCGAGGGCAAAGACGAGCTAATGGAGGAGTACTTTGCCGAGGGCACGATTCCTGAGCAGCATCTGATTACAGCGTTGCATGAAGCTATTCGCGAGGATCGCATCTTTCCGGTGTTGTTTGTGAGCGGCCAGGCGAATATGGGTGCGGACCATCTGCTCGACTTCATCAAGGTGTATGCGCCTGCGCCGACCGAGCGCTTGCCGATTCCGGTGAAGGCGGCGGCCCTGCAGGCTGTGGCTGCGAATGGAGGCGGAGGCGAGGGCGCGGGCGGTTCCGTTGCACTGGCGCGCAGAGTGGATGATCGCGAGCCTATCGCTCTGTTGGTGTTCAAGACCATGTCCGATCCGTTTTCCGGGCGCATCTCGTTTTTCAAAGTCGTCAGCGGGGTGGTGAGAAACGACGCCACATTGGAGAACTACACGCGGCGCGGTCAGGAACGTTTCTCGCATTTGAGTGTCATGCAGGGACGCAAGGCTGTGGAAGTGGTTGAGCTGCATGCCGGCGATCTAGGCGCGGTGGCGAAGCTGCGCGAAACCTTTACCGGAGACACGCTCGGCCAAAAAGGCGCAGAGATTCAGGTCGAACTGGCTGCTCTGCCCGAGGCCGCGATGACCTATGCCATCGAGCCGAAGAGTCGCGCGGACGAAGACAAGCTTGCGCCCGCGATTCACAAGCTGATGGAAGAGGATCTGCTGATTCGTTTCTTCCGCGATCCGCAGACCAACGAATTCCTGATCGCCGGGGCCGGGCAGCCGCACATCGAAGCGATTGTGTCGCGTCTGAAGAAGCGGTACCACGCCGAAGTAACGCTGAAGGCGCCGAAAGTGCCGTATCGCGAAAGCATTCGTGGCCGCACCGAAGGCCATGGGCGCCACAAGAAGCAGAGCGGCGGCCACGGCCAGTTCGGCGACTGCAAGATCCGGATGGAGCCGACGCCACGTGGCGCTGGGTTCGAATTTGCGAACGAAGTCTTCGGAGGCGCCATTCCTCGGCAGTTTATTCCGGCGGTCGAAAAGGGCATTGTGGAGTCTGCGGCGCGCGGCTATCTGGCGGGTTATCCGGTCGTGGACTTCAAGGTGACGGTCTTCGATGGCAGTTATCACGATGTTGATTCAAACGAAATGTCCTTCAAGATGGCTGGGCGTCTGGCGTTTCGTAAATGCATGGAAACGGCCAAGCCGTGCCTGCTGGAACCGATCATGAAAGTCGAGATCGAGGCGCCGGATGAATTTGCCGGGACTCTGATGGGCGACCTGAACAGCCGGCGCGGGCGCGTGCAAGGCATGGACTCGAAGGGCCGCACGACGGTGATCAATGCGGAGGTGCCGATGGCCGAGATGCTGGCTTATGGCACTCTGCTTACGTCGATGACGCAGGGCAAGGGCAGCTACCGGATGGAGATGCACCACTACGACATCGTGCCGCAACTGGTGGCCGATAAGATTCTGGCGAATGCGAAGAGGCCGGTGGAGGAGGATGAGGAGTGAGCACAGGGACTAGGGACTAGGGACCAGGGACTAGACGGCACGACGACTAAACTGGGCGTTTATCCCTGAAGACCATCTGTTGACGAAGGATTTCGGTGCTTGGAAAGAGCAGAAGTTATGGTGCGTTCGGCTCACAGTGGATTTGGTGACACGTCCGTACAGAAGGCTTGCTATTCTTTGCATCGGTATTCGGCTGCTTGGAGGTGTGGGATGCGGATCTTCATCCTCGCTCTCTTCTTATTTGCCGGGTCAACGGCATTCGGACAATCTGGCCGATTCGGGCCGTTGAGCCTGAATCCTCCTGGTAGCCTGCCGTCCCCGTGGACCGCGCAGGGGAGAGATTTCGGCAAATTGCCGCCGGACTGGCCCACGACGATGAATACGCTCAACCAGACGGTGATCGAACCCCCGCCCCCAACCCGCCGTGTGCCGCTGGGCGACACGCAGATCTACCCAAAGATCATCCTGCATCCATCGCAATCGCGCATCGGTGTGCAGCCTCCCGGCACGCAGATCGCGCAGAACCTCTATCCAGGGCTCACCTTTCAGCAGATCGACGGGCAACAGTCCGCGGAACAGCCGCGCCCATCAAAGCTGAACCAACTGTCGACCACTTGGCCGAATATGAGGATCAAGCCGATCCCGACGGTCTGGCCCAATCTCAAGATGGAGCCTGTTGACGGGTCCGGAGAGGCTTCATCGTTCCCGATCCCAAGCCCTCAGAAATAGCCGTGAGACGCGCGCGACCCATACCGCCTCGCCTTGCGATTTCCCCCGAAACCCGTTGCTCCTGGCCGCTTCGGCACAAAGGCTCTTTGCCCTGTCGCAAAGCTAACGCCATCGGCGGCAGCGTCGCGTCTACTTCCCTATGCTGGAAGCATTTCGCAAAACAGAACGGGTATTCAAAACGCCCTTCTACGGCGCCTTTGCCCTGACACTGCTGCTGGGGGGGTTGCTGCTGGGAGAGCCGCCGGGTTCGTCTCTCGTACAGGCTGATCAGATGGACAAGATGCCGGGTATGTCGGCCACGACCACGGACCCGTCAGGGAACCCCTGCGACAACATGGGCGGCATGCAAGGCATGAGCGTGATGGGCGAGAGCATGGCTGCGATGACGAACCATATGTGCATCACGCCCAAGCGACCGGAACAGCAAGGCGACGAGGAGCGGGCGAAGGCCGTCGTCGACCAGGTGCGAGCCGCAATCGAGAAGTACAAAGACTACAAGAAGGCGATTGCCGACGGATTTACCCAGGCGAACCCGACAGTCGACCAGCCCCAGTTTCACTTCAACAACGATGCCAACGCAAAGCTGGCCGACACGACCTTCGATCCTGCGCGACCCACGTCCCTGCTCTATTACCGCACGCCGACACAGAGGTTCAAATTGGAGGGAGTGATGTTTACGGACCGTCCGAACGCCACGGAAGACGAACTGAACCAGCGCATTCCTCTGAGCGTTGCGCGCTGGCACAAACACACAAACTTTTGCGGCGCCCCGGCAAGCAAAGTAAAAGAGTATTTTGGCGAACACCCGAAGTTTGGCATGTTCGGCTCAATCCATACCAAGGAAGGCTGCGAGGCTGAAGGCGGCACGTTCTTCCCGGCGGTATTCACATGGATGATTCACGTGTTTCCGTACGAGAGCGGCTTCACCGACCAGTTCTCGATGAACGACGACATC
>Ga0181535_10007950_pt1 | contig 10534 bp, 6 predicted proteins | sample PEATcosm2014_Bin_44_FD_119774 | JGI IMG/M metagenome (GOLD analysis project Ga0181535, IMG submission 119774) | Peatland microbial communities from MTU Mesocosm Facility, Houghton, MI, USA - PEATcosm2014_Bin17_30_metaG | ecosystem: Environmental > Terrestrial > Soil > Wetlands > Peat | place...
GATCCCACAGAACCAGGTTCTCGATCTCGATGGCTTCTTCGGCCTTCATCCTTCGCTTTCATCCTTCAATCCGCTCTACGACCAGGGCCATCTCGCCATCGTCCATGCCGCGGGCTCGCCCGACACCACCCGCTCCCACTTTGACGCGCAGGACTACATGGAGTCCGGCACACCCGGCATCAAGAGCACGCAGGATGGATGGCTCAACCGCGCTCTCGAAGCCGAAGACCTGCGTCATCGCTGCGTCGGCACCTGCGAACAGCACACCGCCCTTCGCGCTCTTGCGCTTGGCAATGAGGTGCCGCGCACGCTGGCTGGCAAAATTCCCGCCATCGCCCTTTCCAACGTCAACGGCTTCACCATCGCCGGACGCGGTCCCACGCAATCACCCGCCGCCAGCGCATTTGAAGCCATGTATGCCGACTCCGGTGACCGGCTCTTCCACGCTGCCGGCGATGAGACTTTCGACGCAGTGAAGATGCTGCGCGCTGCGAACCCCGCGCAGTACACGCCCGCTGCTGGCATCAACTACCCCAACGGCGAGTTCGGCAACAGCATGAAGCAGATCGCGCAACTGCTCAAAGCCAACCTGGGGGTTGAAGCCGCCTTCACCGACGTCAGCGGATGGGACACGCATCAGAACCAGGGCAGCGTCAACGGTCAGCTCGCGAACCGTCTCGCCGAGTTCTCGGCGAGCATTACCGCGTTCTGGCAGGACATGGGCGACGATGCGGAGAACATCACGCTCATCACCATGTCGGAGTTTGGCCGCACTGCGCGTGAGAACGGAACCGGCGGCACCGATCACGGCCACGCAAACGCGATGTTCGTGCTGGGCGGCAAGGTGAAGGGCGGCAACGTCTATGGCAAGTGGCCGGGCCTGGATAACGACCAGCTCAACGAAGGCCGCGACCTGGTTCTCACCACCGACTTCCGCAACGTCCTCGGCGAAGTCGTCAGCCAGACTCTCGGCGCAACGAACATGGAAGTCGTCTTTCCTGGTGCCGGTCTCTCGCCGAATCGCTTTCTCCGCCTCGTCTGAAACCCCGATCGCCAAAAGCTGGACCCAGTCTCTCTCATCCAAAAGCATGAGGTCTGTCTCATTACAAGCGCCGAAGACATCCAGAACTCTGCATCGTAGGCTTGGTTAGCACTGAGGGCCCGATGTTCAGTCTTCCCCGTATTCCATTGAAGCAGTTCCCTGTCTTTCGCTCTGCCGAAGGACTGGCCGTCCGTTCCAAGTTCATCGGAATCCTTGTCCTGGCTGCCGCTCTCTCTCTTCACGCGCTGAAGGGCGAAGCACAGACTGCCTCGCCTGGCGGCCAGAGTTTACCCCCGACCATGAATACGCCAACAGCGCCACAAGGCGGCTCCGCGACTGCCGGAGTTTTTGCGCCGGTGCTGGATGCGGAGAAGCGCCCGATAACGGCCGGCGGCTTTGTGAAGGATGGCCCGGTGATCTTCAAGGATATTGCCAAGCAGGCCGGGCTGACGATTTGGCAGCACAAGATGGGGACGCTGGAGAAGACGTTCATCCTGGAGCAGACCGGTTCGGGCGTGGGGCTGATTGACTACGACAACGACGGATGGCTGGACATCTATATGGTGAACGGCTCGACGTATGACGCGCTGAGCGGCAAGAGCGAAGCTCCGCACGCGGCGCTTTTTCACAACAACCACGATGGAACGTTCACCGATGTGGCGGCGAAAGCGGGAGTAACGAATGACCGCTGGGGCTTTGGCGTCACGATTGGCGACTACGACAACGATGGCTGGCCGGACATTTTTGTTTCGAATTTTGGCAAGAACAGGTTGTACCACAACAACCATGACGGCACGTTTACGGATGTGGCGGAAAAGGCGGGCGTGACGCTAGGCAACTGGTCGACGGGCGCCACCTTTGGCGATTACGACGGCGATGGAAAGCTGGATTTGTTTGTTCCCGGCTATGTGCATTTCGACCTTGAACACCCGCCAGTGCCGGGTTCCGCGGAATTGGGCTACTCCTTCTGCTCGTTTCGCGGAGTGAAGACCAATTGCGGGCCGCGCGGGTTGAAGGGCGAGCCGGATCATCTTTTTCACAACAACGGAGACGGAACATTTACCGACGTGAGTGAGAAAGCGGGAGTCAGCGATAAAGATGGATTCTACGGGTTCACCGCGACCTTTGTGGATGTAAACAATGACGGGAAGGTCGACCTGATCGTCACCAACGACTCATCGCCGAACTACCTCTACATCAACAACGGTGACGGCACGTTTGACGATCAAAGCTACTACTCCGGCTTTGCGTTGAACCAGAGCGGGCTGGAGCAGGCCGGCATGGGGGTCGCGATTGGGGACACCATGAACAAAGGTCTGCTGGACCTTTACACGGGAACGTTCTCCGACGACTACAAGCCGCTGTTTCGCAACAAGGGAGATGCGGCGTTTACCGAGGTGAGCCCGCTGCTGGGGCTCGATGCGCCGACCTATCCGTTTCTGACGTGGGCGACGGAATTCATTGACTACGACAACGACGGATGGAAGGACATCTTCCTGGTGAACGGGCATGTGTATCCGATTGTGGATCAGCATGATTGGGGCACGTCGTATGCGCAGCGGCCGCTGCTGTTTCATAACGTGGGCAAGGGAAACAAGTTTGAGGAGATGCCGGCGGTTGAGGGCACGGGGCTGGCCGAGGTTTTGCAGGGACGGGGAGGGGCGTTCGGGGACCTGTTCAACGACGGAAAGATCGATGTGGTGATCAACAACATGGACAAGGTTCCGGCGCTGATGCGCAATGTGAATTCGGATCATCATCACTGGGTGGGGTTGAAGTTGATTGGCGGACCGAAGAGTCCGCGGGACGCGGTAGGAGCGACGGTTTATTTGACAGCTGGTGGAATTCGGCAGCGCGAGGACGTGATGAGCGGCGGAAGCTATGAGTCTTCGAACGATCAGCGGCCTCATTTTGGAATCGGGGACTCAACTGCAGTGGATGCGCTCGAGATTCGCTGGCCGAGCGGAGCGGTGGAAAAAGTGACTCTGCCGTCAGTTGACCGATTCTTTGCCATTGAAGAGGGCAAAGGGATTGTACCGAGCGTGTATGACCCGCCCACGAAAGCAGCCGGAGCCACGGCTGGAAATTTGCGCAAGTCAGTGAATTAATTCAAGTTCGGAAGCATCTTTGAGGCCGGTTCGGAGATGGTGACTCGGCCCCTGCGAGGAATTTCAGAATGCTTTTTGAATTGAGAAAAACAAGCTTACTTGCGCACGCGGCCGTAGGCGCCCCTTTCCATCGAGTGCGCGCTGCGTTGACTCGGCCGGCGGCAATTGTGTTTGCTGCGGGCCTTGGCTTACTTCCGGCGATGCTGGCTCATGCGGTGCAAAATCCTGCTTACTCGACCAACACGGCCGATCAAGAGGCGCAGCGCAAGCAGTATGCGGAAAAGGTAGGAAAGAGCTATAACTTTGCCTTCGGGAAAGGCAAGATATCGGTTCCGGGAAACGGCGCGGTGGAAGGAAATACGTTTTTGCAGCCGGATGCGTTTCCTAATGCCAGTTACTGCGGACATTGCCACCAGGAGGCCTATCACCAGTGGCAACAATCCCTGCATCGCAATTCATTCCGTACGCCGTTTTACCGGGCGAGCGTGAACATTCTGCTGAACACCAAGGGAATCGAGTTTACGCGGCATTGCGACAGTTGCCATAACCCCGTGGCGGTTCTGGCGGGCGGGCTGACGCAGAACTCGGTGGTGGACAGGAAATTCGATCAGGATGGGCTGACGTGCATGACCTGCCACTCGATTCAGAAGGTGCAGTCGACGCTCGGCAACGGCGGGTACGTGATGGGAGTCCCGTCGGTGATGGTGGATGAAAACGGCAATCGGATGCCGGGCATACCGCCCGACGCGGAGATCATGGCGCACCTCGATCGGCATTCCAAAGCGGTGATGCAGCCGTTGCTGCACACTCCGGAGTTTTGCGCCGCATGCCACAAGGCCAACCTGCCGAAGACCTTGAATGATTACAAGGAGATTCGCGCCTTCACGACGTATGACGAATGGCAGAACTCGAAGTTCTCGCAGCGCAATCCGCTGACGTTTTATCAGGGCGACTTTACGACCTGCCAGGGTTGCCACATGAAGCGCGCGCCGCATACGCTACCGGAGCCGGGCGCGAAGGACGGCACATTTGTTTCGCATCGCTGGCCGGCTGGAAACTCCGCAGTGCCATTTTACTACGGATTTGGCGAGCAGCTGGAAAAGACGATCGAGTTTCTCCGGACTGGGAACTACCTGAATGTCGACCTGTTCGCAATCCGCAAGGCGAGCGACGGCAAGATGATTGCGCCGCTTGGCTCCGAGGCTTTTAACTTGGCGCCAGGCGAAGTTGTAGAGACGATGGTGGTGATTCAGAACAAGAACATCGGCCACTCGCTGATACCGGAGGTGCGCGACCTCTATGAAGCGTGGGTTGAGTTTGAAGTAACAGACTCCGATGGAAAGAAGATCTATCACAGCGGCTTCATCAAGGCAGATGGATCGCTGGATGAGCGCGCGCACAGCTTTACGAACCGGCCTGTGAACACGGGCGGCGTCTTTGTAGACAACCACAAGGTTTGGACGATCCACTCCGTTGCCTACGACAACAGCGTGCAAGCCGGACGTTCGACGCTGGTGCGGTACCAGTTCAAGATTCCCGAGAACGCGAAGGGACCACTGTCGGTGACAGCGCGGGTGAATTACCGGCATCTTCGGCAGAGCTACATGAATAACGTGCTGGGTAACGATCACCCGGCGTATCCAATTGTTCAACTGGCTGCGCGTACGCGGATGCTGAACTTTGGAGAGAACCTGGTGACCGGACCCGATCCGAGCGACAATCCGGATTGGATGCGCTGGAACAACCTGGGAATTGCGTACCTGGATCAGCAGCAGTACGACGACGCAGTGCACGCCTTCGGCGAGGTGGTGCGGTTGCGGCCGGATTATGCGGATGGTTATACGAACATTGGCCTGACGAACATCAGTTGGGAGAAATTCGGCTCTGCGCGCGCCGCCCTTGACACCGCTCTGAAGCTGAGTCCAGGCAATATTCGCGCGACTTATTATTATGCGTTGGTGGAGCGGCGCGACGGGCACAAGGAAGCCGAAATCGCCGATCTGAAGAAAGTGGTGGAGGCGTTTCCGCAGTCGCGGGACGGACGCCGCGAATTGGGCGTCTCGTATTTCCAGCACGACATGATGCATGAGGCGCTGGAGCAGTTCGAGGCGCTGCAGGCGATTGATCCGGACGACCTGGCGGCGCATTACAACTTGTCGCTTCTTTACCGGCGCATGGGCATGAAGCAGAAGGCTGAAGAGCAACTCACCTTCTTAAAACTGAAGAAGGTCGATCCAGGGGCACCAACTTATTCGCAGGATTTTCTTCGTCAGCACCCGGAAATTGCCAACGAGAGCAAGCTTTGGCATGTGCATTCGGATATGGAGCATGGCGGCCTGGTGGGCGCAAGCGCCGCGGGCGGCGCACAGTAGAGCGACCGCGGCGGAGTGAGGGAAGTTATGAGAAAAGGCTGGCGGCTGGCGATTCTTGGTTTGGCGATTCCAGCAGTAATCTGTGCGCCGAGGGAATGCAGTGCGGAGGCCAGGTGTCCCTGGCTCAACGCGGCAACAGCGGCTGGGGTTCTGGGCGGCGATGTGCAAATGACGGTGACAGCGCCCATGGACCCGGGAGCGGGCAAGGGTGTTGGCACAGCCATGTCTCCGGATCAGGTACGCAGTGACCGGTTTGACGTGTCATGCGAATTCACGCGCAACGTGGACAACCGCACCTACTCGCTTGGCATTGTTGTGAAGACGATGAGCGATGCCGTGAGAGACTTTGGCTCGTTTCTCAATCTCTGCGGTGGCTCGACCGTGGCGCTCAAAGGCGTGGGGAACGAAGCGGTTCATTGCGCACTGCGCGACGCTTCCCAGGAAGGCGAGGAGAAGGTAATCGGACGTGTGCGCGACAGGGCATTTGTACTTACCATTCACCGTGAGGTTAAGACGCACAATCCGCCAAGCGGGCAAGAACTGAGCGACGAAGCGAGAAATGTCGCGGAGCAAGTGGCGGGAAGCCTTTTCTAGCGTGCTGTCTCCCGAGCCCGCGATAATTTGCTGAAGGAACGCACTGGCTAATCCCTCAGTGTTTGCTGTACATCTCCAAAACGTCCTTGCGCAGGGCCATGCGGCTGGTCTCGCGGGTGTAGAACATGTGGCCGCCGGGATACTCGCGCACGGCTACCCGCGACGGGTCGCCCATCACGGGCATCTGGTCCACGGTCAGAACGGATCCCATGAATGGGCAAGAGAGATCGTTCCATCCGTGCACGATCAGTACGCGCAGCTTGGGATCGGCCGCGACCGCCTGCCGCAACTCGGGGACCGAGCCCTTGCGCAAATCGTCGCCGCGCTCCCAAAGCTTGTTCACGTCATAGGACAGCGCGTTGTAGCGCGCATCCACCTTCCAGCCCACGACGCGGGTCACAAAGTCCACCATCGCTGTGGTGACCGGCGCGACGATGCTGGCCAGAATCGGATCGTTTGCCCGCTGTTCCGGCGCAAACGGAAATGGGTCAAACGAAGTCACGTTGGAGTCGTAAACCGAACCGAGCTTCCCTTCCTCGCGATGCACCTCCCTTAGATACGCGTCCGTATCGAGCCGGCCTCCTGAAAACTTTACAAACTCCGGATCGAGTCCTGTCATCTCGGTTACGCGCGCAATCATCTTCTTTGTCGCGTCCTCGTCGGCGCGGCCTTTGAGCAGCGTGGTCGCATACTCGCCCTCGGTATAGGCAATCACGTCGTCCATCGCCTGCGGCGTCAGCTTGTTTTCGTGTTCCAGGTGCGCTGCGGTGATCGGCGGCAGCGTCATCATCCAGGGAATCGGCGACAGATCCTCGTTGCTCTCAATCGACGGGTTCAGATACGGCGACACCAGCACCACACCGTTCATCGCGACGCCCAATTGCGATTGCAGATAATAGGTGATCCTCGGGCCGCGAAATCCGCCGTAGCTCTCGCCTACAAGATACTTCCTTGACTCGAGCCGGTCGTTCTTGACCAGCCAGTCGTAAATGGTCCTTGAAATATACTCGATGTCCGGCGTGGTGCTGTAAAAGAGCTTCTTGGCCTGATCCTCCGGAACCTCCGCGCGACTGAATCCGGTTCCAATCGGATCGATAAACACAAGGTCCGTAAAATCCAGCCACGTGCCAGGATTGTCCTTCAGCAGCGGCGAGTCCGACGGGCTGTCTCCCTCGTTGCCCACCTGCAAATGCTTGGGTCCGATGGCGCCAAAGTTCAAATAGACGCTGGACGCGCCTGGGCCTCCGTTGACTGCGAAAGTCACCGGACGGTTGTCGCCCTCGACCGTGTAGGCCGTCACCACCACATCGCCCGCGACTTTGCCATCCTTGTCGCGCGTGGGCAGCGCGCCCACGGTTACCGTGTACTTCAGGGTCTTGCCGTCCATCTGGATTGACTGCTGGGTGTGCGCCTCGGCCGGCAAGGGAGGCAGTGCGGTCTTGTCGTTTGCAGATGGTGTTTTATCGGCTGCGCTTTTGTCCGCGGCAGCCGCAGGCTTGTCCGCCTGCGCTGAGCACTGCCCTGTCAAAAACGCAATCGAAAGCAACGAGCAGGCCAGCATCGCCGCGCGTCCAAGGGAAGTTTGCATCTCCAGAATCCTCATGGAAATAAGATACTAGAGGCGAGAGACAATCTCAGGGACACTGGCACCGCCCGGCCCGAGTGATTTACCCTCGAACCTGGTATGAAACTCAAGTTTTTGTTTCTTATTCCAATCATTGCCGCTACCGCGCTCGCTGCTGCCCAGACTCAGCAAGTCACGCCACCTGCTGCCGCGCCCGCCGATGATCTTCCCGACGCCCCCACGGCCAACGTCGCCGTCACCATCCTGCCCAACGGCCCGATGGTTGTCATGGACACCTCGATGGGCCGCATCACCTGCCAGTTCTATCAAAAGCAGGCGCCCGCGACGGTAGCCAACTTTATCGCCCTCGCCGAGGGCACCAAGGACTGGACCGACCCCAAAACAAAAAAAGTGATGCACAACAAGCCGCTCTATAACGGCACCACCTTCCACCGCGTGATTCCAGAGTTCATGATCCAGGGCGGGGACCCGATCGGAGACGGCACGGGCGATCCCGGCTACACCTTCGCGGACGAAATCGATCCGAACCTGAACTTTGACCGGCCCGGACGGCTGGCCATGGCCAACTCCGGGCCCAACACGAACGGCAGCCAGTTTTTCGTGACTGAACAGGGCTACGACTCGCTCAACGGCCACTACAATCTCTTCGGCCAGTGCGATGACGCCAGCGTAGAAGTCGTGAAGGCGATTGCGCGCGTGCCGCGCAACGGGGACGACAAGCCTCTATCGCCTGTGATTCTGCAGAAGGTGACGATTGTGCCTGAGGGGCAGCCGCTGCCGCCGGATTCAAACGCCGCGCCTGCTCTGAAGCCGCCAACCTCCGCGCCTAAACCGTAATCCCAAAGAACGAGTGCCCCCGGTTTCGTTTATGAGACCTGGGAGCCACCAAAACCAAGGAGTTCAAATGTCACTTGCACCCGGAACCTACGCCGTCTTCTCGACCACTGAAGGCAAGATTACCGTCCGGCTTTTTGAAGCTGACGCGCCCATCACTGTCAAAAACTTCATTGACCTCGCTGAAGGCAAGCGGGAGTGGACACATCCAACCACCCACGCAAAGTCGACGGACAAGCTCTTCGACGGCACCATCTTTCACCGCGTCATTCCCGACTTCATGATCCAGGGTGGAGACCCCACCGGCACTGGCATGGGCGGACCCGGCTACCGTTTCCAGGACGAGACGAAGGGCTCGCCGCACAAGTTCGACAAGGCCGGCAAGCTCGCCATGGCCAACAGCGGTCCCGGCACCAATGGCTGCCAGTTCTTTATTACTGTGGGCGCCACTCCCTGGCTCACCGGCAACCACACCATCTTCGGCGAAGTGGTGGAAGGGGAGGACATCGTAACGAAGATCTCGCTGGTCCCGCGCAGCGGCCAGGACAAGCCCCACAAGCCGGTGGTGCTGGAGTCGGTGGTTATTGAGCGTGTTGCCTAGAGGCTTTTATTGACTTTCGCTTCGAATGAAATCGTCATTAGCTTCGAAGGTCATCGGATAGACTGGCGAGGCGTCGATCGGCTCGCCTGTGGCGGCCGGTTCGACGCCATTCGAGTCACATTGGCAAACTGCCGAACGTAACCATTACCGGTTCCTGACGGTCGCTTCCCGTCCCCCAAAAGAATTATTCTCTTTCTTGCAGGGGCACTTTATTCTCGGTTTGCAGGACGAAACGAGCAAGTTCCGATCTTGATTGGCGCGGTATCCAAGTGGTAAGGGGGGAGCCTGCAAAGCTCTTTTTTTAGCCGGTTCGACTCCGGCCCGCGCCTCCACTTCCTAATATCAATTGAACGGCGATTCCAAGCGTGAGCTTGCCTCGATAGGCAAGGCCTGCGTCTATTTCCGCTTCCAGCGCACGCCATCCTTGGAGTCTTCCAGAACGATTCCTTTTTCCGCAAGCTGATTGCGAATCTGATCGGCGCGGGCAAACTCGCGCTGCTTTTTTGCTTCCGTGCGCTCGGCGACCAGCGCGTCGATGGCCTGATCGGTAAGTGACCGGCGGGCCAGCAGCTCCGGCGCGACCTCGGCGAGACGCCCGGTCTTCTCTGCCCAATCCACCGCACTGCGCGTACATTCGGCGTCGCGATCTTCAAGCACATCGAAGACCGCATCAAAGCTCGCCAGCACCCCCAGAATCGCGTCGCGATCCGCGGCCCGCATCTCTCCCTGGTCGATCGACGTGTTTGCGGTTCGGATCAGATCGAAGATCGGGGCGCGTGCCTCATTGGTGTTCAGGTCGTTTGCAAGTGCCGCCATGAATTCGGTCTTCGCTTTTTTCGCGGCAGCTTGCAGAGCAGGATTTTCGCCGGGCATCAAGCTGCCCGAGGTCAGGCGATCGCGAAATGTCCTCAAGCGGTCGATTGCATTAGTGGCGTCGATGAGACCATCGAAAGTGAAGTTGAGCCGGTTGCGATATGGCACGGCGATCAAGGCCAGCCGAATGGCGGAAGCCTTGTAGCCCTTCAGCAGCAGGTCGCGCAGAGTGAAAAAGTTGCCTTCGCTCTTTGACATCTTGCGGCCTTCCACCAGCAGGAAGCGGACGTGCATCCAGTGGCGCGCGAAGGTCTTGTGTGTTGCGCTTTCACTTTGCGCAATCTCGTTCTCGTGATGCGGAAACATCAAATCTTCGCCGCCGCAGTGAATGTCGAAGCTCTCGCCCAGGTACTCCATCGCCATGGCCGAACACTCGATATGCCAGCCGGGACGCCCGTGGCCGATCTCCGTTTCCCAAAAGCTCTCGCCGGGTTTGGCCGACTTCCACAGGGCAAAGTCGCGCGCCGAGTCCTTCTCGTACTCGTCCACGTCCACCCGCGCGCCATCTTCCATGCCGGTGAGATC
>Ga0181535_10007952_pt1 | contig 10533 bp, 10 predicted proteins | sample PEATcosm2014_Bin_44_FD_119774 | JGI IMG/M metagenome (GOLD analysis project Ga0181535, IMG submission 119774) | Peatland microbial communities from MTU Mesocosm Facility, Houghton, MI, USA - PEATcosm2014_Bin17_30_metaG | ecosystem: Environmental > Terrestrial > Soil > Wetlands > Peat | place...
CCTTCAGCGCCCTCAAGTCTAGGTGATCAGTCCCGGAGTGTGATGGTGCAAACTCAACCCTGACCCGTCAGGAGGAGGATGCACAATGGCAAGCGTTCTTCACGGCAGCGCCCGCACGACGCCGCGAATTCGAGCCGAGCTCAAAGCGGCGCAAGCGCCGGCCCGTGTCCTCGCCAGCCAATACGGCCTTAACGTCAAGACCGTCCTGAAATGGCGTAACCGCGCCGCGACCACTGACGCACCGATGGGGCCGAAATCGAAGAGTACGGTCCTGACACCGGCCGAAGAAGCCATCATCGTCGAGTTCCGACGCCGAACACTCCTGCCACTGGATGACGTCCTCGGCTGTCTGAAGGACACCATTCCAAACCTGAGCCGAAGTGCCCTGCATCGTTGCCTTCAACGCCATGGCATTTCCCGCCTCCCGGCGGCCGAGACCACGGAAAAGCAAAAGCGCTTCAAAACTTACGATATCGGCTACGTCCACATTGACAGCGCCGAACTTACCCACGCGGACGGAAAACTCGTCATGTTCCTCGCCATCGACCGGGTTTCGAAGTTCACCTACGTCGAGTTCCACGAGCATGCCGGGAAAACGGAAGGTGCCGCCTTCCTCAAGAATGTCGTCGCGGCCTTTCCTTATAAGATACACAAAGTCCTGACCGACAATGGCATGGCCTTCGCCGATCTGCCGAAGAACCGGCAAGGACCAACCCGACGCTTCCTCGGGCCGCATATTGCGTATTCCGGGACAAGTCGGCCTGGGATTCCGATTTGATGTCGGCCGGTGATCCCGATCTGAAGTCGGCCATTTCGAATTGAAGTTGGCCACCCCTGGGAGGGGTGGTGTTGCCCGACCGCTGGGTAGGTGGGTGGTCTGCTGTCTCGTCAGGGCGAGATGGGGGACCAATGCCGGCCGAGAGAGTGTCGATGCGACGGGTGCGTGAGATTCTGCGGTTGAAGCATGAGTGCGGCGCCTCGGTGCGCGCGATCGCGGTGGCGATCGGCGTGGCGCGCAGCACGGTGCAGCTCTGCCTGGCGCGGGCGGTGGCGGCGGAGCTGAGCTGGCCGCTGCCGGTGACGCTGACTGATGGTGGCCTGGAGGCGCTGCTATTCGCGCCGGTCGGGGGCACCAGGCCGGGCATACGGCACAAGGCGGAGCCGGACTGGACGGTGATCCACCGGGAACTGCGCCGCCCCGGGGTGACGCTGCAGCTGCTGTGGGAGGAATACCGAGCCATCCACACCGGCGGCTACGGCTACAGCCGCTGGTGCGAGCTATACCGCAGTTGGGAGAGCCGCCTGTCGCCGACCATGCGGCAGGCCCACCCGGCCGGCGAGCGGCTGTTCGTGGACTATGCCGGGCAGACGGTGGAGTTGGTGGACGGCAGCACTGGCGAACTGCGCACGGCGCAGGTGTTCGTCGCGGTGCTGGGGGCGTCGAACTACACCTACGCCGAGGCGACCTGGACGCAGAGCCTGCCGGACTGGATCGGCGCGCATGTGCGGACGCTGGCCTTTCTCGGCGGGGTGCCGCGGCAGATCGTGCCGGACAACCTACGCGCCGGGGTGTTGCGGGCGAACTGGTATGAGCCCGGGATCAACCCGACCTACCGCGACCTGGCGGCGCATTACGGCACGGCGATTCTGCCGACGCGGGTGCGTCGGCCTCGGGACAAGGCCAAGGTTGAGGTTGGCGTGCTGGTGGTGGAGCGCTGGATCCTGGCTCGCCTGCGGCATCAGCGGTTCTTCTCGCTGACCGAGCTGAATGCCGCGATCGCGGCGCTGGTGGCCGACCTCAACGACCGACCCATGCGCAAGCTCGGGGTGAGCCGCCGCCAACTGTTCGAGCAACTGGACCGCCCGGCGCTGGCGTCGCTGCCGACCGAGCCGTTCGTCTATGCCGAGTGGCGCGTGCGGCGGGTGGCGCTCGACTATCACGTCGATCTCGACGGTCACTATTATTCGGTGCCGCATCGGCTGCTGCGCGAGCAGGTCGAGGCGCGCGTCACCGCCCGCACCGTCGAGATCTTCCACCGGGGCGAGCGTGTCGCTGTCCATGTGCGCGGCGGCGTCCGCGGGCGGCACACCACGCTGCCCGAGCACATGCCACAGTCGCACCGGCGCCACGCCGAGTGGACCATCGAGCGGATCCGGCAAGAGGCCGCGGCGATCGGTGCGGCCACGGCGGCGCTGACCGCGGTGATCCTGGAGAGCCGACCACATCCCGAGCAGGGCTTCCGGGCCTGCCTCGGCATCCTGCGCCTGCTGCGCAGCTATGGCCGCGACCGCGTCGAGGCGGCCTGCGCTCGCGGCCTGGAGATCGGCGCCCGCTCCTACGGCAGCGTGCAATCGATCCTCCAGCATGGGCTCGACCGGCAACCGGCGGCGGCGCCGTCCCATGCCGGCGAGTTGCCGCTGGTGCACCCGAACATCCGTGGTTCCCGCTACTACCATTAAGGAGGACTGCCTTGCTGACCCATCCCACGCTCGACCAACTGCGCCAGCTCGGCCTTGCCGGGATGGCGCGCGCCTTCGAGGAACTGGCCACCAGCCCACGTGGCGCCGAACTTGACCATGGCGAATGGCTCGGCCTGTTGCTCGACCGCGAACTCGCGGACCGCCAGGACCGACGACTCCGGGCGCGGCTGCGCTATGCCCGGTTGCGCCACCAGGCCACCGTCGAGGACGTCGATTACCGCACCCCGCGGGGGCTGGATCGGGCGCTGTTCCAGAAGCTCGCTCTCGGTGGCTGGATCGAGGAGCGGCACAACCTGGTGATTGAAGGCCCGACTGGCGTAGGCAAATCTTGGTTGGCCTGTGCGCTCGGCCATCGTGCCTGCCGTGATAACCACTCCGTGCTCTACCAGCGTATCCCGCGCATGTTCGCCGACCTCGCGCTGGCGCGCGGTGATGGGCGCTATGCCAGGCTGATGCGGGCCCTCGGCGGGGTGAAGCTGCTGATCCTGGACGACTGGGGATTGGAGCCGCTCGGCGCCGAGCAGCGTCACGACCTGCTGGAGATCATCGAGGAGCGCTATGGCCGCGGCGCCACGCTGATCACCAGCCAGATCCCGGTCGACCGCTGGCACGACCTGATCGGCGATCCGACCATCGCCGACGCCATCCTCGACCGCATCGTCCACAACGCTCAGCGCATCCAACTGCGCGGCGAATCATTGCGGCGAAAGAAGGCTCAGGAGAGCGCCATGGCTTGACCCAGACCACATCCTCATGGAGAGATCAGTCCAGCCCACGGGCAGTGCCACCCCGGCCGACATCAATCGGAACGGCCGGCCGACTTCAATCGGAACAGGTGGCCGACATCAGCCCGGAATCAGTGGCCGACTTCGTCGGAATGCGCAGTGCAAAAGGCTGTCCGCCCACCCCAGCGCCCGCGGACATGAGTTTACCCATGACGCAAAGGCAGCAGAGATTGCGCACGCTATATCAACGATAGCCCGTCGGAGACGGTAGACGATCCCTCCCCGCCATTCAAAGTACGCCCCTAGAAAGTTAGGCCCATATAGGGGGTATGCCCCTTGCTATCTAAGCGTAAAGGCACCTAATCTCTCTATCCTTTAGAGGGTCTAGGGGGCCGAGATGGGTAGCATTATCGCCGTTTGTAGCTGGAAGGGGGGGGTGGGCAAGAGTACAGCCACGACCGCCCTTGCCGTCAACCTCGCCGCGCTCGGCTATCGAGTTGCCGTCATCGATAGCGATCCCAACCAAGCATTCGCCGTCTGGCACAAAACCGCCGAGGCTCCTCCCCTCACCGTTACCAGCTGCATCGACCACAACGAGATCGTCGCGCACGCGATGGCACAAGGTGATGCCCATGACGTGACGCTGATCGACTCCGCTGGCTTTGCGAACCAGACGGCGGTCTTCGCTATGGGGGCTGCCGATATGGTCCTGATTCCCTGCATGCCGGACCGCAATAGCGTCTTGGAGGCGCGAAAGACGGCCAAACAGGTCGAGAGTATCAGCAAAATCGCTAGGCGGACTATACCCTGTAGGGTGCTATTGACCCGATGGAATCCTAGGGGTCTAGCGGAGAAAGCCACCATAGAGGATCTAGAAGCCTTAGGCCTAGTCCCGCTCACTCAGTATCTTGCCGACTTGGTGGCATTTCAGAAGATGACCTTCAGCGGGGTGATGCCCCGTAACGGCCTAGTGGGCCTACAGGTCGATAGGGTCATAGACGAACTTAGATCCCTAGAGGTGGTACCATCCAAGCCATCTATGGAGGAAGTGTGATGGCCGAGTTCAAGCGGAAGCCGATGCCAGCTGCGGAGCTCACCGAAGCGCTCAGGAGCCATGCCAGTGGGTTGCCGAGCGCTACGGGGCAGCAGATTCAGCCACCATCGCCACAGACCGTTAGCAGGGCAGGGGAGGGGAGGGGTGTCCCAAAAGCGCCGCCCACTGTGCAGTGCAATTTCAATTGTACGATCGAGATGGCCGACGTAATCGCTGAAGAGGCTGAGAAAGCCGGAAGCACCAGACGGTTCTTCGCGCGCCTCATGCGGAACGCTGGATTCACGGTGCCCGAGGCCGACATTTTTCCGCTGGACCTGAGACGGCGCGCGCGACGGGGCCCTTAGGTGTCCGCGCTTCAGGTCGCTTAACTCGGCTCCTCGCTTTTTCACGTGGGTAGGCTGATCGATTCGGCAGTCTGCCCGGAGGGCAGACTGCATGACGGCGGTACCGGTGCTTCGGGGTTGCATCACGGCCCACCTCACGCAGCAGGTCGGTGCATTGCAAAGCACACAACCGCTCCGCTTCAGATGACAGCTGCCAACATCACAATCGCAGGACGCCCGACACTCCACGCGGGAGAGGCTCACCGGCGCCGCATTTCGGGCAGCGTTCCGGGTGGCATGCGCGGCAGAACGCCCGGCCGCAGGCCGGGCAAGTGCCCAGGGCGGCCGGAACGACGAGATGCAGCGCGTCATCGCACACCAGGCGAGGCCGCTCCGTGGACGCGTTGAATTCGCATACCGGCGGCTCCAGCCGCCGTGCCAGCGAGTTCCAATCCAGCAGGATGACCCGTTCCGCCTTGCGCCGCCGGATCTGCACCGCGAAGCGGTGCACCGGCATCACCAGTTCCAGCGTCCGGACCCACTCGACCGTCACACGCGTGGCATACTGGCGCGCGAGGTCGTCGAGCTTGGCACGATACTCGCGCCCTATCGCCTCGGCCCTCTGCTCCTCCCGCCGCCGCCTCGGGTCCCCCTCTGGCAGCGCGAGGGCGCGGCGCATCGCCTCACGATGCAGATCGTTGTGGTAGAGGTGCAGCCGGTCCTGGTCGCGGCCCAGGCGTCGGCGCAGACCCTTGACGAACGGACCCAGCGCCACCTCCAGCCGGGGCGGCAGTGCCCGCGCGACGAGGCCGAGCACGCGCGGCCGATCCCAGATCGCCGGTAGGTCGGCATCTTCCGGCAGCACCGGATCGGCCTCGCTTCCGTCGAGAGAGGGGCCATCGAAAGAGGGCGCGTCGAGAGCGGGCGCGATCGCCGCCAATACCGCGTCCGGCAACGCGCCGGTCGCCAGATTGACGCCCAGGCGCAGCATGAAGTCGCGCTTGTCGTCCGAGATGGCGGAGGCGCGGAAGTCCAGCACCAGATAGCGCGTCCAGGCCGGCGTCACGCCGAGCAGCCGGAAGGTCGCGTTATCGAGCACGAACTCGTGGCCGAGCACCCGCTCTGGATCGCCAGGCGCCCTGGCCGCGGCGGGCAGAACGCGCCGTGTCCAGCGGCCCTGTGGGCCCAGCAGCCGGGCGCAGCGCTCCAGCCAGTCTCCTTCCATTCCGACCCGCTGGGCCGCCGCTGGCAACGTGGTGCCAAAACCCAGCCGGGACAGCTCCGCAACCCCCAGGGCGAGCTGCACCGGGGGAGGCGCGAGTACTTCCAGGCCCTCGGGCTCGATCGCCTCGACCAGCGCGCCCTCGTGGCGCAGCAGGGCCGCGACGAAGCCCTGCATCCGGCCCTGTTCATGCGATCCGGGCGCATGCGATCCGGTTTCAGGCGGCATCGAGGTCGTTCCCGAACAACGCCTCGTCGAGCTGCTTGACCCCGTCATATTCCCGACGTGCGGCGAGCAGCTGATTCTCGAGCTGGGCGAAGGCATCCGCGCGCGCCTGCTCGGTGCCCTGCAGCCAGGCGTCCAGCACCAGAGTAGAAAATTCCCGCTGCTCGTCGACCTCGCCGAGGATCGCGCCGACCTCGCCGACCACCAGTTCGAACATGTTGATCTTCTCGTCGAGGATCCGCAGCACCGCGTCCTCGATCGTGCCGGAGGTGACCAGGTTGAAGATGAACACCTCGCGCGTTTGGCCGATCCGGTCGATCCGCCCGATGCGCTGCTCGATGGCCATCGGGTTCCAGGGAATGTCGAAGTTGATCAGCGTGTTGCAGAATTGCAGGTTGCGCCCCTCGCCGCCGGATTCGGTGGATAGCAGCACCGGGACACGATCACGGAACGCCTCCACCGCCGCGTCCTTCCGCGGGCCGGACATCTCGCCTGAAAACAGCGCGAACGGTGTCTTCTGGCGGCTTAGCCGGTCGGCGAGATGCGTCATGCTGTCGCGGTGATGGACGAACACCAGCTTCTTCTCGGCTGGGTTCTGCGCGAGCAGCCGTAGCAGGGCGGCTTCCTTCGCCCCGGCGGTGATGGCGCGAGTGCGGGCGAGCAGGGCGGTCCAGCGTGTATCCCCTGGATAGCGCTCGGCGATGCGGGCGATAGCAACGGCTGAGGCTGCCGGCGAGGAGCCTGCGGCGGCCAGCAGATGCTGCAGAGACAGACGATGCTGTCCCTGGCCGCCAGACGGACCCGCCCCAGGCTGGCCCCCGATTGCCGCCACCTCGCGGACCAACGCGGTCAGCTCATCGTAGCAGGCCGCCTCCGCCGCCTCGGGGACGGCGCGCAGCGTGGACGCGTGTCGCCGCGGCATGCGCAGGGCGGCCAACGCACGCGTGTTGCGCACCATCACGCTGCGCATCAGGTCGCGCAGCCGCTCGCGGTTCGCCGGCTCGCGCGGCTTGCCCGGAACCATGTAAACCGAGCGGAACTCCTTCTGGGTCTTGAAGATGCCGGGCTGGAGCAGGGTCAGCAGGTTGTACAGCTCAAGCAGGCTGTTCTGCACTGGAGTTGCCGACAGCAGCAGCAGGAAGCGCTTCTGCAGGTTGCTCACCAGACGGTAGCTCGCACTCGCCTGGTCGCGCAGGTGATGCGCCTCGTCGACCACCACCACGTCGTAGCTCAGTGCCGCGAGCATCTCGGCCTGCTCTTTGCGGCGCGCGACCGCGATCGAGGCGATCACGCGCGGTTGGGCCCAGAAGCGCGCGGGGTCGCTGCGCAGCAGGGGGGCGTGGCTGGTGGCGCAGTCTATGCCGAACTTGGTCGCCATTTCGTCGCGCCACTGCCCGACCAGCGAGGCGGGGGTGAGGATGAGGATGCGCTCGGCCATACCGCGCAGGATGTATTCTTTCAGCACCATCCCCGCCTCGATGGTCTTGCCGAGCCCGACCTCGTCGGCCAGCAACACTCGGCCGCGATACTGCTTGAGCACCTTGCGGACGGTTTCGACCTGGTACCAATGCGCCTCCACCCCCTGCAGCGCCGGCAGGCAGAGCAGTTCGTCGAACCCTCCGAACAGGCTGAGCCGGACAAGTTCGCCGCGCAGGTGGAATGGGTCCTGGTCGGGGTCTGCTTCGGCGCCGGCGATGTCGATCGCGTCGGGATTGGCGAGCTCGAACGCTATGTCGAACCGCGCCTCCAGCCGCGGCAGATCCGCGATCGCTGGCAGCACGGGGGCAACAGCGGCGATCGGCTGTGCGCGGGACGACGGGGGACGGGCGCTGGGGGACTTGGCCTGGCGGGGGGAAACCGGGGAGGCGCCGGCGCGGCCCCGCGCCCGTGCCGGCCCATGGATGCGCAGCCTCTCCAGCCGGATCTCGCGCAGCCGGGCGTAGAGCCAGTCCTCCATGACGTCGTCGCCGACGAACCAGGCCATGGCCGCGCGGTCGGTATCCAGCTTTTCAGCCTGCAGCATCGTCCAGGCCTGGGCGAAATGTCCCTGCTGGGCAAGGGCAAGAGCGATGAGCAGGGAGACCGGCTTGCCCGGTACGTAGCGCTTGCCATAGCGCTTGAGCAGGCTGAGTGCGCGCTCCGGCCGTCCCGAGGCTAGGGTGGTCAGTGCTGCCAGCAGCAGCATTTCGGGATCGACCGGCCACGCCCGCAGACCCTCCTCGGCGACCTCAAGCGCCTGCGCAGACCGCGAGGCCAGCGCGGCGCGTAGACGGCCAGTCCAGAAATCCCGTCCAGGACGCTCGGCAGCCGGCTGATCCGATCGTGGGTCGATGCCAGGCAGGAGGGCCTGCCCGACATGGCCACGCGGCGATGGGCCGAGGGTGCTCACGGTGTCGACGCCGCGCCGACTCGATTGCTGGGTCATCTTGTATGGACAATCCCATACCAAGCCGGTGGCTGCCAACAGACGCCGTTATCCGGCTTGTCGAAGAGACAGCGCGGCCGCGATCTCCGGGCACAGGCCACGACATGGCGGAAGATCGTGGCCCCGCTCGATCATCGCTTTGCGCTCAGCAGGCCCGCTTTGCCGAGCGCACCGGCCAAAAAGCTTGTCCCCGACTTGATCGGGGATCGTTCTCCAGCGTCAGCTCGCCGATCTTGGCGTGCAGCACCGTCACGTCCACCACCGGCGCCGTCTCCGTCGCGCCGCCGCTGCCGAACAGCCCGGTGGCACCGTCAAGCACCTGTGCCTTCCACGCCGTGATCTGGTTCGGATGAACGTCGTGCTGCTGCGCCAGTTCGGCCACCTTCGCCTTGAAGGCCGGACTGTGCGTCCGGCGTGCGCGTCTCGCCATTGTCGCTCCTGATCTACGGCACTCTCGCCGCTCTCAGGCAGAAACTCCACTTATCGGCCTGTCCGAATTTGGCCAGCCACCTCTCTCCGGCGGGAGGGCGATATTTGCTGCCAAGCGCTGGGTTGGATGCCGCGGGCAGGGCAGGGGGTGCGAAGCCAACCACCGGCAGGACGCAGTTGCACAGCCTCGCTGGATCCTCGTTGACCGCCGCTCAGGCTCTGCACCAAGGCCCGAGCGGCGGCGGGCAGCTTCCCACCACCATCCGCGATGCGATGGATGTCAGCCATACTCGCGGCTGATACAGGCCATCCGGCGATGAACTGCGGGGAGCGGGCCAGCGCTGCGCCGCAATTCGGATGTTGGCAGAGGCTGCTCGCCGTCATTCGTCTCCGTATTGGCTCGGCAGATGGCGTTCGATCTCCATGCCATCGTGCAGGACACGACCAACGCCGATCAGATCGGGCCGGGTCACTCGATAAAGCAGAAGATGTCGGGGCTGGCGCACCAAGCCGTCGGCTGTCCGAGCCCGGTCCCGGCTATGGCGCAGGTGGTAGCTGCGCACGGTGAGCCCAAGCTCAGGTCGCGCCGCGCTGCCGAGGCGCTCAGGGTCAAATGCGATGTCTCGCAGACCGACTACCAGCAGCGCCTCGTAACGCCGCCGTGCGATCTCGCCGAACCGGTTCTGGGTGTAGGCGAGGAGCCGGACGATGTCCTCTTCGGCGGTTGCCGAAAGCCGGTAGACCAGCACGGCTATTGGCCGGCAGCACGAACCCGGTCACTGGCGCGCTTGCCAAGGCTGGCGACGAAACCCTTCAGCTCGTCATCCTGCAGATCGCGGTAGCGGTCCTGGTCGAGATCGGCGAAGCCGAGATGAGCCGCCGCTTGCAGCGCCTCCAGCTTGGCCGCCTCGCGCGCCTCGCGTTCCTCGATCAGACGCAGGCCCTCGCGGAGCACCTCGCTGGCATTCTGGTAGCGGCCGGAGATGACGAGGGCCTCAATGACGCTTTCATGGTGGGCGGTCAGGACCACGTTGCGGGTCGGCATGGTCTTTTCCTCGGTTCTGTGTTCGGTGACGGCAGTTTAGCCAGGATTGGCAGATTATGCCAATGCTTCCGGTGAAGGGGTAGGGGGTCGCTTTCCCTCGTTCCTGCGACTCAGCCAATCCCAGCACTCCTCCCAAGCCCCAGTCGTTCCGCCTGGACGAGCAGAAACTTGACCGAGGATGGGTGCCATCGCGTTCCGCCCCGCGGCGTGCGCTCGCGCATGGCCTCGAGCTGGGCGGCGATCTGCTGGAGCGTGCGATCGGGCGCCGCCGCTTTGATACCGGCGACCAGCCTGACCAGCCGATCGTCCCCCGGCTGCGGCTTTGCGCGATCCAACAGGTTGGCCTCGACGATGCCTTCCGTGACCAGCCGCCGGACCGTGCGGCGCAGGCGTTCGACCGTCCAGGTTGCCTCGTTGCTGCGGTTCAGGACCCGAATGACGTCGCCCCACGGCTGGTCCGGTCGCATGCGCCGCACCGTCGGCAACCAGGAATCAAGTTGGGTCAGGACGCCGTCCAGGTGCGCGGCGTCGCGGCTGGCCCGGACCTTGCGGATCGCGTCCGCGTCACCGCTGCGCAGCCCGGGATTGCCGCCGACACGACCGC
>Ga0181535_10007953_pt1 | contig 10531 bp, 9 predicted proteins | sample PEATcosm2014_Bin_44_FD_119774 | JGI IMG/M metagenome (GOLD analysis project Ga0181535, IMG submission 119774) | Peatland microbial communities from MTU Mesocosm Facility, Houghton, MI, USA - PEATcosm2014_Bin17_30_metaG | ecosystem: Environmental > Terrestrial > Soil > Wetlands > Peat | place...
CGGCCCTTGGCGTCTTCCGGAAGCTTGGGGGCAGTCGCCGGCCCTGCCGGTGAGGAGGCCTTCGAGGATGTTTTTTTCTGTGGCAAGCAGAAATTCTAGCAGGAATTAAAGAGACGCGAATCCCGGGACCACCGGGACTTCATGCCGATCCGCGCCAACGCTACAAATATTTCTCCCGCAGAATCTTTACGTGGTGCAATTCGTGTCCGGCGGCAAGGAAGGCAATGCCGCGAACCGTTACGCTGTATTTGTTGGCGTTCCCCTGGCGCATCCAAGCCTGCTGGGGCAGGTTCTGGAAGAGAGCGATTGTGGACTGACGAACGGTGCGAAATTCGTCGATCAGGCTCTTCAGTGTGCGCTCGTTGAAAGCACCGGCGGCCACGTAGTCATCTTGTTCAAAGCCAGGCAACACAACCGCGTCATTGCGTGCCACATGATGCGCGCGATAACCGAAGATGCGCTCCGTATCGATGATGTGGCCCAGAATCTGCTTGATGGTCCACTTGCCGGGAGCATACGAAAATTCTGAGGCGCGGCGATCGTCAACATTTTTCAACAACGCCGTGCTCTGCTCAAGCTGGGCGGCGAGGATTGACACAATCTGATCGCCCACAACCAAATTGACATAAACTGCCGCATAGGGAGGGTATTCAGAGGATTCCGGACGGCCTGGTGTCAAGTTGTTCATGACGGCAGTCTAGCATAGCCGCCGCTGCGGTTTTCAGGGAGCATCACTCGATGAGCATGCAGTCGCCGTAGGAAAAGAAGCGGTAACGCTCTTCGACGGCGTGCGCGTAAGCCCGCAGGATGAGTTCGCGGCCAGCAAAGGCCGCCACCAGCATCAGCAGCGTCGATTTCGGCAGGTGGAAGTTGGTGAGCAGCGCCGAAATCACCCGAAAGTCAAATCCGGGATAGATGAAGATGTCGGCCTCGCCTGTCTGCGGCTCGATGTGAGCGTCCTTATGCTGGCTGGCGGCGTACTCAAGGGTGCGCACTGTGGTTGTCCCCACGCCTACAACTCGTCTGCCTTCCCGGCGGGCGCGCTCGATCTGTCCGGCAGTCTCGGCGGAGATTTCGTAATGTTCGGTGTGCAGACGATGCTGCTCCACCACATCGGTCCGCACCGGCTGGAAGGTTCCCAAGCCCACGTGCAGTGTGATCTCGGCACTTTCCACGCCGCGCTCACGCAGCCGCTCAAGGATTTCCGGGGTGAAGTGCAGTCCCGCAGTGGGAGCCGCGACCGAACCGGGACGCGTGGCATAGACCGTCTGGTAATGCTCGCGGTCCTCGGAACGGTCCGGACGATCAATATAAGGCGGAAGTGGCACATGTCCGAGCATTTCCAATTGCTGGAAAAAGTCAGCCACCGGGGCAAAGCGCACCGTACGCTCGCCGAAGGTTCCACGCGCGATCACCTCAGCTTGGAGTTGCGCATCGCCCTTGGCGACGGTGATCACCTCACCTATGCCGATCTTCCGGCCGGGATGCACCAGTGCTTGCCAAGTCTGGGGTTCTGCCGCAACCTGCCGAGTGAGGAGCAGCTCCACCCGGCCACGCAAAAACTGCTTCGCCGCCGGATTGTGCGGGCTTAGAGGTTGTGCGGCGGCGCCGGAGCGATGCCCTAGCAGCCGGGCCGGCAGCACTCGGGTGTTGTTTCGAACCAATAGGTCGCCCGGACGCAGCAGCGCTGCAAAATCACGAAAGGCGCGATCTTCAAAGCTGTTCGTCATGCGCACAAGGTGGAGAAGGCGGGCGGCAGCGCGGTCCGCCAGGGGTTCCTGAGCGATCAGTTCGGCAGGCAGAGGGAAATCGAAGTCAGCGACCAGCACGGCTCGATTATAGAATGTGCTTCGGATCTTCAGCGGCACGGGCAAGCAATGGCATGGCGACGGCGAGCAGAACTGAATTCAGGTTTCCCGGAAGCAAATCCTTGGCCAACCGGCGGGAGCTAGGTTACTATATCGCCCACGGGATATCCTTCCAGCTGCAGCATGGGCCGAAAATGAGCGAGTTAGAACTCAGACAGGAAATGTTGGGAATCGGCAGATTGCTGCACGAGAAAAATTTCGTGGCGGCCACGGACGGGAATATTTCGGCGCGCGTAAGCAGCAAGTCCATTCTCGTGACGCCGACCGGCATGTCCAAGGGCATGTTGCGTCTGGAAGATCTCGTTCTGGTTGATCACGATGGGCGCAAACTGGCGGGTACGCGTGAGGTTTCCACCGAACTCAGGATGCATCTGCTCATCTACCGATTACGTGGTGATGTTCATGCTGTGGTGCATGCGCATCCGCCCACGGCGACTGGCTTTGCCGCCGCCGGCCTGGCCCTGGATGAGCCCTTGATCTCCGAGGTCGAACTGTCCCTGGGCCGCGTGCCCACGGCTTGCTACGCACTGCCCGGCAGCACAGAGCTTTGTGATGGGCTCTCCCCCCTGATCACCGGCAACAACGCGATCCTAATGGCAAACCACGGCGTGGTCACCTACGCCGAGGACCTGCTTACCGCCTACATGCACATGGAAACCGTGGAGCATTTCGCCCGCATCTCCCTGGTGACGCACCAACTGGGACGACGGCATGCGCTCGACAAAAGACAGGTTGACGAATTGCGCGACCTGAGAAAACAGCGGGCAATGGGCACAACGGAAGACCTGCTGCGAAAGAAAGCCTGATCGCTTCTCAGATCCCAACCTCCGGCTTCGCCGGAAGGGTAGCGCGTCCCGGCGATGTTTCGACATATCCGGGGCTGTCAATCTGCACCGGATATGTCTTTCGAAACGCTGGCTCTACTGACCTCCCAAATTAAATCTCAATCCGGCCCTGAAGGTAGCGCGCAACGCGGGATAGCCGAGCACATCTTCGTAGTGTTGGTTCAGAAGGTTTTCCACGTTGGCATAAGCGGTCACATAGCGTTTAATCGCGTACCAACCGCCGGCGTCCAGGCGGGCATAACCAGCCACCGCAGTCAGCGGCACGGGAAGCACAAAGAAGTCCGAATCCGCGCGGCGCCCGATGAACGTCCCACCCAGGGTCGCCCCGAATTTTCGCCGCGTGTAGCTGACCAGGGCGTTGCCGGAATGCTTCGGCCGCAGCAGCAATGGTGTTCCCGCCTCCGAGCCAGTCAGGTTTTGTGTCGAGTCGTAGACGTAGGCTCCGCGCACCTGCAGGCGTGCCGTGGGCCGCGCTTGCAATGTCACTTCCGCGCCCTGCGCCATCGATTTATCGATGTTTATGTATTGCGTGAAGGTGGCGTTGGTGTCGATTCGATCGTGAAACTGATTATTAAAATAAACTGCGTCGAAGGAGTACTTCCCCTTCAGGAACGATTGCTGCACTCCGGCCTCGAAGGCGTTATTCTGCTCCGGCTTGAGATTGGGATTGCCGACGATGCCAAAGATCTGCTCGCCGAAGGTCTGCAGAAAATTTGGTTCCTTGATGCCTTCACTGAAGCTGCCGCGCAGCCGAGTCCCGGAAAAGACGTCGCCCCCGCGGATGAGCAGGTAGCTGGCGGCCACGCGCGGCACGCCGCGATCGCCGAAATATTCGTTGTGCACATAGCGCGCTCCAGCCTGCACTGAGAGCCGCTTCCAGGAGATTAACTCTTCTCCATAGACAGCATGGTTGAGCCGCAGACCATGGCTGATGGGCGCAGTGTTGGGATCGCCGAAGAAGCCGTTTTCATCCTCAAACTCATAGCCGAAGACGGTGCGCGCCCAATCGCGAGCCCAGTACTCGCCCTGGTAGTTGAATCCCGCGCGGTTGTAGTCGTTCGTACTTTTGCAGTTAATCGGATTGCCTAAGACATCGGTATCGAAGCAGAAGTCCACGATACCCAAACGAACCGGGTTCACTGGCACGTCCTGCTGAAAGAGATCGGTGTGATGGTATTCGTATCCGCTGAAACGGTGATACCAATGCTCACCGGCGGCAACGCTCAGCTCGGTCGAGGCCAGGAAATTATTCTGCCGCGAGAAGGCGTTGGTATCCGGCGGCAGATTGGAATCTCCGGCCGGCAGTTGAACTCCCTGCGAAAAGTTATATTCACCCTGACCGCCGGTACGGCTGGTGCTGTGGCGCGTGCGAAAGCGCAACTGCACCTTGGGAGAAAACGCGTATCCGAGATTGGCACCCTCGGTGGAATTCGAGTAGCTGTCGTTGGCGCCTTGCCCCTGGGTATTGAATTGGTCGCCGAACAGGTTGTAGTCGAAGTGGTTCACGGCGCCGGAGAGCGAACCGTAACCGTGAGCCGTTGCGAACGTCCCGCCATCGGCCCCGAATGTGAACAGCGGTACGCGCGTGCTCCCGGTGCGACTGAACACCTGGACGACGCTGGTCATCGCGTCCGAACCGTAAAGCGTGCTCTGACTGCCTCGCAGCAGTTCTATGCGGTCAAACTGTGAAGTGGAAACCACACCGAAGTCAAATGTTCCTCCCGGCTCATTGATCGGCACACCATCGATGATCACCTTGTTGTAGGTCGATTCTCCGCCACGCACAAATAGCGAAGTAAGGCCGCCGCGCTGACCCGTATCGGAGATGACCGCGCCGGGTGCGAAGCGCAAAGCTTCGCCGGTCGATACCGGCTGAAGCGTGTTCAGTTCGGCCGAATCGATGATCGAAACATCGCTGCCGGTTTCGACTCCGGTTGCCGGAGTTGCCGCCGCCGTGATCGATACCGTCTGCTCGGCGCTGGCCAGCTTCAGGTGCACGGTCAGCGAGGCCGTCTGTTCGAGCGTGATCTCCTGCGTCGCCGGCGCGAATCCGGGCGCAAGCACCTGCACGCGGTAGCGTCCCGGCTGCAAGTTGTGGAATTCGGCAACTCCGTTGGCGGTGGCCGAGCGGACGGCAATCGGCGCGGTTTTCTGCTGACTGTACAGCGTCACCCGGGCCGAGCCAACCAAAGCGGAATGCGGATCAACAATTTGGATCTTGATTTCGGAAGCGGAAAGTTGAAAAACCAGAGCGGCGCTCACTAACGCCAGCAGAAACAACGCACGGATCGTTCGCATAACAATCCTCCTTTGCACGCGAAAGAGGTTCTTGTCGGCGTTCGCGCCGGTCTCCTGGCTTGGCGAGCACGTCCGGAGTCCAATGGATTCCAGACCCAACGGCCTTCCCATGCGGATTACAGGTGCACAGTGGCCGGCGGTTCTCGAGCGAGGCAGTGATGGCACTCGCTTTTGACTCGCTTACAGTTGCGCGGCAGCGCGGGATTCTCACCCGCTTCCCAGTCCGCAGCCTTGAGCGTCTGCGGACGCGCGAACACAGAATTGAAAAGAGCGATTCGCTGCCATGAGGCAGCGACACAAATTACTTCGACTAGGAGTCGCTTTGACTCTAGTCACTCTGACAGGAGATTGTCAACAAAAGGAATTTCAAGCCGCAGGCCTCGCTTCTTCTTCGCAAAACCCATTACCGAACAGCGCGACGCAAAGGCAATCTTGCAACTGGAATCGTCGATCTTCACTCACTTCTCGCCCGCCGTTCCGCCTCAAGACGCACACCTTCCAGCGCCGCCTGCATCTCTCCATAAGAAGTCGCGAACTCCTCCCGACTGGCATCAGCGGCTACGTCGATGCGTTTTGACCAACGCAGATGCACCTTGGTGAATGGCTTCGGAATCAGCAGGCGGTCCCAGGTATTCAGCTGCCAAGCGCGGCGTGGAGCGAGATAAAAGCAGTAGATCGGTCGTTGCGTGCTCCGCGCCAGCAGCAATGGCCCGTACTTGGCGACAAAGCGAGGTCCCTTCGGACCGTCGGCCGTAAAGCTTGTAAGCACTCCCTGCGCGGCCTGTTCCTCCATACCCTCCAGGGCGCGCGCCCCGCCGTGTGTGCTGGAGCCGCGAATGGCTCGAAAGTCCAGGCGATTGACGACACGTGTAATCAACTCGCCGTCAAAGCTGTTGCTGACCATGATCGCTATGTCCCGCCCGCGAAAGTAGTAGGCCGCTGGCAAAATGCATCCATGCCAGAAAGGCACGATCGTCCCCCGTGGAGGCATATCGGTGTCTTCTGGCAGAGGAGGATCGCCCTCCCAGCTGTGTTCGAAGCGGAGCGTGCTACCGAGCAGCGTCAGCAGGGCGCGAGTGAGCCAGGGAACCACCCAGAGAGCGATACGCTGCTTCAGGCTGAATCGCGGTTCCGCAGGGACGGCCGCCAGTTTGATTTCCTCATCCATCGCGATTACGGCAAAACCCGGGATGCTATTTCCTTTTTCGTTTCGCTTAAGATAGCCGGTCCCTGATGGTCGCGTCGACCGAAATTATGACTCCGGGATACATCATCCCTGGTTTTGCCTGGCGAGCTAGGGGCCTGATAGCGCAGGAAGTACAGCATTGTGCGCGGGGTTCTGCGCGCAAAAACTCAAAGCGGTATATGCAGCAGCTTCAATCTTTCCCGGTCTTCCGCGTGCAAAAAATTAAAGGCACGGATAAGCCGTGCCTTTGCAAGGTAAAGACAGAGCTATTCGCTCCAGCGTTTAAACACCAGCGAGCCGTTGGTTCCACCGAAACCGAATGAGTTCGTGAGCGCATAGTCGAACGATGCTTTGCGCGGCTTGTTCGGCACGAAGTCCATGCCTTCGGTTTCCGGAGCCTGACTCACCAGATTGATGGTTGGCGGCAGTTCCTGGTTCCGCAGCGACAGTACGGTGATGCCGGCTTCCATCCCGCCGGCGCCGCCCAGCAGGTGTCCGGTCATCGACTTGGTCGAGCTGACGGGGATCTTGCGTTCGCCGAAACAACGCCGGATGGCACGCGACTCAAGAATGTCTCCGATTGGAGTTGATGTGCCGTGCGCGTTAACGTAGCCGATATCGGCGGGGCTCAACTTGGCGTCGCAAATTGCGTTCATCATCACGCGAAAGCCGCCATCGCCATCTTCAGAGGGCTGAGTGATGTGATAGGCGTCGGCGCTCATGCCGTAGCCGACCAACTCGGCCAGGATCGGCGCGCCACGGCGCTTGGCGAACTCCAACTCCTCCAGAACCAGAATACCAGCGCCCTCGCCCATAACGAATCCGTCGCGATCCTTGTCCCAGGGACGGCAGGCGCGCTCCGGATCATCGTTGCGCGTGGAAAGAGCCCGCATGGCAGAGAATCCGCCAACGCCCATCGGCGTGATGGCAGCTTCCGTACCGCCGGCGATCATCACGTCGGCATCACTGCGCTGGATAATCTTGAAGGCATCGCCGATGGAATGCGCACTGGTGGTGCAAGCGGTCGCGGTAGCTTCGTTCGGGCCCTTCGCGCCGTAACGGATGCTGACGTGCCCGGCCGCGAGGTTCACGATTGACGCCGGAATGAAGAAGGGCGAGATCTTGCGCGGACCGCCTTCCAGCAGCGCCTTATGCTCTCGTTCGATGACGTCAAAGCCACCGATACCCGAGCCGATATGCACGCCCACGCGGGTAGCGATTTCCGGCGTCACCTTCAGGCCCGAGGCCTTCATTGCCTCATCCGTGGCCGCCAGGCAGACATGGATGAAGCGTCCCATCTTCTTCAGCTCTTTTTTGTCGATGAAATTAAGCGGATCGAAATTCTTGACTTCAGCCGCTATCTGGCAGGGAAACAGAGAAGTGTCGAAGTAAGTGATCTTGGCCACGCCGCTCTTGCCGGCCATCAGACTCGACCACACTTCCTCGCAGTTGTTTCCTACGCCGCAGAGCAATCCGATGCCGGTAACTACGACTCGACGGTTCACCTACTTGCCTTTCGCGTGCTGCCCGATGTAATCGATGGCATCCTTGACGGTGCGGATTTTCTCCGCGTCTTCGTCGGGTATCTCAATGTCGAACGCTTCTTCAAAGGCCATGACCAGTTCGACGGTGTCCAGGGAGTCAGCGCCAAGATCGTCGACAAACGACGCGGTCGCCGTTACCTCGCCCTCGTCGACGCCAAGCTGCTCCACGATAATCTGCTTTACCTTCTCATCTACCGAAGCCATTGAAGCTTCTCTCCTTCCCCCCTGAAGCGGGGTGACAAAATCGCAAAACTTTCAATGCCCCCGGCGCACCGAATCATCGCAGGCGGAACCTGCATCTGCCGGGGCCGCAACTCCCTACTCCGGGTAAGCCAAAGCTGAACCGCCTACTTCTTGGCTGGTAAATGCTTGCCGATGTAATCAACGGCATCTTGAACGCTGCGAATCTTTTCGGCGTCTTCGTCCGGAATTTCGATCTCGAACGCCTCTTCGAAGGCCATCACCAACTCAACTGTGTCCAGCGAGTCGGCACCAAGGTCGTCCACGAATGAAGCGCTACTGGTCACCTCGCCCTCGTCGACGCCCAACTGCTCCACAATGATCTGCTTAATTTTTTCCTCTAATGATGCCATTTCGCGTGACGCCTCCTACCGCATAAATCGAACAAAATCTCCCAGCACACACAAAGCATACCTTATCACGCCCGAGCTGGGGTTACGGATTGGAGTCGCGCATGCAGACCTGCACGGCGCAGCCGTTTGTAGCCGGGTTGGCTTGGAGACTCCAGTCACACATCCTACCTGCTCACCCAAGCCGTGGTCAACGTCTTCGATTGGGACCCGGTTCCCGATGCCAACCCCTGGCCTCCACGACCCGATTCCCGACTCGTGGCGGAAGTCGCCCGGTCCTGAATTGTCGCTGTGCCGGCGAGCTAAGGCGTGGGAATACGGCCCCAAGCCCAGCTATTGCCCTTTCTGGTTCGCCCGTATGACGTTAGCCGCTCTTTCTAGCTATGCTCATCGCATGCGAGCCGTCGTGCAACGGGTCAGCCGCGCCCGCGTGATCGTCGAGAACCAGACTGTCGGAGACATCGCCAACGGATTGCTTGTTCTGCTCGGGGTCTCGGTCAGCGACTCTGAATCCGATGCCGATTACCTGTCGGAGAAAATCTGCACTCTGCGGATCTTTGAGGATGCCGATGGCAAGATGAACCTCGACGTTTCCCAGACCGGGGGAGCAATCCTTGCTGTCTCGCAGTTCACCTTGTACGGGGACGTGCGGCGCGGACGCCGGCCCTCGTTCGACGATGCCGCCCGCCCCGAACGCGCGCGCCAGCTCTACGAGTACTTCGTGGAAAAAATACGCACGCGCGGACTGCGCTGCGAGACCGGACAGTTTCAGGCTTCGATGCAGGTCGAACTCGTCAACCAGGGTCCAGTTACCATCCTGCTCGACTCACAAAAGCAGTTCTAGCCTCAGTCTTGGCATGCGATTCCTGTTTTGGGCAAACAAGTGATACCACTGTTTACGCCAATTAGCGTCGGAAGCGTGACCTTTTGCAAAAAAACGGTGTCAATTTTGATTGGAATCAACCGGGAGCACGGCGAGACTGGTGGCAGGAATCGGGTATGGAGTTCCTGCAAGGCTTAATACTCCACTGTTCGATGTGAAGACGTAGAGAGCAGCATTGCTGATCGCGTATAGGTATCCGTTGTTGTCCCATCGCGCGTCGATAAAGCTGATGGTTGGTTCTACAGCACTGCCGATGTGCGAAAGCGTTCCATTGGAATTGAGATTGAACGTCTCAATTCCGTTCTGTCCGGCAACAGCCAAATAGGTTCCCGTTGGATCGAAGTTGAGCGCAGTAATCGTAGTGAATGTGGTCGCGTTTGCTAAATAGGAGACCGGCGTCAGGGTTCCAGATGCGTTGATTTGATAAATGCCAATGTCGGCGCTGAGATTTTGGTATGTATCTAATGAAGTTTCTGAGTACGCAACCGCCAAGTATCCCTTTGCTGAAACTGCGCTGGCGAGCGGACACACGAAAACATTGCCCGCATTCGGGGGCGGGATGGCGAGCGTTACGCCAGGAGCAAGATTAGAAAAGGAGATCAACTGGCCATCTGAACTGCGCTGGAAAGCGTAAAGCACCCATTGCATACGCGCACATCCCGCACCGTAGGCCACTTGATTGGTCGGCGAGAACTGGAGGGACCAAATCGTAGCAAGCCCAATGTCTATGCTGGACTGAAAGGCAAGTGAGCCGTCGCCCTGAACGGCAAAGCTGGAAAGGCAATTGTCCAGGCTGGTACCCTGACCTGCATAAAGAGAACTGCCGCGGGGGTCCAATGTAAGCCCCGTAACCCAGTAACCGGGATAACCTGCACAAGCTGAACCATTTATTGATGATGTCGTGCTCAACACTCCATTCCCTTGTCGGGCGTAGGTCGCGATATTCGTTCTATCGGTTCCGAAGAGGAACTCGGAATTGCCTACAATATTGTTCGACGGCCCAGGAAATGGGCTGCCGCTCACAGGGGTCAGAGAGGCGTCGGCTTGCACGGCAAAAGCGGCAATCCCGTTTGGATTTGTGTTCTGGCCAACGTACACGTAGCCAATTGGCGGATTGGTCGGACTGCTCACAGGCGGCGTGGGGGTGCTGTTTACTGGCGCAGTAGGCGTGGTGGGCGTGCCTGCGGGTGTATCAGTGCTGGGACTGGCGTTGGTTGCAGTTGTGGAACTCGGTTGGCCCGAGCCGCATCCCGCCAGCATTAAACAACAAGCAGCCACAACAACAACGAAGCAGATTCCGTACTTTCGTGCCATTTC
>Ga0181535_10007954_pt1 | contig 10531 bp, 6 predicted proteins | sample PEATcosm2014_Bin_44_FD_119774 | JGI IMG/M metagenome (GOLD analysis project Ga0181535, IMG submission 119774) | Peatland microbial communities from MTU Mesocosm Facility, Houghton, MI, USA - PEATcosm2014_Bin17_30_metaG | ecosystem: Environmental > Terrestrial > Soil > Wetlands > Peat | place...
CATCCGATACCATCCACTTTGGCGCACTCGACGGCCCGAGCCTCCGCCTCCACGCCGAAGAAGCGGGGGCGGATGAGCTCAACGACACCTCGACCCTCCGCGACATCATCGAGCAAATCCCCGAGGTCGGCTCCGGCAACGCCCTTGACAAGCTGCGCTGGTTCTTCGAGTCTGCGCGCAAGCTCAATACCTCCGACGCCGTCGACCAGATCCTCGCCGCACTCCTCGACACCACTCTCCAGCTCACGCAGGTCGAGCGCGGCTACGTCTTCCTCCGCAACGAAGCCGGGGAAATGGAACTGGCTCTCGGCCGCAACGACAAGGGTGAAGGTCTCACCGATGTCTCCACGCTGTCGCACGGCGCGATGCGCCAGGCCATCAGCACCTCCAACGAATTCATCGTCACCGATACCCTGAGCGCCGATCCTGAAACGCGGTCCGCGAGCATGGTGGCGCACAGCATCCGCTCTGTCACCTGCATCCCGCTGCGCAAGCGCCGGCCGGGGGCGGCGGCGCGGGACACCGACCTCCTTGGCCTTCTCTATCTCGACAGCCGGCTTCGCCCCGGGGCCCTCACCCAGATCGATAACGACCTGCTGCGCACCATCGCCACCGACGCCGCGGCGCTCATCGACAACGCTCAGCTCGCCGTCTCCGAGGAGCGGGAGCGCGTTTACCGCCAGGAGATGAACATCGCCGCGGAAATTCAGCGCGGCCTGATGACCGTCCAGCCGCCCACGCTCTCCTGGGCCCAGGTCGCGGCGCGCTCCGTGCCCTGCCGCGAATGCGGCGGCGATTTCTTCGACATCGTCGAGGACGGTGAATCGCTCGCCGTCATCGTTGCGGACATCTCCGGCAAAGGCATCTCCGCCGCCATCCTCGGAGCCACGCTGCAGGGACTCATTTACTCCCTGCTGGTCGCACGCCAGCCGCTGGCCACCATCGCCGACATCGTCAACCGCTACATCTGCAGCAAAAACGTCGAGAAATACGCGACGATGGCCATCCTCCGCATCTCGCCCAACGGCCATCTCGAATACGTCAACTGCGGCCACGTGCCGCCCTTCTACTATTCCGGCGGATGCTCGCGTCTGCCCGAGTCGAATCTGCCTGTGGGACTGATTGAAGGTGCGCCTCTCTCGTCCGGAACCGTCGAGCTCCAGCCTGGCGCACGCGTGCTGATTGTCACCGACGGTGTTACAGAAGCCGCGGCCCCGGACGGCGAATTCTACGGCGAGGTCCGCCTTGCCGCCCCCGAGTTCGAAAAGGCCACGCTCGACGACATCTTCATGCAGGTCGAACGCTTCGCAGGGGCCCTCGCGGCCGACGACGACTGCACGGTCCTTGACCTCCGCTACGTGGGGTGAGGCCGCTTGCGCCTCGCGGCTCAAAGCACTATGCTGGCTCCCTCCCCTTCATCGGCACGCGTTCGAGTCTCGCACGCAGAGACCTAATCCGCTTCCCCAGGAGAACCACTGTGAAAATCAAGATAGCCGTCCTGGCTACTCTCGTCGTTAGCGCGTTAACTGTATATGCTTCCGGTCCCGCGGCCCCCAAGCCCGCGCAGTCCGGAGCAGTCGAGATCTGCGCCGGTGACACGGACGCGGAAAACCTTTGCAAATGGGACGCGCCTGCCGGAACCCGCGGGCGCAAATGCGTTCTGGACGTCGAGCGCATCAGCCGCAAGGACGTCTGCGCCTACGACCATGCCACAGCAGCTGAGATGACTGACCATAAACCCATGTGCATCTCGGCGAAAATGGCCGAGCACATCGTTTTTCAGTCCAGCAATGGCCGTACCTTCCGCGTGCGGCGTCTCGTCCCCATCAACAAGACCAACGCCAGCGGGCAGGCGTGTCCGGTTCATCCCTTCAGCCGTGAGTTTCACGCGGAGGACTTCAACTTCGCCCCCAACTTCGACACCGCCGAGCCCAAAAGCGAAGCCATCGGCTGCCGCTACAAGCTTGAAGTTCAGTTCGTCACCGAAGATCCGCATGCTCCCGTAGCTACCGAGGACCCGCAGCACCGCCATCTCGAGTGCCGCGACCCACACCTCGGCATCACCGGGCACTGATAGGGGAGTCGCGGCGCGCCTGCCCTCACCCCGGGGGCGCGACGCCCTTCATATCCGGCGCGCTCTCGATATCCGCCTTTGAGTAGCCGTGGGCGATGGCCTTCGTCGCCCAGTCCCGCGCCACTCCCTGATCGCCCAGCCGCGCATACACCCGCGCCGCGTAGTAATTCACCTCGGAATCTTCCGGCGCATGCTCCAGCGCCGTGCTCAGATACTCAAGCGCATCCCCGCGCTGGCCGAGCGCCGCCGAGCAGTACGCGGCCACCATCAGCGCGTCCAGATCCTGCGCATTCACGCGCAGCCGGTCGCGGCTCATCCCGAGCGCATCCTTATATCGCGCCTCCGCCTTCGCCGGCTGCCCACTCCAGGCATACGCATCTGCCAAATCTGCCGCGATCGCGAACGAATTTGGTTTCATGTGCGCAGCAGACTCAAGGGCCGCAATCGCGGCGTCCCACTTCTTCTGGTGGAGATACACCTGCCCCAGATCCATGTATGCCTCGGCGTGCGGATTCCCGCGGGTCGCCCCGTCGAGAATCGCCGCCGCCTGGTCGAATTTCCCTTCGAGAAAATACGCGACTCCGAGCCGCCGCGCCAGAACGCTGTTCGCCGGAAATTTCGCCGTGGCCTGCTCCAGCACGGTCGCTGCCCGCGTGTAGTCCGCCCGCCGCAGCAGGAAGTTCGCCAGCGCAAAATAGTTTGCCCAATAGTATGGCCGCGCCTCAATCGCTTGTTGATACACCTTCTCCGCCTGTTCAGGCTGCTCCGTCTCCTCATACGTTCGCGCCAGCCCGTTCAGCGCGCTATCGCTCTGCGGATCCAGCCGCAGCGCCTCCTCGAATTCCCGCTGTGCCTGCCTGGCCTGGCCCGTCCCGTCGTCAATCGTTCCCTGGCAAATCTGCGCTTCGGCGATTTGCGGGTTCAGTTGCAGAGCCTTCTCGCAGCTCGCTCGCGCCAGCGCAATCTTCGCCGCATCCGACGTGGACTGATACTCGGCCCACTGCGTTTCTCCCAGTCCGGCAAAGGCCGCCGCGAATTCCGGATCGGCTCTCGTCGCCTCCCTGAAGCTCGTCTCCGCTTTCCTCAGATTGTCCGCAATTTCGAAATCCCGCAGATAGCCCACGCCTCTCAGGTACGCGTCGTAAGCAGCGGGGATGCGCGTCCCGAATCTCGCAGCGGTCTCCCCAGCGGGCGCCGCCGCTGACACGCTCAGCATCGTCAACACGCCCTCGACCACATCGTCTTCCAGCTTGAACGGATCGGTTGGCGTGCCGTTCGCTGTCTCCGAGCGCAGAATCTTTCCCGTCGCGTCGCTCACCTCATACGAAATCCGCACCTGGTTTCCGAACTGCTGATAGCTCCCGTCGATCGCGAGGTCCGCGCCGAGTTCCTTGTGCGCCTCCTCCGGCGTCTTGAGCGCGTGGGCGCGCACCTCGCTCGCGGCCAGCACCTCGATCCCGTTCGACGACGCCTCCTGCGCCAGGCTCGATGTGATCGCCTCGCGCAGTCCCTCGCTGTACGCGCTGAGCTGAGCCTCCTCGGGAATCACATGGAAGGGAAGCACCGCGAGCAGCCGCGTCTTCGGCGCCGGGACAACATCCGTAACCTTGGTCGCCGGCTCGGAATAATGCCGGCGGACCAACCACCACGCAAGAAGTGCCGCGACCACAAGCACCGCCACGCCAGCCATAGCGACGTAATTGCGCGGCAGGCCTCTGAGGCTCTCCGATGCAATATCGCGGGCGATGCTACGCGAAGCGGTCCCGCTCGACGCGCAGGCCCTCAGGTCCACGAGCAAATCCCGCACGGTTGCATACCGCCGCTCCGGCTGCTTCTCGAGGGCCTTTCGAATCACCCGACTCAGATCCGTGGGCAATCCCCGCGCTTTCAGATCGAGCGCCGCTGGCTGGTCCGTCAGTGTCATCTGCACGCTGTCGGCAAGGCTCTTTCCCTTGAACGGAGGCTTCCCGCCCGCCATCTCGTACAACACCACGCCGAGTGCGAAAATGTCCGACTGCTCCGTCGGCTCGTTCTCGCGCAGCACCTCGGGCGCCATGTAGCCGGGCGTCCCCGCAAACGCGGAGCCCGCGCCCGCCAGGCTCACCGTCTCGCCGGCGCCTTCCGCGCTCGCTATCATCCGCGCCAGGCCAAAGTCCAGCACTTTGACGAAGCCCTGCTCCGTCACCATGATGTTTTCCGGCTTAATGTCGCAGTGCAGAATCCCACTCGCGTGCGCGGCTTCAATCGCCTCCGCGATCTGTACCGCCAGCGAGAAGAATGCCGCAGCTTCCAGCGGTGTTCGCAGCGCCGCCCGCAGGTCGCGTCCCACCACGAACTCCATCGCCACCAGCCACTCGCCGTTGTGGCTGCAAACGTCGTAGACCTGCGCAATGTGAGGACTGTTGATGGCCGCGGCGCGCTTGGCCTCGGTGAGCAGGTGTCCGGCGCGCGTGGCGTTCTGCGAATCCGAAGGCGCAGGCTGCGCCGCAGTCAGCCGTTTCAGCACCAGCCTGCGATGCAGAATCCGATCCTCGGCCAGCCAGGCTTCTCCCATGCCACCCGCGCCGAGCTGGCGCCTGACAACGTACCGCTCCGCAACCACATCCTCCGGAGCCAGTCCGGTGGCGCCCCTGGACTCGGCGCCTTCGTCCTGGGGTGGTTGTCTGTCCGGTGTATTGCGCGCCGCCAAGGGAGCCGCGATCCTCGCTTCTCTCCCAGGCGCTGTGCAATCCGAGGCGGCTGGGAAGATTCAAGCTGCGTCAGCAGTTGGCCTGATACTACTACCCTGCGCCCGCGGGGCGGCAGCCCCGCGGGTTGGACGCCGGAGCCGCAGCCGGGCTCGCCCGGTTATTTGTAACTGAGAGTGTTACATAAGAATCCGGCGCGGCGGGGCGCTCCATCGTCATGTTCGCCAGCGGCACCGAATCTGCACCGCGCGCGCCACTCAGCCCCGTCCGCATCGCGCAGCAACGGCGTGCGCTTGCGATGGATCGTCTCGAGCGCCGAGACCGAGGGAAGTCGGAATGTTCAACCGCACTCGGACTCAGCGCCTCGGCCCGCCCCAATCGTCCGCAGAAAAACTTTGGTCACTCCTGCGAATTATTTTTGTGCAGCCTGATCGTCTTCTCGTTCGTCTATGGGGTTTACGGAAAAGCCAAGGGATTCGTTGCCTCTTCCAAACTCAGGAAGCCAACGGACCGGGAATCAGGGAGGTACGAGACGAATTTCGCTCAGGAGATCGACACTGCGGTACTTTCTTCGCCGGCCGCGTAGTTCATGCTCGTTCTCCGGCTTCGATGTTTGCGAGGCAGCACAACAGGGGAACCAAAATCGGCATCAGTTGACCAGACGGATGCGTGATATAAACCTGACAGAAAAGGTGGAAGTGTTGAGCCACCACCGCATATGGGCCTTCATAATTTGACTCCCCCACAGGACGTATCGTATCGATGAAAGTGCTGGTTGTAGGCGGTGATGGATACTGCGGATGGGCCACGGCGCTTTACCTGTCAGACCGTGGCTTTGAAGTCGGAATTGTCGATAGCCTCGTGCGCCGCCACTGGGATCTGACCCTGGGTGTTGACACTCTTACCCCCATCGCTCCCATTCGGCAGCGAATCGAGCGGTGGCGCGAGTTGACCGGCCACAACATCGAGTTGTTCATCGGTGACATCATCGACTACCCATTTGTGCAGAACTTCATGCGCAAATTCGAGCCGGAGGCGATTGTCCACTTCGGGGAGCAACGCTCAGCGCCCTTTTCGATGATCGATCGCGAGCATGCCGTCCTGACCCAGGTGAATAACGTCGTTGGGAACCTGAACCTCCTTTACGCGATCAACGAGTTCGGCAAGGGCATTCACCTGGTAAAACTCGGCACCATGGGGGAATACGGCACCCCGAACATCGATATCGAAGAGGGGTACATTACTATCCAGCACAACGGGCGCAGGGACCGGCTTCCTTACCCGAAGCAGCCCGGGTCGTTCTATCACCTGAGCAAGGTGCACGACAGCCACAACATTCAGTTTGCGTGCCGGGTTTGGGGATTGCGCGCGACCGATCTCAACCAGGGCGTGGTCTATGGTGTGCTTACCAGCCAGACCGCGCGCGATGAAGTTCTCGTCAATCGCCTCGACTACGACCAGGTCTTCGGCACCGCGCTCAACCGATTCTGCATTCAGGCTGCGATTGGCCATCCGCTGACCGTTTACGGAACCGGCGGCCAGACCAGGGGCTTTCTGGACATTCGCGACACCGTGCGCTGCATTGAGATTGCAGTTTCGAATCCCGCCGCGGCAGGCGAGTTCCGCGTCTTCAACCAGTTCACCGAACAGTTCAGCGTCCACGATCTCGCGATGATGGTCTACAACGTCGGCGAGCGCGCTGGATTGCAGGTGGAAGTGCAGCATCTTGCCAATCCGCGCGTTGAGAAGGAAGAGCACTATTACAACGCGAAGAACACTCACCTGCGCGACCTGGGACTGGAGCCGCACCGCCTCTCGGAATCCCTGCTCGATTCGCTTCTGCACTTTGCAATTCGGTACAGAGATCGTGTGGATCAGTCGCAGATCATGCCGACAGTGACCTGGAACGGTATACCCATGCCCCAATCGGCCCCGCGCTCAGAGCGTCCACTGGCAGCGGACTGACAATCCGTGCCTGGATACAATTGGCGTAGTCCTGGAGACGCTCCCCTGCGACCACGACGCCCCAGAATGAGCATTCTTCATGTTATCGGCAGTCTTTCTCCGCGCGACGGAGGACCGCCGGAAGTTACGCGCCAGTTGGCGCTGGCCTTTGACCAGAATGGCGCAAGAATGGAAGTGCTCTGCGCTGACGATCCGGAGTCCCCGTTCCTCAGGGATTTTCCGTGTCGGGTTCATGCCACGGGCCAGCGCTGGCTCGGGCGCTATTCACTTTCGCCACGGCTGTGGAAATGGCTCCAGCAGAACATTGGACGTTTCGACGGAGTTGTCATCCAGGGCATCTGGACCTTTCCGGGCATCGCCGCTCGCCTCGCTGCCCGCAGGGCCGGAAAACGCTATGCCGTCTTTCCTCACGGTTCCCTCGACCCGTGGTTCAAAGAACGGTATCCGCTCAAGCACCTCAAAAAGCTGCTCTACTGGCCGATCCAGTATCCTGTGCTGCGCGACGCCACGGCGGTCCTGTTCACCAGTGCCCTCGAACCCGATCTGGCAAAATTGAGCTTCTCTCCCAATGCCTGGAACACGGTCGTTTTTCCTCAGGGCATCCAGGAGCCGCAGGGCGATCCCGCCGTTCAAATCGAAGCGTTCTACAGCGCTTTGCCGAAGCTCCGCAACCGCCGCTTTCTCCTCTTTATGTCGCGCCTGCACGCCAAGAAGGGGTGCGACCTGCTGATCGATGGCTTTGCGAAAGTCGCTGCGGAATTCCCCGGCGTCGATCTCGTGGTCGCTGGTCCGGACCAGGAAGGTTCTCAGGCGAAATTCCAGCGCACGGCAGCAGAAAAGGGCATCGGTGATCGCGTTTACTGGCCCGGAATGATCGGTGGCGACGTCAAATGGGGGGCCCTCCGCGCTGCCGAGGCGTTCATCCTTCCCTCGCATTCGGAGAACTTCGGCATTGTGGTTGCCGAGTCCCTCGCTGTGGGCCGGCCTGTTCTCACCACAAATAAGGTCAACATCTGGCGAGAAATCCTCGAAGACGGCGCAGCCCTCATCGAAGACGATACGCTGGAAGGGACAGAACGCCTGCTCCGCGGGTGGCTCGAGATGCCCGAGCAAAAGCGCGCAGCGATGACGGCTCACGCCTGGCCTTGCTACGCCGCCCACTTCACCATGAAACGTGGCGCGGAGACCATCAAGAAGCTGTTTCCCCAGGCGGCGCCGACGGCCGATGCCGCGGAGACAGTCCGCAGCGCCTGAGTCCCATTCGCTATTCCTTCCCCTCCAGCTTCTCCAGCAGACGGTCAAACTCCTCGAGCTTCGCGTACTCGATAATGACCCGCCCTCGCCCCTTCTTGTCTTCGATGCGCACCTTCAACCCCAGCGCCCGTTGGAGCTGCACCTCGACGTCCCGCACATTCGGATCGACAGACTTCTCCGTTTGTTCGTTGTCAGGTTTGGCTGGTGCAGGGCTAAGGAGCTTCTGCACATAGCTTTCCGTCTGCCGGACGTTCATCGCCAGTGCGGCCACCTTTTGCGCCGCCTTCAATATGGACTGCGGATCCTCCAGGGGCAGGAGCGCCCGCGCGTGCCCAAAACTGAGGGCGCCTTCCTCGACCTGGCCCTGGACCTCAACCGGCAATTTCAGCAGCCGCAAAAAATTCCCCACCGACGCGCGATCTTTCCCCGTCCTCCGCGCCATCTGTTCCTGCGTTAGCTGAAACTCCCGCGCCAGCCGGTCATACGCCCGTGCCTGCTCCATCGGGTTGAGGTCGCTGCGCTGCAGATTTTCGACGATGGTCATCTCCATCGCCTGCTCGTCGGATACCTGTCGCACAATCGCCGGGATCGTCTCTTTCCCCGCGGCCTGGGACGCCATCCACCGGCGCTCGCCGGCAATCAGCTGGAATCGGCCATGCGGCAGGGGCCGCACCACAATCGGCTGCACCACTCCGGTCGCCGCAATCGACGCGGTCAACTCGGCCAGTTGCACCGTGTCGAACCGCGTCCGCGTCTGAAACGGACTGCGGTCGATCTCCCCCACGGGGATCTCCCGCGGCCTGCCCTCGCCGCTGTCCGCCGCTCCCGGCTCCGCCACCGCATGGACCCGCGGCAGCAACGATTCCAGCCCCTTGCCCAACGCCCGTCTCTTCGGAGCTTCTGTCATAGTCTGCATGAACGTTCCTCGCTCACCTCACCCAACGAAAAGCAAACCAAAGCCAAATAAATAAGTGCAGAACATCAGTCAATAGTAGCCGGTAGCGGGTAGCCAGTTGCCAGTTGCCAGTTGCCAGTAGCCGGTAGCCCGTTGCCCTCACCTCACGCAACGAAAAGCAAACCAAGCCAAATAAGTGCAATAGCAAGTGAAGCAGGTACAGAGTTTAGAGTTTAGGGATTAGAGTTTAGAAAACATCGCCACCCGCCGCTCTACCAAACTCCAAACTCTAAACTCAGGGCCAGGGCAGAAAACATCGCTAACCCAGCCGCTTTCTAAACTCTAAACTCTAAACTCTGTACTCTGCCCTCATGCGTACGGCCAAAACCGAACCTTCGTCTCCCCCTGAGCCTCCTGCGCCGCCTGGGCCGCTTTTCGTTCCTTCGCGGCAGGGCTCTCAATCCCATTCCGCGTCAGCAGCTCATCGGCCAGCTCCCGGTAGCTCTCCGACCCCCGCGACCGCGGATCGTACAGCAGCACGGGCTTGCCATAGCTCGGCGCCTCGGCCAGCCGCACGTTCCTTGGAATCACCGTCTTCAGCAGCTTGTCCTTGAAAAACTCCCGCAGATTCTCCGTCACCTGCTGCGCCAAATTCGTGCGGTCGTCGTACATCGTCAGCAGCACGCCCTCGATCTCGAGCCCTGGATTGAACGCCCCTCGCACCCGCTCCAGCGTGTGTACCAACTCGCTAATCCCTTCCAGCGCAAAGTATTCCGCCTGCATCGGAACCAGTAGCCGATCCGCCGCCACGAGCGCATTCAACGTCAGCAGGTCCAGTGCGGGCGGGCAATCGAGAATCACAAAGGCATAGTCGTTCTTGACCGGGTCCAGAGCCTCCCGCAACCGGTAGGCCCGCCGATCCATCTGGATCAGCTCCACGTTGGCGCCTGTCAGGTTCTTGTTCGAGGGCACGATCTTCAGGGTGTCGATCTCGGTCCTGAGTGCCACTTCGGGAATTGTTGCGTCACCCATCAGCACGTCATACGACGAGCGCCGGTCCGCATCCCGGGTAATCCCATAGCCTCCACTGGAGTTCGCCTGCGGATCACAATCCACCAGGAGGACCTGCAACCCTTCCAGAGCCAGCGCTGCCGACAGGTTAATCGCGGTTGTGGTCTTGCCAACCCCGCCCTTCTGATTCACTACGGCCAGCACTTTCCCCATGTCAAGAGAAGCCTACCGGTCCGGCGCTCTCACCGCAACGCGAAACGCCTGTGCACAACAGGGACGCATCTGTGGAATGCCCGCTGGCGCCCAACCGAAGGCCGCCCTTAAACCAAAGTAGGATCGGAAGATATACCCTTTCGTGACGGTGTGACAGGAGTGTTGACGAGAAAGGACCCCGCGTGGAAAAACAGGGCCATTTTGGTCGCCATAATCCCGCTATCCGAGCCCCAATTTCAGCCCCCATGTTCCACGTGGAACATGGGTCCTGGCTGTCTGTAACCTTTAAGCTGTAACCTGTACCTTGCCGATGAGTCAGCTCTCCACCATCCCGCTTATAGGACCCCAGGGACCGGCTCCCCCCGACGCTTCCCTGACCGGCTCGGTCCTGGTCCTGATCCAGTTCGATGTCTGCGAAGAAATCCGACTCGA
>Ga0181535_10007955_pt1 | contig 10530 bp, 6 predicted proteins | sample PEATcosm2014_Bin_44_FD_119774 | JGI IMG/M metagenome (GOLD analysis project Ga0181535, IMG submission 119774) | Peatland microbial communities from MTU Mesocosm Facility, Houghton, MI, USA - PEATcosm2014_Bin17_30_metaG | ecosystem: Environmental > Terrestrial > Soil > Wetlands > Peat | place...
ACGGTGATGTTTTGCACCGGCTGCATGAAGAGCTTGATTCCTTCGACGTTCTGCAGTGAGGTTTGTAGCCGGCGAATGACATCCGAGGCGTTGAGGTCGCGATTAGAAAGCGGCTTCAGGTTGATGGAGAAGCGCCCGCTGTTCAGCGTGGTGTTCGTGCCATCCGCGCCGATGAACGAGGTCAGGCTCTCGACAGCGGGGTCGGCGAGAATTACCTTCGTCAGTTCCTTATGCTTCTCGGCCATGGCCGCGAACGAGATGGTTTGCGGGGCTTGCGAGATACCCTGAATCACACCGGTATCCTGCACGGGGAAGAACCCTTTGGGCGCGACGATGTAGAGAAATATCGTCAGCACCAGAGTGCCCAACGCAATCAGCAGGACGATAGGCTGGAAGCGGAGGACGTATCTCAAAGTACGTCCGTAGAATTCGATCATGCGCTGGAAGGCGCGCTCGGAAAAGCGATAGAGGCGTGTCTGCTGCTCGGCTGGATCGTAGTGCAGCGTCCGCGCGCACATCATTGGCGTCAGGGTGAGCGAGACAACCGCCGAGATGATAATGGTCACTGCGAGAGTCACGGCGAATTCGCGGAAGAGGCGGCCAACCACATCCCCCATGAACAACAGGGGGATGAGCACGGCGATCAGCGAAACCGTGAGCGAGAGAATTGTGAAGCCGATCTGCTCGGCGCCCTTGAGTGCTGCCTGCAACGGTGGATCGCCCTCTTCGAGGTAGCGCGAGATGTTCTCGATCATCACGATGGCATCATCCACCACGAATCCGGTGGCGATGGTGAGCGCCATCATGGAGAGGTTGTCCAGGCTGTACCCCAGCACATACATGGCGCCAAGGGTGCCAACCAGCGATATCGGCACGGCTATGGCGGGAATGATGGTGGCGCGGATACTGCGCAAGAAGAGGAAGATAACCAGTACCACGAGCACCACGGTCAGCATCAACTCGAATTCCACATCGGAAACCGAGGCCTCGATGGGCACCGTGAGGTCTGTCATCTGCGTAACTTTGATACCGGCAGGCAGGTTGGTCTCAAGCTGAGGCAGGATGCTCTTGATGCTCTTGACGACGCTGATGGTGTTTGCGCCGGGCTGTCGCTGGATGTTGAGAATGACCGCCGGGGTCTGGTCCATCCAGGCCGCCTGGTTATTATTCTCAACGCCATCCACCACCTGGGCTACGTCCTTGAGCACGACCGGCGCTCCATTGTGGTAGGCGACGACAATGTTTTTGTATTCAACACTGCGCTGAAGCTGATCGTTGGAGTCGATCTGATAATTCTGCCGGGGGCCGTCGAAGTTGCCCTTCGCTGCATTCACGCTGGTTTGGATAAGCGCGGTGCGAAGCTGCTCCAGCGTGAGGCCATAAGAAGCAAGCGCCGCAGGATTAGCCTGGATGCGGACCGCCGGCTTCTGGCCGCCACTGATGCTCACCAGACCGACTCCGTTCAGCTGCGAGAGCTTCGGCGCGAGGCGCGTATCCACCAAGTCTTCGACCTGCGAGAGCGGAATGGAGTCAGAGGTGACGGCCAGCGTGAGCACCGGTGCGTCGGCAGGGTTGGTCTTGTTGTAGATGGGCGGCGCCGGAAGCACACTGGGCAAGTAGCTCTGCGCGGCGTTGATAGCCGACTGAACCTCTTCCTCGGCCACATCGAGGCTGAGGCTCAGGTTGAACTGCAGCACGACGACCGAGGTTGTGCCCGAGCTTGTAGAGGTCATCTGGCTGAGCCCCTGCAATTGGCCGAATTGCCTCTCTAGCGGCGCAGTAACCGTGGTGGCTACCACGTCTGGGCTGGCGCCGGGATAGAAGGTGAGTACCTGGATGGTCGGGTAATCCACCTGGGGCAGGGCGGAAACCGGCAACTGCGTGTAGGCGACGATCCCCACCAGCAAAATGGCTGCCATCAGTAGCGAGGTGGCAACCGGTCGCAGAATGAATGGGCGCGATGGACTCACGGCGCGCTACCCCCACTCGTGGTAGCCGGCTGAGATCCTTTGGCGATGCTGACCTTCACATTGGGCTGCATCTTCTCAAAGCTGCTGTTGGCAACCACTTCTCCGGGTTGGACGCCTTCGACCGCAGTCATGCCTGCATTCACCGTGCCGGGCGTGACTGTACGCATCTGAGCGGTTCCGTTCTGAATAACGTAGACAAATGAAGCCTGGCCGTTGTGCTGGATGGCCGAGGTGGGAATGAGCGTCTTGTCTTTGAGCGTCTCCACCAGCAGGCGGGTATTCACAAACTGGTTGGGGAAAAGCGCGTCGTTCTTGTTGTCAAAGATGGCGCGCAGCTTGACCGTGCCAGTCGTGGTGTCGATCTGATTGTCGAGGCTCAGCAGTTTGCCGGTGGCAATTTTGGTCTGTGCAGCGCGATCATAAGCCTCCACGGTGAGATGACCGCCGCGACGAAGCCGGCCCTGAATCTGGCCGAGTGAGTCCTCGGCTACGGTGAAGATCACGGTGATGGGCCGCTCCTGAGCGATGACCACCAGCGGATTGGTACCGTTGGCCTGCACCACGTTGCCGGGATCGACCAGCCGCAGCCCGACACGTCCGGCGAAGGGCGCGGTGATGTGGCAGTAGACGAGCTGGACACGGTCGAATTGCACCAGGCCCTGGTCGGCCTTGACCGTCCCTTCGTCCTGCAGCACGGTCTTTTCCTGGTCGTCCAGGATCTGCTTGGCAATTGCATTTCTGGCCCAGGCAGCACGATAGCGTTCCAGGTCCATCTTGGCTTGCTCAAGGGTCTGGGTATCCTTCTCCAATGTGCCCTGAGCCTGCGCAAGCTGCGCCTCGAAAGGACGGGGATCGATGTCGATCAGAGGATCGCCCTTGCGAACCAGCCCGCCTTCGCGATAGTGGACGCTCATGACTAACCCCGTGACTTGGCTGGTCACGGAACTCGTATAGACGGGCGTCACCGTGCCGATTGCCTCCAGATAGACCCCGATATCGCCCTTTTGCGCGGTCGCTGTCGTCACTGCGACCGGACCGCCCATCATGGCCGCGCGCCCCGCCTGCGCAGCCTTCTGCGGGGTGTTCTGAAAGCGCAGAACCAACACAAGCAGGCCTGCAAAGAACAGAAGAACCACAATCCACACAATCACCCGCCGCCTCATGGAGCGATTGGGTTTGGGGTGGGAAGACAGATCATCGGGCCGGATCGGTGGAGGAGAGTTTTCTTCCATCTCATCTACTTTCTTGCATGGCCTTGCTCTTCGAAATCGACAAAGCAGGAAGCAAAAAAATGTCGGTAACGTATCGAGGATAGCTTAAAGGAAAAGGTACGCCCCTGTCACCTTCAGGCCATATCGACCAATAAGAATCAACAATGAAAATGTAGTTGAGCGGTTTGAACAACTTGAAATCGCAACTTTTGAGGCGTTCGCGTGTTGCCCGCCAGTCGGCTGAGCGAGCAGGTAGTCAGCCTGAACAATGCACACCACTAAGCGCCGTGTGAGACGAACATCTACACGCGCACCCATTGGCCGTGAGGCTGCTTACTTCGGACAATCCGGGCAGAACGGGCCTGTTCGGCTAGTCGGAGAAGGAGGCCACTGGGCCTTAAGCCATCGAACCACCGCAGCCTAAGACCCGTCTCGTATCGGCAGCCCCAAAGCGCGGCAGAGGCTAACGACGTGCCCGTTTACCGAAGAGGCTTGTCGAACGTTTCCGGTAAGCAGGCAATCGTAATGAGAGAAACAATGATTGCAGCTATCATATAAAACGAAGGCGACGCACTATTGTGGGTCACCTTAACTAGATATGCACAATAGAATGGTCCCATTCCGCCTGCCAATGCTGCCATGACGTTGTAGCCGATAAGGGTAGACATCCGCACCTGCGTTGGAAACATCTCCGCGATGAACGCCACGCCAGGCCCTGAAAACATCGACTGGAACAAACAAAGCGCAAATTGCGCGATCAATACCTTGAAAAAGGTACCTTCCCTCATATAAGCGAATATGGGATACGTGAACAAAATGTAACAAAAACAAGAAGCAAACAAAACTCGCTTGCGGCCAACCTTGTCCGAAATATGTCCCATTATGGGGGTGAGAATGATGAACATCATACAGGTGAACAAATTTGTAAGTAGCGCCAGATTCAAGGGTAGCTTCAGAGTTGTCGCAATATAGGTCGGCATGAAGCTCAGCACAAGGTAAAAGCCTGCATTCCACCCTGTCGATAACCCAGCAGCTTGCAAGACACCGATCCAATTCTCTTTGAGCGATGTTAAAACTGGATTTCTAAGAACCTTCTTCTTTTGTTCCGCCTCTACGAAGGCTGGCGTGTCCTCAATCTTGGTGCGAATAAACCAGCCTATATAACCGAGCAAAGCGCTGCCGGCGGTAAACGGAATCCGCCATCCCCAAGTGTTCAAACTAGCTTTGCTTAGAGTACTCGTCAAAATGAATCCTACCAACGCACCTATCATGAAACCGACGACGGCACCGGCCTGCTGCCAGGAGCCAAGGAAGCCTCTCCCTTTGCTCTTTGCATATTCCACTAAAAACGCAGTGCCTGCACCCCACTCGCCGCCCGTCGCCAAGCCTTGAATAAGGCGGCAGCCTGTCAGAATAATTGGCGCAGCTATGCCGATCGATGCATACGATGGGATGAGGCCGATACTAGCAGTGGCAACAGCCATGAGGCCAATGGTCCAGGCAAGGGCGATCTTACGTCCATGTTTGTCGCCAACATGCCCAAAAATGACAGAGCCCATGGGTCGCATTACAAAGCCGACGCCGAACACCAGCAGGGTTAGCAAGATACTGATGACTGGATCTTTTGTGGGAAAGAAAATCGCGGAAAGAATGGGAGCGAGGGTACCGTAGATGCCGTAATCGAACCATTCTAGAATCTGTCCAGCTATTCCAGCCCCTACAGCACGAGTCCTCTGTCTCGCGGCATCTTGTTCCTTATTGGCGTTCAACCGTGCAGCACCTTGCGACGGCTTTACCTCATTGATGGTACTCATAACTCTCCCCCTTGTTCATTGTGTACTTACTTGCGGTACCGCACGTCATCTTGTAAGCGTCGCACTTACGTTGTCGCCGCCCCCTTGAGTGCAGCCATGGGCTCTTGTTGCCGCACATACGGAATCGTTAGCGAGCCAAATGGCAGCACCGCGACCCGGGCATTTGGTTTGCCCTTTAGGAGTTCGAATAACTTGGTTTCCACGTCGCGGATTGGAATGTACTTTCCCTTCCGTACGGTTTCATCGTCGAGGCTCGAGTACAGGTAGCAGTCGGCTTTAATCTGAATGTTTGCCTGAGACTGGACGACCCACTGATCGAACACCCGAAATGATGGATCATTGATCATTGCGAGCAAATCCTTTGCCGTATCTCGCATTTGGATAAGCTGACCGTAGTTGCCGTGACTGGGCACTCCGTCCGAACATTCAGAGGCGCTAATGATTGCCCCCCCCTCTCGCACAATACATGCCGCAGCACTCATCCCCTTCACGGTCTGGTAAAGATTCTGGTCGAGCGGATACCCTGAGTTAGTAGTGATGACGATATCGAAAGGGTCATCGACGCCGTACATCGCAGTCTCTTTAACGAATTGACAGCCGATTCGATGGGCAGTGATTACGTCGCCGGCAAACACATTCGTGATGTCTTTATTGCCATTCAACGTAACGTTCAGCATGAAATCCGGCTTCGCCATCATGCAGTTCTGAGTTGCTGCATCCTGCACCACGTTTCCATCCAGGATGCCCCATGTCGAGTTCGCATGGCCAATCATGAACGCGTTATGGAAGTCCAGAATGGTATTGATCCCGGCTATCCCTGGATTAATACCTTTCGGGCCACCGGAAAAGCCTGCATAGAGATGGGGCTCAATAAATCCGGTGACAATCTTGAAGGTACACTCGACATAGGTTTTGTTGAAAAATACTTCGCTATTGTAACTGTTACGGCCAACGTGGGTAAGCTTACTCTCGTCAAACGCGTCGTGGTTCTCCACTCTTACGCTATCGACCACCTCTTTGCCTAGCATGGCGATAAGCTCTTCGTGAGTGTTTGCCCGATGCGACCCTACGCCGTTGACGATTACGAAGTTGCCTTTCGGAACGTGGCTAAGTTCCTCCAGAATCCATGGCACCAACTTGTGACTGGGGAGCGGCCGCGTGATATCAGAAATCACGATAGCGACCGTATCCGAAGCCTTTACCATCTCCCGCAACGGTGGCGTTCCGATTGGATTCCGTAGAGCTGCGAGTACCGTTCCGTGCTCATCTTTCAATCCATGCAGTTCGCGTGGTTCAACGATCAGCGCATTTTCAGGAATATTTATTTCAATACTCTTCTTGCCGTAAGCTAACTTTACCTTCATTGGAAACACCTCTCGATATCCAGCTTCGTGTCCTGCTCCATGACCCGTTCGCGCAATCACCGCCACATGTAACGCAGGACCGTAATCTACCTTAGCCACGTCGCGCCATAACCGTGACTTTTTGCCGCGCAGTGATCAATGTGCCGGAGGTCGACAAAGAAGAGTACTGCGAGCCGCGACTTGTTTCAATATCTTTAATCTCAACTTCCGAATCTTCCATGATGATTCAGAAGGAGTTGCCGAAGGCGCAGGGCCGGGTCGAACCCCAATTAAGGGAGTCGACGGCATTTTTTTAAATGTTGCAGGGTGTGATGGCGTGCTGTAGAGTTGCAAAATCAATAACTTAACTCACTTCACCACGTGAATTCCTCAACAGGTAGAACCGGCGAGAGTGGCGCCTGCGGTGGGGTGAACGATGCCACGTCTATTCAAGCAGTGCAAGAGGTACGAACGAGAGCGGGATTGAGCCAATTTGGAGCCAACCGTGCCGCGGAAAACTACCATGCATGACGATAAACCGAACTTTGGCCACGTTATCACGACGTTAAGACACATGGAGCCCGACAAGAACTCGCCGCGACAATCTTTGGCGTAGCTGCGTCTATTATTGTTGTGCTGGGACCTGAAACGAAGGGCAGGATTCTGGAGGAAATAAGTCAGTGACTCTGTGTTAGGCGAGGACTGGAGACGTGGGCTCAATGGTTAGGGAGATATAGAGATGACTGAATTGACTAAGTTATTCAATGCAATCTTAACTGGTGATAATAAGACCGCGATCGCGTGCACCCAGCAGGCAATCGCCGAGGGCGTGCAGCCGATGGAGCTGATTACCAGCCAGATGATCCCGGCAATGGCCGAGGTGGGTCGCCGCTTCGAGAGCGAGGAGTATTACGTTCCCGAATTACTGCTCTCAGCGCGTGCAATGAAGGGTGCGCTCGCATTGCTTCGTCCGCTGCTGGCCGCCAGTGGTACGCAGCCGGTTGCCCGTATCGTCATTGGAACAGTCAAGGGCGATCTGCACGACATCGGTAAGAACCTGGTCAGCTCGATGCTGGAGGGCGGTGGATTTGAGGTGGTCGATTTGGGCACCGACGTCACTCCTGAAAAATTTATTCAGGCCATTCAGCAGCACCAAGCCAACATCGTGGCACTTTCGGCTTTGCTTACGGTTACTATGCCAATGATGAAAAATACAATTGAGGCACTGAAGCAAGCCAGCTTGCGCGATCACGTCAAAGTCATGGTCGGTGGCGCGCCGGTAACGCGAGAATACGCCGATTCGATCGGAGCCGACGGATACAGCGAGTCCGCGACTGGTGCGGTTGCTGTGGCCCGTCAATTGGCGCCTGTTTCGTAACGAAGCACACATGAAAAGGGAGTACTACCTTCAACTCGCTGCTGGCGGTTTACGCCTCCCGATTGGGATCGATCTCGTCCTGCACGACTCTCCTGATCCGCAGCGAATCCTGCGTGACGGCTCTTTGCTGGGAGAGGTGGTGGAGACTGCGGCGCGCCGCTACGCCAGTCCGCTGGCGGTTCCGCTCATGGACCTCACACTGGAAAAGGAAGATCTGCTTCGCATCCTGGGCACTCCGGAAGCTGAGGCCGAGACCTTTCATTTCGGCGAGGCACCGAGCGAGGGCGCGCTGCAATTGGTGCGAGACTCCTCGCGTACTCCCTTCGGTACGCGCGGCCAGGCCCATATCGATTCGGTTCACTATATCGCCGGGAAAACGGCTCTTCTTCCCGTCGGAATGGCCATTGGGCCATTCTCGCTCATGACCAAATTGATGGCGGATCCGATCACCGCAATCGCCATGGCGGGAATGGGAATGACGCCAGAAGGGGATGCGAGTGTTTTGCTGGCGGAGCGTTGCCTGGAGCTGGCCGAGATGGCGATCGCTCGTTCGCTCGAGGCTCAGATCAAGGCTGGCGCCAAGGCCATCATGATCTGTGAGCCGGCAGCCAACATCGTTTATCTATCGCCGCGGCAAATAAATTCCGGATCGGACATCTTCGAGCGCTACGTCATGCGGCCCAACCTGCGAATCAAGAAACAGCTCGCCTCCGCCGAAGTAGATCTCATCTTTCACAACTGCGGCGACCTGGTCGGACTCATGGTGGAGCAGTTTGCCACTCGGCTCGATCCGGCGATTCTGAGTCTGGGCAGCTCCCGCGTGCTTTGGGAGGATGCGGCCCTGGTTCCGAAAGACGTGGTCCTGTTCGGCAATCTGCCGACGAAAAAGTTCTATTCGGACGATGCCATGCCGACGTCGCAAGTAGAGGCAATGACGCTGGAATTGATCAAACGGATGCGCGCTATCGGACATCCGCACATTCTCGGTTCGGAGTGCGATGTACTGCACGTGCCGGGTGCCGCCAGTGCCATTCGCAGCAAAGTCGAGGCCATGCTCACCTGTGGACGTTGAAAATCACACCAAAGTAAGTTGGCGACACGCCGAAGCGCCCGGCGACAAGATTGTTGAACCCCGAATTCGACATGCCCTCCGGACGCCCGCACACCGAGTTAGAGCAATTCCCCAATAGGTGTATCCGAAAATATCAGGTGTCATGGCGAGCGAAGTCGAGCCACCCTTTGTTTCTATCGCCGGAAACAAAAGGTGGCTCCACTCCGCGCCCGAATAGCTTCTTGCTGATCGAATGTAATTGTCGGGTACGCAGCGTCGCTGCTCCGGCCACAGGCGCTCAGCGCTACGGTCGCCATGACATCCTCTTGAGAATTTGGACACACCAACGTAGGAATTGGTCTAGAACCTTCCAACGTGCGTCCTGGCTGGTCCCCTATGTTTAAGGTTGCAGACGGTTGGCACCTTGGCGCGGAAGCATCCAACCCGGATACTCGGGCGGCAAAGCACTCACCTCATCGAGCCGTTTAATCTCGCCTTCAGTGAGCTTGACGCCCACAGCGGCGATGTTGTCCTGAAGCTGGTCGAGGCGCTTGGCCCCAATGATGACTGAGGTGACAAACGGTTTCGGCAGCAGCCATGCCAGGGAAATGCGCGCCGGACTACAGTCATGGGCCTTCGCGATCGGTCTCATGGCATCGAGAATATTCCAGGTGCGTTCTTTATCGACGAGCGGGAAGTCGAAGTCAGAGCGGCGCGAGCCGGCAGGCTTTTGGTTTTCGCGGCTGAACTTACCGGAGAGCAGGCCACCGGCCAGTGGGCTCCAAACGAGTAGTCCTACCTTCTCGGCTTCGAGGAAGGGGACGATTTCACGTTCCAGGTCGCGACCGGCAATGGAGTAGTAGGCCTGCAGCGTATCGAAGCAAGCAAGGTTTTTGAACTCGGAGATGCCCAGCGATTTCGCTATCTTCCAGGCCTGCCAGTTGGAGCAGCCGATATAGCGGACCTTGCCCTGATTGACGAGGGTGTCGAGGGCGCGGAGGGTTTCCTCAAGGGGTGTAACCGAATCATTGCCGTGGATCTGGTAGAGGTCGATATGATCCGTCTGGAGACGGCGAAGGCTGGCCTCGATGGCATCCATAATGTGTCCTCGCGAGGCGCCAACGTCGTTGCGGCCCGGACCCACGCGGCCGAAGACCTTGGTCGCAAGCACGATGTCCTTGCGAGCGATGTTCAGGTTCTTGAGGGACTGACCGAGCGCCTTTTCGCTTTCGCCTTCAGAGTAAACGTCAGCCGTATCGAAAAAATTGATACCGGCATCAATCGAGGCTTTAACGAGTTCGTCGACTCCCGCCTGGTCAACGTTAGCGATGGGCTTCCAGAAGCCGCGGCCGGCGCCAAAGGTCATCGTGCCGAGGCACAGCGTTGACACGAGCAGGCCGGTGTTGCCGAGGGTCTTGTATTCCATAGTTCTCCTTCTCCGAAAGCAGTCTTATTACTTGAGTGAGATCGATACAGCAATCTTCAGTGTGTGGCCTCACACCAGGGCGCACGAAGAGCACTCAAATTTCATCTCTCTAATTGTACAATCGGCAAACTCAGCAAGCCGGCCGCTTACTGCTGCCAGCCGCCACCGAGATTTCTGTAGATGCGAACCAGACCTAAAAGCTCATTCAACTGAGCTTGAGCGAGTCCCAGCTCGGCAGCAAAGTAATTGGTTTCGTTGGTCAGCACCTCCAGGTAACTGGCGGCTCCGCCTCGATACCGCATCTCAGAAAGTCGTGCCGCGTCTTGCGCCGAGAGCG
>Ga0181535_10007956_pt1 | contig 10528 bp, 8 predicted proteins | sample PEATcosm2014_Bin_44_FD_119774 | JGI IMG/M metagenome (GOLD analysis project Ga0181535, IMG submission 119774) | Peatland microbial communities from MTU Mesocosm Facility, Houghton, MI, USA - PEATcosm2014_Bin17_30_metaG | ecosystem: Environmental > Terrestrial > Soil > Wetlands > Peat | place...
GTTTCGTACTGTCGGCTTGCGTCGGCATAGTCGCGCAGCAGGTCAAAGGCGTTGGCTTCAATCCATTCGATTTCGCGTCCGCCGTTGAGGGCAGCGTTCTTCTCAGCCATTTGCAGGGCCGGAAGTGAGGCATCGACGGCCGTCACCTGCTGGCAAACGCGGTTCAGGTGCAAGGCGAATCCGCCTTGGTAGGTAAAGAGATCCAGAGCGCGTCCCTGGCCGTAGCGTTCGGCGGCGGCGTAGTTCTCCCGCTGGTCGAGGAAAGCGCCGCTCTTCTGTCCGGCGAGCGCGTCGTAATGAAAGCGAACGCCGTTCATGCTGAAGACGGTCGATGTCCCGGTGTCGGAGTCATCGGCGGCGAACACCACCTGATCCGGACGCGGAGGCAGTTGCTCCAGCTCCCGTATGCGCGTGTCCACGCGTTCGATGATGGCGGCGGGCTGGAGTTCCCCGGCGAGCGTCCGAATCACCGTTTCCCGCACGGGGTCGAGGTCCATGGCCTGGGTAAGAATTTGCAGGGTTATCAAATCGCCGTATCGGTCTGCGATCAGGCCCGGTAACAGATCGGCCTCGCTGAAAACGAGACGGTAAGCGTCAGTATCGCGAACGGTCTGGCGGCGGAAGGCCAACGCGTCAAGGAGACGTTGGCGAATCAGCGGCAGCAACTGAGTGGGCGAAATGTCATTGCGAGCCAGAAGGCGGACCGCTATCTGCGAGGCGTCGCTATAAAGGCCGGTGCCGAACGGCTTGCCACGACGGTCGTTGACCACGACCAGCGCGCCGGGCGAAGCGTCCTGAACCTGCTCCAAGTCAGAGCGGTAGACCCAGACGTGACCGCTGCGAAGACGGGCAGCGGCGCGTGCGGAAACAACAACATGCGGAATGGAATTAGTCTGCTTCAGTGTGTAATCCCCGGAGTTCGTAAGCCCACATTCACGAAAGTATACTCCGCGAATCTGGGCATTCAGTCGGCGCTAGTACTGGCTACATCAAATTTGCACCTGCTCCAGTAGTAGCTCGTTGACAGCGCTGGTTTTGGTTCGCCCAATCTATTCAGCGGCGCGGCTCAATTTGCGTCTTTCGGAAAGCAAGGCCATGCTGTGCATTAAGTTCTGCATGGTAACGATGCCTACGAGGCTTTCGCCGTCCACGACGGGGATCAGCGAGATGCCGGCGCGCCCGACTTTGGCTAGAGCGTTGGCCAGCGTATCCTTGCGATCCGCAACATGGAAGATGCGGACCATGGCGGCTTGCACGTAGCCGTTACCCTCGGTGCGAAGATTCTCCACAATGACCTGCCGCGAGATGACGCCGACCATGTCGGTCCCGCGGATCACGGGAAAATCATCCTGCAAAGAGTGCAAGGCCTTTTCCAGAGCATGCTCCAGCGTATCGGCGGGTGACAGGGTGGAGAACTCGGTCAGCATCACGTCTTCCATGTGAACGTTTTCCGTAACTGCCTGGAAAACCGCCGAGCGGTCTTCCAGCATGCCGCCGAAAAACAGAAAAATACCAATCAGCATGAACCAGGAGTTCCAAACAGCGCCGGCAAAGATCATCAGCATGGCAAAAGACTGCCCGATGCTGACGGCTCTCCGGGTGGCCGTCACCTGATCCATGCGCTCGGCAAACCAGGCGCGCAGCACCCGACCACCATCCAGCGGGTAAGCCGGGAGAAGGTTGAAGGCTCCCAGAAACAGGTTTGCCCAGGCGAAGCTACGCAAAAGATTGCTGCTGATGATGTAAGGCCGTTCGAACAAGCGCGCCTGCGGAAACAAAAGCGCAATGGCCGCGCCCGAAACGAGTGCGAGCAAAAGATTGATTATCGGCCCGATAGCCGCGATACGCAGCTCACGCTGGGGATTGGAATCGGGCTGCGATGGATTCTCCATGACGGTAACCCCGCCGATGGGCAGCAGCACAATCGAACGGACTTTCAACCCATAACGAACGGCGAGAATCGCATGTCCAAGCTCGTGTGCCACCACGGATCCAAACACTATGCCGACCAGTGCCAAACCGCGCACTGCACCATTGGTGCCGCTCGTCATCGTATCGGTAAACCAGATGAACAGCAGCAAAAACACGAAGCCGACGTGGATTCGCAGCTGAATCCCGAAGATGGTGCCGGCCGAAATGGACCAGTTCTTCATCATTCCTCAACGTATCTTGCCACGCCGAAAATCGGCTTGGCTAGGCAGGCCGCCGGACTCCGCCTTGACAAGCCTACAGGGGGCTAGCCCGGGACCCGAGTTAGGCTCGATTTGCCCTATCTCCGATATTCCAGTCCAGCCTATATCTAATATACAGTCAGTACGGCCGTAACCCACATGGCAACTGCCGGCCAAGAAGTCGCTCTGGCCTATGGATAACTGATGAGAGTGATCGCCGGAAAGTTTCGAAGCCGGACCCTGAAGTCACTGCCCGGGCTTGATACCCGCCCCACCTATGACCGGCTCAAAGAGACACTATTCAATGTGATTACCTCGACTGGCAATCTCGAAGGCGCGATCTTTATCGATGTGTTCGCGGGAACCGGTTCGGTCGGCATCGAGGCTCTGAGCCGCGGCGCGAGGCAGGTCTATTTCGTGGAGTGCGGCCGCAAGGCCGTCCGGGTTATCCGTGAAAATCTCGCCGCGCTGCAGATCACGGAGGGCTACGAGATTCTGGAGAAGCGTGCGCCGGAGGCGCTGCGTGAACTGTCGTCGCGAGAGGTGCGCTGCCGATTCTGCTTCCTCGACCCACCGTACAAAATGGAAGGCGCTTACGAGGAAATGCTGCGCCTGATTGCCGGATTGGGGCTGCTGTCCGAAGATGGAGTTGTCATCGCCGAGCATGACAAGCATTTTGATCCGGGCGAGGGCACTGGGCGCCTGAAGCGCTATCGGTGCCTTCAGCAAGGCGAGTCGGCGCTCAGCTTTTACTCATTCAAGGAGTGACGGAGCGGCGAAGGAAAATTGGCGGCGCGACGCAAGGGTCCATGGATTTGCTTTTTGGCCTCGGGTGACGATGGGCGAAATGCATGGATCGTCACGTCGGCTCGCAAAAGCGGCGAGCCTCCTCACGATGACAGCCGCGACGAAGTGTGCAGCATCTCCGGTGCCGGACCAGAGCGGCAATGGCCGCGACAATACCGGCGAGCTCACATCAGCAACTCATCGGTTCGATCAACAATCGCGTGCTGCCTGGCCCGCAGCTCGTTTTTCACCATATTGAGGCCAAAGACACAGACCTCGAATTCGCGCGAAAGCTTGGCAAACAGCGGCGCGACCTTAGCACCCTCGAACTGATTGAACTGGGAGACAATGTAATAACTTTCCTTACCGGCTTTCATCAGGTCGATGAAGCTCTCCAGGCGGTGATGCCGCAAGCGAAAACGGTTGATGCTCTCAGGGAACATGCCTGCGAAAAATAATGTGTAATCGCCGATGTGCTTCCTCACTTGGCGCTCGCGGTCGAATCCGGGTGCCTCGCCATGGATGGGATCGGACTCCAGTAACATCTCACCGACATCATGCAGCGGACGCCCGGCGGCATCCCTTATCTTGTAAAGTTCCCGGGTGTCGCAAAACTCGGTCAGCATGTTAGCCACGTACGCTTGGAGTTGTTGGTCGCGCAGCCCGATATTCTGCTCGAAGTGGCTGCTGACCAGTTCCACGAAAAGCTGCCGCAACGGATTAGACTCTAAGATATTCCCCATAGAACTCATTGGGCCTCCCGGAAATCGCGTGTGTCCCGACTGATTGCGTCTTGTTATCCCGCTTGCGACAGGAAATCAATAAGGTAATTCCCTACCTGGCGCACCCGGAAGTCCTATCCAATTTGACATGCCGCGGTAACAGAAGGTTGCAGACGTTTCTTGCCTGTGGGGGCCGTCCTGCACAAAGTCACTGTGCTTTGGCAGATTTTTGGGTTAGCACGCTCAGCCGGGAAGGCGAGGTCATGAATATTGGCGGAAAAGGCAAGTGGAACCTACAATAGGGTAGGCCCTCAGGACGAGCCCCTTAATGAGCATTCTTTCCATCTGCAGTGACACACCGGCTTCGGTCCCGCTGAATGCGACCGTGGCGCAAACCATCGAAGCGATGCTGACTCACCGAGTAGGCGCCGCCGCGATCGTTGACGAGCACGGCGTGGTTGCCGGAATCTTCACCGAGCGCGATATCATGAAGAAAGTGGTGCTCAGCGGCCAAGATCCGCAAACGACTCCAGTGAGGGAGTTTATGAGCACGCCTGTGCTGATGGCGCTGGAAAATATTTCTTATACCGAGGCCCTCACCACGATGCTGGACAACCATCACCGGCACATGCCGATCGTGGACGAAAATGGGCGGCTGCTTCGTATCCTCTCCATTCGCAACGTATTGGAAAAGAAGATTGATGTTCTGGTGCGGGAGATTGCCGAGGCACGCCTGTAAGTGATGAACCAGCTTCGCGAAGATGGAACGCGAGGCCGGGATGAGCCACAATCGTGATTCCAGCAACCAGATGCGGTCGCGGCTTTGGGCCGGCTGTTATAATCCGGAGTGGTCCAATGGCTAGAAAAAATTCAGAACCTTTCGCCCTGGCTGGTGGTCGCCCGCCAGGGATTGTTTCTTCGGGCAGAATCTCTACCCCACCACGCGCAACCGCGGCGCATGGCAGGGACCCCAGAATCCGATCCACCACCGTTCTTTGCGTCCGTCGCTTCGACAAGGTGATCATGGCAGGCGACGGTCAAGTGACGCTCGGCGAAAGTGTAATCAAGCACGGCGCCCGCAAGATCAGGCGTCTGTACCAGGACAAGATTCTGGCGGGGTTTGCCGGTTCAACGGCTGACGCCTTCTCTTTGTTCTCGCGCTTCGAATCCAAGCTCGAACAGTACCACGGAAATCTAGGCCGAGCGGCGGTCGAGCTCTCGAAGGATTGGCGGACTGACAAGATGCTGCGACAACTGGAGGCGCTGTTGCTGGTGGCGAATCAGGAGCAGACCTACCTGCTGAGCGGCCAGGGAGACGTGATTGAGCCCGATGACGGAATTGCGGCCATCGGCAGCGGCGGACCTTACGCGACGGCGGCCGCCCACGCGCTCATGAACCATACCCAGATGTCGGCGCGCGAAATAGCGGAAGAAGCGATGAAGATTGCGGCCAGGACGTGCATCTATACCAACGATCACATCGCTATTGAGGAGTTGTAGACCGCTGGCGACTGCCGGTTGCAAGCGAGGCTTTCGCTTACCGGGGCGCAATTTCCCAAGACAATCGCGAACAAGTTTAGTGTGGAGTTAATTCGTGGCTATATACCTTCCATCCACTTTCGAAGAAGAGCAGTTAACGCTTGACGAGCTTACCCCAAGGGAAATTGTTGTCGAACTGGACAAGTACGTTGTCGGGCAGCACGAGGCGAAGCGCGCCGTGGCCATCGCCTTGCGAAATCGCATGCGCCGGCAGAAGCTTCCGCCGGAGATGGCCGAAGAAGTAATGCCGAAAAACATCATCATGATAGGCCCGACCGGCGTAGGAAAGACGGAGATCGCGCGGCGGCTGGCGAAGCTGGCAAGTTCTCCATTCCTGAAGGTCGAGGCGTCGAAATTTACCGAGGTCGGCTATGTTGGGCGTGACGTCGAGTCGATGATTCGCGATTTGATCGAAATCGCCATCGATATGGTGCGCGAGGAAAAGCTTGAGGATGTCGCCGACAAGGCGGAAATCAATGCGGAAGAAAGGCTGCTGGACCTGCTTTTGCCATCCACTCCGACCGTAATTCCGCCCGCCGGGGAAGGCACAACCGGTTTTGGTACGCTGCCGGTGCAAAGCGAATCCAACTCCCGTACTCGTGAGAAATTGCGCCAGCAACTGCGTGAGGGCAAACTCGACGAGCGCCTGGTGGAGTTGGACGTGCGCGAAAAGAGCACGCCGGCTTTCGAAATCATCTCCAACCAGGGCGTGGAGGAGATGGACGTTAATCTCAAGGACATGCTTCCCAACATCTTCGGCCAGCGCACTAAGAAGCGAAAGATGAAGGTGAGCGAGGCCTTTGACTACCTGATCCAGGAAGAAGAGCAGCGGTTGGTCGACATGGACCAGGTGACGCGTACGGCGGTGGAGCGGGTCGAGAACTCCGGCATCATCTTTCTGGACGAGATCGACAAAATCGCCGGTCGCGAAAGCGGACACGGCGGCCCCGACGTCTCGCGCGAAGGAGTACAGCGCGACATCCTGCCAATCGTAGAAGGCACGACCGTCAACACCCGTTACGGAATGGTGCGCACCGACCACATCCTGTTCATTGCCGCCGGCGCTTTCCACGTTTCCAAGCCGAGCGACCTGATCCCCGAGTTGCAGGGGCGCTTCCCGATCCGTGTGGAGTTGAAGACCCTTACCGTCGAAGACTTCGTGAAGATCCTCACCGAACCGAAGTCATCACTGGTGAAGCAGTATATGGCGCTGCTGGAAACCGAAGGAATTAAGCTGGAGTTTACGCCTGACTCACTGGGCGAAATCGCGAACTTTGCCGCACGCGTAAATGAAGGCACGGAGAATATCGGGGCGCGCCGCCTGCACACGATCATGGAGCGCGTGTTGGACGAAATCAGCTTTAGCGCGCCGGACCTCAAAGAGAAAGATATAAAAATAGACGCCGATTACGTGCGCAAAATGCTCAGCGATATCGTCAAAGACCAGGACTTGTCACGCTACATTTTGTAGGCCTGGAACTACATTAAGCGCATAAGCGCCGACCAGAACCTTCCTATAGTAGCGACCTCGCGGCCTTGACGGCGCAATCTGCACCGCGCTGTTCTAGCGCAGAGTCAGTGTATCCGGCACGATCATCGCCGGGCTGACTGTCACCCCAGCTAACGCAAATACGGTGTTTGCCGGGGACCCCGAACGCCCGGCTACTTTGCCGGACACACCTTCCGCGAATCCGGTCTAAGCAGTCAGGTGTGATCCGCGCATTCCAGAGCGTACTTCACCGACAAACATCGCATCGGATCATCCGAGTCCAGGAAAACTGGTCAGCAAAACACAACCAAAGCTGTCGTTCTACCCTCTAACTATTCCATTGCAATCGATGTAAACGGGAACCGCAGTATGGGCCGCAGCATTAAATTCGCGCATTATTTGCTTTGTGTCGTTCTGGCTCTTCCCTGGCTCGTGGGATGTGGGTCAGGCAGTTCCGCTAAACTCCCTGCCGCTAATGCTCCGACCGGCTCGCCAAGCGGCACTTCGAACAACTCAAGTGCGCCTTCAACCTCTTCGACTGGCTCGACCCTGCGATTCGTCTATCAGGTCCTCAACGGATTCCAGGTGGATTCAACGAGCGGAGCGATATCTCCGGTGCCGGCCACCTCTACCAAGGCACTGAATGGTTCGCCCAATGGTCTTGCCGCCGATCCAGCAGGACGATTTCTTTATGTCTCCTACGAGTACTTCAACGCCAACGGCCAGTCGTATGGTCAGCAGGGCGTACAGGAATTCGCGCTTGACGCCAAGACCGGCGCCATGACGGAAATATCGGGATCGCCGCTCACTGCTTCCGGACCGCTAATCACCAACAACGCAGGCACGTTTCTCTATCTCGGCAGCGCGGCTGTATCCGGTGGAACGCTGACCATCTACGGCATCGATCAGCAGACGGGCGCGCTGACGCTGTCGGCGGCGCAGGGACCGGCGTTCGGCCCAGAGATGGCGATGGATCCGCAGGGACGTTTTCTGTTCACCGCCGGTGGTGGCGTGAGCGGTAATGAAATTGGGGTCGATAAGCTCGATCCGACTACGGGCGCAGGCACGGCCGTCGGCTCCGCGCCGCAAATCGGACCGAACTTTATCCTCGGACTTGCCGTCGACCCGGCAGGTAAGTACCTGTTTGCGCTCGGCCAGATCGGGGCACCGGCCCAGCCCGCCGTGCAATCGTTTGCGATCAACGCGGATGGCTCTCTCAATCCGACCGGGGGCCCTCAGCCTGCCGGAACGAATGTGCCGACCGCAGGGTCTTCAGCAGCCGTCGATGCCAGCGGCCGGTTCCTGTACGTGGTCACGGATCTTGGTCTGTACGTGAGGGGATACGCAATTGATTCCGCCACCGGGGCGATTAGCGAGCTACCGTCTTCTCCCTTTTCCGTGGCACAGCTCAGCAATCCCTATTCCGTTTGGAACGCCGTCAGTGCCGACGCCCAAGCGGAGTCAATCTATCTCTCAAACAACAACGGACCGATTACTTACAACGTGGATCAAAACACCGGTGCATTGACGATCGCGCCAAAAGCTCCAGCGCCCAGCAGCGGCAATAACAGTTACTTTGTGGCTGTCGTACCTTAGAGGAAGCCCGCGCCAGCCTGATCCAGGTAGCGCGGCTCATCCGGTCCGGACTTTCACGTTCATTCCCGGTCTGCTTTCACATTTCACACCATGGAATAGATACGCAGCGCCGCCGCATCGAAAAAAGGGAGAGCAGTTTGGCAGAGCGGCGGAGGAACCGTCATGGTTTGAGCGGGCGGTCGTCCCCGTTAGAATGCTCCAAAGCCTCTTGCAGTACCACCTTTTGACCCGCCTCCAGGACGATTTCCTTTGAAAGTCTCTTAAATCCATCGGCCTGAATTACAACGTCATATCCGCCGGGAGGGAGCCTGAGTTCCAGAGGCGTAGTCTTTGGCGCGGGCCAGCCGTTCAGCATCAATCGCGCACCCTTGGGATTGGTTTTGAATTGCACCTCTGCCATTTCCTTCGAAGAGCCGCCCTGGAGCAACCGCTTAATCCCGCCGACCACCTTACTATTGGCAGCGTTTCCGGCCGGTATCAGGGTAAAGGCGACGGCGAAACTCTCTCCATCCTTGACGCTGACCTGGGATTGCGCCGCGAGAAAGCCGGATTGGACGAGCGTGATGGTGTGTGTTCCGCTCATATCGACGCGCAGCTCAGCCGGTGAGGTTAGGGCCGTACTCTTGCCGTCCAGGAGAATCGCAGCTCCAGCCGGATTGCTGGAGATATTGAAAACTGATCCTTTCCGCACCAAATGGGCGGTTACCGTGGAACGGATACCTGCTACAACCTCCAGCGTCAGCGTTTGCGAAACGAATCCGGGCTTGGAGAATACAACGCTGTGATAACCGGGCGGAATCGATCCTACGACGGCAGGAGTGACAAAAACAGGGTCACTGCTGCCATCAAACCGGACTTGGGCACCATCCGGCTGGGAGGTAACCAGCGCTTCACCGACAACCAAAACCGGCGTTTGAACGCGCGGCATACCGGAAATGCGTTTCAGCTTCCTCCCGCTGCCGTGGTGGTCGGTGTCGCCGGGAGTGGGTGGCGACACAGGGGCAGCTTCGTTGTTGACCGCCGTCTCAACGGCTGTTGCGGAATGTGCTGCTACCTCTAATGGCGCGGCGACCTCGGGACTCTTCTGTTGGGGAACAGCGCGCCCGGAACGGTGAACGACCACATATGTGAGGGCGAGGAACGCCATGAGGACAACGAAGGAAGCAAGACGAATCGACTTTCCTGAGCGCGGGGTCCTCAGCAAGCCTGCATTTGGATCGCTGTGGTGCCTTGAGAAGCCCCACCGCTTAGCAGCCGCAGCCCAGCTTTCGACCGCATTTGTAACCAGCCTTACCACGCGCAGTGCTGAGGTCGAGATCTCTGCGTAACGGGTCGAACCTGCAATTGCGGATTCCTGCTTGCGCCCGGCGGATGCCGGTTCGGACCGGCCTCGGTCCAGGGAAGTCTGCTGGACTCGGCGAGGCAGCAGCTTTGTCCGCCTCATCCGTATCCAGTCGTAGCCATATTCCGCGCCGCAGCGGGTACAGACCTGATAGAAGCTCCCGTCGGATGACTTCATGGGGAACAAGAATTCGTGCGGGCACCCAAACCAGAATCGGCGTTTCATGACTGAGCCGCGAAGATAGCCCGGAGGAGAAGATCAGTCCATCAGCGAAACGCCGTACAGAACGGAACTAGCGTGCCTCTGCTCTGTCCACTAATTGCACAAATGGACGTTGAACTTCCGACAATTGACCCCCGGCGGCCGCCTCAGCATAATTGGCTAACTTTACTGGGTTTGATCGTCGCCCGGCGGACGAACGCCTACGGGCTGAGGAAGCCGGAAAGCGTCGGTTTATCGTGATCCTTCAGGACCAACCGCAGTTTCGCCCAGTACTGCTCCGACGCCAGCCAGAATGCTGGATCGTCTGGATGGCGCTATTACTGTTGGTTTCCCTGATGTCCACGGGCTGTGGCGAGAAAAAAATAACGCCAGCCAAGCTGCCCCCGCCGCCTCCGATTGCCGTTCCCACCGGCCCCAAGTCCGCCGAACCGATTGCACCTGTCCTACCGGTTCCTTTGCCAAGACCAGCGAAACCGCAACCGTGGACGCAGACCGGAATCGCCAGTTGGTACGTTGCCGAGCCGGGAGGCCAAAAAACGGCCAGCGGAGAACCGTACGACGGCACAGTGCTGACGGCGGCGCACCGCACCTTGCCGTTCCAATCGGTAGTGCAGGTAACGAACCTGAAAACAAATCGTCAGGTTGTCGTCCGCATCAACGA
>Ga0181535_10007957_pt1 | contig 10528 bp, 15 predicted proteins | sample PEATcosm2014_Bin_44_FD_119774 | JGI IMG/M metagenome (GOLD analysis project Ga0181535, IMG submission 119774) | Peatland microbial communities from MTU Mesocosm Facility, Houghton, MI, USA - PEATcosm2014_Bin17_30_metaG | ecosystem: Environmental > Terrestrial > Soil > Wetlands > Peat | place...
GTCTTTGGATGGGCTGCATTTTGTGGCGTGCGCGGTTTGGTCATGGATTCCTCTAATCTGGTTCATCTTACCAAGAATTGAAATATCAAACTGAGCAACGACAATGTAAGAGCGTCTCATGCAGCCAACAAACCCTCTCTGACACAATATGCACCAAAACAGGTGCCAGACAAAAGCTGGCATCTTAAGCAGGCATTTCGCATGAAACTCTTTGATTGGTGCCGAAGGGGGGTTCCCCCACGACCTTGCGGCATACAGATGATTGGTTTGTCGAAAACGCTGTATCCATATGATAAATAATGGAAAATGAGCGCAATCTGGCGACTGTGCAACCTGTTCAAAAAAAGAGATATTTAGCGAAATTGTCCGTAATCAGGCAGAACGGACAGGTTCCCTTGGTATGAAACGATTAGGTAATTGCATATTGCGTTTAGAGTTCTCACTTTGTGGGAGTGCGCTAAACCAGGGTTTCTTGCCTCTCGGCTTTCAGAGCAAGCCGCCACGGTTCCTGAAACAAGGGCCGCGGGTTGTAGTTCTTGGTCAGCAGCAACTGGAAATCGCTGATGTGACGTTCGGGGAATGCACCTTCGCAGAAGGCCAGGTAATAGTTCCACATCCTGATAAACCGATCATCAAATCCCAAGGCCTTGACTTCGTCGATGGCGTCGAGGAAGTGTTCGCCCATGCTCCCAGTGTGCGGGCGTAATGAACTCCCATATCCTCCGCGTGAAAGAGCGAGAGACGAGTTGCACGCGCGAGCGAGTCCAAAACTCCCCGCAATGAAGCCAATTGTGCGCCGGGAAAGATGTATTTCTGTATCCAGTCGCATTGTTTCAGGTATCGAGCAAACCTTTGTTCATTCATGGTGATCGTCTGTAGCAACATGGAGCCGTCCGGCTTGAGCAGCCGGTTGCAGGCACTGAAGAACTCGTCATAGTGCTCGAACTCCACAGCTTCGAACATCTCGATCCTAACGATCTTGTTAAAACTTCCACTCAACTCGCGGTAATCCTTCAGCAGGAGTTCAATAGGTTGGCCCGTGTTCGCGGTATCAAAGAGAGCCCGCGCATGTTCATACGGCTGTTGACTGATTGTTGTTGTCGTAACCCGGCAGCCATAATTTCGAGCGGCATGCAAAGCAAAGCCACCCCATCCTGTTCCGATCTCCAAAACTCGATCTTGGGGCTTCAGGTCCAGCTTCCGGCAAATTCGATCCAGCTTCTGAAACTGGGCAGTTTCAAGGGAGCCCTCAGGGCTCTCGTACCAAGCACAGGAATAAACCATGCTTTGGTCCAGGAAGAGCCGAAAGAACTCATTGCTCAAGTCGTAGTGCGCATGAATATTGTGCCGGCTGCCCTTTACTGTATTGGCTCTCAGGCGGTGGCGGATGCGGTCGGCGAAGCGGCTGAGCGAAGAGAAAAACGAGTTCGACTTCTCCAGTTGCGAAAGATTGCGCACAGCCAATCGCATAAGTGAGACCAGGTCTGGCGTGGACTAATCCCCATCCATAAAGGCATCGCCGATCGCCGTATCGCCGCCCAGCAGAGCACGCGCAAAGAACCGCTCCCGATGCACCAGGAGCTGTGCGCTGAGTTCTGACTGGACGCTTCCGAAGACGAGCGTTCGGTCTGGCAGGACCAGTTCGAGCGAGCCGCCATGCAGGCCTTCGAGCATGGATAGAAACAACTCTTTTGCTGTCAATTTGAATAATTCTTTCATTCCTTCAACCCTCGTTTGCATGCTGCGGGTGCGTGAATACCGGCACTTTTTTCAGGTAAAGCCGCAAGGCTTCCCAATGAATCGCGCCAATCACCTTGGCGGTCATCCAGGGATGGGAGAGAAGCGCGCGATGCAGTGAACGCGCGCTCCATGGCTTGCGTTCCAGGTTCAGGGTTGCATCAAAGAACGGCTTGCCATCTTCAATCGTGTCCATGTGAACAACAAGCTTGCGGCCTGGCAGAGTCAAGGTGAAGGTGTAGTCCAGCTTCATGCTCATGAATGGCGATACATGCATGGCCTTGGCTGTCCGATAACGTTTTGCATTCGCCGCGGGCAATCCGTTGTCTGGCGAAAGCCAGTAATTGTGACTTTCGCCGAAGGTGCTGTTCACTTCCGCAAGAACTAGCCGGAGCCGCGCCTGTGCGTCATAGCAATAGAAAAATGAGACCAGGTTGAAGTTATAGCCGAGATACCTGAGGTGAGTTAGCAGAAATATCGGACCATCGGGCAAAGAAACTCCGTGAGCGAAGGCATTCTGCTCCAGCCGTTTCCGAAGAGACAGTTCCGGGTCGCCGAAATGATCCCTTTCGTCGTAGCTCGCCCAGTTGAAGCGGTTATAACTCAATAACCGGGAGATTTCTGTCAGTTCCTTCATCCGGTCGATATCCAGGAATGCCATGAAAACGCCATAGGAGAAACTGTGCGGCACAGGCCTGAACCTGCGGTGCTTCACGGTGCCGAAATAGATTGCGGAGTCCATGGTCTAAATCTCCACCGAGAGCGCGCGGGCTACACGCAGAGCGGAGTTCAGTCCGTCCTCGTGAAAGCCGTAATACCAGTACGCTCCGCTATAATGCGTCCGGTTCTTTCCGCTGATTTCGCTCCACCTGCTTTGGGCGCGCACCGCTTCACGCGTGTAGAGCGGATGATGGTAATCGATAGTCCGCAGCACCTTCGCGTTGTCGATTGCGTCTTCCCCGTTGAGCGTGACGCACTAGTCCTCTTCCGTCTGGAGCGACTGCAGCCGATTCATGTGGTAGGTTAGGGTGACGGCATTTTTCCCGGTAAGCCCCAGGTTGTAATTCCAACTGGCTCGAGCCGCGGCCCGCTTGGGCAGCAGCGATGAATCGGTGTGGAGCGTTGCCACATTGCGGCGCGTCTTGAAGTTTTCCAGCACATCACGCTCTGCACTCGACGGCTGCTCCAGCAGCGGTAGCACCTGGTCGCCGTGGCAGGCAAAGACAACTTGGTCGAATGCCATCGCAGGATGATCTTCGAATCGAAGAGTCACATCGCTTTCCTGCCGACTTACCGATGTCAGGCGCGCGTCCAGAAAGATTCGATCCCTGAATGGCGCCGTGAGCAACGGAATGTATGTATGGCTGCCGCCGCGAATTACCTTCCATTTGGGATGAGTATTTATGCCGAGCATTCCGTGGTTTTGAAAAAAGCGCAGCAGCGTCAAAGACGGAAAAGAGCGGATGGCATCAAACGACATGGACCAGACTGCCGAGGCCATCGGAAATAGATAGTGCTCGGCAAAAACGCTGGGATACTTGCCTTCATCCAGCAGGTCACCGATGGTGGCAGCCTCTGCTCCTGGCTGGTCAAGAAATTTGGGCGCAGAGCGATTGAATTGCAGAATCTCTGCTAACAGCCGATAATGTTCGCGCCGCAGCACGTTGGAACGCTACGCAAAGAAGCCGTTGATGCCACGGCTCGAATACTCGAACCCAGTCTGGCGGCATGTGACGGAGAACGACATATCACTGGGCTGTGTCTCCACGCCCAACTCCGCAAGCATCCTCACCAGGCTGGGATAAGTGCGATCGTTATGAACAATGAATCCTGTATCTATGGGAATCGCCTCTTCCCCATGATTCACCATGACTGTGTTTGTATGCCCGCCCAGGCGCGGCTCCTTCTCAATGAGGCTGACCTCATGTTTGCGGCTCAGGTACCATCCTGCCGCCAGGTCAGAGATGCCGCTGCCGATTACCGCAATGCGCATTGGATACCTCCCAGATCTTTGTTTCTGGGAATTCGAAATGGCCGCAACTCGCGTGCGATGCCAAGATAACTCAAAACCTTCAGCACGCCATAAGTAATATCCAGCTCCCACCAGCAAAACCCCTGGCGGCAACTCGTCATGGAAAAGTGATGGTTGTTGTGCCATCCTTCGCCGAATGTGAGCAATACGAAAAACCAGTTGTTGCGGCTTTGGTCCGGCGTGTCAAAGCGGCGGCTGCCGAAGACATGAGCCAGAGAGTTGATGCAGAACGTGGCGTGATAGAGCAGAACAGTGGAAACCAGAAATCCCCACACAAACGCCGCCGGCCCGCCGATGAGCAGAATCAGAAAAGCTAAGATCACCGCCGGAACCCAGTGGTAGCAGTCCAGCCAGCGCAGTTCGGGGAACTTCGCGAAATCTGCAATTTGTCTTTCGTCGTGGCTGTCATACTCGTTAGACAAGACCCACCCCACGTGCGCCCACCAGAAACCACGCAGCCCGGCGAGTGAACATCCGGCTCAGCGTCGGAGTAGCGGTGGTGCCAGCGGTGATGGGCAGCCCACCAGTGAACGCCTTTTTGTCCGGAACTCTGCGCCAGCGCTGCCATGCAGAACTGCGCGGCACGACCCAGCTTGTAGCTGCGATGGCTGAAATAACGGTGATATCCGGCCGTTACCCCAAACATCCGAATCGCATAGGTAGCCGTTGTCCAAAGTAGCAGCCAGGGAGTAAAGCGCACAAAGAACACAGTAAAAACGCTCAAGTGAATCAGGACAAAGACTGAGACAGCGCCAAACTCGTATTTGCGCGAATCGCGGCTCATGCACTCTCCTTCTTTGCCCCGCTTGGGCATCCATATTTTCAGGGTAGACCAGCCTTGCCGATAATGTCAAGCACATGTCATGGACAAAGGCTTGACATTGTGGTTATCCAAGATTATGGTGAAGAAGTGAGATTGAAAAGTTCAGCACAGTATCCCATTCGCGTCGCTGCCAATTTGACCGGCTTGAGCATTGATACGCTGCGTGCCTGGGAGCGGCGTTATCAGGCTGTCACCCCTGTCCGTGGCGATAGAGGGCGTGTTTACGACGAGGGACAAATCAGGCGGCTCATCCTGCTGCGTGATGCGGTCGCACACGGGCACGCGATTGGACAGGTGGCAGGCCTGGAAGACAACGAGTTGGAGAAGTTGCTGCTGGGACCCATTTCGATCGCGAAGGGTCCGGATCTTGATAGTACAGAACAACCTGTAAGCGATGCCTTGCTTCCCGTCATCGCGGCTATAGAGTCGTTTGACTACTCAGCGGCCAACTTCCATCTTGGCAGGCTGGCGGCTTTGCTGCCCGGTGACCGGCTTGTGAACGAAGTGGTGTTTCCGCTGATGAAACTGGTCGGCGATCGCTGGGAGGGCGGACACTTGAGCATCGCCCAGGAACACATGACTTCATCGATCCTGCGCAATCTGCTGGGTGGGTTGGTTCGGCTCGAGTCATCCTCAACCCCTTCACAGCGAATTCTGTTTGCCACGCCGTCAGGAGAACTGCACGAGTTCGGCATCCTGGCGTCCGCTTTGCTGGCCGTTGCGGATGGATTTGAAGTTCTCTACCTCGGGCCCAGTCTTCCGGCTCATGAAATTGTGGCCGCGGCAGAACAGACCTCACCGCGTGCGGTTGTCATTGGAATTAAAGCAAGTGCGCCTACTCAGGCAACCATCCAGGAGCTACGTATGCTGGCCGCAAAGCTGCCGAAGACCGCGGAGCTTTGGCTTGGAGGGAGCAATGTGAAGAAGACTCTGGCATCCTTTGGAAACGCTCGTTCTTTTGCGCTGGAGGATTTTTCGGAGTTGGGAGAGCATCTGGCAAGGCTGAAGAGGGAGGTCCGATGAAGCTGTTTCTGAAGTTCTTGTTTGGCGGCATCTTTGCTTTCATGGTTGTGATGACCATTCACACCGGCTTTTCCGTCAGCCTCAGTGCGGCGTGGCCGAGTTACGCAGCCAACCCCTGGGCTATGGCAACTCTCTATGACGCATATTTCGGCTTCGTCACATTCTACGCATGGGTTTTCTACAAGGAACGGAGCGTGTGGGCAAGGGCGTTGTGGTTCCTGCTCATCATGGGGCTGGGGAACATTGCAATGTCCTTCTATGTGCTGATTCAACTCTTCCTGCTCAGGCCCGATGAGCCAGCCGCAACAATCCTGCGGAGGCGATCGGCATGAGAGAGACAGTATGGCGCCGCAAAGTGGTACAGCCGATCCTTGAGTTTCTCCGCCAGGGCCTCACGCCGGAGAAGCTCTCCTTCACGATTGCGTTGGGGATCACTCTCGGAGTGATCCCGGTATTGGGTTCAACTGTGCTGTTGTGTACGCTGGCGGCAATCACGTTTCGACTTAACCTGGCGGCTATTCAACTAGTCAATTGGCTGGTTTACCCGTTCCAGCTCGCTTTGCTGATCCCTTTCTACCGTATCGGCGGATGGATCTTCAGAACTCCGCCGTCTGAGCTTTCCGTGGTTCATATTTTTACCTTGATCCGCACGAACCTCCTTCACGCCATCGCAACTCTTTGGATCGTGACCATACATGCAGTCGTGGCGTGGCTCCTGCTCGGAGGCATCGCCACAGGGCTGCTCTATCTGCTGCTGGTTCCCGTGCTCTGCGGCATGCGCAACCAACTGCGTCCTGAAAGAGGAGAGTGATCATGCTGACCTTGATTCTGATCGGAGCGGTTGCAGTCTGCGGGTTGATGCTCTTACTGTGGCTGATTCATTTTCCGCTGCACGACGCGGCGATCGTGGATGCCGGCTGGGCCGGTGGGCTGGCCCTGCTGGGCGTCCTCTACGCAGTTCTAGGAGCCGGCTGGGCGCCGCGTCGTGCGGCAATTGCATTGATGGCAGCGGCTTGGGGGCTGCGCCTTGCGCTGTACCTGTTGCTGACGCGCGTCATCGGCCATCCTGAAGAGGGACGCTACGTGCAGCTTCGCAAGCAGTGGCGGACCAATATCCCGTTAAAGTTTCTTTTGTTCTTCGAGTTTCAGGCCGTTCTGTGTATTGTGCTCTCGGCGCCTTTCCTTCTTGCTTCGCAAAATCCCGCGCCGGCGTTCTCCATCTTGGAATATGCCGCGGCCATCCTGTGGGTTGTGGCGATTGTGGGAGAAATCACGGCGGATATGCAACTCAATGCCTTCAAGTCCAACGCAGGAAATCGCGGACAGACCTGCCGAGCTGGCTTGTGGAAGTACTCACGCCATCCCAACTACTTCTTCGAGTGGCTCATCTGGGTTGCCTTCTGCCTGTTTGCAATCGAATCCCAATTTGGCTATCTGGCGCTCGTCCCTCCCGCGCTCATGCTGTACTTCCTCTTCCGAGTCACTGGCATTCCCGCAACGGAAGCGCAGGCGCTGCGCACCAGGAGCGAAGACTACAAGCTCTATCAGGAGACCACGAGCGCATTTGTGCCGTGGTTCCCGAGGATCAAACACCATGCAAACTAAAACACTCACTGCGTCACCCGTTCTTGAAGCGGGCTACAACACCTGGCTCGAACACGGCCTCTTGCCTGACTGGCTCCTCCGCATCGGCATTCGGCGCCTGGTATCAGCGCGCTTGCACAAGGAACAAGAGGGATCTCCGGCGGCGCAAGCAGAACGCCTGATGAAGTTCATCGCGCTACTTCGCCAGAGTCCCGTCGCAATCCGGCCGGACGCAGCCAACGAGCAACATTACGAAGTCCTCGCGGAGTTTTTCCGTCATGTGCTCGGCCCGCAGATGAAGTACAGTTGCGCACTGTGGAATGCCGGCACGAAGGATTTTGCCGAGGCAGAGGAAGCAATGCTCAATCTTACCTGCCATCGCGTTCGCCTTGAAGACGGCCAGGACGTGCTCGAACTGGGCTGCGGGTGGGGTTCTCTCTCGATCTTCATGGCTCGCCGCTTTCCCAACAGCCGTATTCTGGCGGTCTCGAACTCACGCTCGCAGAAACAGTTCATTGATGCCGAAGCCGCACGCCGCGGAGTCGCGAACCTCACAGTGGTTACTGCGGACATGAATGATTTCAACACCGACTCGCGATTCGATCGCATCCTCTCGGTGGAAATGTTTGAGCATATGCGGAACTACGAGGAACTGTTGCGGCGAATCGCATCCTGGTCGCGGCCAGGGGCATTGCTCTTTGTGCACGTCTTTGCGCACAGCCGCTTCGCCTATCCCTATGAGGTGCATGACGCATCTGACTGGATGGCGCAGCACTTCTTTACCGGCGGTGTAATGCCCAGCGACGATCTGTTTCTCTACTTTCAGGAGCACTTTCGCATACGCGAACACTGGCGATTGAGCGGCACACATTACCAGAAGACCTCCGAGGCGTGGCTTGAGCGTCTCGACCAGCACAGGAAGGAAGTGCTTAGTCTCTTTTCTGGCGTTTATGGAAATGACGTGGCGCAGCGCTGGCTAGTCCGATGGCGAGCCTTCTTCATGACCTGCGCTGAGTTATTCGGATTTGCCGGCGGAAATGAGCGTCTCGTCTCCCACTATCTCTTCGAGAATGCCGCCGCCCGCGGAATTGGAGGACAAGTTTGATGAGTATTCTACCGATGATTTTGATGGCTTCCGCAATGTTTTTCCCGCTTCAGCCCGGCGAGTCGCTGCCGCCTCTGAAGGGCGAATTCCTCACCGGCCGTCAGGCTCAACTCCCGGAAGCCGCTTCAGGCCGTGTAGCCTTGCTCGCTCTGGGTTTCACTTACAATTCGAGATTCCCGGTCGAGGCATGGATTAGCCGCTTTCGCAAGGACTTCGGCGACAACTCTCATGCCACGTTCTACGAGATTCCGATGATTGGCGGCATGGCGCGTCTGGGCAAGTGGTTCATAGATAGCGGCATGCGCAAGGGCACTCCCAGGAGCGATCAGGAAAATGTAATCACGGTCTACGGCGGCACCGATTCATGGAAGCAGCGCGTGGGCTGCCAGTCACAGGATGCAGCCTATCTGATCCTGATCGACAAGCACGGTGTTGTGCGCTGGCGCTACAGTGGCGCGTTTGATGAAGAGGCCTACAAGGATCTTCATGTCCAGGTGACTGCCTTGCTGCGATAACTTCAGGTTTTGAGGTGCATGCCAGACAACGTGCATTTACAAGCCACTCGCGTGGCGCGGATAAGCAAGAATTGATTTCACTGCGCACTCTGCATGAATTCCCGGCCAACCAATCTCGAAACGCGCGGCGATCTGGTTCAACTTGCGAACCAGTCGCGAGTGCTGGTGCGTAGGAACCTTGCGCCGCGCAAAGGGGGAAGGTGCGTCGTTTACTGGATGCAGCGAGCGATGAGAATTGTCGATAATCCTGCGCTCGATCTGACCATCGAAGCGGGGAACCTGTTGGGCCTGCAGGTGGTCGTGTACTTTCAGGTGATTCCAGGCTATCCCGGCGCGAACCTGAGGCATTATCACTTTCTCCAACAGGGGTTGAGAGACGTTGAGCAAGACGCGGCAGAGCGGGGCGTGGGATTTGTGTTGCGCCGTTCGCCGGAGAATTCACTGGAATCATTCCTTGAAGAAGTGGAGGCGGCTCTCCTGGTCGGCGATGAGAACCCATGCCGTGAGCCGGAACGTTGGCGCAGAGTTTTAGCAAAGCGGCTGAAGCTGCCCTACTGGACGGTGGACGCGGATGTGGTGGTTCCATCGCGGATTTTCGATCGCAGCTTTGTTTTGCTGCACCATTTCCGCCCGCATTTGAAGGCCGAGTTGCCCTATTACCTGGTCGAACCCCGAAATGTAATTCCTTTATTCCCGTGGAAACCCAGGAAGAAACTGGAAAGCTTTTCGTTGGAACAAAACATCACCACTGGCTTCAGAAATCTGGATCACGGAATTGGCCCGGTGGACAACTTTACCGGTGGGACACACGCTGCATTGAAGCGGCTGCGAAATTTCGTAAATCTGGGACTGAGGGATTACGAGGTCGCTCGCAACCACCCGGAGGTGAAAGGAACCAGCCGGCTTTCGCCTTACCTGCACTTTGGAAACATCGGCCCCATCACCATTGCACTGGCGGTCGAGAGAGCCGTAGCCGAGGGGAAAGCGACGGCTGAGGCTGGCGAGAAATTCTTGGATCAGCTGATAGGGTGGAGAGAGCTGGCGGTCTTGTTTGTGCGCCATGAGCCGAACTATGACAGTTGGGAATGTGCCGCACCGTGGGCCAGGAAAACGTTGATCGAGCACGCAGGCGATCCGCGGGCGCAACGCTACAGGCTTGATCAACTGGAGCGCGCTGAGACAGCCGACGAGCTGTGGAACGCCGCTCAGCACGAGATGGTGAATACCGGATGGATGCACAACTATATGCGCATGTACTGGGCAAAAAAGATTCTTGAATGGGCTCCCGACCCGACAAGGGCCTATGAGTGGGCGGTACTTTTGAATGACCGCTATCAAATGGACGGGCGCGACCCCAATGGATACGCGGGCATAGCCTGGGCCATCGTCGGGCGGCACGACCGGCCCTGGTTCAATCGGCCCATCTTTGGACTGGTGAGGGCTATGTCGGGAGCTTCGACGGCCAGGAAGTTCGATGCAGACGAGTACATTCGCCAGCAGAACGCGGAAGGCCAAACGCTTTCGGGTGGTAGTTACAGTGGACGGCTGGTGGGCCAATGACAAGATGATTCAAAACAGACGCGTACAAAGGAAAAGACTGTTGAGGACCAGAACCCTGCCCACGAGTCTGCAGATCAACCCAAAAGATAGCGAAACAAAAGGCACGGTGGCGATTTTTTCTTAATTTGCTACTCGTAACTTTCTTAAAA
>Ga0181535_10007958_pt1 | contig 10527 bp, 9 predicted proteins | sample PEATcosm2014_Bin_44_FD_119774 | JGI IMG/M metagenome (GOLD analysis project Ga0181535, IMG submission 119774) | Peatland microbial communities from MTU Mesocosm Facility, Houghton, MI, USA - PEATcosm2014_Bin17_30_metaG | ecosystem: Environmental > Terrestrial > Soil > Wetlands > Peat | place...
AAACAGGCACCGGTAAGGAGCTGCTGGCAAGCGCAATTCATCACATGAGCACCCGGGCTGCCGGCCCTCTTGTTGCATTCTCCTGTGCAAACTTGCCCGAAACCCTGATTGAGGACGAACTGTTCGGCCATGAGAAAGGCGCGTATACCGGCGCTCTTGCCGCTCGCCGCGGCCGGCTGGAGGCTGCGGATCAGGGTACGGTCTTTCTTGATGAGGTCGGCGACATCGGTCTGAGTCTGCAGCCGAAGTTGCTGCGCGTGCTACAGATGCGCACCTTCGAGCGCCTCGGCAGCAATACCAGCATCAATACGAACATCCGCGTGGTGAGCGCAACTAATCGCAACCTTAGTGAAATGGTCCAGCAGGGCAAGTTCCGCGAGGATCTGTTCTACCGGTTGAATGTTGTCCATTTGCATATTCCGGCACTTCGAGAGCGCCGCGAGGATATTCCGCTTTTGGCACAACATTTCCTCAAGAAGTTCGCGGAACAATTCAATAGGCGTGCAAAGAGGTTTTCCCGGCCTGCGCTGCTAGCGCTCGAGGAATACTCCTGGCCAGGAAATGTCCGAGAGCTGGAGAACGTTGTGCAGAGAGCCGTAGCGTTATCTGATAGGGCAGTCGTTGACTGCGAAGACCTGCCGGATGCCATCCAGGAAAACTGCGTAAATCTCAAGTCCAGCGATTCCTATGAGGATGAAGTGCGCCAATTCAAACGCCGGCTGGTTCTGCGAACGTTGCAAGCATGTGGCTGGAGCGTAGTCGAAACTGCTCGCACCTTGGGGGTGGCTAGGGGCTACCTGCACCGGCTCATCAATCAACTCGGGATTCGCGGCAAGGAAGACACTATTCTCCAATATCCGGTGGACAAACCCGGCAGGCCGCAGTTGGTGGCCTGAAGAGCCGCATTCTCGACAGTCCGGCTTGACCAAGCGGGCGCGAATTGCGCCGATCTCAGGCCGGAAACAGTTGCGATGGGCGCAATACCAATCAAAGCGAGTGAAAGTGATTCCAGAAAATGAGGCTGCATTCACGCCGGAGGGTTCCTGTGCTGCTCGCGCTGGCGTCATCGCCTTAGAGCTGGAGCGAAACCCATCAGTCAGCTTTGTGGAGAGTGTCTGCCTTCCCAAGTTGCGCAGTGCGCAAAACGATGATGGCGGCTGGGGATACCGTCCGGGTCTGCAAAGCCGAGTGGAACCGACATGCTGGGTGCTGCAGGCCCTGTTCAACGTGGCGGACGTAGAGGGGTCGCGCGAAACCTGCCAGCGCGGTCTACAGTTCTTACGCTCAGCGCAATTGCCGGATGGCTCCTGGCCCTTCGCAGCGGGACAGGAAGTGGGTTGTTCGGTCACTGCGCCGGCCTGCTGGGCTTTGCTCTCCAGCAAGAGTTCACCTGAGGCTGTCGCCGCCGGTCTGAATTGGCTGAGCCAAGACGCGCCTCGGGACGCTGCATTTTTGCGGCGCTGGTTGCGGCGGCTCTCGCCCACTCGCCATTACTCCCGGCAACACGGTGCCTACAGAGGCTGGGGATGGAACCCGGGCACAAGCAGTTGGGTCGAGCCCACTTCAGTGGCACTCATCGCTTTAGGTCTGTGCCCCAAAGAACTGCTCCCTGCCGGGGCGAATGAGAGACGCCAGTCCGCGGAGGCAATGCTTTATGACCGCATGTGTCCGGGTGGGGGGTGGAATTGTGGAGACCCGATGGTCTACGGGGTACCCGGCAAGTCGCTCGTGATCCCTACGGCGTGGGCGCTTATCGCTTTGCGCGGGTATCCGCAACGGACCGAGAACATGGTGAGCCTGGATTGGCTTGAACGAAACCTTCCAGATGAGCAGGGACCAGGATCGCTCGCGCTTGCGCAAATCTGTCTTGAAGCTTACGGCCACAAATGGCCGGAAACCGCACGCCGTCCAGGGCATTTGTACTCCAACAATGAGTTTCTTGGGAGTACTACCACGACGGCCTGGGTCTGCCTGGCGGCAAACTCGAGGCGAAGCTGGCTAACCGGCGAAGAGGAGACGTCGCGATGACGTGTAACGCCAAGACCGCGCTTGTCCCGTCTTTTCAGCGCCCCGTCTCGCGCGTAGCCATCCGAAGCGCGGCCAGTTATGAACAGGACTTGTTGGCGCTGATCTACGAAACCCTGTGCGAATTCGATCTTCCCGTACGTGGAAAGACCGTGCTACTCAAGCCGAACCTTGTGGGGCCGGACCCGCTGGGTGTAACCAACACTCATCCAGCCGTCATCGCCGCGTCGCGGGAGAGCCTCTTGCGCCTCGGTGCCGCGCAGGTTCTCATCGGCGAAGGCCCAGCGGTGGACCGGGATACGGAAGCGATTCTCGAATCCATAGGCTTGCGGCACTATGTTGGGTCTGTCACCAATGTGTTTGTGGACCTGAACGTGGATGACGTGGAAAAAGTTTCACTCAAGACCACTGCTTCGCGATTGAGCGAGCTTTATCTTCCCAAAACTGTTTTGGCCGCCGACTTTATTATTTCCATGCCCAAGCTCAAGACACACCATTGGGCAGGGGTAACTCTTTCTCTTAAGAACATGTTTGGTATCGTGCCGGGAAGTTGCTACGGGTGGCCGAAAAACGTACTTCATTGGGCCGGTATCGACGCTGCGATTCTGGACATCAACGCTGCTGTACGGCCAGATTTCGCAATCGTAGACGGCATTGTCGGGATGGAAGGTAACGGCCCTCTTCAGGGAGAACCAAAAAACTCCGGAGTGCTGATCCTGGGCGATGACCCCGTAGCGGTAGATGCTACCTGCTGTCGTGTCATGGGGTTGCTGCCCGCGAAGGTGAAGTATCTCTCGCAAGCCGGGATTCTGCTCGGCCATATACATCAGGACAAGATCCAACAGCTAGGGGAAAGCATTGCAAGCGTTCGTACTCCATTCTCTGTTCTCAACAACTTTCAACACTTGGTAGATACGAGCGCCGCGTTTGGAACTCAACCTGCTTTGGTAGGGTGAGGCGGTGGGCAAATTGAACTGGGGTGTATCTGAATGTGGACACTGCGGAAACGAATCGATCCGATGCGGAAGCTGAATCAGACCGATGCGATGAACCATGCGCTATTGACGCCGGCGTCTGCCCCACGACGCAGACTCGGAGCGAGCCGGGGACAGTCGTTGGTGGAATTCGCGCTGGTCTTTCCGGTATTTCTCTTGCTGCTCTGCGGCATAGTTGATGTTAGCAACGTGTTCTATACCGAAATGTCGGTACAGAACGCGTTACGGCAGGCAGCACGCTACGCAATCACCGGGAACCATCTGCCTGATCCGAATAATCCAGGTCAGAACCTATCGCGGGTGAACTCGATCATTGCGACCGCTCAACAGGCGGCGCCCGGTATTAACTTTTCCAACATCAACATTTCCAGCGTCGCCGGAGGCGCCGGTAGCGCTGGCGGTCCAGGAGACACGGTAACGGTCTCAATGAGCAGCGGCGTAAAGATGTTGACCCCGGTCATTGCCCCGCTCTTTCCCAATGGCACATACAACTATACGGTGAGCGTCACTTTCAGGAACGAACCATTCCCGGCAGGCAAGACAACCTAGGCCGGACGCGCGGAAGACATACCCCGCGCAAGAGCCGGTAGGACCAATCAATTTGGAACTGCTCTAGAGGAGCGAATCGACGTGGCTGCATTGTGGAAGAACAATCTGGTAAACGGCAGGAGACGGAGCGGTGAATCCGGCCAGGCGCTGATGGAGTTCGCGCTCATCGGATCGGTGATGATCATTCTGCTTCTTGGACTCATCGATCTCGGCCGCGCCATCTTCGACAAGGAAGTGATGTCAGACCTCACCCGGACGGGCTCAAATCTGGCCTCGCGTGGACCTTGCGGAACATTGACTGCGTGCCTTACGACTGCGGCTAACGCGGTGATGACCCAACCGTCTGATTTAAATATGTCCGCCAACGGAATGGTAATTGTGACGGCGGTCCAAGCCGACGGCGCTGGAAACGCCACAATAATCGGGCAATACACACAGGGCACCGTCGCAGGGGCTAGCAGCAAGGTAGGGGTGCAGGGAAATCCCCCCACTCTTCCAGCTACTACCCCTCCGATCCCTCCAAAGAACCAGACTATTTACGTGACGGAAGTCTTCTATTCATTTACACCGATAACACCGATTGGAAAGTTTATGACCATTGCTTTTCCATCGACGTTGTATGACGTGGCGTACTTCTGAGTGAGGAGCAGGACGTGAATCTCTTTCGTCGGCACAAAAACGGGAGCAGCGAGCAGGGACAAATACTTCCCATGGTCGCCGTCTTCCTGTTAGTCATACTTCTGTTCGTTGCCATGGGAATTGACCTTGGTTATGCCTATGTCACCAAGGCAAATCTTTCCAAAGCCGTGGATGCCGCGGCCCTTAGGGGCATGCTGAACATCGCACAAGGAACGACCACCGCCGGCAACATCGCTGCAAGCGTCTTCGCCGCGAACTATCAAACGTCAGGCCGCGACAGCACTGCGCCCACTCCGACCGTTACCTGGAACCCCCCGACCCCGACTTTTGGCGTTCAGCAACAGATCCAGGTCACTGCCACCACGACCATCAACACGTTTTTTGCCCGCATTGTGCCGAGCCTGCAAACCCTGACGGTTAGCGACACGGCCCAGAGCACGCGCGCTAACGTCATGATGGCCCTGGTGCTGGACCATTCTAGGTCGATGACCCTGAACGGCGGACAGCAAGCGCTTCCACCTGCCGTCACGACGTTCCTCTCGTACTTCAGCGACCAGCTCGATCAGGCCGCGGAAACCGGCTTTGGGGATTCCGGGTCACTGGACGTGACGATGAGACACCCTTTCACCTCCGACATCACCAGTTTCGTCAACGGCCTGATCTTTACGGGCGGCACGTATGCGCAGGGCGGGCTGGACAATGCGGCGCTCGCGCTCTGCGGATGGGCGGTGCCAGGTACCTATCCTTATACCGGGACGGCATGCCCGGTCGTGCCCAACACTACCAAGGTGGTCGTGTTCTTTACCGACGGTTGGGCCAATAGCAACTACGATGTCTTGAACAATCAACCGGGCGGAGGTGGCTGTCCTTCAACCCCTGTCTACTATGGTGGATGCGCCTGGGATGAAGATCAGGCCGGATGGTGCGGCACACAGAACGGTCAGAATACCTTGTACCCTCCATACATCGGAGTCTGGGATTCCAACGGGAATAATGTCCGTGGGTGCGCGCCGTCAACCTTTCCGTCAAAGGCTGGAAATCCGACGGCGCTCGACAATCCCCAGGATGCCGAGACCAATGTCCCTAACGATGCCATGTACCGCGCTATGACATGGGCAAATGCGATGCGCGCGCAAGGCGTATTAGTCTACGCGGTCGGCCTCGGCGACAAGATCAGCCAACCGTTCCTGTATCAGATGGCAAACGACCCCAGCGGCACCGCCTTTGAGGGGTTCGCATACAATTCCGGCACGCCGCAGGGTCTGGCGGAGTTTGCCGTGGATTGCCCTGATCAGGCCGGGAAACCGTCGTGCGCGTCTGAACTAAATCAAGCATTTCAGACCATCGCCACTGACATCCTTCTGAAGATCACGCAGTAGGGAAAGAGGGCGGAGAATTCGCAAGCTCCGCCCAGGACTGTCCTAATCGATCGCACGCTTCAGCAAGAATTGCGGACTATGAGTGAATTCGATATCACGATACGCCCGGGCATCGGCGCCGCCGAGCCTGTGGCTAAGAGCGACTACGGTACATCCTCCTTTTTTTCACGGGTGTTTTCGTTCCCTGCCATGTTGGGCGCCTTTCTGGTGGGAGCCGTCTTTGTAGCTGCGCGTGCGTTTTTGGTGGACCCCGATCTCTGGTGGCACATCAAGGTGGGGCAGAACATCCTCTCAACGCACAGTTGGCCCACCACAGATCCGTATTCATTTACCGTCGCGGGTCATCCATGGTTGGCGTATGAGTGGCTGGGCGATGTCTTGCTCGGAGCAGTCGCGCGTTTCTGGGGATTGCAAGGTCTGGAAGCTTGTTTGATTGTGCTCGGCAGCGCCGTAATGCTTGCGCTTTACGCTTATACGACGCTCCGTACGGGAAATCCGAAAGCCGGATTTGCGGCCTCCGCAGTACTGTATGTCCTGGCGATGCCCTCGTTTTCCATGCGTCCGCAAATGCTAGGGTATCTGTTTCTTATCTTGACGCTCATCGCCCTCGAGCGTTTTCGCCAGGGAAAGAGCCGGGCGCTTTGGTTTCTGCCGCCGCTGTTCCTTGTTTGGGTAAATACGCATGGATCCTGGGTGATTGGCCTTGGAACCATCGTGGTCTTCTGGGCAAGCGGCCTGACGGAGCTGCACGTGGGGAGCATCGAGGCGCGGCGCTGGAGCCTCGCGGAACGGATCCGTCTTGAATCTATCTTTCTTCTGTGTCTCGCCGTTCTTCCCATCACGCCTTATGGCGTGCGCGTCTCCGCCAGCCCTTTCGAGTATGCCTTCGACCTGCCGCTGAACGTGGCCAACATCAAAGAATGGCAGCCCATGCCATTCTCTCTGCCGGGAGCCAAGCTGTTTCTTGCCCTGCTGCTGGGCTTCTTCCTGCTGAACATGGCCCTGCGCTTCGGCTGCCGCCTGCATGAATTGGTCCTATTTGTCGGCGGCGCGGTAATGGCGTGCCTGCACGTGCGTTTTCTGCTGGTTTTCGTGCCCTTCTTCGCGCCGCTTTTTGCCACCGCGATCGAGCGTTTTATGCCCGCCTATGAGAAGCGCCAGGACCGCCACTACTTCTTGAATGCTGTCTTGATGGCGGTAGTGCTCGCGGCTCTGGTGCGATATTTCCCTACCGCCGCGGAAATGCAGCAGCGCGTCACCAGCCAGTACCCGGTGCGCGCCGTCGAATACCTGCGCCAGCACCCGCTGCCCGGCCCGATGTACAACACCTACGGCTATGGCGGCTATCTGATCTGGTCGCTACCCGAACACAAAGTCTTTATTGACGGCCGCGCTGACGTCTACGAGCGTGGTGGCGCATTTCCCGATTATCTGCAGGTGGCGAACCTGAAACCAGCGGCTTTTGCCGTGCTTCGGAGCTACGGTATTCAATCCTGCTTTTTGGAGCGCAGTGAGGCGCTGGCCACGGTTCTTTCCGCCTCGCCGGAATGGCGGCAGGTCTATTCAGACGACTTAAGCGTGCTGTTCGTGCGAAAAGCCTCCGAGAGTCCATCCCCGAGCTGATGCCCGCCATCGCCAGACGCTAATCGCGGTGCGAGGCAGAAGTTCCTGACCGTGTTCCTTATTTCAAAGGCCCTTCTCGAAGAGCAGTTAGTTTCTTCAGCGGCTAAAGCCCGCGTTCTTCTGGCTTGAACGGCACCGCTAAAGCCATGCCCCTTCAAGGAACCATTTTGAAACAAGCTCTCAGTCTGTCGACATCCGCGCTGCTGTCATGCTGGGCGCGGCTTCACGTCGCAAGTGTCACCAAACCGTACACCCAGGATTAAGGAAGTGTGACCAATCTGTAACGCTTTTGGCGTGATCGGAGATCAAGTTTTCGGTTCCCTGCGTATAGCACCGTCAACCCATGGCTTTTCAGGTACTTATCCCCCGACGGCGTGTTTGGTGAAGAGTGGCGTCTCAAATGCATAACAAAGGCGGGTGGCACGATGCTCTTGTGCTGCTTAGTAGCTTACGTCACCTGAGAGGACACAGAATAAATGAAGAGTCTTTTGATTCGCCTTTGGAAAGAAGAAGAAGGCCAGGACCTGACTGAATACGCTTTACTGCTGGTTCTGCTTTCCCTGGCAGCGACCGCCACGCTCGGGACCTTGTCGACCGCAGTCAAGGGTGTATTCAGCAACGCAGCCGGCAACCTGACCTAGTCCACGCTTGCGGCTAGCCAGCGGCTAGCAACGCCTGACAACCGCAGGCCGCTTGAGGCAGAAAAACTTCCGGCGGCCTCAACCCTTCCGCTCAAGTGATGATTTACCGGACATGAGTGAAGGCCTTTACCGCGGCGAAGCCACCACGATCGATAACTGGAGGATCACTGGATGAACGCGGCTCACACCATCTGGATCTGTACGCTTGCAGTCGCGGCGATTGCAGCGTGGACCGATTGGCGTACGCGTAGGATCCCCAATTGGCTCACCGTGCCCGCACTAGCCCTCGGCATTGGGGTAAACACCCTTGCCGCAGGCTGGCCCGGGGCCAAAACGTCGCTGGAAGGCGCTGGGTTGGCGTTGATCATCCTGTTTCCATTCGTACTGATGCGGGGACTGGGGGCCGGTGACTGGAAGTTAATGGCAGCCATCGGGGCTTTCCTGGGTCCGCTTTTGTTTCTTCTGGCCTTGCTCGCCAGCATTTTCGTATCCGGGCTGATGGCCATCGTGCACTTAATTCGAAATGGCCGAGTCATGACGACCTTGCGCAACATGGTCGTGATCGTCCGAGGAGTCTTCTCTTTCGGATTTCGTGCTCATCCGGAAATTTCGCTGGATAACCCGAAGTTGCTGAAGTTGCCTTTTGGAGTGGCGGCTGCGATAGCCACCGTGATTTGTTACTGCGCGACCCGGTGGGGGGCTCTCTAACACCGGCTCGATAGGAGATTGTATCCATGAATCGGAATCGACTGGTCATCGGATTGGTTGCCGCTATTGCAATCGCGGCTGTAATGAGTTTCTTCGTATACCGCCAATTCAAGCTGGCGGCTGCCGCGGTGCCCAAGCCCATCGTCATGCAGCAGATTGTAGTAGCTGCGTCACCGCTTCAACTTGGCACTCGCGTTGATGCCAACAACCTCCGGCTTATTCCGTGGCCAACCAGCGCGCCCGTCGCCGGAATGTTCACGCGGATCGAAGACTGCGCGGGTCGTGCTTTGATCACGCCGGTTGCCGCGAATGAGCCCGTCATCGAAGCCAAGCTGGCTTCGAAGCAAGCAGGTGCGGGACTGCCCGCCACGATTCCCGAGGGCATGCGGGCTCTCTCTGTTGCCGTAAACGAGGTGGTCGGAGTAGCCGGGTTCGTCATTCCGGGAACCATGGTCGATGTCCTCGTGACCGGCCGGCTCACAGGCCAATCGAACAACCAAGACATCACCCGAACCATTCTTGAGAACGTTCGGGTTCTCGCCGCCGGCCAGAAGATTGAACAGGATCGCGAAGGGAAACCGCAGACCGTTCCCGTGATCACCCTGCTGGTTACTCCGCCGGATGCAGCAAAGCTCGCCATGGCCAGCACACAGGGAAAGATCCAACTGGCTTTGCGGAACACAGTCGACTCCAAGGTAACAGATCCGGCGCCGGTGCTCGAGGCCGCACTCTTTTCAGGCGGTGCTCCCGCGGCCAAGCATGTTAATTCAGTTCATGTTCCGGCTCCTTATGTAGTCGAAGTCATTGCCGGGACGAAGCATGAGAACAAGAGTTTTGCCAACCAGTAAGAGCTCAGCAAGGAACGAAATGTCCCAACGATACAGAAAACTTCAACTGATGATGTGGCTCGGGGTTGCCGCCCTCAGTCTCATGCTCGGTACGCCAATGTCTGCGGCTGAGCAGTCGGCATCTACGGCCGTTGCTCAACCAGACACGCTACAGACGCAATCTGCCTCAGAGCCGACAGCAAAAGATCAGCTTCAGGAATCGGACGTGCAGAGTTTGCACTTGCTGGTCGGACGTTCCCTGGTGATTTCGTCGCCTACGCGGATCAAGAGGATTTCTCTCGCTGATCCCACCATCGCCGAAACGGTCGTAATCAACCCCTATCAGATCGTCGTCAACGGAAAGGCGCCGGGAGGCGTCTCGCTTCTCCTGTGGGACGAAAAAGATCAGAGCCAGGCATTTGAAGTCACGGTGGATACCGATGCTCTCGGACTAAGCGCAAAAATTCATGCGCTGTTCCCGGCCGAGTCGGTCAAGGTGGAGACAGCCAAGGACGCGGTGATGTTGTCCGGGCGGGTGTCTTCCGTGGCCGTGGCCGACAAGATTATTGAAATGGCGAAGAACATCAGTCCCAAGGTCACCAACCTGTTGCAAGCTCCGGTGTCCCCCGCCGGACAGATCATGCTTCAGGTGCGATTTGCCGAAGTGAACCGCGTCGCACTCAATCAGTTTGGATTGAATATCCTCAGTCTGCCTGGGGCGAAAAATGGCGGAACGATTTCGACACAACAGTTCTCGCCTCCGCAGCTTGTGAACTCGCAAAACGGGGTAGGGAGCACCCTTGGGTTGAGCAACCTGTTGAACATATTCTACGTTCGGCCGGACATCAACCTCGCAGCAACACTCCAGGCTCTTCAGCAAAATAATGTCCTGGAAATCCTGGCCGAGCCGAACTTGTTGACCGCATCGGGAAAGGAAGCAAGCTTTCTCGCCGGCGGTGAATTCCCCTTCCCCATTCTCCAGTCGACCGGCGGCTCCGGCGGTTTTGCCGGAATCACCATTCAGTTCAAGGAGTTTGGCGTGCGCTTGAACTTCACCCCGACTCTTACCCTGGACGGACTCATCCACTTGAAAGTCGAGCCTGAAGTCAGTTCGCTGGATTTTACCAATGCGCTCACCTTG
>Ga0181535_10007959_pt1 | contig 10526 bp, 14 predicted proteins | sample PEATcosm2014_Bin_44_FD_119774 | JGI IMG/M metagenome (GOLD analysis project Ga0181535, IMG submission 119774) | Peatland microbial communities from MTU Mesocosm Facility, Houghton, MI, USA - PEATcosm2014_Bin17_30_metaG | ecosystem: Environmental > Terrestrial > Soil > Wetlands > Peat | place...
GCCGTCCATGGGCAAGTCTAGGGAGGATTTTTCGAAAGTCACGCGGGTCGGGCTCGATCTGGCGAAGACCGTGTTTCAGGTCCACGCGGTCGACGCGGCGGGCGAAGTGGTGGCGACGCGGAAGCTGAGGCGAAGCGGCGTCGTCGAGTTTTCGGCCGGCTTGCGCCCTGTTTGGCGGCGATGGAGCCTGCGCGAGCGCTCGTCACTGGGGCCGCGAGATCGCGGCGCTCGGGCACGAGGTGAGGCTGATCCCGCCGGCGCATGTGAAGCCCTATGTGAGGCGCAACAAGACGGATGCGGCGGACGCGGCGGCGATCTGCGAGGCGACGATGCGGCCTGGGCGGCGCGTCGCGCCGCTGCGCGGGATCGAGAACCAGGCCGAGCTGATGCGCCATCGCGTGCGCGAACGGCTCTCCGGCCAGCGCACGGCGCTGCTCAACGCGTTGCGCGGGCATCTTTCCGAGATCGGGATCGTCGCGCCGCAGGGGGCGCAGCACGCTTATCGGCTGAAGCGGCTGCTTGCCGACGGGGCCGACGAGAACGGCGAGATCGTGGTTCCGGCAGGCGTGCGCGAGGCGCTCGCGCCGCTCGGGGCTGAGATCGAGGCGCTCGACGCCGCCATCGGCGAGATCGACGACGAACTCGCCGCGAAAGCCAGAGCCGACGACAGGGCGCGGGGCTGATGACGATTCCGGGGATCGGTCCGGTGATCGCGACCGCCATCGTCGCCGCCGTGCGCGACGTCGAGGGCTTCGCCGGCGGGCGGGAGTTTTCCGCCTTCCTCGGCCTCACGCCGCGCCAGCGTTCGAGCGGCGGCAAGGCGCGCTCGGGGCGCATCAGCAAGATGGGCGATCGATACCTGCGCAAGCTCTTCGTCGTCGGCGCGACCGCCGCGCTCCGCCACGCCAGCGGCCACGACGACGCGCTGAGGCGCTGGGCGAAGGACACGCTGAAGCGCAAGGCCGGCCTCAAATACGCCTTCAAGCCGACCGCGGTCGCCCTCGCCAACAAGCTCGCACGCATCGCCTTCGCGCTTCTGCGCTCGGGCGCCGTCTACGACGACCGACCCGTCGCGGCCTGACGGCCGCAATGAGGCTCGACGGGAAAAGCTTCGCCGCAAGGCGGAAAAGGGTCGGGAGCGTCAGCGACGTGATGTGAGACAACCGACAGGGTTCGGAAGCCCGAGCATGCGTCGGCGCCGGTGCGAGCGCGATACGGTGATGGGGGCGAAGAACCGAAGCGGACCGAACATCAGGGCCAGCGGGGCGATCGCTCCCGCATAAACAGGCCGTAGACATGGCCGCGCCCGAGACCTCACGCCGCCCGCCAAGCTTCTTGACGCGGGGCGCCGTCCAGACAGGACACGTGCATTCAATTTCGTCTGAACGAAGCAGCGTGGCGTTCTCGACTCGCCCCGGCGGAACGGACCTCGCCGTCGAGCTCTTGGAGAGCCCGCTTTTTCCAAACCGGAGCGGCTATCAATGACGCGTCCTTCGGGCGCGCCGCCGCGCGGCGGTCGCCGTAGGCGATCATTGACAACCGCTTCGGTTTGGAATTTTCGCCGCCAAGAGTTCGACGGCGAGGTCGGTTCCGCCGGCCTCATGGTCGCCTCCCGAACGCTGCCGGCCATCCGCGTTGATGCGCGCATTTTGGCGCCTAAGCGGCTGAAAAGTCACGATTGGCGAAACAACCTGTCGCGGCCGCCGCGCCCGCCTCCGCCGCTACCGCGGCCGCTTCACGGCCCGCACTTTCCCGCTGCCGCCGCCGCCGCAGAAGAACGTGTCGCCGCCGTCCGACTCGAGGCCGGAGACGTTGACGCCGGGCGGCATGTCGAGCTGCGCCAGAACTTCGCCGCTGTCAGGATCGATGCGGCGGATCTCGCTTTCGTCGCCTTCCCAGGTGGCGTGCCACAGCTCGCCGTCAACCCAGGTGACGCCGGTGACGAAGCGGTTCGACTCGAGCGTGCGCAGGATCGCGCCGGTCTCGGGATCGACCTGATGGATCTTGCGGGCGCGATGCTGCCCAACCCACAACGTCCCGTCCGCCCACGCCATGCCCGAGGCGCCGCCGTCGGGCGTCGGGATGGTGGCGATCACCCGGCCGGTCTCCGGGTCGATCGTTTGGATGCGGTCGCCGGCGATCTGGTAGAGGCGCCGGCCGTCGAAGGCGGTTCCGGCATGGGCGGCGACGTCGAGCTTGCGCGCCATCTTGCCGGTTTTGGGATCGAACGCGGCGAGCGCGTCGCCGGCCGCGATCCAGACATGGGCGCCGTCGTAGCTGACGCCGCCGATGCGGTCGACGCCGGGAAACGGGCCGTATTCGCGTTCGATCGTCGCTGTCGTTCGTTTCATGGGCGTTCCTCCAGCTGCGGCCGCACGCGAGGAGAAGAGATGCGGCGTCGTCGCCTCGTCGCCAACCTACCCATCGGCCCGCGCGGTCGGGAGTAACAAGGTTGTCGGGAAACCCGGGGCCGGCGGCGCGGTCCAGCGGCGCGCCCGGCCGCGGCCGATCGCCTGCGCCTTGCCCTGCCGCGTCAGCGCCTCGAGCGCGCGCTGCGCGGTGCGCGGGCTGGCGCCGAGCGCCAGCGCCAGCGCCGAGCTCGACCAGGCTTCGCCGTCGGCGAGCAGCGCCAGCACATCGGCGTGCGCGTCGTCGCTCGGCGGAGCGAGCGCGACGACCTCGCGGCCGCTGAGCGGCTTGAGCGCGAACCCGTCCCGCGTCGCCTCGACGCCGGCGACCGCGGCGAGCGCCTTGCGCAGGCGGCCGATCTCGACGCGCAGCCGCGCGCGATGCGATTCGTCGGCGTGCCGGGCGCGGAAGGCGCGTTGAAGCAGCGCGGCGCGCGTGGCGTCGCCGGGCCAGGCTTCGGCGAGCGCGCGCAAAAGCGCGAACAGCGCCGGGCGCGTCTCCAGCGAAATCGTGTCGCTCGCGCAGCGCACGACATGGCGGCAGGCGTCGACGACGAGCGCCTTCGATGCCAGCAGCGCCTCGACCTCGCCGAGCCGCAGCAGCCGCTGCTCACCCTGCGCCACCAGCCGCGCCGCGGGGGCGTCGAGGACTCGGCCGAGGCTTTCGACTTCGGCGAGCAGCGCCGGGACGCCGGCCTGGCGCGCGGCGCGTTCGGCCCGCCCGAGCGCCGCCGCCGCCGTCTTGATCCGCAGCCGCCGCATGGCGAGGCCGGCGACGACCAGCTCATGGCCGGCGCGCGAGGCGGGCGGGAGTTGCGCGGGATCGAAATCCTCGAGTAGCCGTTCGACCTCGTCGAGCCGGCCGATCAGCAGCAGGTAGCGGCCTTTGAGGTAGCGCGCGTGCGCGGCGTTGGCGCGATCGCCACGCCGCTCGAGCGCGTCGTGGGCCGCGTCGAGCGCCTTCACCGACGAGGCGAGATCGCGCGACACCAGCGCGATCTCGGCCTCGGCGACGGCGCAACGCGCGCGGGCGAGCGCCTCGCGCGGACCGAAGCCGCGCGCCGCCTGCTTGAGCAGGCCTCTGGCGCGCGGCAGATCGCCGAGCTGCGCCATCGCGACGCCGCGCAGCGCCAGCGCCGGCGGATCGTCGCGCAGGGCGACGTAATTGAGCGCGCCGAGCGCGTCGCCCGCCGCCAGGGCGCGCGCCGCGGCGGCGATCAGTGAGTCCATGCGAATCCCGACACGCTTGTCACTCCCTCCTCGCGCCGCCCCGGCGCCAGGATCGGCGGCGATCGAAGCCGCTTCGGCGCCAAGACCGAGGCGGTCGTCCCAACCGGAGATTGCGACCATGCCGAATTCGCCTGACAACCGCAAAGGCGGCGCGCCCGCCATCCAGACGCCGCCGATCGTCTCGCCGCAGGCCTGGGAGGCGGCCCGCCAGCAGATGCTGGTCAAGGAAAAGGCGCAGATGCGCGCCCACGACGCGCTCGCCGCCGAGCGCCGGCGGATGCCGTGGATGGAAGTCGAGCGCGAATATGCGTTCGAGGGGCCGAACGGCCGCGCGCGCCTGCTCGACCTGTTCGACGGTCGGCGCCAGCTGATCGTCTATCGCGCCTTCTTCGAGCCTGGCGTCTATGGCTGGCCCGATCACGCCTGCCGCGGCTGCTCGCTGGGCGCCGACCAGGTCGGGCATCTCGCCCACCTCAATGCGCGCGACACGACGCTCGCCTACGCCTCGCGCGCGCCGCAGGCCGACATCGCGCGACTGAAGGCGCGGATGGGCTGGACGATGCCCTGGTACACCATCACCGACAGCTTCGACGCCGACTTCGGCGTCGACCTGTGGCACGGCCACAACGTGTTCATCCGCAACGGTGACCGCATCTATCGCACCTATTTCATCAACAACCGTGGCGACGAGGCGATGGGGACCGTCTGGAGCTATCTCGACCTCAGCCCGCTGGGTCGCCAAGAGCTCTGGGAGGACTCGCCGGCTGGCTACCCGCAGACGTCGACCTACAAGTGGTGGAACTGGCACGACAGCTACGTCGCGGACGCCGCGCCCGACCAGAGGTGGGTGGAAGTGTCGGACGCCGGCGAGGCGGCGTTCCGCAAGCGGGAGGCGACGGCGTGAGCCACGCCTGCTGCGGCGAGCCCGAGGTCAGCCGGGAGCGGCTCGGCGAACCCGAGGTCAGTGTGGCGCGGCGCGGCGCCGCCACGTCGGCGGCGGCCAATGCGCTCGCCTTCGCCGCCGCGCCGACTTTCGCGCTGCTGGCGCTATGGACCGCGTTCGCCTGCGATCGGTCCGACACGCTCTGCACGGGCATGCATGATGCGTCGTCTTTGAACGGCATGGCGCTCATGTACGCCTTGATGAGCGCCTTCCACGCGACGCCTTGGCTGAAACTGATCTCGCGCCGATGAGGCGGGAGCCGCGAGCCGTCGCCCGCGCCTTTACGCCAATAGGGTCGCTGCGTTCTGCATCGGGAGATGCGCGGCCCTCATCCTTGGACGCCCTCGCGCCGGCGAGAGCGTCCAAGGACGGTTCGGAACGCGGCGGCGCCGAGGCCGGCGGCCCTTCGCCGGACTGGAAGCCCGCACATTGGATCGCGTCCGCCCTTGGTCTGGGCGCCGCCGCGACCTCCATACGACTCTTACAGCCCGAGATCGCTCAGCGATGGGTGATCGTCCGGCCGTCGCCCCAGCGGCCAATGGCGCTTGCGGTCGCTGTCGCGAATCGGGGCGTCGTTGATGCTGGCGAAGCGGCGACTTATCAGGCCGCGCGCGTCGAATTGCCAAAGCTCGTCGCCGTAGGAACGGAACCAATTGCCGCTGTCGTCACGCCATTCATAAGCGAAGCGGACGGCGATACGGTCTTCACGGGCGCCCCCCACAGCTCCTTGATCAGTCGATAGTCGAACTCGCGGTTCCATTTGCGGGCGAGGAAAGCGACGATCGCAGCGCGGCCGCCGAGGAACTCGGCGCGGTTCCGCCAATGACTGTCGGTCGTGTACGCCAGCGCCACGCGTTCCGGATCGCGCGAATTCCGTGCGTCCTCGACAAGACGCTCGGGCGGGCGGCGACACCGGCGACCGTCCCGGCCGACGCCATCGGTCCGCTCTGCGTAGTTTCCGATCCTATCGCCGGCGACCTCCGGTCCGCTAACCTTCCATCCGCACTCGTTTCGCCGACGCCGTTTCCAAGCCCCTCGCCGACGCGCCGAAGACGCGGAACCCCGCGGCTGCGCCAGGCGGGAGGGGCGGGATCGGCCATTGATCGCCCGACAAGACGAGAACGGGAGGGCGCTCCACGCGTTCCTTTCTCGGATTGTCGCGCCGCGTCTGGAGGGGAGGAGTTCCTCCTCCCCGAATCGGGAGGGAAATCTCATGGAAACGCCGGTTTTGCTGCGAGGGGAATCGCTGAAGCGGCTTCTGCAAGGGGCGGTCGTCGGCGTCGTCGCGACGCTCGCCGTTGGGTTTGGGTATGCCGGGTTTACGCTCGGAAGCACGGCGAAGGCGATGGCGGACGCCGCCGCCAACAGCGCCGTGGTCGCAGCCATGGCGCCGATCTGCGTCGACCAATTTCAGCGCGCCGCGGGCGCCTCTGGCAACCTGACGGCGCTGAAGAAGGTCGACAGCTGGGAGCAGGCGGCGTTCGTTGAAAAGGGCGGCTGGGCGGTGATGCCCGGAAGCAATGCGGTCGAGTCCGGCGTGACGCAAGCCTGCGCCGCTCTGCTCAACAACTTGAAGTAAGTCTGCGAGGCGCCTTGATTTCGGATCGGCGGCGGTCCTTCGCCGAGCCGGCGCGAGGCGTCCGATCTTGGTCTTGCAGGTCGGCCGCGATGCGCTGCGGCCGGCCGCGCTCTCTCTCTTGCGCTGCGGCCAACACGCCAGCCCCGCGCCGATCGAGGGCAGGCGGTTCGTCGCCGACACTCTCGCCCTTCCTCACAGGAACAGCGCCCCGCCGTTCACTCCGAGCGTCTGGCCGGTGACGAAGCCGTCGCCGACCAGGAACAGCACGGCCTGGGCGATGTCGTCGCCGACGCCGACGCGGCCGACGGGAATGCGCGCGCCGACGCCCGCCGCAATCAGCGGCGCGCCCATTTCGGTGTCGATCAGCCCCGGCGCGATCGCGTTGACCGTCACGCCCTCTGGCGCGAGCCGCAGCGCATAGGCGCGCGTCAGGCCTTCCAGCCCCGCCTTGGCGGCGCCGTAGGCGACGGAGACCGAGCCGGCGCCGACGCGGGCGCCGATCGAGGAGATGTTGACGATCCGGCCCCAGCGCCGCGCCCGCATGTCGGGCAGGACCGCCTGCGTGCAGAGAAAGGCCGACTTCAGATTGACCGCGATGGCGCGATCGAAATCCTCTTCCGTAATATCGTCGAGGCCGCGCGTCTCCGCCATGCCGGCGTTGTTGACGAGGACGTCGATCGAGCCGAACCGGTCCTCCGCTTCAGCGACCATCCGCCGCACGGCGACGGCGTTTGAGACGTCGGCGGCGACGGCGGCGGCGCGCCCGCCGCCTTGGCGGATCGCCGCGACGACCGCCGCCGCCTCTTCGCCGCGCTCGCGATAGTTGACCGCGACCGCGGCGCCGGCCTTGGCGAGCGCCAGGGCGATCGCCTTGCCGACGCCGCGCGAAGCGCCGGTGACCAACGCGACGCGGTTGTCCAGTTCAGGCATGGTGGATTTCCTGCGCGTTGAAGCGATGCCAAGGAGTCCGCTCGATCTTGCCGCGGAACGACGGCGCGCGTGTTGGTCGTCGCGCAGCGCCGCGCAACGGATTAATCGGCCCTCTCCCCCGCCGCCGCAAGGCGGAGATTGCCGTTGACGAGGCGCGCCGGTAGAGGATGCCGAACGTGAACGGCTCGGGTCGGCGACGCCGGCGCATTGTGGCCGCTGTCGCCAAGAACGTGTTGAGATTTCCATCGTGACGATGATCGGCGCTCTGGCTTTGTTGTTCGTCTGCCAATTGACGGGCGAGACCGTCCATCGGCTCGCCGGCCTGCCGCTGCCGGGTTCGGTGATCGGCATGCTGCTGCTGATCGGCTGGCTGGCGCTGGTCCAGAAGGAGCGCCCGACGCTCGAGGCGGTCAGCGCGTGGCTGACGGCGCACCTGTCGATCATGTTCGTGCCGGCGGCTGTCGGCCTGATCGAGCAGGGGCCTGCGTTGTCGCGCTACGGCGTCGGGCTGGTCGTCGCCACGGCGTTCTCCACCGTGCTGACCATGGCGGTCACGGCGCAGGTCTTCCGCTGGGCGGCGAAACGCAGCGAGCCCCTTGAGGACGGCGGAGCGTGACCGACCTGCTGACGACCCCGATCCTCTGGCTGACCGTCACCCTGATCGCGTTCGAGACGGCGGACGTCGTTTCCCGGCGCAGCGGCCGCCATCCGCTGTGCCATCCGGTGCTGCTGGCGACGCCGGCGCTCATCGCCGTGTTGCTGGCGACCCGGACCGAGTATCCGATCTATCAGAACGCAACGCAGGCGCTGAGCTTTTTGTTGGGGCCGGCGGTGGTCGGGCTGGCGGTCCCGATCTGGCGCCAGCGGGCGCTGATCCGGCGGCAGGCGTTTCCGATCGCGCTCGCCTTGGCGGCGGGGGCGGCGACGGCGATCGCCAGCGCCGTCGGCGTTCTGTGGCTCTTCGGCGCCCCCAGGGACGTCCTGGCGTCGATCGCGCCGCGGGCGGTCACGACGCCGGTGGCGATGGCGGTGGCGTCGCAATTGGGCGGCGCGCCCGCGCTGGCGGCCGCCATCGTGCTGTTCGCCGGCGTGGTCGGCGCGATGACGGCGACGCCGCTGTTCGACCGGATGAAGATCCGCGATTACCGCGCGCGCGGCTTCGCCGTCGGCGTGTCCGCGCACGGCATCGGCACGGCGCGGGCGTTCCAGGTCGATTCGACGGCGGGGGCCTTCGCCGGCCTCGGCATGGCGCTGAACGCGGTGGCGACCGCCGCGCTTCTGTCGACGTTGGCGCTGCTGATTTAGGCGGTCGCGGCCGGCTGCAGGCGGGGGCGGGGCGCCGCCGGGCGGGGGAATTGTCCCGACCGTTCGTCCTCGGTTTTGGCCGCAGAACGCTGGCGCGCCGGCGGCAGGAGGCGGTCACGCCGGCAGCGCGATCCCGGAAATCCGCACGCATTCGGCCAACAGCCGTTCCTGCGGCTCGACCGAGCTCGTCCGCGGGTCGGCCGCCCGCTGGCGCAAGTGGTAGAAATATTTGCCGCTGACGTGGGCGGCGGGGTCGTCGCTGACCGCCAGCCAGACCTGGGTGCGGTGGCCCTGGGCGAGGTCGTCGGGGGCGCCGGCGCCGCCCATTCGTGTGGCGACCCAACCGGGCTCGAGCGCGTTCGACAGCACGTCCGGCCAGCGCCGCGCGACGGCGAAGGCGAGCAGCACGTCGAGAAACTTGCTCTCGGCATAGGCCTCGGCGGCGTTCCAGGCGCGCTTCGTCCAGGTCAGATCGTCGAGGCGGGCGCTCGCGCCGCGGTGCATGCCGGAGCTGAGATAGACGAGCCGGTCCGGCCGCTCGATCAGCGCCGTCAGGACGTAGGGCGCAAGCACGTTGATCGCGAAGACGTGCGGCAGCCCGTCTTCGGTCTGGGCCGGCCGCGCCTCGCGATAGCCGACGCCGGCGTTGTGGATGATCGCGTCGAACCGGCCGAGCCGGTTGACCTGCTCGGCGACGTCGCGCGCGCCCGCAATGCTGGAAAGATCGCCCAACACAATCGCTTCGGCCTGCGGCAGGGCGCGGCGCGTTTCCTCGGCGCGGGCCTGATTGCGGGCGTGCAGAACGACGCGGTGGTCCTGTTCGACCAGCGACTCGCCTGCCATCAGGCCGAGGCCGGTCGACGATCCGGTGACGAACACGCGCGCCATGACGCCGTTCTCCCTGTCGATTGTCGTAGGCGGCCCAGCGCTTCGCCTGGCGCGCCGCCGCGAGCGGGAAACTTAGCGACATCCGGCGCGTTCGGACAGGCGCGCGGTTTCGCGGGGGGCGACCGGAATTGCGGCTGTGACGCCGGCCGCGCCCGAGCCCGGCGCGACCGACGCCGCCGCGTTCATGATAGGCGGCTGCTTCACGAGCCGCGCGACGATCATCGGCGACGGCGGCGCGCGGCTTGCCAGCGTGACGTGAAGGCCGAAGGCGCGGGGCGGGGACTCGGTCTGTTGGTGTAGGATCGGGGCGAATGGTTCGGGGTTCGGGCGCCGGCGCGTCCCAATCCCCCGCCAGGGAGAGCCAATTGTCCAAATCCACCCGCGCGACCAAGGCCCTCGAGCAGGCGGGCGCGGCGTTTTCCGTCCACGCCTACGACTACGATCCCGACGCCGACAAGATCGGCATGCAGGCGGCGGAAGCCTTGGGCGAGGCGCCGCAACGGGTGCTGAAGACGCTGATCGCGCTGGTCGACGGCAAGCCGGTGTGCGTCGTGCTGCGCTCGGACCGCGAAGTGTCGATGAAGAAGCTCGCCGCCGCGCTCGGCGGCAAGTCGGCCGAGATGATGAAGCCGGCCGAGGCCGAGCGCGTCTCGGGCTACAAGATCGGCGGCGTCAGCCCGTTCGGTCAGGCGCGGCGCCTCAGATGCGCGATCGACGCCGAGGCGCTCGCCGAGCCCTACGTCTTCGTCAATGGCGGTCAGCGCGGCCTGCAGGCGCGGCTGAGTCCACAGGACGTAGCCAGGTTGCTCGAGGCGATTGTCGCGCCGATCACGGCCTGAGTCGGCCCCTCCGGGCGCGCTGACGCTTTTGCGCTTGGAAAGGCAACCATTTGGTTGCATATTGCCGTCATGAGCATGGACACGGTCTTTCGAGCCCTCGCCGATCCGGTCAGGCGGCGGCTGTTGGATCGCCTCCACGCGCAGAACGGGCAGACCTTGAGCGAGATGGGCGACGGCCTCGACATGACGCGCCAGGCGGTGACCAAGCATCTCGCCATCCTCGAAGCGGCGAACCTCGTCGTCAGCCAGAAGCGCGGGCGCGAGAAGCTGCACTTCATCAACCCCGTGCCGATCAACGACATTGCCGAACGCTGGATCGGCAAATTCGAGGCGCCGCGCCTCGCCGCGCTCGCCGAACTCAAACGCCAACTGGAAGGGGAGAACGGCCATGACTGACGGGATCA
>Ga0181535_10007963_pt1 | contig 10524 bp, 6 predicted proteins | sample PEATcosm2014_Bin_44_FD_119774 | JGI IMG/M metagenome (GOLD analysis project Ga0181535, IMG submission 119774) | Peatland microbial communities from MTU Mesocosm Facility, Houghton, MI, USA - PEATcosm2014_Bin17_30_metaG | ecosystem: Environmental > Terrestrial > Soil > Wetlands > Peat | place...
CACGTCCCGATATTGTTTTCGGACCGTCCGGATGAGACGCGGGAAGTTGATCCCCATTCCGCCCGCGAAGAAACCGATGCGCAGCTTTCCCGCCTCTCCGCGGTGCACCCTCCGCGCAACTTCTACCGCGCGATCGGCATCCGCCAGCGTGCGGCGTGCTTCCGCAAGAAATACCTCGCCGGCCGCCGTGAGCGCCGTCTTTCGAGATGATCGCGAGAACAGCGACACCCCAATCTCCTGCTCCAAGTTCGCGAGCTGTTCGCTGATTGCCGATTGCGCAACGCGCAGAGCCCGCGCCGCGCCGCTGAAACTCCCCTGGTCGGCAACCGCCACAAGGTAACGCAGATGCCTCAATTCCATGGACTCAGGCTATCGGTTTTTCCGATGGAAATCAACGGAAAGAACTGTGCAACATTCAATACTCGGGCGAATCTAAGACAGGAGCGCCGTACGCATGGCGCTGTTCGTTTCCCAGATCTCTCAGAGACGAGGCAGCAGGGCTCATGTGGATTGTCAAGGTAGCTCTCGATCGGCCGTACACGTTTATCGTCCTTGCGCTGCTCATCCTGATTGCTGCGCCGGTGGTCATCCTGCGCACGCCCACCGACATCTTTCCCAACATCAACATTCCCGTCGTCTCGATCGGCTGGCAGTACACGGGCCTCAATCCCGAAGAGCTTGAAGGCCGCCTGACTTCGCCTTACGAGAAGGCGCTCACCACGCTTGTCGACAACATCCAGCATATCGAGTCCACCACCTACAACGGCGTGGTCGTCGTAAGAGTATTTTTGCAGCCTGGCGCGTCGCTCGACACGGCCAATGCGCAGGTAACGGCGGCATCGCAGTTCCTGCTGCGGCAGCTTCCTCCCGGCACACTGCCACCTCAGATCATCAACTTTTCCGCGTCCAGCGTGCCCATCCTGCAGCTCGGAATCTCCGGTGAGGGACTCAGTGAAGCGCAGTTGAACGACTACGCGACCAACTTCATTCGCACCCAGCTCATCACCGCGCCCGGCGCGGTTGTGCCTTCGCCCTACGGCGGCAAACAACGCCAGATCACCGTCAACATGGATCAGGCCGCGATGCAGTCCAAAGGCATCGCGCCCGGCGACGTGTTGGACGCATTGGCGCGGCAGAGCGTCGTCCTGCCTTCGGGAACCATCAAGATAGGCCAATCGGAGTACGACGTGCGCACCAACGGCTCTCCCCGCACCGTCGACGATCTGGCCAACATCCCGCTGCGGCAGGTCAATGGAACCACCATTTATCTGCGCGATGTTGCCAGCGTCAGCGACGGCTTCCAGGTGCAAACCAACGTTGTGCGCCAGGACGGCCGCCGCGGTGTGCTCATCTCCGTCCTCAAAAGCGGCAATGCCTCGACGCTCAACGTCGTCAGCAGCGTCCGCGCCATGTTGCCTCGCGTGGCCAGCACGGTGCCTCCGCAGTTGAAGATGTCTGCGCTCTCCGATCAAAGCATCTTCGTCCGCGGCGCTGTGGAAGGCGTGGTCCGCGAAGCCATCATAGCCGCCGCCCTCACCGCGATCATGATCCTGGTCTTCCTGGGCAGTTGGAGATCGACGCTGATCATCGCCGTCTCTATCCCTCTATCCATCCTCAGCTCGGTCATCGTTCTGGGCTTGATTGGCGAGACCATCAACACCATGACCCTCGGCGGCCTGGCGCTGGCCGTCGGCATCCTGGTAGACGACGCCACCGTCACCATCGAGAATATCGAGCGCTTTCTCGAAGAGGGATACAACTTGCGCGAGGCCATTCTGGAGGGAGCATCGCAAATCTCGGTGCCCGCCCTGGTCTCCACACTTTGCATCTGCATTGTCTTTTTGCCCATGTTCTTCCTCGGCGGCGTGGCGCGTTATCTCTTCGTACCGCTGGCCGAAGCCGTTGTCTTCGCCATGCTGGCCAGCTACCTGCTCAGCCGCACGCTGGTGCCCACTCTGGCCATGTTTCTGCTGCGGGCCAAGGAGCACGGCGCTGGCGCAAGGAACCTGTTCGCGCGCTTCCAGCAGGGCTTCGAACGGGTCTTCGAACGCATGCGCGGACGCTATCACTCTCTCTTGCAGGGGCTTGTTTTCCGCCGTCGCGTCTTCGTTCCCTCATTTCTGGGCCTCTGCCTGCTCGCCTTCATCCTGCTGCCCTTCCTGGGTGAAGACTTCTTCCCCGACACCGATAGCGGCCAGTTCATTCTCCACGTTCGCGGCCCGTCCGGCATGCGCATCGAAGAATCCGCGCGCCTTTTTGATCTGGTTGAGGATCAGATCCGCAGGGAGGTTCCACCCGCGGAGATCGATAACATCCTCGACAACATCGGCCTGCCCTACAGCCCGCTCAATACGCAGCACCTGAACAACGGGACGCTCGGCGTGAGCGACGGCGATATTCTGGTGACTCTCAAGCGCGAGCATCACCCCACCGCAAACTACGTCATCGCTCTGCGCCGCGATCTGCCGCGCATGTTTCCCGGCGATACGTTCTACACGCTGCCGGCCGACATCACCACGCAGATTCTGAACTTCGGCCAGCCTGCGCCCATCGACATTCAGATTGAAGGCAACGACGTATTGGCGAGCAAGGCCCATGCCGACAGGGTTCTCACCCAGTTGCGCCAGGTTCCGGGCCTGACCGATCTGCGCATCGAGCAGCCTTTCGATTATCCGACCCTCAACGTGGACGTCGATCGCACCAAGGCCGCGCAGGGCGGCTATAGCGAGCGTGATGTTGGCACCAGCGTGCTCAATACGCTCAGCGGCAGCTTTCAGGTGTCGCCGATGTTCTTTCTCAACTGGCGGAACATGGTCAATTACAACCTTGTCGCGCAAACGCCGCAGTACAAGATGGATTCGATGACCGACCTTCAGAATATCCCCATCAACCGCGCAGCGCGCGGCGCCGCCTCAGCCGCGGCCTCGGCAAATCCTGAGATCCTCAACGACCTCGCGACCGTGAATCGCGGTCAGGAGATGGCGGTCGTCAATCACTTCAACATTCGCCGCGTTGTCGATATCTATGGCAATGTGCAGGGACGCGACCTGGGAGGCGTCAGCCGTCAGATCAACTCCATTCTCGATAGCAACGCGAAATTCCTGCCCCGCGGCACCTTCGTCACGCTGAAGGGCCAGGTTGAAACCATGCGCAGCTCGTACATCAGTCTGGTTGGCGGTCTTGTCTTTTCGATCGTGCTGGTCTACCTGCTCATCGTCGTCAACTTCCAAAGCTGGGTCGATCCTTTCATCATCATCACCGCGTTGCCCGCGGCTCTGGCCGGCATCGTGCTCTTTCTCTTCCTCACCCACACGCGGTTGAGCGTGCCTGCGCTGATGGGCGCGATCATGTGCATGGGCGTGGCTACGGCCAACAGCATTCTGGTTGTCACTTTCGCCAAGTCGCAGCTTCAGGAGCACGGCAACGCCATCCGCGCCGCGATTGAAGCAGGCGCCACGCGATTCCGGCCCGTCATCATGACGGCACTGGCCATGATCATCGGCATGGTGCCCATGGCGCTTGGCCTCGGCGATGGCGGCGAACAGAACGCGCCGCTGGGACGGGCGGTCATCGGCGGACTGCTTTGCGCAACCGTGGCTACCCTGCTCTTTGTTCCCACCGTCTTTGCACTGATTCACGGATCGAAGAGAAGCGAGCAGGCGCGCATCAATAGGCGCCTCGTGGAGGAACATGCATGAACTCCAGCATAGGCACCGTTGATTCGGAGAAGAAGATGAGCACACAACAGCAGGCCCCGGCCGCCGCAAACATCGATGTCGTGCCTGCACACGTCGACGGAGCGCAATTGAAGGAGCCGGTTGAAACCTCGAACGGCGGACGCACGCTGGGCATCCTCTTTGCCGTCGCTCTGCTTATTGCCATCGGCTATGGCCTTTACCTGCGGAATGCCGAGGCAACAAAGTTGACCCACGCAACCGAAGCTGCCGCCATTCTTACGGTCAGCGTCGTCCATCCCACCTCCGGCTCGCAGGCTGACGATCTCGCTCTGCCCGGCAGCGTACAGGCGTTCATTGAGGCGCCCATCTATTCGCGCACCAACGGCTACCTGAAGAAGTGGTATTTCGATATCGGCGAGCACGTGCGCAAGGGAGACCTTCTCGCCGAGATCGAGACACCTGAAGTCGACCAGCAACTGCTGGCCACGCGCGCCGAACTGGAACGCATGGAGGCCAATGCCGATCTCGCCCTCGTCACCAGCAACCGCTGGCAGGCATTGCTGGCCAAGCACGCTGTCTCGCAGCAGGAGGCCGACCAGACCCGCAGCAGCTACATCGCCGCCCAGGCCGCGGTTGACGCCAGCAAGGCCAACGTGCGACGTCTCGAACAACTGCAAAGCTACGAGCGCATCATCGCTCCCTTTGACGGCACCATCACCCAGCGCAACACCGACATTGGCGACCTCATCGATGCCGGCTCAGGATCGAACAATCCCAGCCAGCTCTTTCACCTCGCCGCGACCGGAAAGCTGCGCGTTTATATCGCGGTGCCCGAGGTCTACGCCGGCATGATCCACGATGGCGACCACGCGACGCTCACACAGGATTCCGACCCCGATATGAACATCCAGGGTTCCATCGTGCGCAACTCGAACGCCATCGACCAGGCAACCCGCACTCTCAACGTTGAAGTGGACCTGGACAACTCGAGGGGTGAGCTGAAGCCGGGGGCTTACGTCTTCGTTCACTTTCGTCTTCCGTCCAACGGAAATGTGGTCACCATTCCTTCCAACACTCTGCTCTTTCGTTCCGAGGGCCTTCGGGTAGGCGTCGTGCGCAACGATCAGGTCGCTCTGGTGCCGATCACCATAGGCCACGACTTCGGCAGCACTGTTGAGGTCATATCGGGCCTCACCCCTCGTGACGAAGTCATTCTCGATCCGCCTGACTCTCTCACCAGCGGGGAGCCGGTACATCCCAGGCCGGGGACCGCGCGGGGGCAGCAATGACCAGGGTTCGCCCCTTGCGCTTCGTCATCGTTTCGGTTGTCACGGCGGCAGGTTTTGCGATTGCCGGCTGCCGGGTCGGGCCCGATTACACGCGCCCGGCGGCTCCTCTTGCGCCGGAGTTCAAAGAGGCGCTGCCTACCAATTTCAAGGCGGAGGATGGCTGGAAGCCCGCCCAACCCAGCGACGCGCAGTTGAAAGGTGACTGGTGGACGCTCTTCAACGACCCGCAGCTCGATACGCTCGAGGCGCAAGTCGACCCGGCCAACCAGACGCTACAGCAGGCCGAGGCAAACTTCCGCGCCGCGCGCGCCGCCGTCCGCTTCAACCGCGCCCCCGAGGCGCCAACGGTCTCTACCGGACCCACCGTTGGCACCGTTCGCGATTCCAATAATCAGCCCTATTTCAATACATCCGAAGCCAACAATGGCGAGGGAAGTTTCCTGCTTCCCTTCTATCTCGACTATGAGATCGATCTTTGGGGACGCATACGCCGCACCGTAGCGCAGGCCAGCGCCCAGGCCCAGGCGTCCGCCGCCGATCTCGAAACCACACGTCTCTCCCTGCATGCCGAACTTGCGGTGAATTACTTCAATCTTCGCTCGGCCGATGCCCAGCGCAGGCTTCTCGACGATACGGTCAAGGCCTTCGAGAGCGCCCTGCAACTCACCGAAGACCGCTATAACGGCGGCGCCTCACCGCTTTCTGACGTGGCGCAGGCGCGCACCCAGCTCGAGGCAGCGCAGGTGCAGGCCACCGAAGTCGACATCCAGCGCGCCGGCTACGAACATGCCATCGCCGTGCTTATCGGCAAGCCGCCGGCGTCCTTCAGCCTGCCTGCTGATCCGATTACCGTTTCCGCGCCAACAATCCCTGCAATTCCCGGCCTGTTGCCCTCGCAGCTCCTGGAGCGCCGCCCCGACATTGCCTCGAAGGAGCGCGCCGTGGCCGCGGCCAACGAGCAGATCGGCATTGCCCGCGTCGCCTTCTATCCCACGCTGTCGCTCTCTGCCGCGGCCGGGTTTGCCGGCACCTCCGCCATCAACTGGTTCTCCTGGCCCAGCCGCTTCTTCGCCGTTGGCCCCACGTTCACGCAGACCCTCTTCGACCACGGCCGCCGCCAGGCCACATCCGACGCCGCACTGGCGCAATACGACGCCGCCATCGCCGATTACCGGCAGACCACCCTCACCGCATTCCAGCAGGTTGAGGACAATCTGAACGCGCTGCACAACCTCGAAATCGAAGCCGGCCAGCAACGGGACGCCACTGCCTCCGCGCAACAGACGCTCGACCTTTTCAACATCCGTTACGAAGATGGCGTCGACAACTACCTTCAGGTCATCACCTGGCAAACCGCCCTGCTGGCTAACGAGCGCAACGACATCGAAATCACGCGGCGCCGCTACGAAGCCAGCGTTCTACTGGTCAAGGATCTCGGAGGCGGCTGGAACAGCGCGCAACTTCCGCAGCACCCCTGACAGGCTGCATGAACCTGTGGTGCATCGCACATACAAGAACAGGGCGGGAGCTAGATCAAGCGTTGCCGTAGACCGGCACGGCTGCACCATGAATGACCCTGGCCAGGTCACTGCAGAGGAACAACACGACCTTTGCAATGTCCTCGGGTTTTGGCCAGGAGGAGAAGTCGGCATGCGGCATTGCCAGGCGGTTTGAGGCTGTATCGATGATGCTTGGAAGAATGGTGTTCACCCGCACGCCCGTTCCCCGGGAATCTGCCGCAAGGGAATCCATGAGCGCCAGCGCGGCTGACTTGGACGCTGCATACGCGGCTGCGCCCGCTCCGTGGTCGAGCGCCGCCTTTGCCGCCACATTCACAATCGAGCCTTGCTTCGCCTGCAACATGACGGGCATGACCGCGCGCGCCAAAACGAAGCCGGAACGCAGATTGAGCGCCAGCATCTGGTCAAAGACCTGCGTCGTCGTGTCCCAGAGCTTCAACCCACCGGCGTATCCTCCCACCGCGTTGACGAGAACATCCGGCGCGCCGCGTTCCGCCACGATTTCATTCATGAAAGCGGCAACCGCAACCTCATCGGTCACGTCCACCCGGCGGCCTTCGAGAAGTGATTGTTTCAAGCCGGCAGAGTTCCTGAAAGCGCCGAACTCTTCCTCCTTGCGATACGTCACAATGACCTTGGCGCCTTCCTCGAGAAACGCCGCGCTGATGGCTCTTCCAAGCCCTCCAGTGCCGCCCGCGACCACAACGACGCGTCCAGCAAAGCTGATTTGCATGCAGCCTCCCATTGACAATGTTCTATCCCGCGAGATTCAGCGAGAATTCATTGTCTTTCTTTGAGGCCAGGGATGTCGAACATGCTCGCGAGCCGATTCGATTTCGCCGGGAGAGACGGAATGGGGCATCCCAGGGTAGCGGAACAATTCCACATCAGCTCCCATTTGTCGAAACACATCCGCGGACTTCTGGACGCGCTGCCAGGGAACATGCGGATCAGGATCGCCCGAGCCAAAGAACGCCGGCGTGCCGGCGAGATCTCCAGCGTGAGACAAGTCGGCGTCCGGAGGGCCAATCAATCCGCCGGTAAAGGCGATGAGTCCCGCGTACTTGCGGGGATGCCGCGCAACGAATTCCGTCGCCAGGCACGCGCCTTGAGAGAAACCTGTGACCACGACCCTGTCGGCCGAGATCCCCGCGGCAACGGCGAGTTGCACAATGGACTCGACTCTTTTGAGCGCCGAAGAGAGGTAGGGCTCGTTCTGCTCGAGCGGCGCGAGAAAGGAATGGGGATACCACGTGCTGTTCGCGGCCTTCGGAGCGAGATACGCGAAACCCGGCCCGCCCAGAGCCTCTCCGAGGGAGAACATGTTCTCGGGCGAGCCACCGCGGCCATGGAGAAGGATCATCACTGCGTCGGCCTCATCCAGCGGGCTGCCCAAACGGAAAAGCGGCTGATTGTGGTGAGGGTCGGCCGTCAAATCGTTTCTCCTTTCGCAGATTGAAGTTCCATCGGGGGGACCGGCTTGTGAAGCTCGATGGCCGGAAGCTTCTTCTTAATGACGCTTCGATGCGACTCCAGCCAGGGAGGAATCCGGAGCTCTTCTCCAAGCGATTCGAGGGGCTCATCGAACGAAAAGCCGGGTGGATCTGTGGCTAGTTCGAACAGTACGCCGCCAGGCTCGCGAAAGTAGATGGAGTGGAAGTAGGTCCTGTCCAGAACCTGGGTCACATTCAAGTGCTTCGCAATTTCGGTTCGCCACTCGCGCTGAGCCGCGTCATCGCTGGCTCGAAACGCGATGTGGTGCACCGTGCCCGCGCCCAGGTCTCCGTAGCGCCCTTCGGCATCAACCAGCAAGTCGATGTGGTTGCCGTGCGCTGATCCTTCGGCGGCGAATCGGATCCTTCCCTTCTCCTCTGATGCTTTCTGGAACCCCATGATATTGAGGATCGCGGCAGTTGGCTCCGGGCGATGCACGAGGAGCGTAACTCCGGAAAAGCCACGGATGGCGTGTTCCGGCGGAATGGAAGCGAATCGGGGAGCGTTCACAGGTCCGGCGCCGGCACTCCCCACGAGTTCGATCTTCATCCCGTCCGGGTCGGGGAATGTCAGCACATCTTCTTCGAATCGCCTGCCGGATCGCTCCACCGGCATCCCATTGGCCAATAGATGCTGCTCCCAGAACTCGATTGATTCGAGCGGAATATTGAAGCCCGTGCTCGCGACCTCGCCCACGCCCGTGTGGCCGCGTGAGGCGCCCGGCCAGGCGAAGAACGTCAGGATCGTGCCCGGAGAACCGCTATCGTCTCCAAAATAGAAGTGATAGCTTCCCGGGTCGTCGAAGTTGACAGTGCGTTTCACAAACCGCAGCCCCATCACCTCGGTGTAGAAATCAAGGTTCTGCTGGGGACTCGACGCGATTGCAGTTACATGATGCAGTCCAACGATAGGAGAGCGCATCGCAATTTCCTTCCATTCAAAGAGGATTCATGGACCGCGGTGAAGGCGCACTTGACGGGCGTGGAGATCAAGCCTGTTTCTCTTCAACCCCAATGCCATGATTTCCCGGTGTTGAACCGCGCCTCTAGTGCGTCATCGGGAATTGTGTGGCGGTTTCCGTGCGAAAACACAAGCGGCTCCTGTTCCAGCTCAAATTCCAAATTATGTGGCGCAACTCTTCCATGAAAGCCCCATGCCCCCATGCGCCACAACAGAACCGTGCTGCCGATTTGATGGGCAAGAAGGAATGCGAGTGACAGAAGTTTTTGCACAGACATCTCCCTCTCCCAATCGAATCACTTTGCCAGTGCGAGCCGAGCGGACTGATCCACTCTCGATTGAGAGTAGGGCTGAAACCTGCTGGTCGCAATTATCTTTTTGTAGGGGGATCTGGTGCCGGTTTCCGGTTCAATTTCGCCGCAATCGTCCGAAGTTCAGGGTTCCCTGCTCCACTCGGCGCCAATCTCGTGCGCAGGCGATTCCAGGGTTCCTCGAGTTCATTCAAACCTGATGCCAAATGATCCGGCTCCCCCATTCGGGTTGAACGAGGATACCCCTGGAAACTCCACATCTGGAAGCCGCATGCCGGGTCGAGACTCCAACTGGGGCGAGGGTTTGACTCAATCCACGCCCCCGACGAGGGAGAGTCCCCCCTCGTCGCACTGGCTCCGTCCAAGGCCTGCATCCATTGGTTGAGCCGAATCCCCTCACATTGCCGGATGTGTGTTTCCGCGCCTCTCGCTAGGGTTTCCAAGAGGACGCAACAAGGGACTGCTGAGGGCTGAAGCCCTCGAGGACAGCGCGCAATCTTCTCCGATTGCGCACGCGTTTCTGCACGTCTCAAGAAGGTCCTGAAGATAACTCACCATTTCATGAGAGGTCACAACGCATGCAGTTTCGCCAATTCAAGAGTCACCCCGCCAATTCGCCCGCAGTTAGAAGACGCCTTTCGCTTGTCAGCCTGGCCATGTTCTTCGCGGCCTGGGCAGTTCTCTCCTTTTCTTCAACGCAGTTATCCGCACAGGGCTGCATCCTGGCCCGCTCACCGGAGACCGGCGGGCTGGCTACAGGCCAGGGCGGCGTTCTCCAACCCGGGCACTTTCAATTCACCGTCGGCGAACGTCATCAGTTTTCCTACCAACACTACGTGGGCGATGTGTACCAGGAATACCGTGCGCAGCAGGGAACGCAGGTCGAGAACCGGATCAACCTTATTACCGCCAATCTCACCTACCAGTGGACGCCAAGAATCAGCTTTGAAATCGACGCTCCCTGGCTGTTCGCCACGCGCAAGAGTCAGAATTCGCCCATCAAGTACGCCGCAACCGGATTGGGAGATACGATCCTTGGCGCAAACATCTGGATTCGAAATCCAGAGCATACCCCGCGCAATAACTTCTCCGCGGGCCTGGGTGTGTTAATGCCCTCGGGCAACGATGATGTTCAGAACACAGTGAACACCAACACCACGGGTACGGGTGCGCCCGTGGAAGTCACCTCTCCGGTCGACTACTCTATCCAGCCCGGAAACGGCGGTTGGGGCTTGGTGATGCAGTGGATGGGCTTCACGCAGGTGGGCAAGTC
>Ga0181535_10007964_pt1 | contig 10523 bp, 3 predicted proteins | sample PEATcosm2014_Bin_44_FD_119774 | JGI IMG/M metagenome (GOLD analysis project Ga0181535, IMG submission 119774) | Peatland microbial communities from MTU Mesocosm Facility, Houghton, MI, USA - PEATcosm2014_Bin17_30_metaG | ecosystem: Environmental > Terrestrial > Soil > Wetlands > Peat | place...
CCGAAGGCGAGTAGACCGTGCCGTCGGCCGCCCAGGCAGCTACCCACGTGTCGCCCGCATTGTCGGCCAGCGGGATAGGGTCCTCGACGTGAATCACCAACTGCGTGGCGGCCGTGCCCGGCGAGACCGCGCAAGCCAGAAGGATGGTCAGCAGAAAACGCGATGCTTGCCGGTGCATGAAAAGCCCTCCTGTGGGTTCGGCCGCGATGCCGCGACCGGCCGAGATTAATAAAGCGCCCACTTACTGAACAAGTAGACGTTGACCTGCTCCTTTTGTTCCGCCGTCAGAGTCCCCCGGTAGACGAGGATCTCGCCAATGTCGCCTGTGAAATAGGTCTGATCATTGGGCGAGAAACAGCCGACCCGTACACTCTTCGCCCAGCGATCCTCGAAGGTGGCCATCATCTGCCGCGGGCCGCCCGTCTCCATGTCCGGGATATTGAGGCTGATGCCCACTTGATAATCGTACCGCCGGCCGTCGCTGGCGGTAAAAATGCGCGGGTTGGCGCTGTTCTTGTCGCCCGCCGCGGGGTTGGCGAACACGGCAAACACCGTAGTCGTCATCTTCTGCTCCGACAAGTCGGGAAGCTCCAACCGCGTGGCCGCTTTTTCCGTAAAACGCAGGGCCGGCTTGCCATTCAGGGCACCGGCCACATAGTGCGGGCGATGCTGTGGCTTTTCCTGCCTGGCCGTTCCGGTTTTGCCGCTCTTGTCCTTCCAGGCGACGACGCCTCCGGCCGCATCCTTCTCGATCGTTGCCGCGTCGGCCGCGTCGAGCCACACGATCAATCCTTTTTGCGGCGGCCGAACCGTGGCGGCCAATTCCTCGGGGAAGACGAGCGTGCCGGCCAGGGCGACGTTGCTGGTCGCCGCGCCCGTGCCGCGCCAGCAGGCCCAATCATCCTCGGCCGAATGCCGCACGGCCAGGTTGAACCGCAACTGCGGCGCCGTGCGAGGAGTAAATCCGCAAACCGAAAACGGGATGCGCCACTCGCAAGTCCATGCGTGCTCCTCGATCTGCGTCCGGTACGTCACCGCGTCCGCGACGCCGGGCGCGGCGCCATCAGCGAAGCCGCGCCAACAGCGGAGCGGCGCGGAGGGCGAGTTGGTGTCGTGCAGCGCGATCTCCACTGCGTCCGACTGGTCCCACAAGTGCCGGTTGGCGCGGAGCGATGCGGCGTCGCTCGCCGGATGTCTGGCCGCAATGTACAGCGCCTGTTCGTCATAGCCGACCCACGCGGTGCTCGCCGGGCAGGAGGCGGGAGAGCCATCGCAGGCCTCGGCGAGCGACATGACCCGACCGGCGCCCGGCCACTCGTCGACCTTGCCATCGAGCACCGGCGGTGACTTCAACCGGGCCGCGGCGAAGATTGGCCGCGGGCCCCGCCGCGCCGCGAGCTCCTGCTGGTAATGATCGGCCGGCCGGGCGCGAGGCGGATTGGTCGGCGGCGGCAGGATGATGCCCCCGTGACCGTCCGACCGGGGCGCTTGGCCGAGGCCGCCCGCGTCGCGTGCCGCAGCCGCCTTTTCCAGATCCAGCCCGACGATCGTGCCGATCGGTTTTCCCAGTGCCGACCGCGCGACCAGGAATAACGGCTGGTTGCCTGCGGCCGGCTCCAGCGGGGCGACGAACTCGCCCAGCCGCTCGCCGGTGTAACGGGGATAGAACACGCCGATCTTCGGGCCGTCCCCCCGACCCACGCGGACCTCCAGTTGGACCTCGTTCTTTGCCAACGGAATGACGCCGCGCGACTGCTCGAAGCGGAGATATTCGAAATTGACCGTCGGCTTGCCCTTTTCCGCGCGGAGGACGAGGAACACGTCGTGCGTGCCGGTGGCCGCCGCGGAAAGCTCCGCCACCGCCTCGCCGAAGATCTGTACTAACGGCCCCCGCACGCGGTCGGTTTGCCCCAGCGTCACTTGGCCCACCAGCGGCCCGTTCACGCTATCGAGCCGGACCTCCAGTCGCCACGGAGCCGTGGCGTTGTTGCCGTACACCGCCCGAAAACGCCGGTAGCCCTGTCCCAGCGGGACCCGGTTGAACCGGACCCAGGCCTTGTCGCCGAGGTCATAAAGGAACGTCCACTGTTTGTGTACGCCCTCCGCGGTCCCGTCGTTGTGCTCCATCTCCAGCACCAGCGGATCGGTTACCTTGCGATGCCGCGGGGCCGCTCGGGCCGACGTGTCGGTGTTCATCTCCTTGGCCGAGCTGGCCAGCCGCAACACGGCAGTACGCCAGCCCGCGCCCCAGTCGACCGGTTCGTAGCGGCACCAGTCGCCGTCCTGGAGGCTGTCCTTGCCTTCTGCCCTCTTGAGTCGGCACGTGGTCACCTGCGGCCACGGCGGCAGCGACGGCGGGCAGTCGAAGTCGTGGCCGAAGCGGAAGGGGCGTCCCTGGGGAAAGTCTTCGTCGCGGAGATTGCCGCTGTTGCGCGCGAACTCGCGGTGGAAGACGTTGTCGTGATCGCGCACGTTCACGCAACAGGTGTTGAACCACAGCCCGCGTTGGAGCGAGCCGGGGGCGGCCCACAGCAGATTGTCGTGGAGGTCCACGTCGCAGGTGCCCTCATCGAGATAGATGAGTCCCAAAAAGCCGATCCGCATGCCGAAGATGTCGTAAGTATCGTGCAGCACGTTATAGGCAACCTGCGAACTCTGCCCGTTCAATGTTCCGCCGCTGCCGAAATAGCCCGTGAGCAATCCGGCGTCCTTGGTCTGGAGCATGCCGTTGTAAAGGTGGTTGTGGGCAAACAGGGTGGCGGCGTAGTCCATCGGTCCCCGCGTGCGCGACACTTGGCTCGTGCCGTTCCCGTAGAAGTTGAAAAAGTGCCGCCCGGCGTTGCGCATCGTGTTGAAGGTGATCTCGTGGCCGCCGACGCGGAAATGCTCGTAATCCGTAAAGTCGCTCACCGCGTCGGTGATCGCATTGAGGTAATGGGCCGTGTAGCTCACCTCGTCGATCAGGCAATTGTGGATCGTGTGATGATAGCCGCGCAGATGGAGCCCGGCTCCGGCGCTGCAATGGATGCTGGAGTTGAGAAACATGTTGTCGTGGCCGCCGACAAAGATCCCCGTCTCGCCCGACTTGATGGTGTCGCGCCCCGGGGCAACCTGCCCTATCGCGTACTGAAGGGTGAAGTGCGAGATGTACGATAGCCGGCAGCGGTCCACGACGCACCATGCCGAATCCTCCAGGCGCATCGAGGCCGCGTGGACCGTAAGCCCCTCGATGTGAATGTGTTCGCGCCCGCTGAGGTCGAAGGCCAGTTGCCGGTGTTTGGCCTCCACGCCATCCGGCATGGTTCCGGTTGGCGGGATGAAATAGAGCGTGTTCTGCTGCCAATGCCACTCGCCCGGCTGGTCCAAGGCATTCATATGGCCGACGATCATGCCCCGTCCTTCCTCGGGCTGGTAGCCTTCAGCTCCGCAGAACCACCAGGTGTTGGTGAGGTGGCCGACGCGGATCGCGCCCGGCTGCGAGCTTTCGATGATGCCGGTCTGCCCGCACCAGCCTTCATAGTGGATGCCGTAGTAGATCGCGCCTTTCCAGTAATCGGCCGGCTGCCCTTCCAGAAGCTTGCTCGTCACGCGGCCCGGCTCCCGAGCCCCGGGAATGGAGAACTCGCCGAAGGTGGGCCACAGCGGCGAGAGACCGGCCACGTACATTTCCAGCCCCGGGGCAGGCCGGTTGGGAAAACGGGCCTCGATCATCACCTGGCCGCCGGCAAAGACCTGGTTGCGCCCCAGCCCGAGCGTCCAGGCCATGGGCGCCTTCCAGATGTTTCCCTTGTGCCGCGTCCAGCCGGTGATCGGATCGCACCCGCTCACCACGACCTTCTCCCCCTCATATGCCTTGACCACCAGCGGCCGTCCCGGCTCGCCGCTGCGTGGAAAGGCCACCGTCTCGCGATACACGCCGCCGCGCAGCAGCAGGGTGTCGCCCGGCCGAAGCCGGTTGACGCCCGCCTGGATCGTTTTCAGTGCCTGGCGCTGATCGGGTCCGAGCCCGGTGTTCGTGTCGTTCCCCTTGGGCGAAACAAACCACGTGGCGGCGGTCGCCGTGTGGCAGCAGAGGAGGAAGGCGAGGATCTGGACGGTTCTGGTCATGGCGGCGAGCTCGTGCAGGGTGGGCGTGCGTGACCGGCTATGATCCTACCGCTTCGCCGGGCGGACGGCAAGCAACGGTTGGTTGAAAGTGGAAATGCAGTGCCCTAGACTAGAGGACGCATTGAAGAAATGCTACGGCGTCTGCCCCAGCAGCGGAAAGAGGTAAAAATGGCGGCACGTGTGTTCAGCGAATCACGCCAGTCTCGGCGGCGTTGCTTCGCGCATGGCGTAGCGGGTCTGCTCTGCCTCTTTGCTTTGATTTCTTGCTTGCCCGCCTCGCGGGCCATGGCCGCCGCTCAGGAACTCCGCATCGTCGGGCCGATGACACGGTTGGAAGGATCGTCGCTCGTCTGGCACGGCTGGCTCATCGTAACGAGCGACAGCGACTCGCAGGAGCAGGTTACACCCCGGATCGAAGCCGAGGGCGCCGACGTGTTGGAGGTACTTCCCGCGGCCGGCCATACGGGGTTGTTCGCACTCAAGCTGGCAATGCGAGGGAATTCGCCCCGGCGCGTGCAAGTCACCGTGCGGGAACGTCCGCAGCTTCGCGCAACGTGTTCCCTGCGTCCGGCCATTGACCTGTCTCAGCTCGACTGGCAGCAATGGTGGGCGGGAACCGGGAGTTCCCTCGCAGGCGTACAGGCCACGCCGTCACAGGCGGTCGCTTGGAAACCGCTCAAGCTGCCCAAGCACTGGCCGGAACTCGGCGTCACGTGGGTGCGGACCCGCCTGACCTTGCCCGCTGCCTGGCGCGGTTGCAAGCTGCAACTGGACGTGGCCGCGATCGACGACAATGACGCCACCTTCTTCAACGGTCGGCAGATCGGGCGGACCGCCGGCTGGGATGCCCGTCGCAAGTATCAGATTCCGGCCGAAATGGTCCGCTGGGATCGGCCGAACGAACTGTGCATCGCCGCAGAGAACATTTTTGCCGGGGGCGGCATTTACCGATTGCCGCTGGAGCTGCGGCCGGCGGATGTTCCGGCGTCCGGTTCGCCCGACCCGCTGCTGGCCGAGGGGACCGCCCAGGATGAGTCGCAACGTCCGCGGCCGGGCCCGATCGCCGCGCCCTTGCCGTTGCGGCCGATGGTCGTCCGCGACGGCATTCTCCGTTATGCGGCCGGCGGCGAGGTAGCGCTGTGGGGCGTGAACTATTATCCGCAGAGCTGGATGGAGTACGAGAATCTCAAGCGGCTGGGGATCGATCCTCGCCGGGCGATCGATCAAGACCTGGCCGACTTGCAGCGGATCGGCATCCAGATGATTCGCATCCACGTTTTCGACGCGGAGATCAGCGATGCGGCGGGCAACCTGATCCGCAACGATCATCTCGACGTGCTCGATTACCTGGTGAGCCAGTGCGAGGCGCGCGGGCTGTACCTGATGCTCACTCCGATTGCCTGGTGGAACAGCCCCTCCGCCCGGCCCGACAGTTTCTCGCGAAATACGCCCAAGCAGGCCATGTCGCTTTGGCCGGCGGCCTGGCCCGCCCAAGCGAATTACCTGCGGCAGTTCCTCGCTCACCAGAACCCCTACACCAGGCGACGGCTGGTCAATGAGCCGTCGCTCGTGCTGTTTGAGATTATCAACGAGCCGATCTACTGGTCGTTCGCCGAGATTACCCAAGGTGAGCCAGGCCCGATGGACGGCGCACGGGCAGAGAACATTCCGCGCGCTCAGGAAGGCGTGCGCCAGGCATGGCGCGAGCGAGTTCCGGGCGCGGCCTGGCGCACGCCGCAAGGTTACGCCGTGTTTCGTTACCAGACGTTGCGGCAATACATCAACACGATGATCGAGGCCGTTCGCAGCACCGGAGCCCGTCAGCCGATCGCCTATTTCGCCCTTCCCTGGGGCGACGTGGTGAGCGACGTCTTCCAGGCGATTGCCGACAGCCGCTGCGATGCGATCACCCTGGGCGCCTACCCCGGCGACCTTGCGCAAGACCCGCGAAACGACAAGCAGAACTTCTTCAAGGCGATCGGGCCGAAGTCGGTCGACGCGCGATTCGCCCGCAAAGCCCGCTTGTGTTACGAATTCGATGCCCCCGGGACGCTGAACCTGGTGAGCATGTATCCGGCCATTGCGCGGCATTGGCGGGAGTTGGGCATGCAGGTGGCCTGCCAGTTCCAGTACGACCCGCGCGCGATGGGCCATCTCAATTGGGACTGGCCGCAGCACTACCTGAATCTCTGGTACACGCCGGAGAAGATGGCCAGTTTCCTCATCGGGGGCGAAGTCTTCCGACGCCTTCCCCGCGGCGCGAAGTTCGCGTTGGGCGACGATGATCTCCAGTTTCCGCCGGCGGCCGTCAGTTTCCGGCGCAACGCGGCCATCCTCGCGGCCGACGATTGTTACATGCAGGCTCGGCTTACCGACTGGCACCCCTTGCCCCTGCCCGAGCATCCGCGGCGGATCGTGAGCGTGGGCAGTTGCCCGTTCTTCGAGTACTCGGGCACCGGACTCGTCGACTTGCGAATCGACGCGGAGGGGGCTCGGCTGCGGATTTATCCCGACGTGGACCGTCTGCGCAACGACCTGCGCGGCACGGAAGATCGTCCCCTGGCGCGACTGGAATCGCGGTCGCATCGCTTTCGCCTGCGGCTGCCCGGCTGGGAGCATGTCCGGGCAGAGCGGCAGTCCAACGGCGCCTGGATCGACGTGCCCAATCGTGCGGACGGTTTCATGGCGACCCCCGGCGAGTACCGGTTGAAACGATGAGAAACTGAAAACGACAAATACCAGTCCATCCAACCAAAGGGAGTTCGATCATGGAAAAATTGACGTTGTCCATTGTGGCGGCCCTGTTATGTGCGAGTTTCGCCGCCTGGGCCGGGGAACCCGCCGCATCGGGCGGGGGATCGGCAAAGCAGGAATCCAAGCGGCTCGTGATCTCCCTTGACGGTACATGGCAGATAGCCGAGGGAAAAATGGATCGTGCTCCCGCAACCTTCGACCGCACCGTACCGGTGCCGGGTCTGGTATCGCTGGCGATGCCGGGTTTTGACGCGCCGGGCCCGAAGATCACCAATCGCCTGAGCATTCCGCAGAAGGACCCGAAGCGCGACGCGTTCTGGTACCGCCGTACGTTCGCGCTCGACGGCCCGCTTCCCGCCGTGGCGAAGTTGAAAGTCGCGAAGGCGATGTTCGGCGCGCGGGTCTTCCTCAACGGAACGCTGCTCGGCGATCATGTGCCGAGTTTCACGCCCGGATACTTCGACGCGAAACCCGCGCTCAAAACCGGCAGCAACGAAATCCTGATTCGCGTCGGCGCCGATCGCGACGCCGTGGGCCGGGCGTATCCCGACGGCTTCGATTTCGAGAAAGAACGGTACATCCCCGGTATTTTCGACTCGGTGCAGTTGATTCTCTCCGGCACGCCGCACATCCTGAGCGTGCAGGCGTCGCCCGACGTCGCCGGCAAGACGGTGCGCGTGCAGGCCCGGTTGCGCAACGACGGCGCGGCGGCAAAGGCGGCCGTGGCGTTCGTCGTCCGCGAGGCGAAGTCCGGCAAGCTCGCCGGACAGCTCGTCAGCGAGACGGTCGATCTGGCGAAAGATGGCGAGGCGACGCTGGACGTCCGCATCCCGCTCGCGGACTGCCGGCTGTGGTCGCCCGAAGACCCCTTCCTCTACGCGCTCGAGGCCGACAGCGGCGCGGACGCGTTGCGGACGCGGTTCGGCATGCGCGAGTTCAAGTTCGATCCGGCAACGCGCCGCGCGATGCTCAACGGCCGGCCGTATTCCCTCCGCGGCAGCAACGTCACGCTTTATCGTTTCTTCGAGGACGGCGAGTGCGGGAAGCTGCCGTGGAACGAGAAATGGGTGCGCGTGCTGCACCAGCGCGTGAAGGACATGCACTGGAATTGCCTGCGCTATTGCATCGGATTCCCGCCGGAAGCGTGGTACGACGTCGCCGACGAGGCCGGCATCCTCATCGACGACGAGTTCCCGATCTGGTTCGGCGGCGACGTGCCGAAACCAATGCCGGTCGAAGAGCTGGCGAAGGAATACGCGGAATGGATGCGCGAGCGATGGAATCATCCCTGCGCCGCCGTCTGGGACGCGTGCAATGAAACGTTGAGCCCGAAGACCGGGGCGGCCTTCGCACAGGTGCGGGCCATGGATCTGTCTCATCGTCCCTGGGACAACGGCTACAGCCGTCCCCAGGAGCCGGGCGACATGTTGGAGATGCACCCTTACCATTTCTTCGGCAATTTCCGGCTGCGAAGCCTGGCGACCGCCAATCCGCAGCCCGGCGACGGCAAGCACGCCGTCGTCATCAATGAGTACGGCTGGCATTGGGTGAACCGCGACGGCACGCCCACCACGCTGACGCGCGAGCTGTACCAGAACGTCCTCGGCGAGAACGCCACGCCGGAGCAGCGGTTTCACATGCAGGCCACGTGGCTCGCCGCCGACACGGAATTCTGGCGCGCCCATCGCAAAGCCGCCGCCGTGATGCACTTCACCACCCTCGGTTATTCGCGTCCCGACGGCCAGACCTGCGACCACTGGAAACAAGGGGGCGTCGCCGGGCTCCAGTGGGAACCGGAGTTTCACCGCTATGTCCGCGACGCCTTCGCTCCGGTGGGCCTGATGGTGGACTACTGGAAGGACCGACTAATCCACGGCACGAAAGCCCGCGTGCCCGTGATGCTCATCAACGATCTCGACCAACCGTGGCAGGGGCCGGTCACGGTGCGCGTGAAATGCGGCGACCGGGTGTGTTTCGAAACGAAGCAGGACTGCCGGCTCGCGCCGTTCGGAGAGAGCACGGTCGTCTTCAACGTCGCCTGGCCGGAGCAAGTCGGGCCGGGCGTTTTGGAGGCGGAGTTGCGCGGCGCAGGCGGCGAACCGGTGCACAGCGTGCGCGACATCGAGATCGTTGAGCCTTCCCAGGTTCAGGCCACGGCTTCGTCCACCTGCGGCCCGGCATACAAGGCGGAGAATGCCGTGGACGGCGACTCCGACACGTACTGGTCCTCCGAATTCAAGGACGATGCCTGGCTCGCCCTGGACCTTGGCACGGTGAAGAAGCTGGGCCGCGTGCGCATCGAATGAGAAACGGCCTTCGCGAAATCGTTCGCGGTTCAGGTTTCCACGGATGGCAAGAACTGGACCGGCGTATACAGGACCGACGACGGCAAAGGCGGCGTCAGCGAGATCAAGTTCACCCCCGTCCAGGCGCGGCAGGTACGCCTTTTGTGCACGAAGCGTGGCACGCAGTGGGGCAACGCGGTGCGTGAAATGCGCGTTTTCGAGAAATGAGATAGGCGTCCTGATCTGCGTGCAAAGTCACCAGGATTGCTCCACATCTGCTCGAATGGATGAGGAAACGGCGGCTATGCGCAGCCAGGCCAACACGGCCAAGGTGCTGGAGCGCAACCCGACGCTCATGCGGCTCCGGGAACTGGAAGTTCTGGAGCGCGTGGCTGCCAGCGGCAAGCTGAATGGGCGTGGTTGGTTAGTCGAATCCCAGGCCGTCTTGGAGTGCAGGCTATGCCGTCCGTCTGCGCCTTCGCCAAGCGTAGGCGAGCAGGCAAAGTCCACCGCACACGACCAACGTGATGCTACCGGGCTCAGGAACCTCTGCCACGCGGAACCCCTCATTATAGCCATAGTTCATTGCTGGGTCATCTGCGGCGCCAACGTGCGCCTGCAGGTTACTCACGACGTCGGCCCACGAGCCACCCATGACTGCCCGCATCGACCCGTCCAGGGGGAGTTCCGTCCACTGATAGAGATTGCCACCTTGATCAAACGTCCCATACGGCCCCGGCGACAAAGTAAATGTGCCGACCGGCGTTAGGTGATTCACTGGGTCGGTGTAAACGATGCCCGGCCCCATGGTAGCTGATGCGAAGTTGGCGTGGTTGCCGGTGTCCGGCAGCGAGGAGACGGGGGCCGTGTTGCTCTGCGTGGGATAAAGCCAGTAACCCGCGTTCGTGCTGCCGCCCTTATAGTACGCCGCTTTGTACCATTCGTTCATCGACGGAATGACGTACGTGGCTCCCGCGTTGCGGGTGATGGCCATCAAAGCCGAGGTGGTGACCGCGCCGTTAAGGGTATACGCCCCGGTTTCCGTGGTTCCATTACCTTCGGGGCCAACGGGCTGCCCGTTTTCCAGCCAGTTGCAGAAACGGGCCGCATCACCCCAAGAGACATCGAATATGGGGCAATTTACCCCGGCGCTGTAACTGCCCGTGACCACGTAGCTATAGCTGCCCGGACCGCCGTTTTGGGTGATTGCGATGGTCGGCATGTTCGTGTCCATGTAACCGTTGTAAAGGCCATAGGTGTCCGTCTGCGCCACAGCGTTGAGGAACTGGCAATACTGGCCTACGGTCACGTCATACTTCGCCATCTGATAGGTGTAGCCAACCGAACCATAGCCGTTCGAGTCCGCCGCGTTGCCCG
>Ga0181535_10007966_pt1 | contig 10522 bp, 5 predicted proteins | sample PEATcosm2014_Bin_44_FD_119774 | JGI IMG/M metagenome (GOLD analysis project Ga0181535, IMG submission 119774) | Peatland microbial communities from MTU Mesocosm Facility, Houghton, MI, USA - PEATcosm2014_Bin17_30_metaG | ecosystem: Environmental > Terrestrial > Soil > Wetlands > Peat | place...
CACCATCATCCGGGACGATTGGGGCATCGCACACGTTTACGGCAAAACCGACGCCGACGCCGTCTTCGGGGCCGAATACGCGCAGGCTGAGGACGACTTCAATCGCGTCGAGACGAATTACATCAACGCGCTCGGGAGGCTGGCGGAGGCGGAGGGGGAGTCGCGGGTCTACCAGGACTTGCGCATGAAGCTCTTCATCGACCCCGACACCCTGAAAAAGGAATATGCCGCAAGTCCCGCGTGGTTGCAGAAGCTGATGAACGCGTTTGCCGACGGCCTGAACTACTACCTTGCCAGAAACCCCGCGGTGAAGCCGCGCGTCATTACGCGATTCGAGCCTTGGATGGCGCTATCCTTTACCGAAGGGAGCATCGGCGGCGACATTTCCGGCGTGAATGTCGACCAGCTTCAGGCGTTCTATGGCAAGAATCGCGTGAGCCAAGCATCGAATGAGGGCAATGGCGGCGCGGTGGAGCCCGGCGGATCGAACGGCATTGCCATAGCCCCAGCGAACACGACCGCACACCACGCCCTGCTGCTGATCAATCCCCACACCTCTTTTTACTTCCGCTCCGAGTTGCAGATGGTGAGCGACGAAGGTCTCGACGCCTACGGCGCGGCGACGTGGGGGCAGTTCTTCATCTACCAGGGATTCAACGACCGAGTAGGCTGGATGCATACTACCAGCGCCGCAAACGATGTCAGCGAATACCTCGAAACGGTCGAAAAGAAAGGCGACCGCTTCTACTACAAGTACGGAAACGAAGAACGTCCGGTGATCACAACCGAGATCTCGGTGCCGTATAAGACCGACCATGGGATGGCGGAAAAGAAATTCACCGCCTATCGCACCCAACACGGCCCTGTCATCGCTGAGGCGAACGGTAAGTGGGTGAGCGTCAGTTTGATGCAGGAGCACATCAACGCCCTGACGCAGTCTTACACCCGCACTAAGGCGAAGGATTACAAGTCATTCCGGCAGACCATGGAACTGCACACAAATTCTTCGAATAATACGATATTCGCTGACGCCGATGGAGATGTTGCCTATTTTCATTCCAATTTCGTTCCCCGGCGCGATGCGAGCTTCGACTGGACCAAGCCCGTGGACGGCAGCAATCCGGCAACGGATTGGCACGGAGTGCTTTCGATAGACGAGACGCCGCACCTGCTGAATCCGGCGAGCGGATGGCTCTACAACAGCAACAATTCGCCGTGGTCAGCCGCGGGGCCGAGCAGCCCGAAGCCGGGGGACTTTCCCAAGTATGTGGACGGCGGGCACGAGTCCGCTCGCGGGCTTCATGCGATTCGAGTCCTGGAAAACAAGAAGGACTTCACGCTGGAATCCCTCATCTCCGCGGCGTTCGATAGCTACCTCCCCTGGTTTGAGAAGACGATACCCTCATTGATCAAAGCCTGGGATGATGCTCCGGCAGCGAATCCCTTGAAAGAACAGACGACAGAGCAAGTGAGCCTTCTGCGCACCTGGGACTTCCGGTGGGGGGTGACTTCAATTTCCACCTCGCTCGCAGTGTTCTGGGCCCAAGATGTTGTGCGGCGCGAGGGCGCGGAGGCAAGGCAGGATGCGATTTCCGTGCCCGACGAAATCAGCAGCGGCAAGATACCGGCCGAGGACCTGCTGCGCTCGCTTGCGGCGGCCTCCGGCGAAATCGCGGCGGGCTTCGGGACGTGGAAAACGCCGTGGGGCGAGATCAATCGCTATCAGCGCCGCACCGGCGACATTGTTCAGCACTTCAGCGACGCGGCGCCGAGCCTTCCCGTCGGGTTCACTGCCGGGATTTGGGGATCGCTTGCCGCCTTTGGCGCGCGACCTTACCCGGGAACGAAGAAGTGGTATGGCACCGGCGGGAACAGCTTCGTCGCTGTCGTCGAGTTCGGCGACCATGTGCGGGCCAAGGCCGTAACCGCGGGCGGAGAGAGCGGCAATCCCGCGTCACCGCACTTTGACGATGAGGCAAGGCGGTACTGCTCAGGCGATCTGCGCGAGGTGTACTTTTATCGCGCGCAATTGAAAGGTCACAGCGAGCGCGAGTACCATCCCGGAAGCTGAGCCGCGCCGCCAGGTCGTTTCATCCAATCGAGCCCCAAACCCACCTCCCACCACGATCCGGGATAGATCGCCGTTCTCGGCGCCTTCCGGATTGTCATAACCACCTGGACGGGGCGATGGCTTAGTTTCCCCTCGCCGATCCGGCCTACAAGCTGTGCGGGACAATGACAGTGCGCGGGTCAATGAATGCGGGCACTATTCTACCGATGACGACTTGCCAGCTTGACCGTCTTCTGGGCATTCGCGATAATGAGATTCTCTTCAAACTGCAAGCCGTTGGGGGCAAACCGTGCGCGACATCCGCAAGGTGGCCGTTCTGGGCGCTGGGACCATGGGAGCTCGCATCGCCGCCCACCTCACCAATGCATCCGTTCCCTGCCTGTTACTCGACATCATTCCGAAACAGTTAACACCCGAAGAGCAAGCCAAGGGGCTGGGGTTTGATACGCCACAGGTCCGCAATCGCCTCGTGCGGGCTGGCCTGGATGCGGCGCTCAAGTCACGCCCCGCTGCCTTCTATGTACCGGAAGCCGCGCGACTGATCACCGTCGGAAACTTCGAAGATAATCTCGCCGGGCTCAAAGATTGTGATTGGATTATCGAGGCGGTGATGGAGGATCTCACCGTAAAGCGCTCGCTGCTGGAGAGAATCCAGACGGTTCGTTCCCCCGGCTCGATCATCAGCTCGAACACCTCCGGAATTTCTATTTCCTCTCTGAGCGCCGGACGCGACGAAGAATTCCGCCGCCACTTGCTGGGAACTCACTTTTTCAATCCCCCGCGTTACCTCCACCTGCTGGAGATTATTCCCACCGCGGAAACGCTGCCTGGGGTCGTGGACGCAATTTCGCACTTTGGTGACGTGGTGCTCGGCAAAGGCATTGTGGTGGCCAAAGATAGGCCGAACTTCATTGCCAATCGCATTGGCACGGTCGTCACGCTCAGCGTGCTCCGCATTATGGAAGAGGACCATTACACCATCGAAGAAATCGACACGCTGACGGGTCCGGTGCTGGGGATGCCGAAATCCGCCACCTTCCGCACGCTCGACATTGTGGGTTTGGACGTCATGGCGCATGTGGTGAAGAACCTGCGCGAGTCATTGCCTGAGGACGAGCGCTTCGACCTCTTCCAGGTGCCCGGCTTTATGGAGCGGATGATCCAGCACGGCCTGCTGGGCGACAAAACCGGCAGAGGGTTTTACAAAAAGGTTAAGGGCGGAAATGACAGCGAGATTCTGACCCTCGATCTCTCGACGTTCGACTACCGGGCCCGGCAGCGCGCCACGTTTCCCTCCTTGGAACTGGCGCGGAACGTGGACGACCTGGGCGAGCGCGTCAAGGTCCTTTTCCAGGCCCCCGACCGGGCCGGGCAGTTCTATCGCAAGTTGTTCTCTGCGGTATTCCATTACGCGGCCATGCGCGTCCCGGAGATTGCCGATGAAATCGTCTCCATCGACAACGCCATGAAGTGGGGATTTGGCTGGGAAAAAGGGCCCTTCGAACTGTGGGACATTCGTGGCGTCGACCGCGTCGTGGACGAGTGGGTAGGGGAGAAGCTGCCCGTTCCGGCTTTCGTGGAAACATTGCGGGCGGCGGGCGGCAAATCATTTTATGTTCACCACGAGGGAACTACCGCCTACTTTGATGGGGCTTCTGCCAATTATCGCGCCCTCCCGGAGAGGCCCGGCGTGTTCCTTCTGCCTTCGCTGAAGGCGCGCAGGAGGGAAGTGAAAAAGAACGCGGGCGCCAGTCTAATCGATTTGGGCGACGGCGTGCTGTGCCTGGAATTCCACTCCAAGATGAATACCATCGGCGGCGACACCGTGCAGATGGTCCATGCCGGGGTGAAGGCCCTCGCAGAGAATTTCGACGCCATGGTTATTGGCAATCACGCGCCGAACTTTTCCGTGGGCGCAAACCTGATGCTCGTCCTGACCGCGATTCAGGAGGGCGACTGGGACGAGATTCACCGCGCCGTTCGCGCCTTTCAAAACGCCAGCATGGCTCTGAAGTACGCACCCAAACCCGTGGTGGCCGCGCCCTCGGGAATGGCCCTGGGCGGTGCGACGGAACTGTGCCTGCACTGCGCCCGGGTGCGCGCCGCGGCGGAGACTTACATGGGATTGGTGGAATCCGGCGTGGGCTTGATTCCCGCGGGCGGTGGCACGAAAGAAATGCTGCTGCGAGTGCTCGACGGCGTCCCATCCGATCCGGACGCCGATCCCTTCATCTATATCAAGGAGATCTTCCTAAACATCGGCATGGCCAAGGTCTCCACCAGCGCTGAAGATGCGCGCCGGTTGCGCTATCTCTCCACGCGGGATTCCATCAGCATGAATCGCGACCGGCAGATTTCTGATGCGAAACAACTGGCCCTCGATCTGGTCCGGTTGGGATATCGCCCCGGACAACCCCGCCAGGACGTTCGCGCCCTCGGTCAAGCAGCGTTTGCCAAAATGAAACTGGGACTGCACCTGATGCGCCGCGCAGAGTACATTTCTGACTACGATGTTGTGGTCGCAACGCAGCTCGCCAAGGTGCTTTCCGGGGGCGGGGAATTTACCTCGACGCAGCTTGTCTCCGAACAATACTTACTCGATCTGGAGCGCGAGGCGTTCCTCAGCCTGTGCGGGCAAAAGAAGACGGTGGAGCGGATTCAGTTCACATTGAAAAAAGGCAAGCCGCTCAGGAACTGAGAGCATTGGTGATTTGTGATTGGTGATTTGGGATTGGCTTTGACTACCACGCCTCGCCGATGGCTTCGAGGTTACCTCGACAATCACCAATAGTCGCCTACGGACAACTGACCGCAGACCACGAACATCCTTTAACCGGGAGCCTAAAATGAGTGAGGCCGTAATCGTTTCCATTGTTCGGACCGCTGTGGGTAAGGCTCCGCGCGGCGTTTTACGCTCCACGCGGCCGGACGACATGGCTGCAAGTGTGATTGCGGAAGCATTGCGGCGCGTGCCCGCTCTCGACAGCAACGAAGTGGAGGACGTTATCCTGGGTTGCGCAATGCCGGAGGCCGAACAAGGAAACAACGTGGCCCGGGTAGCGTCGCTGCGTGCGGGCCTGCCCGTAACGACCTCAGCGATGACGATCAATCGCTTCTGCTCCTCAGGATTACAGGCAATTGCGCAGGCTTCCGAACACATTATCGCGGGCTCCGCTGAGGTGGTGGTTGCGGGCGGCACGGAAAGCATGAGCCTGATCCCCATGGGCGGATATCATTTCTCTCCCAACCCTTATCTGATGGAGCATTACCCCGATACCTATCTGAGCATGGGACTGACCGCAGAAAACCTGGCGACGAAACATCATATTATGCGGGAAGAACAAGATCAGTTTTCATTGCATAGCCACGAACGGGCGATGGCCGCGATTGAGCAAGGGAAATTCCGGGATGAAATTGTGCCGCTGGGGGTCATTGACGTCAGCTTGAACGGAGGGACGAGGCCCCAAACGCGGAAGGTGCAGTTCGACACGGACGAAGGCCCGCGGCGCGATACGTCGCTTGAGGCGCTCGGCAAGCTCAAGCCCGCATTTCACGCCCACGGAACGGTGACAGCGGGGAATGCCTCGCAAATGAGCGATGGCGCAGCGGCGGCTGTGGTGATGTCGCTCACAAGGGCCAACGCTTTGGGCATTGCACCGTTAGCGCGCTTCGTGAGCTACGCCACGGCCGGCTGCCCGCCGGAGGAAATGGGAGTGGGTCCCGTGTACGCCATTCCCAAAGCTTTGAAGCTGGCCGGGCTAAGCCTGCCGGAAATCGACGTCATCGAATTGAATGAAGCCTTTGCCGCGCAGGCGCTGTCGGTCATTAAACTTGCGGGGCTCGACGTGGATCGGACGAACGTCAACGGCGGCGCTATCGCTTTGGGCCACCCGCTGGGCTGCACGGGAGCGAAGCTGACCGCCACCCTGCTCGGCGAGTTGAAACGTCGGCACGCTCGCTATGGCTTGGTGACCATGTGCGTGGGCGGAGGGATGGGCGCGGCGGGAATTTTTGAAAACTTGCAATGACCAGGTCCAACCGCCTGTCGCAAAGAGTGAAGAATCCTGAAAGTCGGGGGGAAACATGGCAGAGGCAACGATGGCCATCGCACAGCGAGTTAAGGGCGGCAGCTTCTTGATTGAATCGCGCGCTCCGGATGAGGTGTTTACTCCGGAGGACATCACCGACGAGCATCGGCTGATTGCCCAAACCGCGCAGGAATTTGTCGACCAGGAAATTGTGCCCCGCCTGAACGAAATTGAAGAGAAGAAACCGGGAGTGTTGCGCGAGCTGTTGAAGAAAGCGGCGGAGCTCGGCTTCTGCGCCACGGACGTTCCGCAAAAATATGGGGGCTTGGAGCTTGACAAGATTTCATCGGTGCTCGTCGCGGAAAGAATGGCGCGCGACGGCGCCTGGGCCACCACCGTGGGGGCGCAAGCAGGCATCGGCATTCTTCCCATTGCGTTTTTTGGAACGGAACAGCAAAAGGCGAAATACCTGCCCAAACTCGCAAGCGCCGAGTGGGTTGGCGCCTACAGCCTGAGCGAGGCTTCGTCGGCGTCCGACGCCCTGAACTGCAAGACGCGAGCCACGCTTGATTCTGGCGGAAAGCATTATCTTTTAAACGGTACTAAGATGTGGGTCACCAACGGCGGCATCGCCGACGTTTACGTGATCTTTGCCAAAGTGGACGGGGAGAAATTCACAGCCTTCATCGTGGAGCGAACCTTTTCGGGACTCTCGACTGGTGAGGAAGAGCACAAGATGGGAATTCGTGGTTCTTCCACCACGCCGCTCAATCTTGAGAACGTCCCCGTGCCTGTCGAAAATGTACTGGGGGAGATCGGCAAAGGGCATCTGATTGCGTTCAACATTCTGAACATGGGCCGGCATCGATTAGGCGCCGGCTGCGTGGGCGGCAGCAAATACCTTTTGCTCGACGCGCTGAAGTGGGCCAAAGAGCGCGACGCCTTCGGGCGAAAAATCGCCGACTTCGGATTGATCAAAGAGAAGCTCGGCGAGATGGTGACGCAGATTTATGCCCTCGAGAGCGTTTCGTATCGGACCAGCGGGATGATCGACGCGATGCTCAAAGGAATTGACCAGGGTGCAGCGACGGCGCCGAAGCAGATTCTCGAGGCCTTACAGGAGTACGCCGTAGAGTGCTCTATCCTGAAAGTTATGGGAACTGAGACACTGGATTTCATGGCCGACGAGGCGGTGCAGATCCTTGGCGGGTACGGGTTTTCCAGTGGAAATGACGTTGAGCGCGCTTACCGCGATCAGCGCGTCAATCGGATCTTCGAGGGCACGAACGAGATCAATCGCTTGCTCATTACCGATATGCTGATGAAGCGCTCCCTGAAAGGCCAATTGCCGTTGCTGTTAGCCGCACAAAAACTCACCGACGAAATCCTCGGGATGGCGCCGGTCGAAGAAGTGGATGACGATGAGCCCCTGGGGGAGGAAGCGAGGCTGGTGGAAGGAGCGAAAAAGGTCTTGCTGCTGGTGGCGGGAAGCGCCGTACAGCGCTACATGTTGGCGCTGGAGCATGAACAGGAAGTGATCGGGGTCATCAGCAATCTTGTGATGGCGGTTTATGCCATGGAAAGTGTCCTGCTCCGCACCCAGAAGAAATTAGCGAAGGCTTCGACGACAGCCGATGAGCCCGGAGTAGCTGCGGCCCGGGTCTACCTTCACGAGGCGGCCGACCGCATGGAGGTGGAGGCGCGGCGGGCGCTTGCCCGTATCTCGGAAGGAGATACACTGCGCACCCATTTCTCGATCCTTCGACGTTTCCTGCGCCGAACTCCCCCTGATTCGATTGGCCTAAGGCGGCAACTGGCCGGCCGCGCGTTGGAGATGGGCAAATACCCGTTCGGATGGTAGGTCGTGGGTCGTAGGTGGGCTGCCAGTTACTTCCTTAAAGCCTTGGAAGCTCCCATCACGTCTGAGACTGACAGGATCAGGTCTGCCTTCTTACCGCCTGTAGTGACGGCGGCATAAGCGTATTCAATGTTGATTTTCTCGGCCCCTAGGCGCACGGCAACCTCGCCCAGCACTCCCGGCTTGTCCTGCAACGTCACGCGCAGAACCTCTTCCTCCGTTACGCGTACACCTAGCTTCTGAAGAACCTTTCTTGCTTTCGCGGGATTGCTGACGAGGAGATGGATGGGGTTTTCATTGCCAGCACTCCAGCAAGTGACGGCCGAAATATTGATCTTTGCTTTGGCCAACGCTGCCGCGACGCTACCCAGTTCACCCGGCTTGCTCTCAACCCAGGCGGTGATCTGTTTTGCTTTAGTCATAGTCATGACCTCCCGCGGGGAGTTGGTGCGTGGGTGGTCGTCCGTGATGGGTCGGGTTTCGCTCGAGCGGATTTGCATTCCACACGGCTCTACCAACGCAGCGTCCCCGCCTGCCACCTGCGACCTGTCACCTACTGCCTTGGCCGCAGAATGAAATTGCCGAGTGTGCCGCGATTCCAGCCGTCGCGGTCGCGCGCGGTAAGGCTAACGCGAAAAGCATTCGCGGGGCAAGGTACAGTCTTGTCCAGCCGAACTACCTCTCGCGGATCAACATCCAGAAGCGTCACGTGGCCCAGTTCTTCACCCATCGCACTTAGAAAATCCGCTTGGAGCGTCCCGGGCGTAAACACCCCGAACGTACCCTTCAGGGTAACGGAAGCACCATCGAGCTTCGCCGTGAGGGGGGCGCTCACGACGCCGCCCGAGGTCGGATCGCTGGTGATGGGATTGGGCGCGCGCGTCGGGGACCAGTAAATCGGATAGGAGTATTCTTCTCCCGGCTCGAGTTGGGCGTACGGGCTCATACCCTCGGACTCCAGGAAATAGGGAGTCTTTGACGGGTCGTCCGCCAGGACCTGGTCGAAGGGCCCGCGCGAAATTGTCCCCGGCCCATCGTTCCACGTTTCTATTGAAGCTCCATCGGGGTATTCCTGATCGGGAAAGTACTTGAAGTTCTCCACCAACGCGGCATCTTTCTGTCCATTAACCACCGCATACCAGCCGGCGCTGGAATCGGCGGCTGCCTTGCACACGCGGTACAAATAGTGGACCTTGAGCATCCGGCCGCCGGGCAGGATTTCGTAACTCGGGTGTCGGGCGTCACCATAGGGTTTGTAGTATCCATCCGGGTACTTACTATGTGGATTGAGAGGGATGTACATATAAAGATCGGGGTTGGGTTTGGAAGGATCGTTTGCATCTGCGGCGTCGTTTTGGATCAGGTGCCATATGCCCCAGCGAACTTCCCGCCGGCTGATGTTTCGCATTACCTGATCAACCTTGACGCGGGTGGTGTCCGCATAAACATGGAAAGTCCGAGTAAACTGCACACCGGTGCGCGGATCCTCCGGGCTGGTTACGCGAACGGCCACCTCTGCCGGCGTATCGGTGACGATTTGCATTTTGTAGGGTGCGCCGTCCAGAATGTAATAGGGAATGCTCACCCATTCGCCATCATTCATCCAGCCCTCAGGCCCCGGCCAAACCTTATCGCCGCCATAATTCGCCCAACCGGCACGGAGATTGTTTTCGGACTCCGGAAGGACCTTGCCTTCGAGAGCCTTATTCACGAAGAAAAACTCGTGATCTCCAAGTTGAAGCTGGATCGCTCGCCCTCCCAGGTCGGGAGCAATGTATAGGGAAACTAAATCATTGCTGAGTCTGTAGACGTTCCACTTCCTGTATTGTGTCTGTTCAACCTTGGCGGGGTATGCCGGTATAGACGCTGCCATAACTGACCTCACTGAGAAATATGACGTAACCGAGTTTACAATGCGGGCGGGGCTTGGCCGGCCCTGCCAGGCACCCGGTGCCGCGCCCATCAGGATGGCAAGAAGCGCAAGCGCAGCGAGCGAGCACCGTGATTGTCTCATGATGCGAACCTCGGGGTGGCATTTAACTTGGAATTCAGCCTACCGGCTCGAAGCCTGGGGGGAGCGGCCTCGGGCTCAAGCCTCGTCAGATACGATCCCTGCCAACGAGTGCGAGAGTTCCTGCACCGCCGGGTAAAGGCCACGATAAACCTGATAATACTTGTCATAGGCTGCGACGTTTTCGGGCTTAGGAGCCATGGACTCTTTCACTTGAATGGCTTCCCGCGCTGACTCTTCCACAGTGGCATAAATCTTGGCGCCCACGCCTGCCAGCAATGCAGCGCCAAGGGCCGACCCCTCCGAGGTGCGCAAGGTGACGAGTTCTTTGCCATAGATGTCCGCCTGAATCTGCCGCCATAAAAAGCTGCGCGACCCACCGCCGGACGCGCGGATTTGCTCCACCGGGATATCCAACTCCCGGAAGATTTCGAGCGAATCGCGCAAGCTGAACGCTACGCCCTCCAGAATGGAACGGACCAGGTGAGATCGGGTGTGCGAAGCCGTAATGCCAAACCACATCCCCCGCGCCTGCGAATCCAGGTGAGGAGTCC